>Ga0136616_10001133_pt1 | contig 13801 bp, 12 predicted proteins | sample AntDrymUQ2992106_2_FD_106648 | JGI IMG/M metagenome (GOLD analysis project Ga0136616, IMG submission 106648) | Polar desert sand microbial communities from Dry Valleys, Antarctica - metaG UQ299 (21.06) | ecosystem: Environmental > Terrestrial > Soil > Desert | place: Antarctica: Dry Valley...
ATCGGCGCGCTGGACTCGCTGCTGGGCCCGGCCAAGATCGGCGACGACCTGCGCACGACGCTCAGCACGCGCTCCCAGCAGGTGGCCACCGACGCGCTGAGGGGCCGTCCCGAGCGGGCCGCCGTGGTGGCGATGGAGCTGGACTCCGGCGCCGTCAAGGTGATGGCCGCCAAGCCGTCCTTCGACCCCAACGCCGGTGAGTGCGGCGCCAACTCCAACCTCGCCACGCAGGGCCGCTTCGCGCCCGGCTCGACCATGAAGGTCGTGACCGCCGCGGCGGCGCTGGACTCCGGCCGCTACCAGCCCGGGTCGCAGGTGAGCGGCGAGAACGGCAAGATCATCTCCGGCGCGCCGCTGAACAACTTCGAGGGCGCCGACTTCGGCCCGATCGACCTCACGACGGCGCTGACGAACTCGGTCAACACGGTCTGGGCCGAGGTCGCCGTGGAGCTCGGCCAGGGCACGATGGCCGACTACATGGACGCGTTCGGGTTCTACGAGGACCCGCCGATGGACTACCCCGACCAGCAGATGATCCCGAGCGGGGTCAAGAAGCAGCGCCCGCGGCTCGTGCGCCCGACGTCCGACCAGGTCGACATCGGCCGGGTCGCGATCGGCCAGGGGGACCTCGAGGCGACGCCGCTGCAGATGGCCTCGGTGGCGCAGACGATCGGCAACGGCGGCGTGCGCATGGAGCCGCGGCTCGTGGCGAAGGTCCTCGACCCCGACGGGCGCACGATCGACGAGCCGCTGCCCGAAGAGGCAGAGCGAGTCATGTCGAGGGACTCGGCGCGCCAGCTCGGGGACATGATGCGTGACGTGGTCAACGAGGGCACCGGCACGGCCGCCGCGCTGGAGGGCGTCGAGGTGGCCGGCAAGACCGGCACCGCGGAGGTCAACCTGCAGGGGCTCAACAACGCGTGGTTCATCGGCTTCAGCGATCGCTTCGCGGTGGCGGTCGTGATCGAGCGGGTGCAGGGCGGCACGGGCGGCACGCTCGCGGCGCCGATCGCCAGGCAGGTCCTCGAGTCGCTCGGCGAGTGATGCAGAGCATCGCGCGCGACACGGTCATCGACGGGCGCTACCGCGTGCTCCAGCGGCTCGGCTCGGGCGGGATGGCCGACGTCTACTGCGCCGAGGACACCCAGCTCGGCCGTCGCGTGGCGCTCAAGCTGCTCTACCGCCGCTTCGCCGAGGACGCCGAGTTCGTCGAGCGCTTCCGGCGCGAGGCCTCCAGCGCCGCCGGCCTGCAGCACCCCAACATCGTCGGCGTGTTCGACCGCGGCGAGTGGGACGGCACCTACTACATCGCGATGGAGTTCCTCGACGGGCGCACGCTCAAGCAGCTCGTCCGCGAGCACGGCGCGATGGCACCGGACGACGCGGTCGCCATCACGCTGCAGGTGCTGCGCGCGGCGGGCTTCGCGCACCGGCGCGGCGTCGTGCACCGCGACATCAAGCCCCACAACGTGATCCTCGACGAGGAGGGTCGCGCGAAGGTCACCGACTTCGGTATCGCCCGGGCGGGCGCCTCGGACATGACGGAGACCGGATCGATCATGGGCACGGCGCAGTACCTCTCGCCCGAGCAGGCGCAGGGCCAGCCGGTCAGCCCGCGCTCGGACCTCTACTCGATCGGCGTGATGCTCTACGAGCTGCTCACCGGCCGCGTGCCGTTCGAGGCGGAGTCGGCGGTGACGATCGCGCTCAAGCACGTCTCCGAGCGCCCGGTCCCGCCCGCGGACGTCAACCCGGCCGTGCCGCCGGCGCTGGAGGCCGTCGTCATGCGCGCGCTCGAGAAGGACCCGGCGCGGCGCTTCGCCGACGCGGCCGAGTTCGCGGCGGCGCTCGAGGCGGCGCGCGCGGAGCCGACCGTGGTGGCGCTCGAGGACCATCCGATGCCCGGCGAGCCGTTCGTCGTCGAGGAGCGCCGCGGTGGGCGCTGGTGGCTGTGGCTGCTGGCGCTGCTCGCGCTGGCGGCGGTCGCGGTCGGCGCCTACCTGCTGCTCGCGCCCGAGAAGGCGCCGGTCCCCGACGTCGTCGGCAACCGTTCCGCGGTGGCGTCCCAGCGCCTGCAGAACGCCGGCTTCGAGGTCGACATCGAGACCGTCATCTCCGACAGCGTGCCGCGCGACCGCGTGGCGACCCAGCGCCCGCAGCCGGGCGAGGAGGCGGCGGAGGGCTCGACCGTGACGATCATCGTCTCCGGCGGGCCGGGCGAGGCCAGCGTCCCGGGCGTGGTCGGCGAGCGCCGGCCGGTGGCCGAGCGGCGGCTGGAGGCGGCGGGCTTCCAGGCGGACGTGCGCGAGGAGACCTCCGACGGCGTGCCGAGCGGCCGCGTGATCAGCACCTCGCCGCCGGAGAACTCGCAGCTCGAGAAGGGCCGGACCGTCGTGCTCGTGGTCTCCTCCGGCCCCGAGCAGGTCGAGGTGCCCGACGTGGTGGGCTCCAGCGAGGACGAGGCGCGCACGGAGCTCGAGGGCGCAGGCCTGCAGGCGGCCGTGAGCACGGAGGAGACCGCCGACGAGGCGGCGGGCACCGTCCTGCGCCAGGACCCGCAGCCGGGCGGCAGCGTCGACGACGGCAGCTCTGTGGCGATCGTGGTGGCCGAGGCGCCGCCCGAGGCGTCCGTCCCGGATGTCGTCGACCAGGAGCAGGCGGCGGCGCGCGCCGCGCTGCGCGAGGCCGGCTTCGACGTGCGCGTGCGGCGCGAGAGCGTCGACACGCTCGACCAGGACGGGATCGTGATCGACCAGGCGCCGGTGGGCGGCGAGCAGCTGCGCGAGGGCTCGCGCGTGACGATCGTGGTAGGGCGCTTCGACCCGCCGCTGGACCCCGAGCCGACACCGACGCCGACGCCGACGCCGGTGCCGACGGCGACGCCGGAGGCCCCGGCCCCGTGAGGGTCGCGGTCCTGGCCGGGGGGCGCTCCTCCGAGCACGACGTCTCGCTCAGCTCCGCCGAGTCGGTGCGCGACGGCGTGGCGGCGGCCGGGCACGAGGTGCTGGACGTCCGGATCGCCCGTTCGGGCGCCTGGCACCACGACGGCGCGACGCTCGCGCTCGCGCCCGGCGGCGGGCTGCTGGGCGCCGACGCCGCCTTCCCGGTCCTGCACGGGCCGTTCGGCGAGGACGGCACGGTCCAGGGCCTGCTCGAGCTGCTCGACGTTCCCTACGTGGGGGCGGGCGTGCTGGCCTCGGCGCTGTGCATGGACAAGGTGGTCTTCAAGGAGGTGATGGCAGCCGCCGCGGTCCCGCAGGTCGCCTACGCGGCGGTGCGCGAGCCGCGCTGGCAGGCCGAGCCTTCCGCGGTGCGTGCGGAGCTGGCCGGGCTGGGCCTGCCCGTGTTCGTCAAGCCGGCCCGGCTGGGCTCCTCGGTGGGCATCGTCAAGGTCACGGAGGCCGGCGAGATCGACGGCGCGCTGGAGACCGCGTTCGGCCACGACGGGCTCGTGATCGTCGAGGGCTTCTCGGACGGGATGGAGGTCGAGTGCTCCGTGCTCGGGCTCGGCGAGCCGGAGGCCTCGCTGCCCGGGGAGATCGTCCTCCAGGGGGCCGACTGGTACGACTACGAGGCCAAGTACGAGCCCGGCGGCATGGAGCTGGTCGTGCCCGCGCGGATCCCCGAGGCGGTGCGCGAGGAGGTGCGGCGGCTGGCGCGCGAGACGTTCGTGCGCGTGGGCTGCGCCGGCCTCGCCCGCGTGGACTTCTTCGTCGAGGGCGAGCGGGTGCTCGTCAACGAGCTGAACACGATGCCCGGCTTCACCGCGACCAGCGTCTACCCGAAGCTGTGGGAGGCGACGGGCCTCGCCTTCCCGGACCTCTGCCACCGGCTGCTCGAGGTCGCCCTCGCCCGCTTCCGCGCCGAGCGCGGCGGGCACGCCTTCTAGGGGCCTTCTCGGATAGACCCCAGGGGATCACGCTCGCGGGGCGAACAGCGTGATCTCGGAGATCCGCACGCGCTCGGCGCCGCCGAGGCCGGTGATCCAGACCAGGTAGTAGCGGTGGCGCTCGCCGGGCAGCCGGAAGCGCTGGCGCTTGGACTCCACCGTGCCGCCCGCGACGCGCTCCCAGCCGTCGATCTCCTCCGGCGCCTCGTCGCCGTCGGCCACCCGGACCTCCGCCTCCCAGCCCGTCTCGGCGCTGTCGATCTCGATCGAGCGGGCGTCGACGCCGGGGTCGGCGTCGACGTAGATGCCGACGCCGTCCTTACCCAGGTTGCCGCCCTGGTAGCCCTCGGTGCTCCAGCTCGTGCCGGGGTCCTTGTCGACGGCCAGCGGCGTCTCGTCGGCGTGCTCGCCGTCCGAGCCGAGCGGGTCGAAGTCGGTGGCCGACGTGCGCTTGACCGAGACGACGCGCGTGCTCGGCGGGGGGTTGACGGTGCCCTGGCCGGTCCCGCGCTGGGTGCGGTCGACGCCCTCCTTGGCGAGGAAGGCGGTGACGCCGACGGCGGCGGCCACCAGCGCGACGAGCGCGAGGATCGGCACCCGCCGGCGCATCCGCAGCGGCAGCCGCCGCTTCGTCTGGTCGGGCAGCGTGCGCAGGACCGCGGTGGCCTCGCCGGTCGAGCGGCCGGTGCGGTTGAGCTCGATCGCCAGCGCCTCCTCGAGGTCCGCCTGCAGCGTCAGCGCGTCCGAGTAGCGTCGCTTGAGGTCCTTGCTGGTCATCCGCTCGAGGATCGCCGCGAGCCCCGCCGAGACGTCCGGCCGGCGTCGCTGCACGTCGGGCAGGTCCTCGCGCACGTGCTTCATCGCCACGGAGACCTGGTTCTCGCCGTGGAACGGCACGTCGCCGGTCAGCATCTCGTAGAGCACGACTCCGAGCGAGTAGAGGTCGGACTGGCCGTTGACGTCGTGCCCGAGCGCCTGCTCGGGCGAGACGTAGTCGGTCGTGCCGAGCACGCGGCCCTCGGCGGTCAGGCCGCTGTCGTCCATCGTGCGGGCGATCCCGAAGTCGGTGACCTTGGCCGAGCCCTCCTCGTCGACGAGCACGTTCTGGGGCTTGACGTCGCGGTGCACGATGCCGCGGGCGTGGGCGGCGCCGAGCGCCCGGGCGATCTCGATCGCGTAGGCGATCGCCTCGTCGACCGGCAACCGGCCGAGGCGGCGGATGCGGTCCTTGAGCGTCTCCCCCTCGACGTACTCGAAGACGATGTAGGGTCGGCCGTCCTCCTCGCCCGCGTCGATCACGCCGACGATGTGCGGGTGCGAGAGCCGGGCGACCGAGCGGGCCTCGCGGCGGAAGCGCTCGAGCTGGTCGGAGTCGGCCGCGATGTCGCGGTGCATGAGCTTGATCGCCACCCGCCGCTCCAGGGTGGAGTCGAAGGCCCGGTAGACGGTCGACATCCCCCCGGTGCCCACCTGGGCGTCGAGCCGGTACCGGCCGCTCAGCTGCATGCCCTCGAGCGCGCTCATCCGTTGCGGTCCTATTGTGGCTGATGTGGAGGTTGCACCCGCACCGGTCTCCGTGACGGTGTTCACCGACCCCTACTGCCCGTGGTCATGGGCGGCCGAGCCGCACCTGCGGCGGCTCTCCGTCGAGTTCGGCGTGGGGGTGTCGGTGACCTTCGTGGTCGTGGGGCTGAGGCGCCGGATCGCCGACGCGGAGGCGCTCGCCCTCGAGTGCCTCGACGCATCCGCCGAGAGCGGCATGCCGGTCGATCCGCGCGTGTTCCTGCGCGACCCGCCCAGCTCCACGCACCCGGCCGGGCTGGCCGTGGCCGCGGTGGCCGAGCAGGCCGGCGGCAGCCGGGTGGGCGCCTACCTGCGGCGCCTGCGCGAGGCGATCCTGCTCGAGGGCCGGCGGATGGACAGCGCGCCGGCGCTGCTGGACGCCGCGCGGGAGGCCGGCGGCCTCGACCTCGAGCGCCTACGCATCGACTTCGGCTCCAACGCGATCGTCGAGCGCTTCGGCGCCGACCTCGAGCGGGCGCGTGCGGTGGACGCTGCGCACCACGAGCCGGGCGCCGACCGGGTGCGCACCCCCGCGGTCGAGTTCGTCCCCGCCGACGGGGGAACGGCGCACGGCGCCTATGGGCCCGTGCCCTACGCGGCCTGGCGGGCAGCGGCGTTGGCGGCCGGCGCCGTGCCGGCGGACGGCCCGGCGCCCGGCGTGGAGGAGGCGCTGCGGCGCTTCGGCTCGCTGGCCGTGCCCGAGGTCGCCGCCGCGTGCGACCTCCCTGGCCCGCGGGCGAGCGCGGAGCTGTGGCGGCTGGCGCTCGACTGGCGCGCCCGGCCGCGGCGCGTGCTCGGCGGCGAGCTGTGGGCCGCGGCTGGATGACTGATTCCGCGCGGGCCGCGGAATCGATCATCTACGGGTTGATCGCCCGCCCGGACCAGGTCTTCCACTCGTCGCCGTCGTCCTCGCCGTCCTTGCCCGGCGGCGGCTCCTCGGTCGGCGGCGTCGGGTCCGAGGACTCCGGCGGGGCGGGCGGGGCGGGCGGCTGCCACGAGCTGGTCCGCGGCGCGCCGGGGGTGACGGGGTGGTCGGCCGTCGGCTCGGGCTCCGGCTCGGGGGCGGTCGTTCCCGCGCCGAACGGCACGGCGCCGCCGGGCTGCTCGGCCTGCTCGATCACGTCGTCGATCTGGCGCTCGTAGTCGCTCATCCCCGGCGCGGTCGGCGAGGCGGCGTCGGCCAGCGCGGCCTCGGCCTGCTCCTGGCCCTCGGAGGATCCCTCGCCGGCCTCCACGAGCGGGCGGTCGGCCTCGTCGGCGCCGAGGCTCGGCTCGTCGATGGCCGCGTAATCGCCGACCGGGCCACCGATGCCGGCGGCCTCGGCCGCGGCGGCAGCCTCCTCGGCCCGCTCGTCGATGCCGCCCTCCTCGGTCAGCACCTGCGCATCCGGCGCCGGCACCGGCGTCGCGGTGTTGGCCACGGGCCCCGGAGCGTCGTAGTTGGACGGGGCGGGGGCCGGGGCCGGAGCCCACCCGGTGTCCTGCCCGCCGCCCGAGCGCGAGCGCACCAGCCCGGCGACCTTGTCGCGCTTGAGCAGGACGCCGGCGGCCACCGCCGCGGCGCCCACCAGCGGTGCCGCCTTCCTGAACTTGCCTCGCCTCGCCATGGTCGTGCTCCCTCGTGCTCGCTCGAAATCTGCTGGGTCAGACGGTACCCGGCGCGCCCCCGGGAACACACTTGGGCATAGTCTCCCGGTGGCTTCCGCCGATCACACGGCCGGGCGCGCTGCCCGAGCGACCCCGGCGCGTCGCGTCCGGGGCGCCCTGGTCGCCTTCTGGCGCAAGGGCTACGAGGACAACCTGACCGGCCTGTCGGGGATGGTGGCCTACAACCTGCTGCTGTCCGTGTTCCCGTTCGCGCTGGTCGCGCTCTTCGTCGCGGGGCGGGTGCTGCGCTCGGAGGATCTGCAGACGTCCGTGCTGCTCGACCTCCGGCGGATCTTCCCGACGGCGGCGGAGTCCACGCTGTCCGAGGGCGTCCGGCGGCTGCAGGAGACCTCGACCAGCGTCGGCATCGCCGCGTTCGTCGGCTCGATCTGGTTCGGCTCCTCCTTCTGGGGCGCGCTCGACACCGCCTTCTGCCGGATCTACCACTGCGAGTGCCGCAGCTGGGTGCAGCAGAAGCTGTTCGCGCTGGGGATGCTCGGCGTCGTGCTGCTGTTCGTCGCCGCCACCGTGGCGGTGCCGACCATGCAGGCGCTGCTGGTCTCCGGCGCGCGCGACCTGCCGCTCGGGCTCTCGGAGGTCCGGGGGCTGATCTTCGTGGCCACGCTGGTGCTCGGCGTGGCCGCGCTGTTCGCCGCCCTGTGCGCGATCTACTGGTGGGTGCCGAAGGCGTCGATGCCGTGGCGCGCGGTCTGGCCGGGCGCGCTCGGGGCGACGATCGCCATGGCGGTCGTCGACCTCGGCTTCCCGCTCTACCTCGACAACATCTCCACCCTGCGGATCGGCACCTCCGCCGTCTTCGTGCTGATCGCACTGGTGTGGTTCTACGTACTGGCGCTGATCCTGCTCGCCGGCGCGGTCGTCAACGACCTGCGCCTCGAAGCGAGCACGGCGGCGGTCGCCGAGGAGTAGCCTTCCGGGGAGTGCCGGACCCGATCACCGAGGAGCTGCGGCTCGACCAGGTCGAACGGGCGCGCGAGGAGCGTGCCCGCGAGCGCGAGGCCGTGCAGGGCGGGGAGGAGGAGGCCCACGGCCGCCGCGCCGACAAGGCCGACTACCTGCGCGAGAAGCTCGCCGAGCGCGGGCAGGCCGAGGACGAGGCCGCCTCGAAGGACTGAGGCGCCGCCCGCCCGGGAAGCCCGAGACGATGGACGAGCACGAGGGCCACGAGCCCAAGGCGGACGACGTCGAGCGTTCGCTCGACGAGCTGCAGGAGCGCTCCGGGCGCCTCGAGGACGAGATCGAGGGCACCGGCGAGGACTGGGAGCGCAAGCAGCACGACCCGGGAGTCCCCGGCGCGGTCGGCGAGGCCGACGAGGCCGCCGAGGGCGGGTCCGCCGCCGACTCGCCCGAGGACGACGGCTCGCCGCGCTCCGGCGACTGATTCAGGCCGATCCGCGCGTGAGGCCCTCCGGACCGCCGCCGAGCCCGAGCGGCGGGACGGCGATGCGGTCGGGGTCGGCGGTGACGGTGCCGATCCGCGCGGTGCCGGGGTGGTGGCCGGCGAGCAGCGCGACCGCCGTCTCCGCCTCCGCCTCCGGCACGACGGCGCAGAAGCCGCAGCCCATGTTGAAGACCTCCCATAGCTCGGCCTCGCCGACGCGGCCGCAGTCGCGCACGAGGTCGAACACCGGCGGGACCGGAAGCGGGTCGGTGATCTCGAAGCCGACGTCGGCGTGCAGCCGCAGGAGGTTGAGCAGCCCGCCGCCGGTTATGTGCGCCAGCCCGCGCACGTCGGCCTGCGAGCGCAGCAGCTCCAGCACGGCGCGCACGTAGATCGTCGTCGGCGCGAGCAGCGCGCCGGCCACCGAGGCGCCGCCCAGCAGCGCCGGCGTGTCGTCCGGCGCGAGGCCGCCGTCGCCGAGCAGCGCGCGGCGGGCGAGCGAGTAGCCGTTGGAGTGCAGGCCCGAGGAGGGGAGGCCGATAAGCGCGTCGCCGGGCCGGCACGCCGCGCCGGTGATGAGCGAGTCGAGCGCGACGGTCCCGAAGCAGGCGGCCGTCAGGTCGAAGCCGGTGGGCGAGGGGTGGCCGCGGATCAGCTCCGGCAGCACGGCGACCTCGCCGCCGGGGATCTCGACGCCCGCCGCCTCAGCGCCCGCCTTCAGGCCGAGCCCGATCTCGCGCAGGACGTCCGGGTCGGCCCGCTCGACCGCGATGTAGTCCAGCACGGCGATCGGCTCGGCGCCGACGCAGATCACGTCGTTGACGTTCATCGCGACGCAGTCGATGCCGACGGTGTCGTAGCGGCCGGCCTGCTCGGCGACGATCAGCTTGGAGCCGACGCCGTCGGTCCCGACGGCGATGCCGAGGTTGGGGGCGACCTCGAGCACGGCGGCGTAGTGGCCCGCCGCCAGCACGGACCGCGAGGCGCGCCCGGCGTCGATCGTCTTCAGCACGCCGACAAGCGCCCCGACCGCCCGGTCGGCCGCTCCGGTGTCGACCCCGGAGGTCGCGTACGCGCCGCTCATCGCCACCGATTCTCGCGCAGCGGGCGGTCGGAGCGCGCGGGCGCGAAGCCGCCGTGTCGGGGTGGCCGACGCGCGAGGGCGAGCACGGCGAGCGCGAGCACGCTGCGGTAGGCGGCCCAGGCCGCGGGCGGCACGGTCGCCGCGCGCTCGAGGCGCAGTGCTCCGGCCGTGGACGCCGCCGCCGCCGCGGCTCCGGCCGCGAGCGCGCCGGCGGTCCTGCGCGGCGGGCGGCGGCGCGCCAGCCGCAGGCCCTTCAGCGCCGTGGCGCCGGCCAGCACCGGCAGCGCGACCTCGATCGACAGCTCCGCCGCGGCGCCGCGCGTGAAGCCGCGGGCACGGCCCGCCGAGCGCGTCGCCCCGCTGCGCGAGACGCCGGGCGCCAGCGCCGCCGCCTGCGCGGCGCCGAGCCACAGCGCGTCGGCGACGCTCGCGGCGGCCGCCGACCGGTGCGCCGGCGCCCGGTCGCCGATCACCAGGGCGACGGAACCCACCAGCAGCCCGGCCGCGATCGCCCGCGGCCCGCCCAGCCGCCGCTCGATCGCCCGCTCGAGCACGAGGCCGGCCAGCGACGGCGGTGCCGTGGCCACGGCGAGGAACGCGGGCCGGGCGAGCGCGCCGCGGCGGGCCAGCGCCGCCGCCGTCCCCGCGTGCAGCGCCACCGCCACCTCCTTGCGCCGCGCGCCGTCCAGCCGCGCGTGTCGCCAACCCAGCAGCCACGGCAGCAGCTCCACGTGCGCCGTCGAGGAGATCGGCAACAGCTCGGCCGGACCCTGCAGCAGGCCCAGCGCGACGGTCTCGGCGAGCCGCGGCTCAGAGGGCCGCGGCACGGCTGCGCCGCCGGCGCACCACCAGGTAGACCACCCCGAGCACGAGCAGCGCGGCGATCGCGTAGTCGACGTAGTGCAGGCCGTCCTTCCACTGCTCCCAGCGCTCGCCGACCTGCACGCCGATGAAGGTGAGCATGAAGATCCACGGCACGCACCCGAGCGTCGTCAGGATCGTGAAGCGCCAGAACGGCATCCGCGCCACCCCGGCCGGCAGCGAGATGAAGGTCCGGATGATCGGCAGCATGCGGGTGAAGAACACCGTCGCCGAGCCGTAGCGCTCGAACCAGCGGTCCGCCCACTCCAGGTGCGACGGCTTGATGTGCAGCTTCGCGCCGTGCTTCTCCAGCAGGTCGACGCGGCCGAAGTAGCCGACCGCGTACGCGATCCAGGAGCCGACCAGGTTCGCGAACGTGCCCACCGCCACCACGGCGGCCAGCGAATACTCGCCCTCGGAGACGTTGAAGCCGGCGAACAGGAACGTGGTCTCCGACGGGATCGGGATGCACGCGCTCTCGGCCACCATCAGCAGGAAGATGCCGGGCAGCCCGAGCGCGTCGATCACGTCGACGGCGAACTGCACGATCGGGTCGGTCAGGGAGCCGAGGACCAGCACGATCAAGCTCAGGCTAGCGAGGGCCGGCGCCGCACCCTCATCTAGGCTGGACGGATGGCCGTCCCGCTGTTCGACACGAAGGCGCCGCTCGAGCCGCTGCGCGCCGAGATCGTCGCGCGGATCGCCGCGGTGATCGAGGGCGGCGTGTTCATCCTCGGGCCAGAGGTCGCCGCCTTCGAGGCCGAGCTCGCCGACTACCTCGGCGCGAGGCACGCGGTCGGCGTGGCCAACGGCACGGACGCCATCACGCTCGCCCTGCGCGCGCTCGGGCTCGGCCCGGGCGACGACGTGGTGGTCCCCTCCTACACCTTCTACGCCTCGGCCGAGGCGATCGTCAACGCGGGCGCGCGCCCCGCGTTCTGCGACGTCGATGCCGAGACGGCGTGCGTCACCGCCGACACGGTGCGCGCCGCGCTCACCCCGCGGACGAAGGCGGTGCTCGCCGTCCACCTGTTCGGCAACGTCGCGCCGGTCGCCGAGATCGCCGCGCTCGGCGTGCCGGTGGTCGAGGACGCGGCGCAGGCGCTGGGCTCGGTGAGCGCGCAGGGGCGCCCCGGCGCCCTCGGCACGCTCGCGACGTTCTCGTTCTTCCCGTCGAAGAACCTCGCCTGCTTCGGCGACGGCGGCGCCGTCACCACCAGCGACGCCGCGCTCGACGAGCGCGTACGGATGCTGCGCTTCCACGGCTCCCGGGACAAGAGCACGTTCGAGCTCGTCGGCCACAACTCGCGCCTGGACGAGCTGCAGGCCGCGATCCTGCGCGTGCAGCTGCCCCACCTGGACCGCTGGTCGGAGGGCCGCCGCGCAGCCGCCGCCTCCTACGAGCGGGCGGGGCTCGGCGAGCTGGTCGCCCTGCCGCGCCCTGCCGCCGGCGCCGATCCCGCCTGGCACCTCTACGTCGTCCGCGATCGGTCCGCGGACGCGCTGGCCGGCGCGCTGCGGGCGTCGGGCGTCGGCCACAAGGCCTATTACCGCGTCCCGGTGCACCGCCAGCCGGCGATGCGCGAGTGGGGCGCCGGCGTGGAGCTGCCCGCCACGGACGAGCTGGCGCGCACCGGCCTCGCGGTCCCGATGAGCCCCGTGCTGTCCGCCGCGCAGGCCGAAGAGGTCGTTGCCGCGGTCCGTGCCGCCCGCCTCCAGCACCAATAGACTGCCCCGGATGCGCCGCAGGAACCGCCTTGCGGCCCTTCCCGTCCATCGCCACTCGTTGCCGCAGATCGCGCTGGACGCGGGGCTGGTCGCGCTGGCCTACTTCATCGCGTACCGCCTGCGGTTCGACGGGGGCGTGCCGGAGGACTACCAGCAGCTGTTCGAGCGCACGATCGCGTTCGTCGTCATCGGCAGCGTGGTCATCTTCGCGGTGTTCGGGCTCTACCGGCACTGGATGCGCTACTCCTCGCAGCGCGAGTACATGCGCATCGCGCAGGCCGCGCTGGTCGCCGTGCTCGTGCTGATCGGCTACGTCGCCGTCGTGCAGCCGAAGCTGGTGTTCGCGCCGCCGCGCGGGTTCGTGCCGGTCACGATCCCCGCCAGCGTGCTGGTGCTGTTCGGGCTGCTCATGTCGGTCTTCCTCGCCGCCGTCCGCTACGCCGTGCACCTCTTCTACGAGCGCCCCGTCCGCGGCTACCGCGCGCGCCGCGGCGCGCGCTCGGTCCTGATCGTGGGGGCGGGCGACGGCGGCCGGCTGCTGCTGCGCGAGATCCTGCGCAACCCGGACCTCGGGCTGCGGCCGGTCGGCTTCGTCGACGACGACCCGCGCAAGCTGGGCGTGCGCGTGGACCGCGGGCTCGACGTGCTCGGCACCACCGTCGAGCTGCCCGAGGTGCTCGAGGACGTGGAGCCCGACGAGGTGCTGATCGCGATCCCCTCGGCGCCCGGCACGCTGCGCGCGCGCGTGGTGAGCGCGTGCCGCGAGCGCGGCGTGCGCGTGCGGACGATGCCGACCGTGTTCGAGCTGCTGCAGACCGGCGGGCGCTACCTGCGCCAGGTCCGCGAGGTGCGCGTGGAGGACGTCCTCGGGCGCGACCCGGTGCGCATGGAGGTCGAGCTGATGGGCGGCTACCTGACGGGCCGCTGCGTGATGGTCACCGGCGCGGGCGGCTCGATCGGGGCCGAGCTGTGCCGCCAGATCGCGCGCGTGGGCCCGAGCCGGCTGGTCCTGCTCGACCACGCCGAGGACAACCTGTTCGAGGTCGAGCGCGAGCTGGTGGAGGACCGCCACGCGCTCAACACGGTCGCCGTGCTCGCCGACTGCAAGGAGGAGGAGCGCATGCGGGAGGTGTTCCGCGAGCACCGCCCGACCGTCGTCTTCCACGCCGCCGCCTACAAGCACGTGGGCCTGATGGAGTCCAACCCGGTGGAGGCGGTGCGCAACAACGCGCTCGCCACGCGCGTGATGGCCCGCGTCGCGGGCGACGCCGGCACCAAGGTCTTCGTGCAGGTCTCCACCGACAAGGCGGTGTCGCCCGCCACCGTGATGGGCGCCTCGAAGGCGCTGGCCGAGTGGGCGGTCGAGGCCGCCGACGCCCGCTACGAGGAGACGTCGTTCACCGCTGTGCGCTTCGGCAACGTGCTCGGCTCCTCGGGCTCCGTCGTGCCGATCTTCCGCCGCCAGATCGCCGCGGGCGGGCCGGTCACGGTCACCGATCCGCAGATGACGCGCTTCTTCATGACGATCCCGGAGGCGGTGCAACTGGTGATCCGCGCGGGCTCGCTGGCCCAGGGCGGCGAGGTGTTCGTGCTCGAGATGGGCGAGCCGGTCCGGATCATGGACCTG
>Ga0136616_10001134_pt1 | contig 13794 bp, 10 predicted proteins | sample AntDrymUQ2992106_2_FD_106648 | JGI IMG/M metagenome (GOLD analysis project Ga0136616, IMG submission 106648) | Polar desert sand microbial communities from Dry Valleys, Antarctica - metaG UQ299 (21.06) | ecosystem: Environmental > Terrestrial > Soil > Desert | place: Antarctica: Dry Valley...
GCTCGACGCCGGGATACACCGCGAAGCGCAGACCCGGCGGAGGAACGTCTACGAGTTGGTCGATTATCTGAGGGAGGCCGGGGTGGCGCACGTCCTGGCTCACCCCATCTACGGGATGCCGGGGGACCTGGATCTGGGCCAGGTAGAGAAAAGGCTCGTCCTCTTCGGCCTCTGGGAGTTCATAAACGGTTCCCGCCCCGCCCGGCAAAACCGTCTGGCGAGGGAGATCGCCAAGAGCGTCGGCCCTTTAGAGCTGCGGCAGCTCGCCGCGCGGCACGGTCTCTCCGTCCCGCCGCACCGCAAGGTATCCGGCACCGCGGGATCGGACGACCACGGCGGGATCTACGGGGGCGCTACCCACACGATCGCGCCGAAGGTCGGGAGCGCGAAGGAGTTCCTGGAAGCCCTCGCCGCCGGTGAGGTCCGACCGGCGGGGGAGGACGGATCGGTCGCCAAGATTACCCAAACCGGCTTCAGGATAGCGGGCGAGGCCCTCAAGAAGGGCGATAGCGGCCGGGCGGCGGACGTGCTGCGGCGCTTCGTCCTGCGCCCGTCCCTGCCCGGCCTGCGCCGCTTCGTCCGTCCCTCCCCGGCCCTCGCAGAGAAGCTCCTGGAGCAGGTGCCGCGCCTGTCGCGGCTGGACGAGCCCTTCGTACGTTCCGCGCTGACCTCGCGCTACGAGGACCGGCTCTCGGGCGCTTTGGAGGGGATGGGGTCGGGGTTCCCGCTGGTGGACTTTCTTGGGTCCGTCGGGGACCTCATAGACGGGCACCTGTTCATCGCTCCCTACGTAGGCGTGCACGGCTACTTCGGCCGGGAGAAGAGAAAGGCGCTCGCCTTGCGCCACGAGGTCTTCCCCGAACGCCCGGAGAACCTCCGGGTCGGCGTCTTCGTGGACGGGTTTGACGCGGTCCACGGGGTCGCCACGATGTATCGCAACATCCAGGCTCTGGTAACTGACGGCAAGGGCCGGTCGTTGAGGCTCGTGCGCTGCGGGGACACGCCCTCGGGAAATACGGTGGGTGCGACCGACCGCGGCGTTCATTCTCTGCGCCCCGTTGCAACCTTGCCGGTGCCGCTCTACCACGGTCTCGAACTTGGGGCGCCCTCGTTTCTGGACGTGCTGGACCACGTCGCCGCCGAGGACTACAACGTCTTGCACGTGGCGACCCCAGGACCGTTGGGGCTCGCGGCCCTCGTCGCCGGGCTCACGCTGGGTATCCCGGTGGTCGGGGCCTACCACACGGAGTTCGGGGCCTACGCCGGGGCGCTCTCGGGGGACGCGATGGTGGCGGAGGTCGTCGAAGTCGCGGTGAGGGAGTTCTACGAGCGGTGCGCGGCGGTCGCCGTCTCCTCGGAGGCCACGGCCCTCGCTCTTCGCAACCGCGGGTACCACATCCGGCGTTTCGAGATCCTGCGAAACGGCGTGGACAGGAAACTCTTCGATCCGGAGCGCCGGGACGAAGGGCTGAGAAACTCTCTGGGCGACGGCAGGACACTCCTACTATACGCGGGCCGGGTGAGCCGGGAGAAGGGGCTGGATCGGCTCGTCTCCGGATATCTCGCCTTGCGGCGCCGGCGGGACGACGTTCACCTGGTCGTCGCCGGCGATGGTCCCTACCGCGGGGAACTGGAGACGCTGCTCGAAGGAACGGCGACCTTTACCGGGTTTCTGCGGGGCGAGGAGCTGGCCCGCACCTTCGCCTCCTGCGACATCTTCGTCTTCCCCAGCACCACGGACACTTTGGGGCGGGCGGTGGCCGAGGCGCAGGCCTCGGGGCTACCGGCGGTGGTCTGCGGCATCGGGGGCCCCCGCGAGTGCATCCGGCCCGGCGTCTCGGGCTTCGTGACGGACCCCGGAGACGACGAGGGATTCTTCGCCCGGGTCGAGGAGCTGCTCGACGATTCCGCAAAGAGGGAGCGCATGGGCCGGGCGGCTCGAGAGTTCACCCGGAGCCTCGACTGGGAGGCGGTGCTGGAGGGTCTGGTCTCGCTGTACGCCCAGGTCGCCGGTATTCAGCCCGACCTCGCGCCCGCGCGGTAGGCACAACACGACCGGAAGGAGACGGCCCGATGGCTTTAGAACGTATAGGCATCAACTTCTCCTCCAGGCGCCTGGCCGACGAATCGGCACTCGCGGAGGACCTGGAGGAGCTCAAGTCCGCGAGCCCGGACTTCGTCGAAGTCGGCCCGCACGGGCTCGGCGTGATCCTCGGCGGCCGGCTCAATGAGGGCCGGGCGGCCCAGGTGGAAAAGGTTCTGGCTTCGGCGGGACACGCTTACACGGTTCACGCCCCGCATGCCCTCGACCTGATGGATTTAGGGACACGCGATCTGCAGCGCGACGCGCTCGAGACAAGCGTCCGGTTCGCGGCGAGGATAGGAGCCCCGGTGGTTGTCTGTCACGCGGGCAAACGGGTCTCCCTGCGCGACTCACGTCGCCGGCTCGACGATCAGCTCGCCGCCGAGCGCACCGTACTGAGAGAGCTGGGCGAGATCGCGTACAACCTCGGCGTAACCATAGCCGTCGAGAACTCCTACCCCGAGCCGCCGATCGTGCGCGGAACGACCTACGCCTACGCCGCTTGGCCTTCGGGACTAGCCGGGCAAGTGGCCGCGGTGGAGCACCAGGCGGTCGGGATCTGCCTCGACGTCGGCCACGCCGCCGTCGCGTCGAGCTTCTTCGGCTTCGACTTACTCAAAGAATGCGCGGTCGCCGCTCCCCTGGTTCGCCACGTCCACCTCCACGACAACCTCGGCTACCCGGACCTCACCGAAGGGGGCGAATCGAGGGTCGCCGAACGCCTGGCTTACGGGATCGGGGACCTGCACCTGCCGCCGGGGAGTGGCGCCATACCGCTGGAGAAGCTCTTCGAAAACATCCCTTTCCCCCAGGCCCGCACCTGCTGCGTGGAGCTGTACCCCGGCCTGCGGCACCTGGCCAAAGAGACCCTCGCGGCCGCCCGAGAGTTCCTGAAACCGGCCCACGACGAACCCTCCGAAGGATCACGGCAGGACGGTCTCGCCCCCGCAAGAACTTCTTCGTAAACTCCCGTTCTCGCGGTCGGCGCGGTGACCTTCGCCGCGTTTCCTTACTCGCGTGCCGTCCGTGTAAGAATGTATCTTCGTGAGTGGATCGGAGAAGACCCCTCGGGTGGAACGCGGTCGGGACGGCGCTCCGATCCGGCTGCTCCTGATCGTTACCGTCTCGGCGGTGTTCGTCATCGTGATGAACGGGTCGATGGTGAATGTAGCGCTCCCGACTATCGGAGAGCAGTTCGGGGTCTCCGAGGGGCAGGCGGAGTGGGTGATCAGTGGCTACCTCCTCGTCTTCGCCGTGGGCATCCCCCTCTACGGACGTCTGGCCGACGTTTACAGCCTCAGAAAGGCGTTCTCGTTCGGTCTCGTCGGGTTCGTCGCGGGCTCCCTGGTCTGCGCCCTGGCCCCGAACTTGCCGGTGCTCGTCGCCGGCCGCGTCCTCCAGGCCGCCGGAGGCGCGGCCATACCGGCGCTCTCGAGCACCTCGGTCGCGAAGCTCCTGCCGCCCGGCCAACGAGGCGGCGCTCTGGGCCATATAGTCTCTAGCGTCGGCGTCGTGGTGCAGTTCGCCGGCTGGCACGCCCTGTTCTACGGGACCCTATGCCTGGGCCTCATCCTCCTGCCCGCCGCGCTGCGCGTCCTGCCGGAGACGGCCCCCGCGAGGCCGGGCGCCTCCTTCGACCTGCCCGGCGGCGCCCTGCTCGCGCTCACCGCCGGGCTCTCGCTGCTCGGCGTGACCGAGGGGGAAGTCCAGGGCTTCTCCTCGCCTCTCTCGTGGGGCTCTTTCGTAGCGGCGGCGCTCTGCGGGCTCGGCTTCGGTTGGCGGATCAACACCGCCCCCGAGCCTTTCGTCTTCCCGGGCTTGTTTCGGAACCGGGCCTACGTGGCGTGTGCGGCCGTGGGGTTCTTCGGGTTCCTGGCGAACCTGACCAGCCTCGTCTTCGTGCCGCTCCTGGTCTCGGAGGTCAACGGACTCTCCGCCGGGGCCGCCGGCCTCGTCCTTGCGCCGGGCGCGGTCGCGCTGGCCCTGCTCTCCCCGCTTGCCGGTCGCCTCTCGGACAGGGTCGGGGCGCGGCCGCTCGTGCTCCTCGGCCTCTTCACCATGTTCCTCTCGCTCCTCGTCCTCTCGACGTTCGGGCCCGGGGCTTCGCAGCTGGTCCTCGCCGCTGGTATGCTCGGGGTGGGGGCGGGCTTCGCCGGGATCACCTCCCCCAACACCAACGCCGCCGCCGCGACCCTCCCGCGCGACGAGGTCGGGGTGGGCCTGGGCATCTACCAGATGCTCTTCTTCCTCGGCGGCGGCTTCGGCCCCGCGCTCCTCGGCGCCTTCCTCGCCGCCCGCGCCGGCGACGCCGCCCTCAACCCCCTCTACGCCCTCGACGCCGCACCTTTCTCCGACGCGTTCCTCCTCATGTCCCTGTGTGTGCTGCTGGCGCTGATCCTGGCCGCCGGCTACGGTCGACCGGTTGGCGAGGGCTCGAAGGTAGACCTCTAGGTCTTCGCCTCGGCCGCCTCTTCCGTCCGGGGGCTCTCGCGAGGACCGCTGACGTAGACGAGGCAGAGGACCATGGCGGCGAGGAATACGGCGGCGCAGAGGACCCCGGAGAGGCGCAGGCCCGCGACGAACTCCTCGCTGGAGCCTCCGGCGGCGAGGGAGCCCAGGAGCGCCACGCCGAGCACGCCGCTCGCCTGCCGGCTGGTGTTGACGACGGCGGAGGCTATCCCCGCCCTCTCCGGCGGCGCCGAGGAGACGACCGCGGCGGTGGACGGCGGCAGGATGAAACCGCCCCCGAACCCGACGAGCAGGAGGTTCGGGAGCACCAGCGCATACGGCGCTCCCTCCCCCAGGATCACCAGAAAGAGCGAGCCTACGCCCGCGAGGGCGAGCCCCAGCGCGAGCGGGACCCGGAACCCCACCCGCGCCATCATCCGGCCGGAGAGCACGGAGGCCGCGAAGGTGACGAAGGCGAGCGGCAAAAAGGCGAGCCCGGACACTGGCGTCGAGTACCCGAGAACGTCCCCGAAAAACAGCGAGAGCAGGAACAGCTGGCCGTAGACGCCGAAGGTGAGCGCCATCCCGGCGAGCGTCCCGGCCGAGAAGGTCGGGTTCGCGAAGAACCCGAGCGGCAGCATCGGCTCCTCGGCCCGCCGCTCGACGAGGACGAAGGCGACCGCCCCGGCCGCCGCGGCCCCGAACGCCGCGAGTACGGGCACGGAGGTCCACCCGCCGCTTCCGCCTTCTATGAGTGCATAAGTCAGCGACCCGAGGGCGAGGATACCGGTCACCTGCCCGGCCAGGTCCAACCCCCGGCCCTCCACGCGTGGCATCTTCGCGACGGAGCGGACGGCGAGCGCCGCGACGAGGACCACGAGCGCGACGTTGACCAGGAACACGCTCCGCCACCCGAAGAGACCGGCCAACAACCCGCCCAGGAGCGGCCCCGTCGCCACCGCCAACCCCGCCGTCGCGGACCACAGCCCGATCGCCCGCGCCCTCTCCGCCGCATCATCGAACGTGTTCGTGATGATCGCCAGCGTCGCCGGCGCCACGAGCGCCCCCCCGACCCCGAGCAAGGCCTGGAAGGAGATCAAAGCACCGAGCGAGGGAGCCGCCGCCGACAATGCGGACGCCCCCGCGAAAACCCCCAGCCCCACAAAGAAAACTAGCCGCGCCCCGAACCGATCCGAGAGCGCCCCCGCCGTCAACAGCAGCCCCGCGAACACCATCGTGTAACCGTTCAACACCCACTGCAACCCCGCCACCCCTCCCCCGAGGTCGGCCCGTATCTCCGGCAACGCCGTGTTCACGCTCGTAGCCCGCAGGATCGCCGCGAAAAAGCCCACGCAACTCGCCGCCAGAACGAGCCGCTTCTTCCCGTCCATACCCGACCCTTCGCCCTTGATCTCCGGAACCCGGGGCATAATAATACCGACCGATCGGTTTGTAAACGGCGCGAGAGTTGGAAGCAACCGTCTTAGAAGTCAAGGGGTTAGGGCATGAGGACACCTCCAAACAGCACGATCCCTCATCACGGCGTTGAGGATCGAGAGCAGCTTCCTCATGCACGCCACCAGAGCAACCTTCTTGGGCTTGCCCGCACTAAGCAGCCGCTCGTAGAACTCCTTGAGGATGGGGTTGTGGCGGGTGGCGACCAGCGCCCCCATGTACAGGGCGGCCCTGACCGGAGCCCTCCCGCCCCACACCTCTCGCTTGCCCCGGATCTTCCCGGAGTCGCGGTTGAATGGAGCTACGCCCACCAGGGAAGAGAGGCGCTTGTGGGTGATGGTCCCAAGCTCGGGCAGCTCGGCCAGGAGCGTCCTCGCCAGGACCGGCCCCACTCCCGGCACGCTCCTCAGCAACTCCTCGTTGCGGCGCCAAACCTCGCTCTCTTGGACTGCTTCGTCGAGCTCTCGATCGGTGCGCTCGAGTTCCTTTTCGAGCCAGCGGATGTGGGCGCGGATGCGTTTGGCGACCGGCTCGGGGGCCATGAGGAGGCGGTTCTTCTCGGCGGTGAGCATCAGAAGCAACTGACGCCTCCTGGTGAGAATCGCCTGCAAGTGCTGGGCTTCCTCGTCGGGCAAGATGCTCGGAAGCTGCTCGATGGCGGAGGCGAAGCGGGCGAGGACCTCGGCGTCGATCTTGTCGGTCTTGGCGAGGCGCCCGGTAGCCTTGGCGAAGTCCCTAGCCTGGCGGGGGTTGACCACGGCTACCGCGATCCCGGCGGCGGCGATGGCGGTGGCGGCGGGGCGCTCGTAGCGACCGGTGGCCTCCAGGACGACCAGTTCGGGTCGCGTCTCCTCCGAGAAGCGCCGAAGGAGTTCGTCGATGCCCCCCTGATCGTTGGCGAGGCGAAAGGTCTCGCCTTCCGGGAGCCGGCAGACGTCCAAGTACCCCTTGGAGACGTCGATGCCGACGAGGACGCGGGGGTTCCTTTCGGGGCTCGTGGTGGTGCTCATACGGCTTCTCCTTCCTCTTTGTGTAGGCGGCCCGGCCTTGCGGATACGGGCTTGCCCAAGAGAAGGGCAGCGGCCCCGGCAACCGTTCGGGCTCCTCCTTCAAGGGCGGGCGCGACGACTCGTGCTTTCAAGCGGTCTCTTACAGGACCAAGGAGACATCGGTCTGTCGCGCCCGCGTCGGCCGCATTCTACGACCACAAATCAAGATACAAGGCACCATGAAAAGGCTTGCGCGACCGGGCACCATGAGGCCCGGCACGGTAACCGAGAGAGGCCAGGAAGGAGAAGCGCAAGCCGATGCTCTATGTGGGGGTGGACGCGCACAAGGCGCACTCGCAGATGACGGTGATGGACGAAACAGGAACGGTGCTCCAACGGCGCAGGGCCGCAAGCTCCCGTGAGGGGATGCTCGAGGCGCTCGGCCGCCACCGGGGCGAGCCGATGAAGGCGGTCTTGGAGGCCGGATACGGCTGGGGACCGCTCTACGACTGGATCGGGGAGGTGGCAGACGAGGTCGTCCTCGCTCACCCGCTGAAGGTCCGGGCCATCGCCGACGCCAAGATCAAGACCGACAGGCTCGACTCGGAGATGCTGGCGCACCTGTTGCGCGCGGACCTGATCCCCGAGGCCTACGCCCCGTCGAAGGAGGTGAGGGCCAAAAAGCGGGTGTTGAGGCAGAGGATGTTCCTGGTGCGAGTGCGGACGATGCTCAAGAACCGGGTGAGGGCACTCCTCTTCCAGCACGGCGTGGAGCCTCCTCCAGTGAGCGACCTGTTCGGTAAGAAGGGGCTCACCTGGCTCAAGGAGGAGCCAGAACTCCCCGACCCCGACGGATGGCTCTTGGGCGAGGACGTCGAACTGGCCGAGACCCTCAAAGGGAAGATCCGCGCCACCGAAGGTCTCATCAAGGAACTGGCCGAGGGGGACGAGGCGGTCGGGTGGCTGAGGACCTTGCCGGGGGTGGGCGAGTTCTTCTCCGTCTTGATCCGCCACGAGGTCGGGGAGATGGAGCGTTTCCCGAGCCCGAAGAAGTTCGCCAGCTACACGGGCCTGGTCCCCTCGACCTACGCCTCCGGGGCGAGGATCACCCACGGGAGGCTCACCAAGGAGGGCAACAAGTGGCTAAGGTGGGCGTTCGTGGAGGCGGTGAGCCCCGCGATCCGCTGCTCGCCGTACCTGCGCGCTTACTACCAGAGGATCAAGGCCAGGCGCGGGACGAAGGACGCGAGGACCGCGACCGCCAGGAAGCTGGCGGAGCTGGCCTGGGCGGTGTGGACGGAGCGTCGTGAATACGAAGAACGTTGAAACCCAGGAAGGAGCAACCGACATGAGCGGATGAAAAGCGGGAAAACCCCTTCCGACCCCAACTGCCCTCATTTCTCCTTGGGCTCCGTCGTCGTAGGGAGGCCCCTCATACAAGGCTAGGGAGTTGTGGGTCCCATAAGTGGAATGCGCCGTTCGGTCCTTGGCCGGAGGGGCGCGGATGGAAGGATGACCGAGGGTTTCTCCGAGAAGAGAGGCAGATTAGCACAACGAGAAGTTGACAAGCTTTTTCATGGAAGGAGACCTGATGAAGCAGACGGACCTGGACTCGTTGAAGCAGACGGACAGCATGGTCAACGGCCTCGGCATCGAGTACGTGGAGACGGAGCTCGAGCGAGTGGTGATGACGATGCCGGTGGACGAGAGGCACCGCCAGCCACTGGGCTTTCTGCACGGCGGGGCGAGCGTCGTTCTGGCGGAGACGGCGGCGACGACGGGAGCGTGGCTCAACTGCCCGGACGGGAAGGTCGCGTTCGGGTCGGAGATCAACGCGAGCCACCTGAGGCCCAAGAGGGAGGGGACCCTCACGGCCGTCGCGACGCCGGTACAGGTAGGAAAGACCAACCAGGTGTGGGACATCCTGATAAGCGATGAAGACGAAAAGACCGTGTGCGCATGCCGGTGCAGGCTCGCGGTGGTGGATGCGCGGTGAGCGCGACGAAAAAAGGCGAGAGGACGCGGCGCAGGATCGTGGAGCGCGCCGCGCCCGTCTTCAACACCCGCGGCTACTTCGGCGCCTCGATGAGCGACCTCATGCGCGAGACCGGCCTCGAGAAGGGCGGCATCTACAACCACTTCGCCAGCAAGGAGGAGCTGGCGGTCGCGGCCTTCGAGTACGCCTCCGGCGTCGTGCGCGAGCGTTTCGAGGCGGCGCTCGCGGAAGAGAGCGGGACGTTGAACAAGCTCTTCGCCATTATCGACGTTCTCGGCGGCATGGCCGGCGACCCGCCGGTTGCGGGGGGTTGCCCCGTGCTCAACACCGCCGTGGAGGCCGACGACGCGAACCCCGTCCTCAAGGAGAGGGCGCGGGGGGCGATGGATGGATGGCTCCGGCTCGTCGGCAGCATCGTCAAGGAGGGCGCGCGGAGCGGTGAGCTCGACGCCGAAGTCGACCCTCGGGAGGCCGCGAGCGTCGTCGTCGCGACGCTCGAAGGCGCGCTGATGATGAGCAAGCTCTGCGACGACCCGGCGCACATGAAGCGGGCGATGGACCACCTCAAGGTGTACCTGGCGTCCCTGGCCCGGCATCCTGGAGAGGAGGGGTAGCGTGGCGGCGGGCGAGACCGCCGGGCGTACGCGCACCGTTACCTGGGAAGACCCGGGGCAGGGGGCGGAGGCGGCGGAGGAGATGGGCGGGCTCGAGTACCTGCGGGCGATAGCACGGGGGGAGTTGCCGGCGGCGCCGCTGGCGGATCTGATGGGGTTTGGGTTCGCCGAGATCGAGGAGGGGCGCGTAGTCTTCGAGTGCGTCCCCGCCGAGTATCACTACAACCCCATCGGCGCGGTCCACGGCGGGCTCGCCTGTGCCCTCTTCGACTCGGCGATGGGTTGCGCCGTACACACGAAGCTGCCGGCGGGGGTCGGGTACACGACCGTCGAGTTGAAGGTGAATTTCCTGCGCCCGATCACCGCGCGGACCGGCAGGCTCGTGTGCGAGGGGACGGCGATCCACGTCGGGGGCCGCATCGCCACCGCCGAGGCGCGCCTGCGCGACGAGTCGGGCAAGCTCTACGGCCACGCGACCACCACCTGTATGATCTTCCGGGAAGGCTCGAAAGAGCGCTCCGTCGGCGAGGGCGGACGATAAACGAGGGGAGTAGACCATGAAGGCAGTTCGGATCGAGGCGTTCGGTGGACCGGAGGTGCTGCAAACGGCGGAAATCCCCACGCCCGAGCCGGGGGAGGACGAGGTCCTCGTCGAGCTCCGGTCCTCGGGCGTGAACCGGGCCGACGTCCTCACCCGCGCCGGCAGCTACCACGCCGCCGGACAGCCCCCGATAGTACCGGGCCTCGAGGGAAGCGGCGTCGTCCGGGAGACCGGACCGTCGGTAACGGGCGTGAGCGTCGGCGACCGGGTCCTCGCCTTCGGCGGCCGGCCAGGCTTCTACGCGGAGTACGTCGCGGTGGCGCAAAGTCACGTGGTGAGGGTGCCGGAGGGATTGGATTGGGACTCAGCGGCGGCCCTCCCCGTCGCGCCTCTCTCGGCCTGGTACTGTCTAAACCATCTCGCCTGGCTCACGAGCGGCGAGAAGGTCCTCGTTCGGGCGGCGGCCAGCGGCGTCGGCGATGCGGCGGTCCAGATCTCCAAACACCTCGGCGCCACGGTCATAGCCACCGCCGGGTCCGACGAGAAGGTCGCCTGGGCCCTGGAGAACGGCGCCGACGAGGGGATCAACCACGCCCGGGAGGACGTCCTCGAAAGGACGAGGGCCATCGCCGGGGAGGAGGGCGTCGAGGTGGTGCTCGACACCGTGGGAGGCCGACATTTCGGCGAAAGTCTCAAGCTGGCCGGCCACGGCGGGCGCGTGGTGGCCCTAGCGAACGTCGCGCTGGAGGAGAGCGTAATCGACACCCGCGACTTCTACCCGAAGAACGCGACGATCTACGGGTTCCAGATCACCAACCTCGTGCAGCGCCTGGGCTACGATCCGCGGGGCGACCTTGGAGAGCTGGCGGACCTCGTGGCCCGAGGGAAGCTCGAGGTCCACGTGGACCGGGTCTTCTCCCTGGAGGAGGCGGGCGAAGCCCATCGCCACATGGAGGAGCGCCGCAACCGGGGCAAGATCATGATCCACCCCGCAGACTGACGAGACGCCGGAGGAGGAGCTACGCATGGACATGCAGGCTTTCCGGCAGAGTCCCAGCCCACCGCGACTAACGTAGAGGATCACGTCGAGCACCGCTATGCCGAGAACGAGGTGAGGAACCACTACGCGGCTCTCGGTGAGGGTCCCCTGATCCTTCACGGCTTCCCGAATTACTAGGTTCTAGAGTATAGGTTTACTCGTAGAGCTCGAAGAACTCGGTCTCGCCGGTTTTTTCGAAGTTCTCGCGAACGTATCTCACCACCGCGTACTGGTCCTCATCCAACGGTACGAACCCATCCGCCAGGTAGAAAGCGTGTACCTTCTGGACTATCACGACCACTTCTCCCCTTTCGGCTTCCAGGTCACTCGTAACGCGGTCGATCAGGTGTTGGCTACCCAACTCGACCGGTTGGGGCCAATCCACGGGCAAGGGATTCGTCTGTCTCGACTGGACCCAGTATCCGGGAACGTCCGGAACGATCGCGTACGTCCTGTCTCTCGACGAAACTTCGTCCGTGGCGTCGTTGAGATCTACCAGGAAGTCGTAGGTATTTGGGTTCGTGTAGATCAAGCGCCCGCCCGGCAATACCCCATCCAAAGATTTGGTCAGCTCGCTGGATGGCTGCTCCCGGTATATGTAGTACGGTCTGGCCACGCCGAAACCCAGCAGGATGGCTACTCCCGCAACGGCCAGCGTCGCGCGGAGGAACCTGGGATCCAGCGCCCCGCGTACGGAATACGCGAACGCCGCCAGTATCGTGAACAGGGGTCCCAGCAATAAGGCCGGAAAGTTGTACCCCACCGAGAGCGAAGCGCTCCATGCCAGCAGTAGGGCTATCAGCACCACCGTCGTTCTATCTCCGTCCCGCGCCGTTCCGGTCGAAACCAGGTACAGGACCACGCCAACTACCATCCCGAAGATGCCGAAAGAGATTATGCCGAGGCTCCCACGGTATAGCCCGACCGCTATAAAGAACGCCGGCATCGCCGTCAGTAGCGCCGCCCCGACGTATCTCGGTACGCGCTCGGTACGCAGCATCGGCACGGAGCTGGTGCTCAGCAGAAACGTCGAGCAATACCCCGTCAACACGCCGAGCAAGGTGCCGTAGTTCAGATAACTCAATACCCCCGTAGATACAAAGCCCGTTTGCGAAGCCATCTGCAGGACGGCTTCCGAGAGGGATCCCGTAACCAAGAGATAAGCACAGTAACCGATCGCGGGTAGGGTTATGGTCAGCCAATACTTCTTCTCCCGCCAATCGCCCAGGAGCAGTACGGCCAACGGAGCCACGAACAGGAAGCTTTGCTTGCACAGGTAGGCGGAGGAGATCAGCAGGTAGCCGAAGATCCTCGCCCCCTTGTGCTGCCGCGCCAGGAGCACCCACACCCCTATCGACGCCAGGAACAGACCGTCGACCGTATGCCACGCCGTCAGTACGAAGTAATGTACCGAAGCAGCGAAGCTTACCAGCGCGACGAAAAGCTTCGTAGCGTTGTCGAAAGGGTTGCCGAAAGCGCGGTCGACGATACATACCCAGGCCCAGCTGATGCACGCAAACTGGAACCACACGAAGAAACGGGATACCCAATAGGTGTATTCGCCACCAAAGAGGACGAAGGGCGTGTGGAGCAAGGGCGAGATAAAAGGCCGTATGATGATGAAGTCGCGGTGAGGAACCTGCCCCTCCAGGATGCGCCTGCTGTAGGCGAGCGTAAACCCGTCGTCGACGGGAGCGAAACCTCTCCAGGAGAACAGCAGATGGGCGAGCGTAGGCACGACCAGCAGGAAAGCTACGGAAACAAGAACGTTTCGGTGGGTAGGTTTGATCCCCACCCGCCTCTACGAGCCCCTCGACCGGAGCGGCTCACGGTAGGACATGTCCGCGTGCGTCCCTGGCGCCTCGACGCTCGGACGGTCCTTTCGAGCAGTCGCGAATCGCCGCGGCAAGGGCTACTCTTCCGTGGGCGTGGCACCCCTGTACGGGGCGCCTTCGAACGTTACCGGACCGTACTCGGTGTCGTCTCTCCGGCGCCACTCGAGTAGGTCCTCGCGCCGTTCGTCTAGCTCTTCCTTGCCGCGATCACTCGCTACGTCCCGCTTCTCTAGGGGGTCTTCGGAGAGGTCGAAGAACTCGTCGGGCAGCTTGTCGTAGTGGTAGATGTACTTCTCGTGGCCCTTTATGCTCGACATGCACTTGCGGTCGCCGATGCAGTTGGCCCTTATGATGCGGTCCTCGGGCACCGGACTCAGGAGCGAGTAGCCAGGGTACTCCCCGTTTGCCACCTCGTAGCCCAACAGGTCTACTACGGTGGGCAGGACGTCGATCTGGCTCGACAACCCTTTCGCCCGCTCGCCGTCCTCGAATCGTTTGGGGTCGTGGACGATCAGCGGCACCCTCAGGCCCTCCTCGTAGATGGTGTCGCCGTGCATGTAGCGGCCGCGGTGCTCGCGGAAGCCCTCCCCGTGGTCGCCATACATGACGAAGATCGTGTTCTCGTAGAGCCCCAGCCTCTTGTACTGGTCGAAGAGGTTCTCCAGGAAGTGGTCCAGCATGCGCAGGCAGTTGTGGTAGCGGTCGAGCTCCTCGTCCTCAGAGAAACGCTCGTACCCGTAGCGGTTGGGCACGCAGTCGTAGCCGTAGTGCCCCGTGCCCGTGAAGTACTCAGC
>Ga0136616_10001136_pt1 | contig 13786 bp, 16 predicted proteins | sample AntDrymUQ2992106_2_FD_106648 | JGI IMG/M metagenome (GOLD analysis project Ga0136616, IMG submission 106648) | Polar desert sand microbial communities from Dry Valleys, Antarctica - metaG UQ299 (21.06) | ecosystem: Environmental > Terrestrial > Soil > Desert | place: Antarctica: Dry Valley...
GCTGGTCGGCGCGCTCTGCTGGCTGATCGGCTGGCGCGAGCTCCTGCTCATGCAGCTGCCCACGGCCATGCTCGCCGGCGCGGCGGGCGTGTGGCTGTTCTACGTGCAGCACCAGTTCGAGGACACCTACTGGCAGAGCTCGTCGGATTGGACCTACGCCGACGCGGCGCTGCGGGGAAGCTCGTACCTGAGGCTGCCGAAGGTGCTCCAATTCTTCACCGGCAACATCGGGCTGCACCACGTCCACCACCTCAGCGCGCGCGTTCCCAACTACAACCTGCAGCGCGCGCACGACGACAATCCGATCTTCCACGACGTCCCGACGCTCTCGCTCCGGGACGGGCTGCGGACCGTGCGCCTCAAGCTGTGGGACGAGGAGCACGGTCGCCTTGTGACCTTCCCGGAGGCGCGGGCCGCCGCCGGCACGCCCCGCGGCACGCCGGTGCCCTCGACCTAGAGGCGCTCACCACGTGGAGAGCGAGCCGCAGCGGGCGGGCGGCGGCAGCGCCGACGCACACACAGGCCGCCTGCTGATCACCTGTCCCGACCGGTCGGGGATCGTGGCCGCGGTGTCGGACTTCCTCTTTCGCCACGGCGCGAACATCCTCCAGTCCGACCAGCACTCGACCGACCCCGAGGGCGGCACGTTCTTCATGCGCATGGTGTTCCGACTCGAGGGCCTCGACCTGGGCCGCGACGAGTTCGAGCGCGTCTTTCACTCCGAGGTCGCCGAGCGGTTCGGCATGGACTGGCAGGTCCACTACGCCTCGGAGCCGAAGCGGGTCGCGGTCATGGTCTCGCGCGAGGACCACTGCCTGCTCGACCTGCTGTGGCGCCGGCGCAGCGGCGAGGTGGCGATGGAGGTCGGCCTCGTCCTCTCGAACCATCGCGAGCTGGAGCGGACGGTGACCGCGCTCGATGTTCCCTTCGAGCACGTGCCGGTGACGGGCGAGACCAAGCCGGCGGCCGAGGCGCGGCAGCTGGCCCTGCTCGCCGGTCGCTTCGACCTCGTCGTGCTCGCGCGCTACATGCAGGTGCTCTCGAGCGACTTCCTCGACGGTCTCGGCGCGCCGGCGATCAACATCCACCACAGCTTCCTGCCGGCGTTCGCCGGAGCGGCGCCCTACGAGCAGGCGCGCGAGCGCGGCGTCAAGCTGATCGGGGCCACCGCCCACTACGTCACCGAGGAGCTCGACGCGGGCCCGATCATCGAGCAGGACGTGATCCGAGTCACGCATCGCCAGGACGTGCGGACGCTCAGGCACCTCGGCAGGGACATCGAGCGCACGGTGCTCGCCCGGGCGGTCAGGTGGCACTGCGAGGACCGGGTGCTCCGCTACGGCAACAAGACCGTGGTCTTCTGATGCGTCGCGGCGGGCTTGGGCGGGCGGCGGCGCGGGTAACACCGTCTCACCCGACCGCTTGGAGGCACGCGTGAAGAGCACTGACCTTGGAGAGACCGCCCTGGTCGGCTGGCGCGACAAGGTGGCCGGACGCGCCGCCGGCCCGCTGTCGCGAAAGACGCCGCTCAGTGTCGAGCAGGCCAGGGCGCTCATCGGCGCCGCCCTTTTCGGGCTCTCGGTCTACTACGTTCTGGGCACCGCCAAGCGCGCGCTCGACGAGCTGGCCTAGCAACGCCCCGCCCCGCCTGTCGCGGAGGCGGAGTTGTCACGATCTCACAGAATTCTGCTCGTCAGTCGTTATGCGGGTGGGCGACAACACGGGCGATGCAGCACTAGGGTTCAAATCATCGCCTCCCTCGACCCGTCGTCGCAACCGCTGAGCGCTTATCCCCGAGCGCGGCGCTCGCCCCAATGTCCCGACCCTCCAGCGGCGCGTGCTGCGGGCGGTCGGCGCGTTCACGTCCCCGCTGCTGCCGGACGACTACCTCGAGCTGATCAACCCACTCTGGTCCACGCGCGAGCTGCGCGGCGAGATTGAGAGCATCGACCGGGAGACGCCCGACGCCGCGACCGTGGTGATCCGGCCCGGGTACGAGTGGATGGGGCACGAGCCCGGGCAGTACCTCCGCATCGGCATCGACATCGACGGCCGGCGCCACTGGCGCGCCTACTCTGCCGAGCACGCGCTACGGCGAGATCGCGCCGCAGGTGCGAGCAATATGCGAGCGCTACGGCCTCCCCTACAACACCGGCCCGTTCTTTAAGCAGCTGGGCATGGTGCAGCGGACGATCGCCCGGCTGGCGTTCCCCGGCGGCGAGCCGCGGCCGAAGCCCGGCCCCTACCACAGCGCCAACGGCGGCGCCCCAAAGGACCGGGGCGTGGACGAGATCGCGGAGTCGATGGCGAGCTAAGTGGCGGCGAGCGAGAGCAGGCCGGTCCTCTGGCACATCGTCATCTCGCATTACAACGAGAAGGCGCGCTGGGCGCTCGAGCACAAGGGCGTCGAGCACGGGCGCCGCGCGGTGTCGGGCGGCGCGCACATGCCGGTCGCGCTCGCGCTGACGCGCGGGAGGCACAGGACGTTTCCGGTGCTCGAGCTCGACGGGGCCCGGATCGGGGACTCGACCGCGATCATCGCGGCGCTCGAGCGCCGATTTCCGGAGCCGTCGCTGTACCCTTCAGATGAGGCCGAGCGCCGCCGCGCGCTCGAGCTGGAGGACTGGTTCGACGAGGAGGTCGGCCCTCACATGCGCCTGCTGGCCTGGCACGAGCTCACCCGCGACCGCGAGCGGCTCGAGGATCTGGTTGCCACGCAGGTGCCCGCCGCCACCGGGCGCGGCCGGCGGCTGGCGGCGGCGGGCGCCCGCTCGTTCGTGAACCGGCGCTACGGGGTGGACAGCGAAGCCGCCGCCGAGCTGGCGCGGCGCAAGGTGGCCGAAGCGCTCGATCGCATCGAGTCGGAGCTCGACGGCGATTACCTGGTGGGGGAGTGCTTCAGCGTCGCGGACCTGACGGCCGCCGCGCTGCTGTACCCGATCGTCATGCCGCCCGAGGGCCCGCGGCTACCGGGGGGCCCCGAAGCGCTCGAGCGCTTTCGCGGCCAGTTCGCCGAGCGGCGTGCCTACCGCTGGATCGAGGACACCTACCGGCGGCACCGCCGCGCCGGCACGGTGGAGGCAGCCGCGGGCTGAGAGCGCGTCGCTGCCTCAGGCGCGTTGCTTCTTCTCGCCCACGCCCTTGAAGAACGTGTAGCAGAACACGCCGTCCGCCTCGGTCGTTCGGTGGAGATCATGGACGCCGGCATCGAAGCTCGGCGGCTCGATCAGCCCCGCCGCGATCGCGGACTCGCGAACGCCCTCGATCATCGCGGTGAACGTCCTTCTCGTGAACCCGTCGACCAGGTCGGGCCGGCTCGAGTCCACGTAGACCATCCGCGGGGAGACCCGGGGCGCGTCGAGCCCCGCTTCGACCATCAGGGGGTAGAGCCGTCTGCCGATCAGCGCGTCTCCGCCCGCCTCCGCCTGCAGCTGGACCTGGCACTGGATCGCCGCACGAGCCATCGGGCTGTCCGGGTGGAAGTAGGCAGATCCGTGATCGCCCTCTATGACGGTGACGGTGCCACCGGGTCTGAGCAGCGTGCCGAGGATCGCCAGGGCCTCGACGGGCCGGGAGAGGTGCTCCAGCACGAAGCAGACGAAGAGGTGGTCGAAGGACTCGGCCTCGAAGGGCAGATCGAAGATGTCCCCTCGCTCGAACTCGACGTTGGTAAGTCCTGCCCGGTCGGCCCTTCGCCTGGCTTCGGCGATCGATTCCGCGGAGATGTCGACCGACGTGAACCGGGCCTCCGGGCTTCGCCCGGCCAGGGTCACCGTCTGCGCGCCGACGCCGCACCCAGCCTCGAGCACCGTGCTCCCGCGCGGGTAGGCGGTGCCGGAATGCAGGAGGTCGACCAGCGTTCCGGCCTGGTCCTGCAGGCGCTCATGCTCCCGCGCGCGATAGCCGTGCACATACGTCTCGCTCACGATTCCGCGCGCGGCGGCCGGCGCATGAACCAGCACGGCACGCCCAGGACGGCTGTCTCGTCGACGGTCTCGAACCCCTGGCGCGCGTAGAAGGCGACGTTGCGCTCCTTGTCGGTCTCGAGGTAGCCGACCTCGCCGGCGGCATCGAGGCCACGGCAGTGCTCGGCGAGGAGGATCGTGCCGATCCCCTGCCCCTGGAGGCCGGCGTCCACGGCGAGCGGGCCCAGGTGCACGTGCGGCTCGGCTGGGTCGCGGCGCGACCACGCGCGGATCCAGCGGCTCGTGCGCGCGGCCGCTCGCGGCCCGAGCCCGGCTACCACCGGCACGAACGCAGCCGCCTCGCGACCGCTGGGCTGACACGTCCCGGCCGGCGCGACGCCCGTCGCCGCGACGATCTCCCCGTCGCGCGTCGCGCAGATCGGTTGCCCCGCCTTGATCCGAAAGAGCGCGCCGAAGAGCCGCTCGAGCGCGTGCCGGCGGCGGTCGGGGTCGGGCCCGAATGCCGCGACGTGCACCGGGTTGTCGCGCATGCCGCGGGTCAGGACTCCGAGCGCCTCGTCGAAGCGGTCGCGGCCCAGGTCGCCCACGGCGATCTCGCCGGTCGCGGCGCTCACGCTCGCTCGTCGCCGGCGGTCGACGGCGTCATCGCCCCGCCGCCGCCGGTCGCGCGGCGCACCAGTCCGGGCGCGACGCCGCGCAGGGCGGCCACCACCCAGTACGGGCGCGGCACGTAGCGCTCGGGCCGGCCCCTCAGGCCGACGTCGACGATCGCCTCCGCGACCCGCTCCGGCCGCGACACCAGCCGGCGCGTGAGCCGCCGCTCGCGCAGCTCGCGCTGCGGGAATCCCTCGGTGGCGACGAAGCCCGGCAGCACCAGGCCGACATGCACGCCCTGCCCGCGCTCCTCGAGATGGAGCGCCTCGCTCCAGCCGATCAGCGCGAACTTGCTGGCCGAGTACGCGCCGGAGTTGCCGCGCGAGACGCGGCCCGCCACGCTGCTGACGTTGACGATCGCGCTCGGCGCGGAGCGGCGGAGGACCCCGAGCAGCGCCTCGGTCAGGCGGACGACCGCGTCGAAGTTGATCTCCATGTGCCGGCGGACGTTCTCCCAGCCCTCGTCGCCGAACCTGCCACGCCACGCCCCGCCGGCGTTGTTGACGAGCAGGTCGAGTCGCCCGTGCTCGCGCTCGACCGCCTCGGCCACCCGCCCCGGCGCGTCCGTGTCGGTGAGGTCGGCGGCGATCACGGTGGCACCGCCCACCTCGTTCGCCAGCTCGCGCAGCCGCTCCTCGCGGCGCGCGACCAGCACGAGCTTCGTGCCCGGCTCGCGCGCGAGCCGCCGCGCCGTGGCGGCGCCGATCCCGCTCGAAGCGCCGGTGACTAGGGCGACCATCGCCACAACCTACTTGTCGCCACCCGGCGCCGGGCGACTCGCCGGCGCCGCCGGACCGCGGCGCTGGAGCCCGATCAGCCCGGCCCGCGGAGCGTGGTCGACCTGGAGCGTCGTGTGCTCGATCCCGAAGCGCTCGTCGAGCAACCGCTCGAGCTGGCGACGGTGCTCGTGGCAGTCGCAGCCCGGCTCGACCAGCACGTGCGCCGACAGCGCCGGAAAGCCCGAGGTGACCTCCCACACGTGGAGGTCGTGCACGTCGCGGACGTGACGGTGGCCGGCGAGCGCCCGTCCGATCTCATCGGGGTCGATGCCCCTTGGAGCCGCCTCGAGCAGCACCCGGCCGGAGTCGCGCAGCAGGCCGTAGGCGGCGCGCAGCATGATCGCCGCGACGATCAGCGCCGCGATGCCGTCGGCGCGCACGAAGCCGGTCGTGAGGATCACGGCGCCGGCGATCGCGGTCGCGACGAACGCCGCCAGGTCGGTGAGCACGTGCTGGTAGGCGCCCTCCACGTTCAGGCTGCTGCGGTTCGCGCGCGCGAGCGCGGTCGTGGCGGCGAGGTTGACCGCCACGCCGACGAGCGCCACCACGAGCACGGCGACGCCCTCGGTCGGCGGCGGCTCGGCGAGCCGGCGCACGCCCTCGTAGACGATGAACAGCGCGAGCACGAGCAGCGTCGCGCCGTTGAACTGCGCCGAGAGGATCTCGGCGCGCCGCAGCCCGTAGGTCCAGGGGCCGCCCGCGGGCCGCCGGGCGAGCCTGATCGCGAGCAGCGCGAGGGCGAGCGCGGCCGCGTCGGTGAGCATGTGCGCCGCGTCGGCGAGCAGCGCGAGCGAGTCGACGGCGATCCCGACGACGACCTCGACGGCCATGAAGCCCAGCAGCAGACCGAGGGCGAGCAGCAGCTTGCCGCGGTCGGCGTCGGCCGAGATGGCGTGGGAATGCCCCTCGTGCCCTCCGCCGCCCGGAGAAGTCGCGCGCGAGTGGTCCTGGTGCCCGTCGCGGGCCATGAGCCGCTACGCCGGGGAGGGCACGCGCGCCGCGGCGAGCCGGGCGAGCCGCGCCCGGTGCGCGGCCGCGCCGCCCAGCAGCGCGGCGTCCACCTGCGCGCGCTTGAAGAGCCAGTGCACATCGGCCTCCCAGGTGAAGCCCACGCCGCCGTGCGCCTGGATCGCCCCGGCGGTGACCTCGCGGCCGGCGGTCGAGGCCGCGGCCTTGGCTAGCGACGCGGCCTCGGGCAGCCGGTCGGGCTCGGCGTCCGCCGCCCATGCGGCGAAGTAGGTCGCCGAGCGGGCCGACTCGGTGTGCAGAAGCATCGCCGCGCAGCGGTGCTGGACCGCCTGGAAGGCGCCCACCGCCACGCCGAACTGCTTGCGTTCCTTGACGTAGGCGAGCGTCATGTCCAGCGCCCGCTGGCAGACGCCGACGAGCTCGGCGGCCACTGCCAGCGTGGCCCGGTCGATCGCGCCGTAGGCGTCCCCGCCAAGCGGCTCCCCGTCACCAGCCACGCTCGCGGCGTGGCGGGTCGGATCGATCGTCTGGACCGCCTCGACCCGAGCCTGCTCGCGCGGGACCAGGCGCGCGGCGCCGCCCTCCACCAGCACGATCACCGCCGCCCGGTCGGCGTCGCCCACGATGTCGGCCGAGCCGTCGCTCGCGACCCCCAGCGCCCCGGTCGCCTCGCCGGAGGCGAGCCCCGGCAGCCAGCGCTCGCGCTGCTCGTCGGAGCCGGCGTGCTCGATCGCCAGCGCCGCCATCGTGCTCGCCAGGAACGGCGACGGCGTGACCGCGTACCCGAGCTCCTCGAGCAGTATCGCCAGCTCGAGCACGCCGAGCCCCTGGCCGCCGTGCCGCTCGCCGATCGCGATCCCGGGCCAGCCCAGCTCCTGGAGCTCACGCCACAGGTCGTCGTCGTAGCGGCCGCTCTCGGCGCTTGCGCGCACGCGCTCGGAGGACGAGCGGCGCGCCAGCAGCTCCCGCGCGGTTCGCTTGATCTCGTGCTGCTCCTGGGTGAAGTCGAAGTTCACGCTTATCGGAGTCGCGGAAGGCCAAGCACGCGCTCGGCGACGATGTTCTTGAGCACCTCGGTCGTGCCGCCCTCGATCGAGTTGCCGCGGGCGCGCAGAAGCTCGTAGGACCAGCTCGTGCCGGCGGTCACGGCCTCGGCACCGAGCACGTCCACGGCGAGCTGGGTGAGCTGCTGGTTGGTCTCCGACCACATCCACTTGGTCAGCGATCCCTCCGGACCCGGCTGGCCGTACTTCTCGATCGCGGTCAGCCCACGGTAGGCGGTGAGGCGCAGGACCTCGGTCTTCAGATGCAGCTCCCCGAGGCGGTCGGCGATGACCGGGTCCTCGAGCGACCCGCGCGCCACCGCCTCGGCGATCAGCTCGTCGAGCAGCTGTCGCAGGCGGACCTGGAGGAAGAAGGCGAGTCCCGCGCGCTCGTTCATGAGCGTCGTGAGCGCGACCTTCCAGCCGTTGCCCACGCCGCCGATCACGTTGTCGTCGGGAACGTGAGCCTCCTCCATGAACAGCTCGTTGAACTCCGCCTCGCCCGTGATCTGGCGCAGCGGTCGAATCTGAACGGCGTCCTGCTCGACGTCCATCAGGAAGTACGTGAGGCCCTTGTGCTTGGCGGCATCGGTGTCCGTGCGCGCGACCAGCATGCACCACTTCGAGTAGTGGGCGGCGCTCGTCCAGACCTTCTGCCCGGTCACGAGCCAGCCATCCCCGTCGCGCACCGCGCGCGTCTTCAGCGCCGCGAGGTCCGAGCCCGCATCGGGCTCCGAGAAGCCCTGGCACCAGATCTCGTCGGCGGACAGGATCGGCGGCAGGTAGCGCTCCTTCTGCTCCGGCGTGCCCCACACCATCAGCGTCGGCCCGCCGAGCAGCAGGCCGAGCGCGTTCGCCGGCAGCGGCGCCCGCGCGCCGCCGAGCTCCTCGAAGAAGATCGCCGACTGCATCAGCGTGGCGCCGCGCCCGCCGTACTCCTCGGGCCAGTGGACCCCGGCCCAGCCGCCCTCGTGGAGCCGTCGCTGCCAGTCGCGGCGCCAGCGGAGCTTCGCCTCCTCGCCGTCGGGCTCGGGCCCCGGCTCGTTGTCGGCGAGCCATGCGCGCAACTCCTCGCGGAAGGCGTGCTCTGAATCGGAGAACGTCAGGTCCACCTAGGCCTCCTGCGCGGCTTGGGGATCGACTGAGTCCACAAACAGGTCCACGGCGGGCTCGCCGTCCGCGTACGAGTACGGCGCGAAGTCGGTCACGCCCGCCTCGACCAGCACGTCCTCGGCGAGGAAGAGGTTGCCGGTGCACTCGCGGCTCCGCCGCGACAGGATCGCGTGCGCGGCGTCGGCCACCAGCTCGGGCTTGCGCGAGCGGGCCATCGCCTCGTCGCCGCCGAGCAGGTTCTGGACGGCGGCGGTGGCGATGATCGTGCGGGGCCAGAGGGAGTTAAACGCGATGCTCTCCTCGCGGAACTCCGCCGCCATACCGAGTGTGCAGAGGCTCATGCCGTACTTGGCGATCGCGTAGCCGGCGTAGTCCTTGAGCCAGCGCGGCTCGAGGCTGATCGGCGGCGAGAGCGTCAGGACGTGGGCGTTCTCGGCGCGCTTGAGGTGCGGGACGCACGCCTTGCTGACGAGGAACGTCCCGCGGGCGTTGACGTCCTGCATCAGGTCGTAGCGCTTCATCGGGAGCGCCTCGGTTCCGGCGATGTTGATCGCGCTCGCGTTGTTCACGCAGACGTCGATCCTGCCGAAGCGCTCGACCGTCTGGTCCACTGCGGCAAGGACCTGCTGCTCGTCGCGGATGTCGCCCACGATCGGAAGCGCCTGGCCGCCGGCCTCCGCGATCGCCTCGGCGGCCGTGTAGACGGTCCCCTCGAGCTTGGGGTGCGGCTCGGCGGTCTTGGCGATCAGCGCGACGTTGGCGCCGTCCCGGGCGGCGCGCAGCGCGATCGCCAGTCCGATGCCGCGGCTCCCGCCGGAGATGAACAGCGTGTTGTCGGCGAGCTCGGCCAGGGGCCGGAGACGATAGCCGCGACGTTAGGTTCGGGGGCGCGTGGGGGTAGATAGACGGGTGTGACGGCGCCCTCGAGAAATCTCACCGCCCGGCCTCGGCTCCTGAAGCTGGCCGCCGCCGAGCCCGAGCGGATCGCCGAGGGCGTCTTCCTGATGCGCGGCGGCCTGAACCGCGTGATGAACGTCTACCTGATCGAGGACGGCCAGGGGGTGGTGGTCTACGACGCTGGGGAGAAGGGCATGGCGACGTCGATCGCGCTCGCCGCGGGGCGAATGGGCGGCATCAAGCGCGTGGTCCTGGGCCACGCGGACACCGACCACCGTGGCTCGGCGCCGACCCTCTCCGAGCTCGCGCCGATCGAGTGCCACCCCGACGCGGTGGAGCAGGCTCAGGGGAGCGGCGGGCGCGACTACTGGGACATGTCCAAGCTCCCGCTGCCCGCCCGTAAGCTCCACGAGTTCACCCACGAGCACGTCTGGGACGGCGGCCCGGTGAAGATCTCGAGCACGGTCGAGGAGGGCGACTCGGTGGCCGGGTTCGAGGTGGTGGAACTCTCCGGCCACGCTCCCGGGCTGATCGGTCTGTGGCGCGCCTCCGACCGCCTGGCGCTCGTGAGCGACTGCTTCTATCTCACCGACATGTACGGCCGGGAGATCGAGCCGACGGTGCCCAACGAGGCCTACAACCTCGATACCGACGCCGCCCGCGCGAGCATCCGCAAGCTCGCGAAGCTCGACCCGACCACCTGCGCGCCGGGCCACCTCGGGCCGCTGAGCGGCCCCGACGTGCGCGCGCAGCTGGAGCGGGCTGCGGCGGCGCAGGGCCCACGAACCGAACGACCTCCAGCCTGAGGTTGACCGCGCCTAACCTCAGGCTCGACGCGGCGGCCCGTTCCCCGCCCCCTTTCAGTTGCCGTCCAGGTGGAGGTCCATCAGCTCGACGTCCAGCAGGCGGCCGAACTTCTCGCCGCACCGGCGCTGGGTCCCGAAGCGCGCGAAGCCGACCGACTCGTGGAGCGCCACGCTCGCCTGCCGCGCGTCGGCGATCCGCGCGACCAGCACGCCGAGCCCCGCGCCCTTCGCTCGTTCGACCAGCGCGAGCAGCAGGGCCCGCCCGATGCCCTGCGAGCGGTGTGCGGAATGGACGTACACCGACGACTCGGCGGTGCGGTCATACCCTCGGCGGTCCGACCACTGCGACAGGCTCGCCCACCCCGCGACATCGCCGCCGGCATCCGCCACGAGCACCGGGTGACGCGCCGGGTGGCGGTCGGTCAGCCAGGCGTCGTCGCGCCCCGGCTCCCGCTGAACCGTGTCGAAGGTGGCGGTCCCGTGCAGCACCTCCTCGTTGTAGATCGCGAAGACCGCTGGAAGGTCAGCGAGCGTGGCGTCCCGGATCGTCGTTCTCAACGCGCCGCCGCGAACAGGACCGGATGGCCCCACGGGTCGCGCAGCAGCGCGCCCGCGGCTTCGACACCTGCCGCGAGCGCCCGCTCGCGGACGGCCGCCACGTCGTGAAGACGGAGACCGATGGCGTCGCGGTAGAAGTCGACGGAGCGGTCGAGGTCCGTGACCGCGAGGTGCACCGGCCCGAGGCGGAGGCTGTCGGGCAGGGTCGGCGCCGCTTGGGTGGTGCCTCGGGAGGCGCTCATCGCTGCGCCCCCGAGGCTAGATGACCGTCACACCGGTTCGGCGCCCGCGGCAATCTCCGACCAGAAGCGCACAAAGGGGTCTCACGGCTCTCGCTCGTAGAAGTGGTTGACCGGTCCGGCTGGCCGGTCCACCACGGTCCGCGGGGCAGAGCGCCGTCAGGCGCTCAGGGGCAGCTGCGCGCTGTGTCGGCGCCGCGCCCGCCGCGGCAGCGGTCCCGCCCGCGGCCACCCCCCAGCCGGTCCTTGCCCGGTCCTCCCAGCAGGTCGTCGCGGCCGGGCCCCCCACGCAGCCTGTCGGGCCCTCGCCAGCCGGCGATCGAGTCGCGGCCCCTGGCGCCGCGCGCGGTGTCGGCGCCGCGGCCGGTGCAGATCACGTCGCCGCCTCCGCGACCCACGACCCTGTCATCGCCGCGGCGGGCGAAGAACACGTCGCGGCCCGCCGTCCCGACCAGGCGCTCGCTGCGGGGCGTCCCCGCGATCGTGACCTCGGTGCCCATGCAGAGTGGGCCACTCGTTCCCGGCGGCGCAGATCCACCGTCGCCGCCGCAGGCGCCCGCCCAGTTGACCTGTACGCGCTCGCCGCGGTCCACCGACACCTTCTCGCTCGCGCCGCCGCCGCCCGGCAGGCGGCAGCTCATCGTCCAGCGCTCGCCCGGATGTAGCGGACGCCCGGAGGGATTGACGTGCCAGCGATAGCGACCGTCGGCCGGGACGGTGAGGCGGGTGTTCAGGACGTCGTCGACGACGACGTCCTTCTGGCTCGTGACGGTGTCGAACTCCTTGCGCAGGCGCAGCGTCGCCCGCGGCGGCGCCGTGCCCGCGATGATGCTGTGGTCGGCCGTGTTGGCCGCTCGCTCGCCCGCGATCAGGAACGCCTCGCGCACGCCGAGTCCCCTGTGCTGCGCGTCGCCGACGTACTCCTCCACCACCGAGTCCGCGTAGTTGGCGTGGAAGTTGGTGCCGCGGATCTCCGGCGTGTAGCCGTATGTGCCCTGCGAGAAGTAGTTCCAGTCCTCGGTCGCGCCGGTGATGTCGCCGAGCGTCTCGTAGCCGAGCTCGGAGGTCCAGCCGGTGGCGCCCGCCATGTCGTCGCCGAGGTCCTTCATGGCCGGCTCGTCGGGGGTGACCTTGATCACGTCGTCGAAGCCCGGCTGGCGCAGCCACTTGCCGTCCGCTGTGAACGTGTGGTTGGTGATGAAGACCGTCGGATGGAGGCCGGCGGTGAAGACGCGCACCGCCTGCGACTCGGGCTCGGAGTACGGGCCGGTGCCGCGGTAGCTCTGCGCGGTCCGGTCCGAGGTCGACCCGGATCCACCCCAGTAGGCGCCGTAGTTGCGGTTGAGGTCGACGCCGGAGTTCGAGCGCAGCGCGCACGGCATGGCGGCCGAGCTCGGCACGGTGGGACGGCAGTTCTTGCGCTTGTAGGCGGCCTGATCGTTGATCGCGAACGGCAGCGTGGCGAGCGAGTTGTTGTCGGCGGGAGAGGTGCCGTAGCTGCGCGAGGCGATGAACCCGTCCACGTTGATGACCGGCACGATGATCACGCGTACCCGCTCGAGCAGCGCCGTGACGCGCGGGTTCTCGTCGCGAAAGCGGCGGACGAGGTCGAGCGCGAACTCCATCGGCAGCTCGCCCGAGGGCCACTCGCGCGCGTGATGCAGGCCGAAGTTGAGGTAGACCGGCCGGCCGTCGTCGGTGCGCTTGACGTCGGTTGCGATCTCGACGCCCTGGATCGGGCGGTCCTCGATCGTCCGCCCGAGCACGACGGGGCGGACGAGCCGCGGGTTGTTCTCCGCCAGCGCCTTCATCCGGCTGGTGTAGTCGTTGTAGACGCGGTAGGTCTCGCGCCCGCTCGGCAGCGCTGAGGAGGCGGCCACCCTGGCGGAGAGGCCTTCGCTGCGGCGATCGGCGGCATCCTCGGCCGCCAGGTCCGGAATCAGCGTCGTGGCGGAGAAGCCCGCCGTCGCCAGGCGAGCACGCTCGCGCGCCGTGTAGAGGACGACGGTCGCCGCGTCCTGCGACACGTCGTGGGTCACGTCGAAGCCGAGTCGCTCGAGCCGGTCGAGCTCCTGCGGCTCCGAGATCGGCACGGACTCCACCGAGATCCGCGGGTTCGCCGAGGCGGCCGCGTCCATCTCGTAGAGGTCGAAGCCGAGCAGCACCGAGTCCGGACCGTCGCCGCTTCGCCGGCAGGCCTGTAGGTCGAGTCGGTCGCCCGGGTTGACCGCGACGGTCAGCTGCTCGTCCGAGCCGAAGGCGCTGGAAGCCGCGACCGCCGCGGAGCCGGGCCGGCGGAAGGCCGCGAGGTCCCAGTCACCCTCGGGGCCGCCGCTCAGCGAAACGGTCACAAGACCCCGCGCCGGTGCCGTCCACGAGCTTCTCGCCACGCCGGGCGTTCCCGGTGCGAAGAGGCGCGCGTCGCAGCCGCGGGCCACCGCTTGGCCGGCGCTCAGCACTTCGTCGGCGGGTGCAGCGGCGGACGCCGCGGGCGCGGCACACGCGATCACGAGCGCCGGCACGAACGCCCTGAGAAGCTTGCTCGACCTCGGCACGAATCCCACCCCGCGCCGGAAGCTAGCAGCCGCCGGCGGCGCCGGCGCCGGCGCCGGTCTCACGGCCGCGGCGAACGCTGTTAGCGTCGCCTCGCGATGGACTTCATGAGCATCGCCGACCGCAGCTGGCCGGTAATCCGCCGCGTGATGAGGGCCCACACCTTCGTCTACCGGACGAGCGGCGGGCTGGTGGGCCACCGCTTCCCGGGGACGCCACCGATGCTGCTGCTCCACCACACCGGCGCGA
>Ga0136616_10001141_pt1 | contig 13748 bp, 12 predicted proteins | sample AntDrymUQ2992106_2_FD_106648 | JGI IMG/M metagenome (GOLD analysis project Ga0136616, IMG submission 106648) | Polar desert sand microbial communities from Dry Valleys, Antarctica - metaG UQ299 (21.06) | ecosystem: Environmental > Terrestrial > Soil > Desert | place: Antarctica: Dry Valley...
ACGGGGCGGGATTGACAGCGCCCTTGACCGCACGTTTTATTGCGAGAGGGAGTTTACCGCTGGACCTGCCTATATTAAACGGCTGGGAAGAGCGAAATCATAAAAGGCAGACTATGCCAAAGCACGAGGCTGTACAGGTTCATTCGATAACTGAAGATATCGATAATATTATCTTCGTTGCTAATGACCGGTTATTGACGCCATAACAATCGCTTAACCATTTGGAACACGCAGTAACCGACATCGTTAATTTGTAAAATCGAGAATTTCGCGGCGCTTTGTAAAAGCCTTGTAATTGCAAGGCTTTTTATTTATGAGAAAACCGTAAAGCCAAATGGCACGATCTTTGCTCTTTTTCATCCGGAAAGGCAACGATTATCAAAAAAGTGAAGAACTTGAACGTCGCCCTCAGAACTTTTGAACTAAGGAGAAATTATTATGAATCGTTTTAGAAACTTAATTGCTGTTTTTGCTTTTTCTCTCCTGATTTTAGGCTTACCCGCAATCGCTTCGGCGCAGTGGCGCAATAATCGCAACGATGACGATTATTACCGTAACAGCAGAAATAATCGTAATCTACAGTCAACAATTAGAAACTTAAAAAATCGCAGTAATCAATTTGAACGTAAGGTTGACCGTGAACTCGACCGTAGCCGTTACGATGACCGTCGTCGCGAAGACCGAATCAATGATGTAGCAAGAAATTTCAGTAATGCGGTTCAGAGACTAGATGACGAATATGATAACAGAAATGATTATAACGATAGCGCTGATGAAGCGCGCCGCGTATTAGATTTAGGTTTACAGCTTGACCGATTGGTAACCCGCGCTCGCTTGAGCGGCGCAATTCAAAGCGATTGGAACAGAATTCGTGAAGACCTTCGCGTATTAGCAAATGCTTACAACACCAATTATAATCGTAACCGCCGTAATAATCGCAATGACGATTACAATCGCAACCGACGCGATGACGACTACAATCGCAATCGTCGAACAAATGACAATTGGCGCAACCGAATTCCATTTCCGCTTCCCTTTTAGTATTGACTGAACTAAAAAGTTACGGACATAGTGAAAAAGCCTGAGTTTTTTAGCTCGGGCTTTTTTGACTTCAAGTGAAAATTAATTTAACGCCTGCAATTACTAATACAAGCGCTAAAATCCGGCGTAAATATAGCGAATCAAAATAACGACTTCCCAAAGTCGAACCGATAATGCCTCCGGCAATAGCAGCAATCACCCAAGACCAAACATTTAATTGTAGTTGCGCGACTTGCGCGTAATTGCCCAAAATTCCCGAAATCGAATTTACCAAAATAAACATCGCCGAAACGCCGGCGGCTTTTTTTGTTTCCGCCCAACCTGTCAAAAGCAAAACGGGCGTCAAGAAAATTCCGCCGCCGACTCCGACTAAACCCGAAAGCAATCCGATGATTGCGCCAATCGCAAAAGCCAGCCAGATTTTCGGAGCGACCGTTTCTTTTTCAACGGAAAATCTCCAGGCAAGCCGCAACGCAGCGACGATTAAAACCACGCCTAAAAATTTTTTGTAAATCGGTGTGGGTAAAGACATCATTCCGCCGACAAAAGCGAACGGAACGGAAGCGGCGGCAAACGGCAAAAAAACTTTCCAATCAAAATGTTTCGCGCGGTAAAACTGAAACGCGGCGATGGAAGCAACAAAAATATTCAAAAGCAGCGCCGTCGGTCTCGTAACATTCGGCGCAACCGCCAAAAAAGCCATTATCGCCAGATAGCCGGATGCGCCGCCATGTCCGACCGAAGAATACAAAAGGGCAACCAGAAAAATCGCGGTAATTACTAGAACTTCAAACATTTATACTCTGCGCTTTGGTATTTTTTCTTTGTATTTCAAGCAAAAATTCATCCCATTCGCGCAAAGCCATTTCCACTTGAACTTGATGTCTTTCGCGCTTATTTCGATACTTTTTCCGAAGTTCTTGCGGCAAAGATTCGAGCAAGCCGAATGTAATATTTACAGGTTGGAAATTTTTCGTTTCGACGTTTGAAACATAGCGGCACAACGCGCCGATTGCTGAATTTTCGGGCGCAGCAATCAAATTTTCGTTCCGCATAATACGCGCCGCATTTAGTCCGGCAAGCCAGCCCGTTCCGACTGATTCAATATAACCTTCAACGCCCGTGATTTGTCCGGCGAAAAAGAGTTTCGGATTCTTCTTGGTTTGCAAAGTCCCGTCCAAAATCTCTGGCGAATTGATAAAAGTGTTGCGGTGAATTTGCCCCAACTGCAAGAATTCCGCATTTTCCATACCCGGAATTAACTTTAAAACTCTTTCCTGCTCGCCGTAACGCAGATGATTTTGAAAACCGACAAGCGAATAAGCATCAGCCATCAAATTTTCTTGCCGTAATTGAACTGCCGCGTAAGGCTCAAAACCTGTTTTCGGATCGGGCAAACCTTTTGGCTTCATACAACCGAAACGCAAAGTGTCAACGCCGCGTCGCGCAAGTTCCTCAATCGGCAAGCATGCTTCAAACCAGCACGTTTCCTCAAATCTTTTCAGCGGAACTGATTTGGCGTTTATCAATTCATTATAAAAAACTTCATATTGCTCTTTGTCCATCGGGCAATTGATGTAATCATCGCCGCCTTTTCCGTAACGTGCCGCTTTGAAGGCGATTGACATATCAATCGAATCCGCCGCGACAATCGGTGCAATCGCATCGTAAAAATACAACTGGTCGTCGCCCGTCATTTTCATAATCTCTAACGTTAATGCGTCTGAGGTTAAAGGACCCGTCGCAACAATTGTGATTTCGTCCGACGGAATTGTTTTAACTTCTTCACGAATGATTTCGATATTTGGATGCCGCTCAATTTTTTCCGTAATAAAATCGGAAAATTTGTTTCTATCAACCGCCAGTGCCGCGCCCGCCGGAACTTTTGTCGCATCAGCCGCTTGCATTACAAGCGATCTCCCGCGCCGGAGTTCTTCTTTCAAAAGATACGGCGCAGTTCCTATTTCATCACTTTTAAGCGAATTTGAGCAAACGATTTCCGCTAACTTTTCCGTGCGGTGCGCCGGAGTTTTCTGAACGGGGCGCATTTCAAAAAGTTTCACCTTTACGCCGTTTTCCGCCGCTTGCCAAGCTGCTTCCGCGCCCGCCAAGCCACCGCCGATGACAATAATTTTTTTCATTAAATTAAGGTTAGAGCGAACGAGCGCCGGCTGACAAGTGTTGATTTGCCAAAAGCGAAAAATATAAATTTTAAATTACAGTTTTAATCGTTATTTGAAATAGAATTTCGATTGCTTAAATTGCTTTAGCAGACCGTTGTGCAATGAGCGCAATCGGCAGCCCGACGAAGAAAATGTGTATGATCACGCCGGTTAGCAGCGCTGCTAACGAGAATGGAAATTTTGGGGTTGCCGACAGCGGCATCACGACGTAGCTCATCACGAAATAAACCATTACGCCGTAAATCATTCCCCATATTACTGCTTGCCGAATCAGCACCGGAAAACGGAGACTCGCGCCGTAATAAACCGCCGCGACCATAAACGCGATGAAAAAATGAAGCAATATGCCGAGCAGGGCGGTAATTAATCCGCCGCTAAAGGACTCACGCCCGAGCAGACCGCCGGCAATATATTGAAAAACGTGAGTCGGACTCGTTCCCCTCAGACCGGCGTTAACGACGGCTGCCAAGCCGTCTAGCACGCCGACGACCAAGCCGCCGTAAATAATTGTGTCGAAAGCGCGAGGACGCTCGCGGAAAGATACAGCCTCTTTTGAATCCAATAAAATGTTTTCACTCATATTTTTCTCCTAATGCGCTAATGTAAATAAAAAAATGTCGGCTAAACGCTGCTTGCCAAATTCTATGCTAAGCCGTTAGTTGAAAAAATTGGAATGTGACGAATTACCGGATGAAGAGGATGAGCAGCTTATATGATGCGATAAATAAAATTATTCCGGAAGAATCAATGCCGCTTTAATCATATATTGCACCAACAATGATTTTTGACCCTCTGTCACGATTCTTCTCTTTTCTCCAAACAAACTGCTACTACTAAACATATAATGGCGGAGTTGACGCGGGCGGAAACCGGCTGCACGCAAGCTGAAAGGTAAAAGACAACGCCAAATGAAAGCCGCTTTTTCGCCCTCTTGTCCGATGTCTTGTTCGGCGGCGGTTGATTATCTGTGATTGCCAGCCTAAACGAACCTCATTTCTAATTTCGAGACAACTAATCGTACTCCGGCGTTCACTTTCACTCAACCGACGATAAAACTCTACTTACTTGAACAACGAGAACGCCTTCAGTGCTAATAACCACGCCGTCAGCACAAAGACGTGGCGCAAATAGTTCAATTGTCCCCAACGCACCGCCATTGCCACAGCTTCCGATTGAGACAAGTTCGCATCGCTTATCAGCTTTATCATCGTCGGAACAAAGTATGAGGAAGTGAAAACTCTGTCAGCAAGAGCCGCCACAGCCGCGCCTATCCACCAACCGCGTATCGTGCCTTGCGCCCACCAAGCCGCTATCAGATTTGCCAACGTCAACAAAGTAAGCGGAACAGTCGTGACAAAAACCCAAAATCTCAGTCCGGTGTTGGCTTGACGGGCGGCTTCAGCGTTCCAAACATAGCCCGATTCTGTCGAATTGACGAGCCATTGTGGAAAAGCGATTCTTGATTCATAAAGCCCCGCGCCGAACGCTATTCCGAGATTTATAACAAACAACCATAATAAGATTTTCGGGATGTATTCTGTCATTTATCTGCTCTCCAGTGTTAATGGAATAAAGCCGCAGCAAGCTGTCGGGGTATTACACCCATAGTGAATAATTAGAAACAAGGTAGCCGCCGAACGGCGGAGTTGACGTGGGCGACAACGTAAAATTTAACGGACAACTTCGATAAGAAAAAGTCGCTGTTCCGCGCTCACGTTCAATGGCTTGTTCGGTTGCGCGTTAGCTTCCGCTTGACGTTTCTTGTATTTCCCTTTTCGATGTTCCAAACCACCGTTTTATCTGTGTCCACTTCCAAAGCAACAAACCCGTTATCGTCAACGCGGGAAAGACGGCAGCTTTCATGATGAAAGCGAACGTCGGATTTTCGCCAAACGGAGAATAAATAAAAGCGCCGAGCGCAAGGGAAGCGATAATATGAAATAAACGCTGTAAATCGCGAGATTGTTTGCTTGTCATAAATTTTCGTCGGTCATTCTTTTCATAAAAATCTTACTTGGCAGAAAGGTCATAGCTTGAAACAAAATTGAGAACTTCGACTCCGTTTCTCAATTTTGCATCGTTAATTGCTTTGCCCGCTTGCAAACTCTGGGGAATCACGCCCGCGCATGCATCCATTTCGCAATCCCTTTCGCCTTCAAACGGGTCGCTCGTGCAAATTTTTAGAGACGCTTCGCTGAGCGGAAGCGCGAGAACCATCGTCGCTTTTAGTTCGTTTTTCGTTGGCGGACGCATATCTTTTCGGCAGTTTGAAAAAATGCGTCCGGTCAGAGCGCGGAGAGCGGTGAGTTTTTCATCTTCATCGGTTATTAGCTTTGCCGTTCCGAAAATCATTACAGAAGGGTAACTTATTGTGAGATGAAACCCGGAATGCGCCAAAATGAAATTGGCGGCGTGCGTTACCGTTACGCAAACTTCCTTTTCCCAAGCCATTGCTCGCAGCATCAGGCTCGCTTGTGAGCCGTGAATCAGCAGGTTGTCATCGACTCGCACGTAGCCGGTCGGAATCACGAAAGGTTGTTCATCCAAGGTAAATCCAATATGGCACACAAAACTCTCGTCTAAAATTTGGTAAATAGCTTTGCGGTCAAATGAATCGCGCTCTTGAAGACACGCTATTTTTGTTCGTTCAGTTTTCATATATTCTTCGCAAATTCGATTAAGCCTCAGTTATACGCCTAATTTAGGCTCAATCGCGCTATAAATAAATTTATTTGTGACAGATTGCCGTCTTAATGTGGTAAGCGTAGAAAAGGCGGGACGAAATGATTTGGAAGGACGAGTTGCAAGTTACCGTTTCACAATCACAATAAACGTTTTTTGAGAAAAGCGTCAAAACGATGGCGATAACCGCGACTTAACGTGAAGGCTTTGCCGCCTTGCATCACGACGCGGTATTCGCCCGGCGACCAAACTTGCAGTTCTTTTATTTGATTAATATTGACGATAGTTGAGCGATGAATCCGAACAAACATTCGCGGATTTAGCTGCGCTTCCAGATTGTCCATCGTTTCGCGTATCAGTTGCGAGCTTTCCTTAAACTTAAGCAGCGCGTAATTTCCCTGCGCCTCGATCCAATGAATATCCTCAACTTTCAGCAGTATAATGCGTTCATTCTTTTTAATCGTTAGCCATTCGAGATATTCGGGCGCGGAATTTAATTGTTCGAGCAAATCTAAAATCCGCTGGTTTGGTTCGTCTCCGGCGTGTTGATTAATTTGCGCTTTGGCGCGTTTGAAAGTTTCCCGAAAGCGTTCGCGGTCAAAAGGCTTCAATAAATAATCAAGCGCGTGAAACTCGAAAGCCTTTAATGCGTGTTGGTCGTAAGCGGTTACAAAAATTATCGCCGGTATCTGCGCTAACGTCTTTGCGCCGAGCGTTTCGAGAACTCCGAAGCCATCCATATCCGGCATTTGAATATCAAGAAAAACAATGTCCGGTTTTTGCGTGCGGATATTTTCAATCGCTTGAGCGCCGTTTGCGGCTTCGCCGATAAACTCGATTTCAGTTTCTTTTTTAAGCATCTCGCGGATTCGCTCACGCGCCAGCGGCTCGTCATCAACTATCAAAATTCTCATAACAAACAAATCACGCCCGAAAGGGGACATTCAAATTAACGATTGTGCCGTCTTGATTTTTTTTATCGGCGATTTCAAAACTAAAATCGTCGTAAAATTGTTCGAGTCGGGCGCGAGTATTGGCAAGCCCAACGCCGTTACCGGATTCTCTTTTCCGATTTCCGTTGTTTTTTAATCCGGGACCGTTGTCTTCGATTTTAATCAGCAGGCGGTTTCCGTCGCGCCGCGCCCTAATCCGCAAACGCCCGACGGCGGTTTGACGCGCTATGCCGTGACGAACTGCGTTTTCCACAATCGGCTGCAAAATCAAATTCGGAACTTGCGCCTCCAAAGCGTCCGGTTCAATTTTTATTTCGACAACCAATTTATCTTGAAAACGAATTTTTTCGATTTCGAGATAAGTTTTCAAAAATTCCAATTCTTGCCCAAGCGTAACAACGGGAACATCTGAACTCTTTAGCGTGAGCCTAAGAAAATCGCTTAGACGCGCAATCATTCGGTCAGCCGCTTCCGTGTCTTTATGAAGCAAAGCCGCAATCGAATTGAGAGTGTTAAAGAGAAAATGCGGGTGAATCTGCATCTTGAGGGTGGCAAGTTGCGCTTGCGCGAGTTGAGTAGAAAGCTCGGCGGCTCGCGTTCTTCCGGCTTGAAACCGCCGATAATACTCAAAAGCGTGCGCCGCTATCAGTGTTCCCCAATAAACAATCAAGCCTTGATGCAGCATAAAAGGACTGGTTATCAGATCCCTAAATAAAACTTCAAGCGTCGGATACCGCGTTTTATTCGGATAGCCTAAATACCAATACGCCGGAATTGAAACGGCGGTAACAAGCAAAATAAAAATCGAACTAATGGCAAAATGAAACGATATTCTGCTTGCCAAATACTCGCGTTCGATGGGAAAACGGCGGGCGAGCCAGAAAATCAAAGGCGATACTGCGCCCCAGATATAAAAATCTATCAGAAAACCGGAAACAACTTCTTTCCAATTAACGGCAACTCCGTCGCGGTAAGCGGTAAAATACGAACGGCTGGCGAAAGAAAGACCGACAATTGTCCAGATAATAAAACCGACAGCCCAGTTTCTCCATTTATTCGTCTGAGCGTTTTGATTCGATTCCTCGTCTTTTGTTTTTTTTGTTACTGCTTTCATAAAGCCAGCCATTTTCGTCAACCCAAATATCTTTATTAAATGACGTTTTATCGAAAACTGCAAAATAGATCGCCGATTCAATTTACCATCTGCTCGATACTTCAAACATTCTTTTGTGATGAACGAACTGTTTACGGTGACGCATAACCGGGCTTAAGCGAATAACTCAATTAAATAGCATATTCAATTTTTGGAATACTTTGTTCCAAAAATTGAATATGTCATTTATTTTCATATATTTAGATTGTCGGATACTTCTCCGAAATTTTGGAGAAAGGCTCTTTTATCCTTCTTTTGCAACTCATCAAATAGTGAAGTCAATTTTTAATTTAAAGTTGTCAGGCTCGCTGCTTGATACTTCTTTCCAAAAAATCTTGTTATTTATGCACGCGCCTTGCACATACACACGGCAAGAGCAGTGAGCGATTAAGATTCACTTTTAAATTTCACTCGCTTTGTTCCAAATGTGGAACGCTCTGACAAGGAACGAATTTGTAGATTCTCCGCGACCGGCAACGTCAACGGATTTGAATCTACAAATTCGATAAATACCGAAAAAATAAATTTTACGTAAGGAGTAAAAAATGAAAAAGAGTTTAAATTTTCTATCCACAATTATGCTCATCGTCTTGTGCTTGAGCTTTAGCATTTTGGCGCAGGAAACGACCGGCGAGATTCAGGGGACAATCAAAGACCCGCAGGGCGCGGTTGCCCCAAACATTGGTATTATGATCACCGGCGTTGATGTCGGATTTAACCGGACGGTAACGACCAACGATGAAGGGTTTTATCGCGCTCAGCAAATCCCGCCCGGTATTTACACAGTCGAAACTGCTGCCACAAGCGGTTTTAACAGTCAGAAAAAGGAGAACATTCAAGTTGTTCTCGGTACTGCGTCAACAGTAGATTTTAATCTTACTATCAGCGGCGGGACTAATGTCGTGGACGTTACTACCGGAGACGTTATAACCCTTGATACGACGGAAACTAAAGTTCAAACTAATATTACGGCGCAGCAGCTTGATACGCTTCCACGAGGAGTCAGCTTTGCCAGTTTGCTTAAAACAAATCCGGCGACTCGTCCCGAACCAATGTCGGGACAATTTCAAATTGACGGCGCATCGGGTTCGGAAAACGCATTTATCATTGACGGGCAGCCGGTTGAAAACTTTCGCACCGGCGTTTTAAATCAGAACAACAACCTTCCGACCGATATTGTTCAGGAAGTTCAAATTAAAACCAGCGGGTTTGAAGCCCAGTTCGGCGGCGCCACGGGCGGCGGCGTCAATCTCGTTACTCGTGGCGGTAATAATGAATTTCACGGCAGACTCGGCTTGCAGTTTGAGCCGAGCGAACTACAAGCCGGACCGCGCCCGGCGCTTAATCGTTTCACAACAACCACGGGCGGAGCATTTCAAGGTATTGAATATCTTAGATTTGCGCGCGACAGGTTTACCAATGTATTTCCGTTAGCGCAGGTGAGCGGACCGATTGTCCAGAATCGGCTCTGGTTTTTGGCTGACTACTCGCCGCAAATATTCAGTAATAACCGGACTGTCAACTACGTTACTCCAGACCCGCGAACCCGCGCTCTAAGGTTGACGGAGGATTATTCGACAAAAGTTACAAACGAATATGCGTTTCTGCGTCTTGACGGCGATGTTTCCAACAAACTTCGCTTAACCGGAACATATACGTGGAATCCAATTGTGCAGGAAGGTATTATTCCGCAAAACAATATTACGGGTGATGCTCCTCCATCAAATAACTTTGGCGGTTCTATCGGAACATTGACGGGCAGGCAGCTTACCGAACGGCAGGGCGGACGGCAAAATGCCAACAATGTTACGGGACAAGCCGTCTATACGCCAAACGGCAGCTTGGTATTAAGTTTTCGCTTTTCACGCGGATTTTTGAATGAAAAACTTAACTCCTATTTCATTCCTAATACGCCGCGCTTTCTTTGTCGCCAAAGCTCGGCGGAGGGCGGTTGCGCAACCAGCTTTCAGAATGTAACTAATAACAATCAGATAATCAAAGACGCCTCTATCCGCACAAACTTTGAAGGCGATGCCGGCTTTTCGATTAATCTCGGAGGACAACACGATTTCAAATTCGGGTATCAAAACTCCAAGATTCTCAACGATGTCGAAACCGGATTTATTAATACCGGCTTTATTGAACTATATTACGGGCATCCTAATCCGAACACCGCACCTTTTGTTAATTTCGCGCCGCCGGTTGAAATTCCCGCGTCTTTGCTCGACCCGACCGCTATCGGCTCTGGTTCTATTCAGCGTTTCGGCGCGTTTGGTAAGGCAAGCAACCGCAACCAAGCTATTTATGCTCAAGACAAATGGCAAATAATGCAGCGTTTGACAATCAACGCCGGAGTGCGTTTTGAAAAGGAAGATTTGCCGTCATACAACGGCTCGGCGCCGCCGATTAATTTCAGCTTTGCCGATAAAATCGCGCCGCGTCTCGGTCTCGCCTATGATTTAACCGGCGACGGAAAAACGAAACTCTTTGCCAGCTACGGTCAGTTTTACGACCGTCTGAAATTTGAACTGCCGCGCGGCTCGTTTGGCGGAAACTTTTTCCGCGTGGATTTTTTCCAGATCCTGCCCGGAGCCGCCAATTACACGAATTATATGATTCCGAGAATCATCGGAAATTACAATGACGCTCCCGGCGGACAATGCCCGATTACGCGCGATTCAGGATATTTAACGCTGTGCCAAGTTGATTTTCGCATCGCTTCAAATGCTTCGGGCGCTTCAATTTTTACCGGATTAGTTGACCCGGATCTCAAACCGTTTCGGCAAGACGAAATTACGGTCGGATTTCAACGCGATTTATTCAAAAACTATTTGTTTAGCTTTCGCTACACGAATAAACGGGTCATTAACGCTATCGAAGATGCCGGTTTTCCGACGCCGGACGGCAGCGAAGCCTATATTATCGGTAATCCGGGCAGCGGCTTACACCTGGAAACGTCCAAACAATTCGGGTACGTTAAAACAACCAGTCCAAAACGCAGATACGATGGTTTAGAGTTTTCTCTCGACCGTCGCTTTGCCAATAACTTTTACTTTAATGTGAATTACACTTTCAGTCGTTTGTATGGCAACTATTCCGGTCTTGCCAGCTCGGATGAAATAAATGCTGCCGGAACCGGACGAACGTCGCCCGGCGTTAACCGCTTCTTCGACTTACCGTTTGTCGGATTTACGGCAACAGGTGAAGAAGACTTAGGACGACTTGCGACAGACCGCCCGCATACATTCAATGCTTTCGGCGGCTATACATTTGATTGGTTTGGCAGCAAAGTCAATGAAACAACCCTTTCCGGCTTTACTTCAATTTGGTCAGGCACGCCGATGACGACTTTCTTTCGTTTTTACGGTATTCCGATTCCGTTATACGGACGCGGGGACTTAGGTCGCACGGAAAAATTCACGTAGACCGATTTGAATTTGAGTCATCGCTATCGCTTTGGCAGAGACGCCAGATTTTCACTCATTGGTGAAATCAATGCCATCAATGTCTTTAACGAGAATAATGTAACCGGCGTTTTTAACCGGATTGATGCCGTAAACATTATCGGGACAACTTTGGCGGCGCAGGGCATTAACTTTACGAGTGAAGTTGATGCAATCAATTATTTGTTGACAAAAGGCATTAGTAATGAAGCCCAGCAATTCTTCAAAACTAATCAAGCTAGCGGATTGCCGCGCGCGGACGGTCGTTACGGATTACCTAACACTTTTCAGGCAGGACGCCAGATTCGTTTCGGATTTCGATTCTTGTTCTAGTCCGGTTGACAGCTGGAAATTTTAAAGCTCATCTTCGGATGGGCTTTTTTGTTTTTAACGTTGGCTTTTTATATGGCAAATTTTCAAAATATGCTTCAAACCGATAATCGCAGTCAAAATTTTTATCCCGAATAATTTTTGCTTTATCACGATAAATTTGGATTTGGTCACAAATAAAAACGCTTTTCAGGTTTAATGCAGTATGTTTTTGCTTAGAAGCTGTTTGAAAACTCGCGCGAAATGTATCGCCAGCGTTCTCGCTGGCTGTCCGGCGCGCGGCGCGCGCACCGCTTCGGCGGGCAAGATGCCCGCCCCGGACAGCCGCCGGGACAGCGGCGTTACCTTCGCTCGGCGAGTTTTCAAACAGCTTCTTAGAGGAATTGTTTGTTTTATGAATTCTAACTTGCCATTATTAAAAGCTCTGGCGACGACGCTTCTGTCGGAAATTGATTCGCTGGGAGATAAAAGCAGTTTTTTTGCCGGGGACGAACCCTTTAATCTACACGAAAAAGTTCGTGAATTTGAGATTAAGTTAATCAAGACCGCTCTTATCAAAACAGGCGGCAACCAGCGTCGAGCGGCGCATTTGCTGGGAATTAAGGGAACGACTCTCCACAATAAAATCAGAGTCTATAATATTCAGTGCTTAAAAATCGTTCCTCAGTAACAGTTGCTCGCTTCACTCATAAATTCATCATCGTAATTCAGATTCACCTAAGTTAATTAATCCACTAAATAGTTTGTAAGATAATGAAGTTAAACTTCTATTGTTCAGGAAAGTAAAGATTCTTTTTCGGCATCGGTTAAATACTTAACGTAGTAAGCAGTTTCCTTTTAAGTGATTATTCAAAATACAAAACAAGAATTTTATAAGTAAAAGCTAGTGAAGTTTGCAAGAATTTACTCAGAAATGTTATAAAAATCATTCATTGTTTATTCACTTAATTGTGAAATGATAAATGAAAAGGTAGAAAGTATAACAGCTAGACAATTTACTAGAAGCCATCTCAAAAATAGTTTGATAGACTTCACGGATGGCAAGACGTGAAGAACTAACCGATGAACAATGGTCTTTGATTGAATCGTTATTTGAAAAAAGAGATGAAATCCAAACTCGCGGCAGACCTCCGCGCTCGGCGCGTGAAGTGCTCAACGGCGTGTTATGGATTTTGCGTTCCGGCGCGCGGTGGGCTGATTTGCCTGACAGATTTCCGCCATACCAAACCTGCCACCGCCGTTTCCAGGAATGGGTCAAGGACGGCAGATTAAAACGGGTATTGGAAACTTTAGCCCAGGATTTACTGGAGCGCGGGAAACTGGATTTATCGGAAACCTTTATTGACGGAACCTTTGTTTCGGCTAAAAAAGGGGCTTCAAAGTGGGAAAGACCAAGCGGGGCAAAGGCACGAAGCTCATGGCAGTGCGCGAGGGCGGCTTTGGTCTTCCTGTCGCCATCTACACGGAATCTGCTTCGCCACACGAGGTTAAACTTGTCGAGCGAACGGTCTGTGAGCGATTTACCGATGAGCGACCGCGGAAGATAATCGGCGATAAAGCGTATGATTCCGACCCGTTGGATAAACAGTTGAAGAGACTCGACATTGAGCTGATTGCGCCGCACAAAGCCAACCGGAAACGGGCGAAAACACAGGACGGGCGACAACTTCGTCGCTACAAACGGCGATGGAAAATCGAGCGATTGTTTGCGTGGCTGCAAAATTTTCGGCGAATTGTGGTGCGTTACGAATATCATTCGGATAATTATCTCGGCTTTGTTTTATTGGGCTGTATGCTCATTTTGTTAAGAAACTATTTTTGAGATAGCTTCTAGGTAAGAAATGAGAAATGAGAAATGAAAAATCCTTCTCATTTCTCATTTCTCATTTTAAAAAGCCATTTGCGAAATTCATTTTCCTCGTCAAAAACCATTTCACTTTCAACCACGAAACACGGCAAATCA
>Ga0136616_10001142_pt1 | contig 13746 bp, 17 predicted proteins | sample AntDrymUQ2992106_2_FD_106648 | JGI IMG/M metagenome (GOLD analysis project Ga0136616, IMG submission 106648) | Polar desert sand microbial communities from Dry Valleys, Antarctica - metaG UQ299 (21.06) | ecosystem: Environmental > Terrestrial > Soil > Desert | place: Antarctica: Dry Valley...
GGCTCGGTGTCGATCCAGATCCAGTCCTCGCCGCGCAGGACCCGCAGGTCGCCGCGCATCTTGCCCTTGTGGGTGAGGAAGGCCGCGTAGCAGCCCTCGCCGGGCTCGAGCGCCTCGATGTCGTTGGTCAGCTGGCCCTGGAGGAACTCGGCGGCCTCGCCCCCCGTGAGCAGGAGCTTGCCCCGCGCCGACCGGTCGACGAGCCCGGCGCGCTCGGTGAGCAGCTCGTAGTCGCTCGCGACGATCATGGCATCGAGTGTAGTCTCGGTCCGTGGGCCTCGCCTCCGACTTCCAGGGCATCGTCGACTCGCTGCCGCCCGACTGGACGCAGCTCGAGCTCGACATGCGCATCTTCGACGAGGATCGCTACATCGAGGCCGCGACGATCGTCGTCCAGGTCAATCCGCAGCCCTACTCCCGCCACGACTGGCACTGGCGGCTGCGGGTGGCCAACGAGTTCGGCCACGCCGCCGCGGCGGAGACCACGCACGGCACGCTGGCGATCATGGACGAGCTTGGGATCGAGGGCGAGCTCGCCGTGCGGGAGGCGCGCTCGGGCCGCGTCGAGGTCATGGAGACCTGGGGCCGGCCCGAATCGGTGCGCCAGGAGTTCTACCGCCGCCGCTCGCAGTAGGAGGCCGTCGTGGCCCGCGTCGCGCTGCTCTGCCCGGACCTCTTGTTCGGCTCGAAGGTCGAGGGCGGCCTGGGGGCCGCGGGCGGGCATACGGTCGAGCGCTTCGAGAGCGACGAGGCGGCGCGGGCGGCGGTCGCCGGAGGCGTCGACGTGCTCGTGGTCGACCTTGGCGCCGAGGGCGTCGACGGCCCCGCGCTCGTCGAGTCGCTGCGCGGGTCGGGGGAGCTGCGCGACGCCGCCACGCTCGGGTTCTATCCGCACGTCGAGCAGGAGACCCGTCGGCGGGCGGAGGCGGCGGGCTTCGACCTGGTCGTGCCGCGGTCGCGGATGGCGCGCGAGATGGGGCCGCTCGTCGAGCGGCTGGCCGCTGGGCGCGGCGGGGCGGTGAGGGCCGCACCGGATCAGTGATAGGCGGCGGCAGCTAAGGGGCGGCCGCGACCTCGAGCGCGAACGCCCGCTCGATCTCCGGCCGCGAGCGCAGGATCCCGAAGCGCTCGGCGAAGTCCGCCCACGCCTCGAGTGAGCGGCGGTCGAGCCGCACCGGCGGAGCGAGCGCCGGGCGGACGGCTTCGAACTGTGCGCGGACCAGATCTGTGTCGGCGCTCGACGCCCGCGCGATCGCGGCGAGGGCGGGTCGGGGGTCGCGGAGCGCCGCGTCGGTGCCCGCCCGGACCGCCGCGACCGCGGCCTCGACGCGTCCCCGATCGCGATCCAGGGACTCTCGACGAACCACGAGCACGAGCTCCGGGTAGCGCGGCGCTGCGTCCTCGCCGATCCGGAACTCGCGGGTCACCACGCCGCGCTCGCGCAGAGCCACGCCCTCGGCGTTCCAGAAGGCGGTGGCCGCGGCCACCCGGCCGGTCACGAGGGCCGGCACCGCCGAGAAGCCGATCGTGGTCGTGCGCACGCGCTCTGAGCGCCCCCCGTCGGCCTCGACGACCGCGCGCAGAACGGCGTCGTCGGAGGGCAGGCCGGCGACTCCGACTCGGCGTCCCTCGAGGTCGCGCGGACGCCGCACCGGCGGGCGGGCGATCACCGCGGCGAGCGGCCGCTGGACCAGGGCGCCGACGCCCACGAGGTCGTCGCCGCGCTCGCGGGCGAGGCCGAGGTCCTGGATGTCGGCGACGCCCACGTCGGCGCGGCCTGACGCGAGCAGCTTCAGTGAGTCGGTCGAGGCCGAGGGAGCGCGCACGCGCAGGGCGATGCCCCGGGGCCGGTCCTCGGCGCCCTCCACGGCGGCGTAGATCCCGGCGTGGACGGGGTTGGGGGCGAAGTCGAGGGCGAGCGTGAGTGGACGATCGCCGGCGCTCGGCCGAGCGCCGTCCCCGCCGCAGCCCGCGGCCGGCGCGCCGGCGGCGATCGCTAGCGCCGCTCCGAGCGCCAGAAGGGTGCGACTCATCTCGAGGAGGCTAGATGGCTGATTCCACGACCGCGCACATCCGGATGACGCACGCGGCCATCGAGATGGGGGTCGTCGCGCATAGACTCCGCGTCGTGCGCCGGGTCACCTTCTCGCGCAACTTCACGCTGTCGCTGTCGCGGACGTGCCGCTGCTACTGCAAGTACTGCGCGTTCGCCACCCACCGCGCCCACCTGTACGCCCCGGACGAGGTCGAGCACCTGCTCGACGAGGCCGCCCGCCGGGGGGCCAAGGAGCTGCTCGTCCTGACCGGCGAGAAGCCGGAGGTCAACCCCGAGGTGGCGCGGCGCCTCGGCGACTACGGGCACGAGAGCTTCGTCGACTACGCCGGGTGGGCCTGCGAGCGCGCGCTCGAGCGGGGGATGCTCCCGCACACCAACCTGGGCGCCCTCGGCGCCGACGAGCTCGCGCGCCTGCGCGAGGTCACGGCCTCGCAGGGGCTCATGCTGGAGTCGATCTCCGAGCGGCTGATGGATACCGTCCACGCCGGCTCGCCGACCAAGCACCCGGCCCGGCGGCTCGCCACGATCCGCGCCGCCGGCGAGCTCCAGGTCCCGTTCACGAGCGGCATCCTCGTCGGCATAGGGGAGACCGTCGAGGAGCGGATCGCCTCGCTCGAGGCGCTCGCGGCGGTCCATTCCGACCACGGCCACCTCCAGGAGGTGATCCTCCAGAACTTCGTCCCCCATCCGCGCTACTACGGGGCCGAGCCCGCGGAGATCGCCGACGCCGCCCAGCATGGCGGTTCTGGCGCCGAGGCTGGGGAGCAGCGCCTCCCTACGTGGGCCTCCGAGATCACCCTCGACGACATGCGCCTGCTCGTGCGCGAGTGCCGCGGGCTCATGCCCGACGTCGGCGTTCAGATCCCGCCCAACCTCTCGGACTGGTGGCTGCCGCTCGTCGAGGAGGGCGCCACCGACCTCGGCGGCCTGTCGGCCAACGGCGACCACATCTCGCCCGAGCATCCCTTTCCGTCGCCTCACCGCATGCGCAAGCGGCTCGCCCCGCGCGGGTACGCGCTCACCGAGCGCCTGTGCGTCTATCCGCAGTACATGGATTCCGAGTGGCTCGAGCAGGGGGTACTCGACGTGGTCAAGGCCCGGTACTGGAGCTTCATCCCGCGCCGGGGCTCGGGCCGGCGCACCGATCGGATCATCCGCCGCGACCTCGTCCCGCACGCGATCGCGCGCGGGCGCGAGGGCGAGCGCCTGACCGAGGAGCAGCTCACCGCCCTCTTCGCCGAGACCCGTCCCGAGGCGATCGAGGACCTGCGCCAGGCCGCCGACGAGCTGCGCTCAGAGCTCGCCGGCGAGCTCGTCACGTTCGTGGTCAATCGCAACGTCAACGTCTCGAACGTGTGCATCGTCGGGTGCGCCTTCTGCGGCTTCGGCCAGGGTCGGCGCTCGCCCGACGCCTACGAGCACTCGCGCGCGGAGTTCACGCGCCGGATCGAGGAGGCGATGGCGTTCGGGGCCAGCGAGATCTGCATGCAGTCGGGGATCCATCCCGACTGGGACCTCGCTGACTACGAGGGGTGGCTACGGCTCGCCAAGGAGATCGCTCCGCAGCTCCACCTCCACGCCTACTCGGCGATGGAGGTGGATCACATGTGCCGGGTCTCGGGCCTCTCGCCGCGAGCCGTCTTCGAGCGCCTGCGCGACGCCGGCCTCGACTCGACGCCCGGGACCGCGGCCGAGGTGCTCCACGACGGCGTGCGCGAGCGGATCTCGCCGAACAAGCTCCCGGCGGCGCGGTGGGTCGAGATCATCGAGGCCTCGCACGCCGCCGGCCTGCGCTCGACCTCGACGGTCATGTTCGGCCACGTCGAGGAGCCGTGGGAGCTCGCCGAGCACATGCGCGTGGTGCGCGCGCTGCAGGAGCGCACCGGCGGGATCACCGAGTTCGTCCCGCTCTCCTTCATCCCCTACCACACCATGCTCGGGCGCACCCACGGGATCGAGGAGATCTCGCGGGAGGAGAACCTCAAGCACACGGCCGTGTTCAGGCTCGCGCTCGGGCGGACGATCTCGAACCTCCAGGCGAGCTGGGTGAAGATGGGGCTCGAAGCCGCCACCGAGGCTCTGCGCTGGGGGGTCAACGACCTCGGGGGGACTCTCATGGAGGAGTCGATCAGCCGCATGGCGGGCTCCCAGCACGGGGTCCGGCTCGAGCCGGAGGACCTGATCGGGGCCGCGCACGCGGCGGGTCGGCCGTCGGCTGAGCGCGACACCCTCTATCGGGTGCTTGCGACGCACCCGGTTCCCTCCGGTACGCTCGCGGCATGAGCGCTCGGCCTCCGATGCGCCAGCGCCTCGGCGGGCGCGGACTCGTCCGGCCCCGTCGCGGGCGGCTCGTGGCCGGCGTCCTTGCCGGACTCGCGCACCGCTACGGCATGCGCCCGGGGACCGTGCGCCTGCTGTTCCTGCTCTCGTGCCTCTTGCCCGGCCCGCAGTTCGTCGCCTACATCGTGCTCTGGATTCTGATGCCGCAGGAGCCGTAGGCTCGCTTAGACGCGACGGGAGCCTCGCAGGTGGGCTGCTGGACCATCTCTGCAACGGGCGGATCGCAGCGCCCCACGAAGATGACACCCATGACAGAGGCATTTCAGCGCTAAAGCGTCAGGATCAGTAAGATGGCTCGGGTGGCGAGCAGCAAACGAAAGCTCACCGTTTACCTCGACCAGGAGGTCGCCCGCGCTACCCGAGTTCAGGCTGCCCGCGCCGACCAGCCAGACTCGGAGGTGATCGAGGAGGCGCTGCGCGCACATCTCGGGATGGCGACCCTCGACGAGGCGCAGCAGTTGAGCACGCTGGATGAGGACGAGGCGCTCGAGCTGGCGAACGCAGAGGTTCACGCCGCCCGGCGTGAGCGTCGGTGATCCGGGCGGTCCTCGACCCCAACGTCCTGATCTCGGCGTTCATCTCCCCGCCCGGCTCGAGTCCCGACCGCATAGTCCGTGCGTGGCGCGAAGGCGCGTTCGAGCTCGTCGTCTCACCGAAGCTGCTCGCCGAGCTCACTGAGGTGCTCGACAGGCCGAAGTTCAGGCGCCAATCCGCAGATGGTCGGGCGAGCGCCTACGTAAGGACGTTCGCGGCGGGCGCGAGTCGACACGGCGATCCGCCCGATCCGCCGGCGGTAAGTCCTGACGCCGATGATGACTATCTGTTCGCGCTTGCCCGAGCGGCGGGAGCGGACGCGGTCGTCTCCGGGGATCAGCACCTCACCGGGCTCGCTGCTCCGAGCCCGCCCGTGCTCATGCCGCGACAGTTCGTCGAGCGGTTGCAGAGAGGTCGCGGGTAGGGAGCCGCGGGTGGCGGTGCTCGGTCTCAGCGGAAGAGATCCTCCTCCAGAGGGCGCCTGAGCGCTGCCGCGCCCGGACCGTCCTCGCCGGTGACGAGGCGCTCGAGTCCGCGCACGAGCACCGCGGGCTCGTCGGAGTCCTTGCTCCGGGCCAGGTCCGCCGCGGCTGCGGCGGCGTCGGCGGCGGCGAGCGCGGTGGCGCGCAGCTCGGCCCCGCGCGCGTCGTGGCGCCCGCGCCAGTCGTCGAGGGCGACGAGGCCCGCGGCTCCGATCGCGACGTCGGTCTGGCCGAGCCGCCACGCCCGGCCGAACGAGTCGGTGACGAGGATCGCGGGCGCGACCCCGCGGGCGGCGGCGACTCCGGCGCGCAGCCGCCGGGCGGAGGCATCGGGGTCGAGGGGAAGGAGGACGAGCTCGTCCGCCGCCGCGGTGTTGGAGGCGTCGACCCCGGCGTTCGCGCACACGAGCCCGTGTCGGGTGCGGCAGATCAGCACGCCGCGCTCGGCCCGCACGAGCTCGGCGCACTCCGACAGCACGACCTCGACGACTCGCGGGTCCTTTCCGTGCTGGGCGGCGAGCGCTCGGGCGCGCCCGCCCGGTTGCACCTCGGCTAGCCGGACCGTGCGGCCCTCCGCCTTGGACACCACCTTGTGGGCGACGGCGATCACGTCGCCGTCGGCGAGGTCCGGCGGCGCGGCCCCGGCGATCGACACGGCCAGGTCGTCGCCAGCGCCGATCTCGGGCAGGCGCCCGAGCGAGAGGAAGCTGAGGGCCAAGGAGGGCTATGCCTCGGCCGCCGAGCGGGGGTCGCGCGCGGGCTCGAGGCGGGTGAGCGCGGCGCGGGTGAGCGGCGCCGTGGCCGGTTCGCTCGCGCGCAGCCGCGTGGCGAGTGCCGCGAGGTCCTCGGGCGTGTCCACGTCGTGCTCGAGCGCCGCGACCCGCTCGACGGCGTGGACCACCCCGGCCGTATGCGCCGAGGCGACGTGGCGGACGAGGCTGTCGGGCCCGAAGCTCGGGGCGAGTGCGTCGGGGGGCCAGAGGAGCAGCGCGTTGGTCCCGGTGCCGTGGCGGTCGGAGACGATGGCCGCCCCGAGGCCCGCGGCGGCGGCGCGCGCGCAGAGGCCGTCGAGGTCGGCCGGCACGAGCAGAGGCGTGTCGCCCGGGACGAGCACGACGCGGTCATAGCCTGCTGCGACAGCCCGCGCGATCCCGATCGCGGCGGCGGGTGACTGTCCGGCCTGGTGGGCGTCGAGGAGGATCTCGGCGCCGGTGCCTCGGGCCACCGCGGCGGCGCGAGCCTCGGCGGTGACCACCACGACGCCGTCGACCTGGCTCGCCTGGGCGACGGCGGCGAGGACGTCGCCGAGCATGGCCTCGGCCAGCGCCGCTCGGGCGGCGGGGTCGAGCCGCGCGCGCAGGCGTCCCTTGGCGGCGTCGAAGCTCTTGACGGGGAGGACGGCGAGCGTTCGCATGGGGAGGGGTCGCGGCGGTGCGCCGAACCTAACCGCCAGAGAGCCCGCGGGCGAACTCGAGCGTCGCGGCGGCCACCCTCCGGCGCGCCTCGGGAGTGTCCATCAGCGTGTCGATCTGGAGCGCCGCGACACCGCTCACCGGCTCGTCGGCCACCAGACCGTCGATCACGGCCGCGTAGGCCTCGGCCACGCCCTGCGCGGTCGCCGCGATGCCGGCCTGCGCGCAGAAGGCCTCGGTCGGTCCCTTCACGGCCCGCCCTCCGACGAACGGGCTGACTGCCACGGTCGGCGCCCCCGCCTCCGCGAGCGCCTGGCGCATTCCGGGCACGGCCAGGATCGGCCCGATCGAGATCACCGGGTTCGACGGGCCGATCACGATCGCCTCGGCACGCGCGATCGCCTCGAGCACCTCGGGGGAGGGCGCGGCCTGCTCGATCCCGCGCAGCTCCACATCCTCGACCGCCGGTTCCGCACCCGCGACGATCATGAACTCCTGGAACGGCCACCAGCGCCCGCCCGCCCGCACGTGCGTGCGCACCGGCTCGTCGCTCATCGGCAGCACGCGCGCTCGCGTCCCGAGCGCTTCGAGCACCGCCGCCTGAGCCTCGGTGAGCCCCCGCCCCGCACGCAGTGCCTCGGTCCGCACGAGGCACAGCGCGAGGTCGCGGTCGCCGAGCCGAAACCAGGTCTCGCGGCCGGCGTCGGAGAGCGCCGTCATGACCTCCCAGGTGTCGCCGCGCAGCCCGTAGCCGCGCTCGTCGATCAGGTCGGCGAGCCACAGCGCGACCAGGTCGGGATCGGGAGAGACGTGGACCCCGTAGACCTCGATGTCATCGGCCGTGTTGGCCACGACGCACAGCTCCTCGGGACCGACCACGTCGAGCATCCCGCGCGCGAGCTTGGCCCCGCCGGTGCCGCCTGCGAGGACCGCTACCACCGCGGCTCTTCGAGGCCGGTGAGTCGGATTCCCGCAGTCACCTTGTTGCGTGCGTTGATCGAGATCAGCAGCGGGGTCAGGCCCTCGATGAGGCGGGCGGTCTCGAGCGCGCCGGCGTTCACCGCGCGCAGGCCGGGGATGCGATCGATCAGCTCGGCGACCGTGCGCTTGGAGTCGCGGACGTCGCCGCACACGAGCACGTCCTCGTCGAGCCCGTGGTCGAGGTCTGAGAGCACGTGGCCGGCGACCGAGTGCAGGGCGCTCACCACCGTGACCCCCTCGGGCACCATCTCCTGGGCCTGCTCGGCCGCCGAGCCCTGGGGCACGCCCAGGAGGCGCGTCGCCTTGCCGGAGATCGCGGCGGCCATCGGCACGGTCGCGTCGACGAGGATCTGTCCCGGCCGCAGCACCTCGCGCAGGTTCGTCAGGTTCTCGGACTGGGCGCGAAAGGGAACGGTCAGGAAGACGACGTCGCCGCGGTTCGCGGCCGCGGCGTTCTCGAGCCCCTCGATCTGGCCGTCAGGGACGCGCTCGCGCCCCTTGACGGCCGCCTCCTCGGCCCGGTCGGCTCCCCGCGAGCCGATGATCACGGGTACGCCTGCCCGCGCGAGCCGCAGCGCGAGTCCGAAGCCCAGCGTGCCGGTGCCGCCGACGATGGGGACGGGGGATGGCGTCACGGGTGCGCGAGCCTAGCGGCGCGCGCAACCTGCGCGTGCTCGCGGCGGGAGGAGCCGTCGGCGCGGCGGACGCGTCGCACGCCGGGCGCCGGTGCGCGCTCGTAGCGGGGCCGACGCCCGCCGTGGACGGAGCGCCTACCGCCCCGCGAACTCCGGCGTCCGCTTGTCGAGGAACGCCTTCGCGCCCTCGGCGAAGTCCTCCGACGAGGCGAGCACCTGCTGGGCGGTCACCTCCTGCTCGAGCGTGACCGCGAGCGCAGGCTTGGCCGCGGCGTCGAGCACGCGCTTCGAGAGGCCGACGGCGAGCGGGGCGCAGGCGAGCAGCTCTCGGCAGAGGGCGTCGGTCGTCGCCTCGAGGTCCTCGGGCGGAGCGATCCGGTTGGCCAGGCCGATGCGGTGGGCCTCGCGGCCGTCGATCACCTTCCCCGTCATGACGAGGTCCTTGGCGACGCCGAGGCCGACGACCGCCGGCAGCCGCGAGCAGCCGCCGACGTCGGGGAGAAGGCCGATGCGAGTCTCGACGAGGCCGGTGACCGCGTCCTCGGCCATCGTCCGCAGGTCGCAGGCGAGCGCGAGCTCGAGCGCCCCGCCGATGCAGCCGCCGTGAATCTGGGCGATCGTCGGCTTCGGCATCTCCTCGAGACTGCTCCAGGCGCGCAGGCACGCAGTGCGAAACGGCCGCAGCACCTCGGGCCGCTCGGCCAGGCCGTGGAGTGTGCCCAGATCCATGCCGGCCGAGAACATCGGGCCCCGCCCGCGGACGACCACGACCCGCACGGACTCGTCGTGCGCAGCCGCGTCGAATGCATCGCCGAGCTCGCGCACGAGCTCGTCGTTCAGCGAGTTGCGCTTCTCGGCGCGGGCGAGGACGACATGGCGGACGGGTCCGCGATCCTCGGTTTCGACGACGGTCATGTCATCCTCCACGGTTAGTAGCGCGACCGATGGGAGGCTAACGGAGAGTGGGGGCGAGAAAGTGCCGTCGGCAGCTTCTACGTCCGAGGCTATACCTAGCCTCCCACCCGGATCCAAGCGATGACAGCCCAAATCACCATCAAGGCCCGCGACCTGGACACGGATATCAAGAGGGTCGTGACCATCGAGGTCGCACCCGCTTGGGAGCCGGAGGAGCAACGCTTGCAGCTCGCGCGGCTGGTCGAGGAGCATCATCCCGGCGCGCGCCTACGCTCGTTCGCCGACGGCGCTGCGACCTTTCTGGATCGGGAGCACCTGATCGTGGCCTCCTACTCGACGCTGCCACCTCGGCCACGCGCAGCGAAGGTGCTCGAAACGAGTGCCCAGGAGCCGCTCTTCGCCCGGTGAGCCCACTCGCCGTCGGCTCGAGGGGCCAGCGCTGAGCGCCTTCGAGCGACAGCTCGAGCTCGCCGGAGCTTTCGCCAATCGCGGGCTCTTCTCGGAGCACTTCCTCCTCGAGCGGTTACCCGAGTGGCCCGAGTTCGCGCGACCGGACAACGGCGTTCTCTACGGTCGGCTCCAGTCTCTGTGGAGGGACGAGCAAGAGGGACTGGTCGGCGCTAACGAGGCCCAAACCGAGGAGCGCTGGGTGCGACCGGTGCTCGCGGCACTCGGCTTCGCCTACACGGTGCAAGCGCCGCTCCGCGTAGGGCCCGGGTGGCGCCAACCCGACTACGGACTCTTTCTCAGTGAGGCCGACCGGCGAGCCGCTTTGCCCCTCGAAGGCGCCGAGCGGTTCGCCCGAGCGGCCTGCGTCGCCGACGCGAAGCGCTTCGACCGCCCCCTCGACCGCCGTCGCGCCGAGGGCGCGCTCTCCGAGGACCCAGTAGCCCAGATCATCACGTACGTCTCGGCCAGTCGGTGCCCCTGGGGAATCCTGACCAACGGACGTCACTGGCGCCTATATGCCGCCGAGCGTGACCTGTTGGGAGGCGCGCACTACGAGGTCGACCTCATCAGGCTGCTCGAAGCCGACGACGAGCAGCTCTTTCGCTGGTTCCCGCGCTTCTTCTCCGCCTCGGACTTCAGAGCTGGTGCGGACGGACGCTCACTGCTCGACCGGATCCTCGCGGAGAGCCGCGCGGGGGCGGTTGCCGTCGGTGCGGCCATCGAGCGACAGGTCTTCGCGGCGGTACCGAGTGTGGCCGAGGGGCTCCTGGGTGAGGAACCTCGCATCCAGACCGCGCTCACCGAGGCGTTCGACAACGCGCTCGTGCTTCTCTATCGGCTGCTCTTCTGCCTGCACGCGGAGGCCCGCGGACTGCTGCCGGTCGAGAATCCGCACTACCTCGAGTACAGCCTGCGCCGCCAGAAGGAGCGCCTCGCCGCGGACCTCGAGCGGGGACGGCGCTTCAGCCGCCGGTCCGACGACCTCTACAACGACCTGCGGGCGCTCTTTCGCATCGTCGACGAGGGAGACGACGCGCTCGGGGTCGCCGAGTATGACGGCGGCCTGTTCTCGGCCGGGCGCCACCCCTGGTTCGAGGGCCGCTCGGTGCCCGACGACCTGCTGGCCCCGGCGCTCGATGCCCTCTACCGCGTAGGTGGCGAGTTCGTCGACTACGGCGACCTCTCCGCGCGGCACCTGGGGACGATCTACGAGCGGCTGCTCGACCATCGCCTCGAGGAGCGCGACGGTGCGCTCGCGCTCGCCTCGACGTCGGGACGGCGCGAGACGGGCTCGTACTTCACGCCTGAGCGCATCGTCGACCGGATAGTCGAGCGCGCGCTCGGTCCTCTGCTCGACGAGCGCTCGGACCACGTCGCCGCGCTCGGGTTGAGCGGAGAGGACGCGCTCGAGGTGTTCCTCGGCGTGCGTGTGCTCGATCCCGCCATGGGGAGCGGTCACTTCCTGGTCGCCGCGGCGGCCTGGATCGCCACCCACATCGCCACCGATCCGTCCTACGACGGCGAGCTGCCACTGGCGGAGATCCAGCGGCGAGTGGCCGAGCGCTGCCTCTACGGGGTGGACCTGAATCCGATGGCCGTCGAGCTCGCCCAGCTTTCGCTGTGGCTGACCACGGTGCGCCGCGGCGAGCCGCTCACCTTCGACCAACCTGCGCGTCGGCAACGCACTGGTGGGGGTCGAGCTCGAGGAGTTGCTCGCGGGCGGCGAGAGCCTCTTCGCCGAGCAGCTCGCTCGCGACGCCGAGGCGATCCTCTCGCGGATCGAAGGCATCGCCCGGGAGGGCAGCGAGCGCCCCGAGGAGGTGCACCGCAAGGAGGAGCTCGCGCTCGCTGTCGAGAGCCTGCGCGGCCCGCTCGAGCGCCACGCCGACGAGGCCGTCCTGCCCGCCTTCCCGGACGAGGCCGCCTTTCCTTTCCACTGGGCCCTCGAGTTCCCCGAGGTCTTCCTCTCGGCCGAGGGACGTCCGCGCGACGACGGGGGATTCGACGCCGTGGTCGGCAACCCCCCTTACGTCCGCATCCAGGCTTTGGGGCGTAGGCTCGCCGACTGGTGCCGAGGCCGCTACCGGACGGCGAGCGGCAGCTTCGACACCTATGTGCCTTTCCTCGAGCGCGGTGTCGAGCTGCTCGCGCCGCGCGGTCGCCTCGGCTTCATCGTCCCCAACAAGCTGATAAAGCTCGACTACGGCCGCCGCCTGCGCGAGTGGCTCGTGCGCCAGGGGCTAGTCGAGGAGATCGTCGACTTCGGCGACGCACAGCTCTTCGAGGGAGCAACGAACTACACGTGCATACTCGTGCTGAGCCGGCGCGGGGCCACGGAGCTCGTCTACCGGCGCGTAGGCCGAGGCGAGGCGGCACTGCGCAACGCGCTGGCGAGCCTCGACGCCGTCCCCGCCGAGCGGTTCCCGCTCCGGGAGCTGGGGGCCGATCCGTGGGTGCTCGCCACCGGGGATGAAGCCCGGCTGCTGCGCTCGCTGCGGGACGGCGCGGAGCCGTTGAGGGAGGTCACGAGCGGGATCTTCACCGGCCTCCAGACCAGTGCCGACCCGATCTACGTCCTCGAGGATCGCGGCGGGCGGGGGCCCCTAAGGCGTGTCTACTCGCCAGCCTCGGATCGAGAGCTCGAGCTCGAATCGGACCTGCTGCACCCCTTGGCGAGCGGGAGCGACGTCGACCGTTACGCCTTCCACCGCCTGCGTCATCTCCTGCTCTTTCCGTACCGTCGCGACGGCGCGGCGATGCGCCTGCTCACCACCGAGGAGCTCGAGGCGCTGCCGCTCACCGCTGCGTATCTGCGCGAACACGAGGCGACGCTGCGTGGCCGCGAGCGCGGAAAGATGGACCATGAGCGGTGGTACGGGTACGTCTACCCAAAGAGCCTCGGCGCTCACGACCAGCCCAAGCTCGGAGTGCCCCGGCTATGCGCCCATCTCCACGCCGCCGCGGACCCGAACGGAGGCACGTACCTCGACAACGTCGACGTCAACGGCGTCGTCCCCCACACGCAGGGTCCCTCGGTGTGGTTTCTCGTCGTCCTGCTCAACTCACCGTTGATCGATTGGACCTTCCGCCGGGGCTCCGTACCGTTCCGCGGCGACTTCTTCTCGGCGAACAAGCAGTTCATCGCCCCTCTACCGATCCGTATTCCCTCGAAGTCGGAGGCCAACAGCCTCGAAGAGATCGGGACCCGCCTTCATGCCCTCGCTTCTAAGGTGACAGACGAACGCGAGGGCTTTCTCGACTGGCTCGAGGATTCGCTCGGAGCCCAGGTACGTCGTCTTCCCGGGGCAACCTCCCTTGTTCGTCACGAGGACCTCGAGCTCTCGCAGCTGCTGGCCATCCTGCGTCGCAGCCGTGCTCTGTTCGTCCAGGATCCCGAGGCGCGCATCTTCCGCGAGCGCCTCGCCAGCGAGCACGGCGCGAGTCGTGATCGCCTTCTCGAGCAGCGCACGAGCCTCTCGGCGGCCGAGTCGGAGGCCGACGAGGCGGTTGCCGATCTCTACGGGCTGTCGACGACCGAACGAGCGCTCATCGACCGCGACTACGAGTGAGCGCTTTAGCCACCCCACCCTCGGGCGTGGTCCGTCAGGTCCGGGCGACCCGGCCTCGCGGCCCACCGCCTCAGACCCGCGCGAGACCGGCCTCGCGACAGCCCTGCTCGACCGCGTCGAGCCCGAAGCCGTCGACGGGACCGAGCGCCCCGGCGCCCTCGAGCCCCCGCTCGGCGGCGCGCTCGGCCCCCCAGGCCAGGATCGCGGCGGTGAAGGCGTAGGGGTTCTGGCCGTCGAGGCGGACCTCGGCTAGCCCGAAGTTCCCTCGGTCGGCACGCAGAAGTTCGCGATGACCACCGGGGATTCGGTCCGTCCTCGGCTGTCGGAGTGGTGACTACTTGCCGGCGAGTTCGAGCGCGCGGGCTTGCAGGA
>Ga0136616_10001143_pt1 | contig 13735 bp, 12 predicted proteins | sample AntDrymUQ2992106_2_FD_106648 | JGI IMG/M metagenome (GOLD analysis project Ga0136616, IMG submission 106648) | Polar desert sand microbial communities from Dry Valleys, Antarctica - metaG UQ299 (21.06) | ecosystem: Environmental > Terrestrial > Soil > Desert | place: Antarctica: Dry Valley...
CGACCCGATCCACACCCTGCCCGCGGAGGGGCAGGCGTGGTGGCGGCGGCACGGCGGTGATCACGAGGCGGCGTACGGCGCCGCTCTGTCGCAGGCCGCCGTGTCGCGCGCTGCTGCCGCGGCGCTCGTCAGCAGCTGACCCTCACGTAACGGGCCCCATGCACTAATCCGGACGAGTTGCCCCGCAGGCCCGTCGCCACGCCCCAGGATGGGCGGCAAGGACCCGCACCAAGCCTTCGGGGAGGCCATCCGGTGAGACGTCGACTGGCAGTCGGTATCGCGGCCGTGGGATTGACGGCGCTCGCCGCCGTGAGCGGGTCGGGTACGGCAGGCGGGGTCGAGCACCGCCAGCCCAACATCCTCATCGTCGTCACCGACGACCAGCCACTCGGCACCATGCAGGTGATGCCGAAGACGAGGCGCTGGCTGAAGGGAGGCGGCGTTCGCTACAAGAACGCCTACGTCACCACGCCGCAGTGCTGCCCATCGCGGTCCTCGATCTTCACCGGACGCTACGCGCACAACCATCGGGTGAAGGACAATTACAGCTCCGCGCGGTTAGACCATACGACGACGCTGCAGGCGCAGCTCGAACCGACGTACCAGACAGCCGTCTACGGCAAGTTCCTCAATGGCTGGAACCTCGACGACGCTCCGCCGTTCTTCGACGACTACGCGATCCAGAGCAAGTCCACCAGCTACTACGACGTCGAGTTCAACGTCAACGGCGTCCGGCAGATCGTCCCCGGATACAACACCCGCTTCCTCGCCGACCAGGCCGTCGGCTTCCTCGACCGGGCGGAGACGAGCGACGCGCAGCCGTGGTACCTCGTGGTGGCACCCACCGCCCCACACCCGCCGTTCACCGTCGAGGACCAGTACGCCGACGCGCCGGTCCCGCCGTGGGACGGTGACCCGGGCGTGTTTGAGGAGGACAAGAGCGACAAGCCCGGCTACGTCAGCACCGCCAGCCTTTCTTTGGCGAAGGCGCAGGAGCGGCGGGCCAAGCAGCTGCGCACGCTCATCTCGGTGGACGACATGATGGGCCGCTTGCACGACACCCTCGTGGAGCTAGGGGAGGACGAGGACACGCTCGTGGTCTTCATCTCCGACAACGGCTTCATGTGGGGGCAGCACGGCCTGCGCGGCAAGGCGGTGCCGTACTCCGAGTCGATCAGGGTGCCCATGTACGCACGGTGGCCCGGGCGCCTTCCCGAAGATCGGACCCGAGGCCGCATGGTCGCCAACATCGACATCGCGCCGACCGTCCTGGAGGCGGCCGGGGTCACGCCCACGATCGCGCCCGACGGACGCTCCCTGATCGGTACGGATCAGCGCACCCGCATGCTCACCGAACTGCACCGCGCGCGTCGGTCGCTCCAGAGCCCGCCGTGGGCGTCCTTGCGAACGCGTACCGCCCAATACGTCGAGTACTACGACCGGGACGGCACGGTGAAGTTCCGCGAGTACTACGACCTGTCCAACGATCGGTACCAGCTGGTCAACCTGCTCGAGGACGGCGATCCCGTCAACGACCCGACCGCCGAGGTCGCACTCCTGGCTGAACAGCTCGCGGCCGACCGAGCATGCGCCGGCGCGTCCTGTCCTTGAGCCGTCTCGGTCAGGGGGGCGCGTCAGCGAGTGGGCCTGAGCACGAAGACGCCCCAGCCCAGGTAGCGCCGCTGGTAGTACAGGTGAACGCGGCGAGAGTGGTCGAGGAACTGCCGCACCTCCGGTGCCAGGGGGTCCGCGCGGGACGCGTCGAGCCAGTCACGGAGATTCCACCACTGGGCGGCGACGTAGCGGTCCCAGCTGTGCTGGTCGGCCAGCACCATCTCCACGAGATCCGTTCCCGCCGCATCGAACCTCTCGAGCAGACCCGCCAGGTCGGTGAACGCGCCCGGACGACCACTGATCGCCTCTTCGGCCTCAGCCGGCGGCGCCTCGTGCCAGAACGGCTCGCCGATGAGTACCAAGCCGGATGAGGTCACTGCGTTTCTCAACAGGTCGATCGTGCCGGCGACGCCGTCGCCGATCCAGGTGGCCCCGATGCAGGAGGCGATGTCGAACGTGCCGGGCGCGAACCGATAGGTGGCTGCATCGCCCTGCTCGATGACGATCCGATCGGCGACACCCAGTTCCTCTGCACGATGTCGAGCAGCGGTGACGAACACCTCGCTGATGTCCACGCCCACACCGGCGCAGCCGAGCTCCTGAGCCCAGCGACAGAGCATCTCACCCTTGCCACACGCCAGGTCGAGCACACGCGTGTCCGCCCCGACGCGCGCCACTGAGCCGACTTCCCTCAGTTGGGCATCGGTGAAGGGATCGAGGATGCGGTGCCCGCTCTCCGCGATCTCATGGAGCCACAGCGACATATCGGCACTATCCCGACCACCGGAGCCAACGTCCACGAAATTGCCGGGAGGGACCTGCAGCAGGTCGCGATCGACCTCGCGCCGTAAGGCCAGACAAAGTCACTTACCGGCGGCTCGTCCCCGCTTCGGCTCGTCCGGGGCCATCGGTTGCGGCGTCCGGGGCGCCGTCGCCTTGGCCTGCTCGAGGCGGGCGCCGATCTCCTGGAGCCGCTTGCGGCCGAGGGTCTTGCGGACCTCCGGGAACCACTCCTGCTCCTCCTCCTCGACGTGGTGCCGCACGTTCTCCGCCAGCACCGTCACCTTGGCGTCGTAGCGCTCGTCGTGCGGGTCCATGCCGTGCAGCTCGGAGAGCACCCACTTGACGATGTGGTGCTCCTCCAGGCTTTCCAGGACGTGGTCCTCGGTCTCCGGTACTTCGGTGCGCGCCTCCGGGTAGAAGATCTGCTCCTCGATGTGGGCGTGCACCGAGAGCTCCTCGATGACCTGCTGCACGATCTGCTGCTTCTCCTCGTATGCGTCGTCACCGGCCTTTTCGAACTGCTTGAGGAGCTTGTCCACGGTCTTGTGGTCATTCTTGAGGAGCACGATGGCGTCCACGGATGCCTCCCTGACGAGGATGTCGAGCGTCGACCCGTGTCGTTCCGCGCCCGCGGCGAGCGAAACGCCACAGCGGGCGCGGCGTGCAGATTACAGGGCGGGTGGACGCGCCTCGTACGGCGTGGAGAGCACCACCGTTGTCCGGGTATCAACCCCGGCGAGCGACCGCACGGCGGCGATCAGCCCCTCCAACTCGGTCGGTGAGGCGACGCGCACCTTGAGGATGTAGCTCATGTCGCCAGCCACGGAGTGGCACGCCTCGATGGCGTCGAGGTCGGCCAGCCGCTCGGGGATGTCATCCGGCGCGGCGGGGTCGGTGGGGCGTACGGAGATGAACGCGGTGAGCGGCAGACCCGCGGCGGCAGCATCGACGACCGCGACGTACCCCCGGAGGAGGCCGCGCTGCTCGAGCCGGCGGACGCGCTGCTGGGCGGCGGAGGTGGACAGGCCGGTGGCCCGTCCCAGGTCGGTCCACGACATCCGGCCGTCGGCGGCGAGCAGCCGGACGATCTGCCGGTCGAGATCCTCCACGCCGCAGCCGAGCCTCAGGACTTCGAGAGGTGGCGGGCGACGACCACGCGTTGGATCTGGTTGGTGCCCTCGACGATCTGCAGCACCTTCGCCTCGCGCATGTACCGCTCGACCGGGTAGTCACGCACGTAGCCGTAGCCGCCCAGCACCTGCACCGCGTCGGTGGTGACCCTCATCGCCATGTCGGTACAGAACAGCTTCGCCATCGCCGCCTGCGGTCCGTACGGCCGTCCGGCGTCGCGGCGCCGCGCCGCGTCCAGGTAGAGCGCCCGCCCGGCAGCGATCCCGGTGGCCATGTCGGCGAGCATGAACTGCAACCCCTGGAACTCCATGATGGGACGGCCGAACTGGCGGCGCTCCTGCGCGTATCCGATCGCGTAGTCCAGCGCCGCCTGGGCCAGCCCCACCGCGCAGGCAGCGATGCCCAGCCGACCACCGTCGAGGGCGGCCATCGCGATGGCGAACCCCTGCCCCTCCACCCCGAGCAGCCGGTCGGCGGGCAGCCGGGCCCCGTCGAGCAGGATCTGTGCGGTCGGGGAGGCGGTGAAGCCCATCTTCCGCTCCGGCGCGGCAACGGCCAGGCCGGGGGTGTCCGCCGGCGCGAGCAGGCAGGAGATGCCCCGCGGCCCCTCCTCGCCGGTGCGCACCAGCAGGTTGTAGAAGTCGGCGTGGCCGGCATGGGTGATCCACGCCTTGGTGCCGTCGACCACGTAGTCGTCGCCGTCGCGCACTGCCTTGGTGCGTAGCGCCGCGGCGTCGGAGCCGGACTGCGGCTCGGACAGGCAGTACGCCCCGAGCAGGTCGCCGCCGATCATGTCCGGCAGCCACCGCTCGCGCTGCTCCGAGCTGCCGTACGCCGCCAGCGGGTAGCAGGCGAGGGTGTGCACGCTGACCGTCTCCGCGATGGTCGCCCAGGCGATGGCCAGCTCCTCGACGACCTGCAGATAGACCTCGTACGGCTGACCGCCGCCGCCGTACTCCTCGGGATAGGGCAGCCCGAGCAGCCCGGACTTGCCGAGGGTGCGCACCTGCTCGCGCGGGAAGCGGCTGTCGGCCTCGTGGTCAGCGGCGATGGGGGCGAGCTCGTTCGCGGCGAGCTCGCGGGTGAGATCGATGAGCGCCTCGGCCTCCGGCGTCGGCAGCCGGCGTTCGACCTTCATGCTCATGCCTCCAGCACCGTGAGCGCGCGGTCGACGCGGTTGAGCCGGTCGCCGCCGTCGGCGGTGCACACGACGATGTCCTCGATCCGGGCGCCGTGCCGGCCGGGCAGGTAGATACCAGGCTCGACGGAGAATGCCATCCCCGGTTCCAGCGGCCGGTCGTTGCCGGCGACGATGTAGGGCTCCTCGTGGGTTTCCAGGCCGATCCCGTGACCGGTGCGGTGAACGAAGTAGTCGCCGTACCCGGCCTCGGTAATGACGTCGCGGGCGGCGGCGTCGACCTGCTCCGCGGTGACGCCCGTTCGGACCGCGTCGCACCCCGCGGCCTGCGCGGCCTGCAGCACCTCGTAGTAGCGAAGGAAGTCCCCAGGCGGTTCGCCGATGGAGTAGGTGCGGGTCTCGTCGGAGCAGTAGCCGTCCTCGGTCGTCCCGCCGATGTCGACAACGACCGGGTCGCCGGACTCCACCACCCGCCCACCGGTGTCGTGGTGCGGACTGGCGGCATTCGGCCCCGCGGCGCAGATCACGAAATCGACGCGCGCATGACCCTCGGCCACGATCGCGTCGGCGATGTCGCGGCCGACCTCCCGCTCGGTCCGGCCGGGCCGCAGCCACTCCCCCATGCGTCGGTGCACCCGGTCGATGGCCTCCCCCGCCCGGCGCAGCGCCGCCACCTCGGCGGGCGACTTGCACATCCGCAGCTCGCTCAACACCGGCCCGGCGAGCACCTGCTCGGCGTCCGGCAGCGCCCGGCGGAACGCCATCACCTTCTCGGCCCACATGCGGTTGTCGACTCCGATCCGGCGCGCGCCGGCCGGCAGCCGGGCGGCAAGCACGGCGTACGGGTCGTCGGTCTCCTCCCAGGCGAGCATCTCCAGGTCGAGCGCCCCCGCTGGCGAGGCGTGTGCGGACGGTTCCTCGAGCTTCGGTACGACAAGCAGCGGGGCGCCCTTCGCCGGCAGCAGCAGACAGGTGAGCCGCTCCAGCGGCAGCGCCGCGTACCCGGTCAGGTAGCGCAGGTCCGCGCCCGGGGAGACAAGCAGGGCGTCGATGTCGGCGGCGGCGACCGCGGTTGCCGCGTCAGCCAGCCGCTCGGCGGGATACAGGGGAGTCACAACCGGCAGGGTAATCCGTCCGACTGCACCCGGCTGCAGCCCCGACCGTGAGACGCTCACGCTGTGGGGTCATTCGATTACGCCGAGGCCCTGGAGCGGCTCGGCGACGCCGTCGTGGTCGCCGACGCCGGTGGTCGGGTCATCTACGTCAACACCGCGCTGCAGCACCTGCTCGGCTACCGCCCTGGGGAGGTCGTCGGGCAGCCGGTGGAGATGCTCGCGCCGGTACGGCTGCGCCCGGCGTACGCGGCCGGCTTCCGCCGTCAACTGGAGCGGCCCAACCCGGGGCCGGGTAGCCGGTTTCGCATGCCGGCGCTGGCCGGGGACGGGCGCGAGGTCGACATCGAGTGCACCCTCTCCCGCCTGGACGGGCCGCTGGTTCCCGCCGGGACGAACGGGTCGGCACCGCCGTACCTGGTCGCCTCCCTGCGCGACGCCGGCGCCACCATGGTCCTCGAGCGGGAGGTTCGGGTCGCGCAGTACCTGCGGGCGACGATCGCGGTGAGCACCGCGGTCACCTCGACCGGTGACCCCGAGGACGCGCTACGGGCGATGCTCCCGGTTCTCTGCGCACAGCTGGACTGGGACGTCGCCGCGGTGTGGCAGTGGGATCCCGACGTAGGCCGACTGCGCTGCGCCGCGTTCTGGCAGGGTCCGGGTGTCGACGCGGCGGGACTCGAATCGCGCGCCCGCTCGATGACCCTCAAGTCAGGCGAGGGGCTGCCCGGCCGGGCGTTCGCCGGGCAGCACGCCATCTTCCTCGACGACGTGTCGGAAGCGGGGCACCTCCTGCGCGCCCCCGCCGCCGCTGGAGTGTCCTGCGGTCTTGCGTTTCCGCTGTTCGGTGCCGGCGGGCCGCAGGCGGTTGTCGAATTCTTCAGTGGTGCGCAGCGGGTCGTCGACGACGAACTGCTCGGCGTCCTCGACAGCATCGGCCGCCAACTCGGCCTGTACCTCGACCGCCTGCGCGCCGAAGCGTCGCTACGCGAGGTGGCCGACGCGCTGCAGGCCAGCCTGCTGCCGCCGCATCTGCCGCAGGTGCCGAACACCGAACTGGCCGCGCTGTACCGCGCGGGCGGCCACGGAGTCTCGGTGGGCGGGGACTTCTACGACGTCTTCCAGAGCGGGCCACGGACCTGGACAGTGGTGATCGGTGACGTGTGCGGCAAGGGAGCGCCCGCCGCCGCCGTGACCGCACTCGCCCGCTGGACGGTGCGCGCCGCGGCGGCCGAGCACAGTGACCCCGCGCAGGTGCTGTCCCGCCTCAACCGGGCGCTGACCGAGCCGAATGAGGACCGGCCCTTCCTCACCGCCTGCCTCGTGCAGCTGGACGTGGGCGAGTCGTCGACGAGTGCGCGGGTCACCTGCGCGGGGCACCCCCCGCCGTACGTGCTGCGCGCGGACGGCGAGGTGTCCCCGGTGGACGCGCCGGGCGACCTGCTGGGCGTTCTCGACGAGCCGGAGCTCACCACCGCGTCGGTGCAGCTCGGCCCCGACGACACGCTGCTGCTCTACACGGACGGGGTCAACGAGGCCCGTGACCCCACCGGCCGGGTGTTCGGCATGTACGGCCTGACAAAGGCCCTCGGCAGGTGCGGTGGGAAGTCGGCGCGCGCGAGCGTCGACGACATCCTCGCGGCCGTGCTGCGGCACCAGGGCCAGGACCGCCGGCGTGACGACATGGCGCTGCTGGCGCTGCGCCGTTGCGCTCCACCGCACTGAGCGGTGAAGCTGAGCGGGTGACCGCACCCGGGCGACTCATGCTGCTCGACACCCCGTCGTTGTACTTCCGCGCTTTCCACGGCATCCCGCAGACGGTGACCGCACCGGACGGCACACCCTCGGGCGCCGTCCGCGGACTGCTCGACTTCATCGCCCGGCTGGTCCGCGACCACCGGCCCACCCACCTGGTCGCCTGCATGGACGCCGACTGGCGGCCGGCGTGGCGGGTCGCCGCGTTGCCGTCGTACAAGGCGCACCGGGTGGCGGGCGACGGCGAAGAACAGGTGCCCACCGCCCTGGAGCCACAGGTCGATGCCGTCGAGGAGGTGCTCGACGCGCTGGGCCTCGCCCGGATCGGCGTCGCGGGGTACGAGGCCGACGACGTGATCGGGACGCTGGCCACGGCCGCCGAGCGGCCGGTCGACGTCGTCACCGGTGACCGGGACCTCTTCCAGCTCGTCGACGACGAGCGTGGCGTCCGGGTCCTGTACACGGCCGCGCGCGGCGTGGGCCGCTGTGAGGTCATGGACGAGGCAGCGGTGCACGCGCGGTACGGCATCCCCGGTCGGGCCTACGCCGACTTCGCGCTGCTGCGCGGGGATCCCTCCGACGGGCTGCCGGGCGTGCCCGGGGTCGGGGAACGAACCGCTGCCGCGCTCATCACCCGCTTCGGATCGCTGCAGGCCATCCTCACCGCTCTGGAGGAGGGCACGAGCGACGGTTTCCCGGCCGGGTCCCGGGCCCGGCTGGACGCCGCCCGCGCCTACCTGGCGGCCGCCCCGGTGGTGGTACGTGTAGCCCTCGACGCCCCGCTTCCGGCGTACGACGACGCCCTCCCCCAGCAGCCGGCCGGGCCGGAGCGGCTGGTGCAGTTGAGCGACCGGTGGGGACTGGACGGGCCGGTCAACCGGGTGCTCGCCGCGCTCACCGACGTGGCGGGAGCGGCGTGAGGGCCGGTCAGCCGACCGAGGAGTACGCGACGACGCCGCGCCGCAGCGCGTCGACGGCAGCGGGAGCGGTCGCCCTGACCCGGCTGCCTTCGGGCGCCGCGTCGGCGACCTGACCGAGCAGGTCGACCAGCTGCTTGGTCCAGCGCACGAAGTCGCCGGCCGGCAGGTCCGCCTCGGACAGCACGGCCTCGAGGGAGTGCCCCGATGCCCAACGGTGGGCGGTCCAGGCGAACCCGAGATCCGGCTCGCGGGACAGGTCGAGCCGGTGCTCCCGCTCGACCAGCTCGAGGCGGCCCCACAAGCGGACGGTCTCCACCAGCGCGGGACGGACCCCTCCGCCGGGCAGCCGCGCGGGCGCGGCGTCGTCGGGCTGGCGAGACTCGTAGACCAGCGCAGAGACGCACGCGGCCAGCTCGGCCGGGCCGAGCTCCTCCCACACCCCGGCGCGCAGGCACTCGGCGGCCAGCAGGTCGAGCTCGGTGTAGAGGCGCCCGAGCCGGCTGCCCCGCTCGGTCACCGACTCCCCTGTCAGGTAGCCGAGGCTCTCCAGCAGCCGGCAGACCCGGTCGAAGGTGCGGGCGAGGGTGTTCGTCCGACCGTTGACCCGCCGCTCCAGGGCGTCGGTGTCGCGGCGCAGCCGAAACCACCGCTCCGCCCAGCGGGCGTGCTCCTCCCGCTCGGCGCAGCCGTGACAGGGGTGCTGGCGCAGTGCCCGGCGCAGCCGGGCGACCTCCGCGTCGTCGGTCGGGGCCGCCCGAGACCCGTGCACCGCTCCATCGCGTACGCCACCGTCGTCGACGCCCACCTCGCCGAGCCGGGTACGCAGCGTCGACGCGAGGTCGCGCCGCGACTGCGGGTTGCGCGGGTTGAAGGCGCGCGGGATGCGCAGCCGGGACAGCGCCTCCACCGGCCGCGGGAAGTCGACCACGGTGAGCCGGCGTACCTGGCGCTCGGCGGTGAGCACGGTCGGCCGCGGACCCTCCCCACCGGCCACGCCGGTGTCGAGTACGACCGCGTAACCCGCGCGGCGTCCGGCCGGCACTCTGATCACATCACCCGGGCGCAGCCGCTCCAGCGACTCGGCGGCGGCAGCCTTCCGGGCCGTCGCACCGGAGCGGGCCAGTTCCGCCTCCCGGTCGGTGAGGGAGCGGCGCAGTGCGGCGTACTCAGCGAAGTCGCCGAGGTGGCAGGTCATCGCGTCGCGGTAGCCGGCCAGTGCGTCCTCGTTGCGATGAACCTGGCGGGCGAGCCCGACGACCGCCCGGTCGGCCTGGAACTGCGCGAAGGACGACTCGAGCATCGCCCGCGCCCGCTCGCGCCCGACCTGGCCGACGAGGTTGACCGCCATGTTGTACGACGGCCGAAAGGACGAGCGCAGCGGATAGGTGCGCGTCGACGCGAGCCCGCCCACGGCCGCGGGGTCGACGCCGGGCTGCCACAGCACCACCGCATGCCCCTCGACATCGATGCCGCGCCGCCCGGCGCGGCCGGTGAGCTGGGTGTACTCCCCCGGGGTCACGTCGGCGTGGGTCTCGCCGTTCCACTTCACCAGGCGCTCGAGGACGACGGAGCGGGCGGGCATGTTGATGCCGAGGGCGAGCGTCTCGGTGGCGAAGACCGCTTTGACGAGGCCGCGCACGAACAGCTCCTCCACCACCTCCTTGAAGGTCGGAAGCAGACCGGCGTGGTGTGCGGCGACGCCGCGTTCCAGCCCGTCGAGCCACTCGTGGTAGCCGAGGACGCGCAGGTCCTCGTCGGGGATGGACGCGCAGCGCCGCTCCACGTGGTCGCGGACGTCCGCGCGTTCCTCCGGCGAGTTCAGCCGCATCCCCGCCCGCAGGCACTGCAGGACGGCCGCGTCGCAGCCGGCCCGGCTGAAGATGAAGGTGATGGCCGGCAGCAGCCCCTCGGCGTCCAGCTTGTCGACGACCTCGACCCGCGAGGGGATCGGCAGGCGGCGGGGACGGTGCCCGCCGCGGCCGGGTCGGCGGTCACCTGCGCGAAACGCCCGCGTCTCCTCCCGGGCCAGCCGCACCAGCTCCGGGCTGACCCGGGCCGGCTCCCTGTCCCCCGACTCTTGGCCGGTGTCCACGAACAGGTCGTACATCCTCCGGCCGACCAGGACGTGCTGCCACAGCGGAACCGGGCGGTGCTCTTCGACGATGACCTGGGTGTGACCGCGTACGGTCACCAGCCAGTCGCCGAACTCCTCCGCGTTGGACACCGTCGCCGACAGCGACACCAGCCGGACCGACTCCGGCAGGTGGATGATCACCTCCTCCCACACCGCGCCACGGAACCGGTCGGAGAGGTAGTGCACCTCGTCCATCACCACATAGCCGAGCCCGGCCAGCGTCGGCGAGCCGGCGTAGAGCATGTTGCGCAGCACCTCGGTCGTCATGACCACGACCGGGGCCTCGCCGTTGATGCTGTTGTCGCCGGTGAGCAGGCCGACCATGTCGGGGCCGTAGCGGCGAACCAGGTCGGCGTACTTCTGGTTGGACAGCGCCTTGATCGGCGTGGTGTAGAAGCACTTGCGGCCCTGCGCAAGCGCCAGGTGCACGGCGAACTCCCCGACCACCGTCTTGCCCGATCCGGTCGGCGCGGCGACCAGCACCCCCTCGCCGTCCTCGAGCGCCCGGCACGCGGCGAGCTGGAAGGTGTCCAGGCCGAAGGGGTAGAGCCCGCCGAACCTGGCCAGCTCCCCACCACTTCCACCCGGCTCCGCTCGAGTGGCGCGCCAGCGGGCGTAGCGCTCGGCTGGCGAGGACATGCGACCAGGCTACGTCCCACCAAGGGGCCGAGGAGGCGCGAGGACCCGCACCGCGCCCGGCACGACCGTGCAGGTCAGCGGCAGCGACCCGACCGGCTCGCCGTCGGCATAGGCGACCACGTCGGGGGCCGCGACGGTGACCGTCCGGACGCGGAAGACGCTGACAGCAGGGTGCGACAGGTGGGCTCCACGGCGGACCAGGACCAGCAGCCGCAGCGCCGCGGCGCGCGAGAGCGGGCCGGCCACCACCACGTCGAGAAGGCCGTCGTCCGCGGCGGCCTCGGGGGCGATACGCAGACCCCCGCCGTACGCCGGGAGGTTGGCCACCGCGACCAGCGTCGCCGCCTGATGGACCACCCGTCCGTCGAAGTCGAGCCGGTAGGGGCGCGTTCGCAGCCGGGGCAGCTCCGCCAGCACCGCGGCGTCGTAGCGCCGGGCGCCCAGCAACCGGCTGAGCAGTGGGCCCCGGGCGGCCACCGCGGCGTCGAAGCCGGCGGCGAGGACGCTGAGGTACCACTGCCCGCCCACCCGTACGGCGTCGAGCGCGCGCAACCGCCCGGCGGCGATCACATCGGCAGCGGCCAGCGGGTCAGCACGGGCCAGCCCGAGAAACCGGGCAAGGTCGTTGCCGCTGCCGGCGGGGACGACGCCGAGGGCGACGCCTGTCCCGGCCACCGCCTGCAGGGCGCGGTGGACAGTGCCGTCTCCGCCGACCGCCACCACGGCGCTGGGGGTGCCGGACGCGGCGTCGGCGGCGGGCCAGCCCGCTGGGGCCACGTCGACGTCGACGCCTCGGGCCCGCAGCCTGGTAGTGACCGCCTGCGCGACGTACGCCGCCCGGCCGCGGCCAGCGGCCGGGTTGACCAGCAGCGTCACCCGCGCAGGTGGCGGCACGGGCAGGTTGAGGCCGGCTCAGCGGCCGGAGGGGCCGTCGCCGACCTCGGACAGGTCGCTCGGCGACTCGTCGAGCTCGGAGATCTCGTCGTCGTCGAGGTCTTCGTAGTCGGGTTCGGTGGACTGTCGACGTCGGCGCCGGTCGGTGCCGCGGCAGATCAGCACCGCCAGCTCGAACAGCAGCCACATCGGCAGCGCGAGGGCCAGCATGGTCACCGGGTCGCCGGTGGGGGTGGCGACCGCGGCGAAGACGAAGATGGCGAAGACGAGGCCGGACCGCCAGCGCCGCAGCGTCGCCGCGGACACCAGTCCGATCGCGTTGAGCAGCACGATGAAGATGGGCAGCTCGAAGGCGACCCCGAAGAGCAGCAGCAGGCGCAGCACCAGGCTGAAGTAGGTGTCGACCTTGATGAAGTTGTTGACGGTCTCCGGCGTGAACTGCAGCAGCAGCTGCAGGCCCTTCGGTAGGACGACGAACGCAAGGCCCACGCCGGCGAGGAACAGCGGAACCGCCGTCGCGAAGAAGGTGAGTGACCAGCGCCGCTCGTTGACGAGCAGTCCGGGGATGATGAACGCCCACAGCTGGTAGAGCCACACCGGGCTGGCCAGTACGACGCCGGCGGTCAGCGCCACCTTCAGCTGAAGGAACAGCGGCGCTGTCACGCTGTCCAGCGTCAGCGCCACGTTGCGGTTCTCCCCCTCCACCAGGGAGGGGATGACCCGCTCGAGCGGGCCGATGAGCTGACCGAAGATCCAGTCATAGAAGATCCAGCCGACGATCGCCCCCGCAGCGAGCGCAATGACGCTCTTCAGCAGCCGGTTGCGTAGCTCCCGCAGGTGTTCCGTGAGCGCCATCCGGCCGGCATCTTCGGGCGGCGCCGCGGGCGGCCCACGTCTGAGCCGGATACGCCGCGCGGACGAGAGGTCAACCACGGGGTGGGGTCAGCGGTCGGTGCGCTCCGGCTCGCTCACCGGGTGGGTCTGCACGGTGTGCTCCACCGGGGCGGGCGGGATCTCGCGGACGGCAGTGGCGTCGTCGCGATGCGGGCTACGGTCCTGCGGGCGGTCCCCGGCGTCGGCGTCATCGTCCGAACGCAGGCCCTTCGTTTCCGCCTTGAAGATACGGAGGGAGCGCCCGATACCCCGGGCGGTGTCGGGCAGCTTCTTCGCGCCGAACAGCAGGACGAGGACCAGGAGCAGGAGGAGCAGCTCTGTCGGACCGAGGTTGGGCATGAACGTCCCTCTCGAGTGCGGATGCTGCCATGGTACGCCGCGGGCTCGCCGCGTGGGCGGCTGCGCAGATACCGGGCCGGTCAGGAACCCTGGCGCGGCTGGAGGGCACCCGCCACGCCGACCGCCTCCGCCGCCAGCAGCTGCGTGGTCGCGAGGTTGAGGACGAAGTCGAGCAGGTCGTCATAGGTCAGCCGCGGGCCGGCCTTGTCCTCCATGGCCTCGGCCGGGAGCTCCCAGACCTGAGCCGGGACGCCGCCGGAGACGAGGAGCGAGACGACGTGGTCGTCGGCCGGCTTGCGAATCTCCTCCCGGCAGGTGATGCAGGTGAACGCGTAGTAGCTCAGCGGCGCGTGGCTGCACACCATCAGCGCGACATCGGCCG
>Ga0136616_10001144_pt1 | contig 13732 bp, 15 predicted proteins | sample AntDrymUQ2992106_2_FD_106648 | JGI IMG/M metagenome (GOLD analysis project Ga0136616, IMG submission 106648) | Polar desert sand microbial communities from Dry Valleys, Antarctica - metaG UQ299 (21.06) | ecosystem: Environmental > Terrestrial > Soil > Desert | place: Antarctica: Dry Valley...
GCTCGGGCAGGCCGCCTTCCGAGACCATCACCTTCGAGCAGCTGTGCGCCGACGCCGACGCCCTGCGCGAGCACCTGGGCTGCGAGGAGGTCGCCGTGCTGGGCTACTCTTTCGGGGGGTTCGTCGCGCTCGAGTACGCCCTGCGCTACCCTGAGCGTATCAGCCACCTCATCCTGCTCGACACCGCGCCCACCCTCGACTACGGGGAAGAGATCGAGGCCAACGCTCGCCGCAAAGGCGCAACCCAAGAGCAGATGGAGGCGCTTGATGCTTCGGCGGAGGACGAGGCCGAGTCCTGGCGCTTGTGGAAGGTGATAGAGCCGCTGTATTTCCGCACCTTCGATGCGGATCTCGCCGAGCGCGTGATGGGCAAGACGGTCATCAGCGTAGAGGCCGCCGATGCGGGCGATGTCATCATAGAGGATTGGGATCTCACCCCTCGCTTGGGCGAGATCTCCGCGCCCACGCTCATCCTGGTGGGTCGGGACGACTTCGTCTGCCCTCCCTCCCAGGCGAAGATCATGCATGAGGGCATCCCGAACTCGGAGTTGGCCGTCTTCGAGAACAGCGGCCACTTCACGCACGTGGAGGAACCGGAGGCCTTCTTCGATGCGGTCCGAGGATGGCTACGGCGCTCCTGAGAAGCGCTATTCACCTGAGCCCGTTTTCTGCTCGTTATCAACTCGACACCGACTTTTTTCAACACGCTGGTGGATTCTCGGAAGCTCGGCTGAGCCCGGAACCTATTCGTCCATCCGCTCGACCCACTGAGACCGCCACTCCGGAGCCTCGAACGGCTCAGCGAAGTACCATCTGTCTCGCCACATCTTCCCGTCGCGCAGCTCGCTGATGACCACTACGTCCAATACCCGCCCGTCGCCGTATTCGATGACCCCCTCGACAACCCACAGTCCCTCCTTGACCAGCATTCGGCGCACCTGCAGAGACGACGGCGGAGTGGGGTGGGCTTCCTGGAACGCTCGCATGTTCTCCCGGCCTCGGAAGCGCTCCCTGGACTGGGGCATCTCCATCACGTAGTCCTCGGGGTGACGCACGTTGTATTCCTCTTCGGGGCCGAGACGGGAATACAGATCAGTAAGGAAGCGGTGCGCCTCCTGCTCGTCCATCTCTTGGAGGTTGGGCACCCGCTGCTCAGCCATCTCGCTGCTCCTTCCGTGGTCGCGAACTACTACGTCGTCCTTGTGCAGCCATGATGCCAGCCGAAGAACCTTCTCGCATCTAGCGAGAGCTTATTCACCGACTCGCCTGGAAGGAAGCTTCTCGGAAGTCCATATCCAGGACGCTGCATGGCCTCGGTCCTATGAGGTCAGAATCACCCGATGTCCCCGCTCTATTACCATACCCCAGAGCCTACACACACCGGCTCAGCTGCCCCTCGAAACCGATGCTGATGTACCATTCTAGATCTATTATGGGTTCGCGAAGGTGCATCCAGACGCCACAACCCGAGAGGAGTCCCGAGTGACGACAGACGAAGCCTCCAACGCCGCTGGGCCGCATGGCGCCTTGCGCGGATTCCCGCTGCCGGGGACCGCGGCCTCCGTTGTCGCCGTAGCTGCTCCGGGAGACGGCCCCGGCTACTGGGCTGGCTCGTCGAGCGCGGCGCTCGACGAGGATGGCACGTTCGTCATCGGCTACCGCGTCCGACACGGCCACGATGGCATCGCTGAGACCGTGATCTCGCGCTCAGAAGACGGCGAGCGGCTCACCACCGTCGCCACCCTCGAGCAGACCGAGTTCGGCGCGAAGAGCATGGAACGCCCATCGATCGTCCGTACCGAGACGGGCCGCTGGCGTCTGTACGTCTGCTGCGCCGACCCTGGCAGCGCACACTGGTGGATCGACGCGCTCGAAGCCGACGAGCCGGAGGAGTTCGCCGCGGCCGACGCTCGCACCATCTTCCCGGGCGACAGCCTAATCGGTGTCAAAGATCCATTGGTGCAGCGTACGAGCCAGGGATGGCGGGCCTGGATCTGCTGCCACCTCCTCGATCGGCCCGGCGAGGAGGATCGCATGTATACGGCCTACGCCACGAGCGAAGACGGTCTGCGCTGGGAATGGCACGGCGTCGCCCTGGAAGGACGTCCAGGGGCCTGGGACGCCCGCGGCGCTCGCGTCACCGCGGTGCTGCCCGACGGTCGCGCGGCTTACGACGGCCGGGCCACCGCCGAAGAGAACTGGTTCGAACGCACGGGCCTCGCATACCAGAGCGGAGAAACCGGATGGCTGCGACACGCCGGCGGCGAGCCCGTGGACGTCCGATACCTCGATGTCTTGCCGCTTCCAGACGGCGGCTTTCGCACCTACTACGAAGCCAGGCTTCCCGACGAGAGCCACGAACTGCGCACGGAGATCGTCCTGCCCTAAGACCCGACATGGACTAGACTCCTGGGCCTCGCTCCTCGCGACCCTAACATTCTGGCCTTTATGCGTTGCTAATGTGCGTTTTGGTGTCTTCAAGGCTGTCCCATTCTCGTGCGGTGTCGCCCTCTCTTACGGACCGGGGCAAAGCGAAGGGCCGCGCCGATGCGATGGGAGGCCCGGCGCGGCCGAGAGAAGACACAGGAGGGGTCGATATCGGCCAGTTAGGCCCCTCCCGGTATTGGGGGCACTGTAAGCGACTCACGCGCCCGGGACATCGGCCATCGCGGCCAAGCGCACAAAACCTGGCCGAACGTATCGGCCCTCTCCCTACGAAGGTGCCAGGCCGGGACACCACGAAGGATGCCCCAACCCGCCCTTGTCCGCTTCGTCCTTGGGGACGACAACAAGCTTAGCGCGGGTAGCAGGCCCCGTCCCGCATTACAGGGAACTCTCGTGGGCAGCCACCGTCGGGCATGAGTGGTAGGGGACCGGAAGAGGGTCCGCCAGCGTCCAAGAGGTTGCCATACCGATCTAGAAGCTGATTGTCACCATCGACTGAAGGTTGTGGTGAAGCACCACCAGCGCTTGCGGACGGGCTGCCGCCATCGACTGAAGGTCGTGGGGAAGCGCTACCGGCGCTCGAGGGCGGGCTGCCACCACCGGCATTCTGCAACTCGTCGCATGCTATGCCATTACCGTCTGGGTCGAGTCGGGAAGCTCCTGGCACGCCCTCGTCTAGGAGACGCTGCACATACGTCTGCAAGAAGGCCCGCACGAACCGCCGCTCCTCAGGGGAGGCCTGCTGAGTTCGCGGGTCCGACTCGAATTCGCTAAGGAGTCGCTCGCATGTAGGTATTTGGTTGGCCGGCGCAGCCTGAGCACTAACGCTTTGGGCGAGATCGAACTGTACCTTCTCCGAACGGTGCTGGCTGCCATTGTCGCCCAGCGCCCACAAGAGGAGAAGCACGAGCAGGGCCATCTCCACCAACAGAATGCCCCTGACTCCAGATAAGGTGCTCCTAGACCAATAATCGTGGATGTGCTTCCCTCCTGGTTCAGCAGCTTCTGCAAGCCTCTTACTCTAGCATTCGACAAATCGTGGCACAAATATCTCAGGACGAGTCTGTTGGCGGATGCGCTCGGTAGCACACGCGGCGGTGGAGGACGGTCTAGTGGAGGCGCGCAGGCGGGTGAGGAGCCGGGGAGGGGATTCCTCGCGCGTACCGGCCACCGGACCGCGGGTTCTCGGGCATCGCCTCGTCACACCGGCGAGCCGGATGACCAGGTCGGTTATTCGAGCCATTCGGTGACGAACCGGTCGCTGGCGTGTATGTCTATCTGCCTGAGACGTCCTGTCCCGGAGTTCACGAACTTGTGCGGCACACCGGCCGGCACAACCACGACCTGCCCACCCTTCGCCTCGATCACCTCGTCGCCGGCCATAAAGGTGACGCTACCCTCCTGCACCACGAAGACCTCCTCGTAGGGGTGCCCGTGCAGCTTGGGTCCGCCCCCCGGCGGCGCGTCCACAACGATGAACGAGACGCTCGCGCCGAGGTGGTAGCCCTGCAACTCGCCTGCGTCATCGCCGCGCGCCGGGTCGCCCAGTTCCACGACGCGCGCCGCGCCCCCCTGTTGCGTACGCCTGCCCTTCTCTTCCGGTCCGGCGTTCACGTCGCCCTCCTTCCGCTTCGTTCCGCCCGGTGGTCCTCACCGAGAGCGCTGGGATCTCCGTGCCGGCCTTCCGCCAACCGGGCGGCGCGAGTCCTGCAGAAACATCAGCGCGAGCAGGCCTACGGCATCGGGCTCCGCCTCGGGCAGTAGCGCGACCAGCAGCCGGCCCAGCCGGATCGCCTCGCCCGAGAGGTCGGCCCGCGTCAGCGAGTAGCCCCTCTGAGGAGAGGGCCGGGTGGCAGCGGGTGAAGATCAAGCGCAGCCGAAGTCTTCGATCTCTCTTCTCTGCAGGCCGGGGTTCTGGTCCTTCTTGGACGTGCGGATGTAGCCGACCTTCACGGCGCGTGGGGCTCCCGGACGAGGCCCTCCTGCTCGAAGTGGCGGTCGAAGGCGAGGGCCACCGAGATGCCGCGCTCGCGCATGAGGACGAACGAAACGCAGTCGGTAAGCGAGTAGCGCTTGTCAGGGCGCTCCTCCAAAAGGTCGAACGCCGCGCGGAAGATCTCCTCGCCCACGCTGATGAGCTCGACCGAGGGGCTCCCGGGCAGCCTCCTGCCCGTTTTCACCGCGGAGGCGTGCAGACCGCGGGAGTTCAGGTAGGTGACAACCTCGTCGAAGACATAGGTCGTAGTGACCAACCGTGGCAGCCTCCGGCCCCTCAACGACCTCCAGTGCCCGAGCGCCCGCCGGTGGTTCTCGTCGCTCCGTCGCTCCAACGCGAGCAGGTAGCCCGTGTCGACAAACACGGTGCGCTCGTCAGGGGGCCCCTCAGCCACCCGTGTATAGGTAGCGGTCGTGGTTCACCGAGGCGTCGGTCGCTCCGGCGTCCTCCACGGGGTCCTCGCCCAAAGCGAGTATGGGGTCTTCCGCTTCACCCGCCCTACCTCCCCCCGCTTCGCCGGATTCACCGGCCGGGGAGATCAGCAACCGCCCCGGCTCCTCGACGATCTCCACCTCGTCGTGGCCTTCCCCCAAGGCCCGCTCGGCCACGTCTTTGGGTATCAGCAGCCCGTCTTTCGTTATCCTCGCCTTGGTCGCCACCTCACGCTCCCTTTCTCTAATCCGGTCTCGAACCCATTGTCGCACACCCCAACGGACCGTCTCTGATTCGGAGCGTAGATTTCGAGACGGGAAAAGTTACCCAGATACTCATATTCGGGCGGCGTTCGGCGTGGTCTCCCGACTGTGTCACAGACGAGCGGATACGGGATTGGACGGTTCTGAACGGACACCCTAACGGCTTGCGGTCTTGCCATCTTCTGGCAGATAATGGCAGTCCAGACCACGGCTACATGCGTCTCTCTCACCGTCTCTCTATTCTCCTCTGCTCCGAGACCACGATCTCCTCTGCGATCTCCCAGGTGCGGCGGAGGGTACGTTCCGGGCTCGCTCAGCGGCTGCCTACGAGCGTCCCACGGCGCCGGGGCTAGCTGTAGTTCACGAAGCGCGGCCACGCCTCCTCGAAGGGCAGCTTCGGGTCCCGGCAGACGTAGACAGGCAGGCCATCTTCGTCGGGCATGCAGTAGCGGCACCTGACTTTCTCGACCTGTTCGACCTCTCCGAAAACCGCGCGCAAGGTCTCGGGCGGAACCCCGACGCTTATTACTACCTCGCCGGTGCAGTTTCCTGGTCCCCAGATATAGTAGCTGTTGTGGCCACTGATCGCTTTCGGTAAGCCGTATTTCGGGCCGAAGAAGTCAACGGCCCCCGCCTCGCCGTAGTTGCCGGTCAGAATGCACGCTCTTTCCCTCTCCTCTGCGGGTAATTCGTCATGGGCCCTGGCTACGGTCGCCACCATATTCTCCCAGCCGAACCTGTCGGCGAAGGTCTGGGGCAGTTGGCCCACCTCGCGGGTCTCGACCTGCACCCCAGCGTCGCCGCCGGCTGCGCCGGTGATCTTCGCCAGCGTCTCGACGGGGAGCACTGGTAAGACCGTGAGCGGGGCAACAACGAGCCCCGAGACGGCCAGAACAGCGACGTAGGCGGGCTTGATCCAACCCCGACTGCGCCCGGCGGCGAAGCGCTCGACGACTACAGCACCCGCCGCGAAGAGCATCGGGTACGCAGGGGCGAGGAAGTAGAACTTGGAGTTCGTGACCGCGAAGAGCACGAAGAGTACGATGTAGACCCAGCCCAGAGTGCGGTACGGTCGCCCCTCCCTCGCAAACAAGTAGTAGAGGAGTCCAGCGAGCCAGAGCGGCAGGGTGGGAGGCTGCATGGTTATGATCTGCTCCACGAAGAACTCGAAGGGGGACGCGGCGTCTACCTTCGTCCCGTAGTTCGACCAGAACTCGAGCGTCGGCCAGCGGTGCGTGATCTGCCAGTAGAGGTAGGGTAGCAGGAAGAGAAACGCGACCGCACCGCCTACCCACGGCCATGGCGTGAGCAGGTGCCGCCTGGTGCGCGTGAGCAGCAGTGCTACGAAGACGGCCAGCCCGAAGTAGAGCATGGTGAGCTTCGTCAGTAGCCCGAGGCCGGCGAGGAGGCCGAATAGGAGCCAGAGGCGGGGCTCGTCACGTTTCAGGATCACGAGCAGAACGTACGCCGCCGAAACCTGGAAGAGCTGGTCGAAGGCGTCCATGGAGACGAACGTCCCGAACACGATGAAGTTGGGCGCTACGAGCACCGCGAGCGCGGCGAGGCCCTGGGCGAACCGACCGCCCCCGAGCTCCCGCGCCATGAGTCCCGCGAGCAAAACGACCGCCGCCCCGGCCAGCGCCGGCAGGAGGTGCAGCGCGAACAGAGAGTCGCCCAGCGTGGCGCGCACGAAGGCGGTCACGAGCGCCACGAAGGGCGGGAAGTCCACGTAGCCAAGCGCTAGCTTCTCGCCGGCGGCGATGTAGTAGAGCTCGTCGCGGAAGTAGCCGTAGTTTTCGGCGGTAAGCAGGTGCACCAGCAGCTTGAGGAGGGCCAGCAGAATAAGGATGGCGCCGCCGCTGAGGAGCACCGGGCGTGTGCGCTCCTCAGCGCGGGCCACGTCTCCCCCCGTCATCGCCCTCCCTCGTCGTGTTGCTTAGTTGTCGGCTAATGCAGGTTCGTCCCATCAGTCTGCGACCACGCGGTAGCCTAACAGGTCGCGGATGCCAACGGGGACCGGGCACGCCCTACAACGCCACCGGCGTCCTGCGGTCCGGGCCGCCGTCCGGGTCGAGCACCCAGTGTTCGGACGCGGCCGCGCGGTACAGGCGGTGGGGAGCCGGCGCTCGTACGTCCTCCGGCCCCCATTCGCCCGCCCCTCCCGCCACCGAAGCGCGGGAGAAGACGCCAATGCCCCGGTCGAGGTCGGCGCCCGCGAGCTCCTCGGCCACCGCCGAGACGTACACGGCCTGGCCGGTGCCGACCGGCGCCCGGGAGTCGAAGATCACGACCGCCGTCTCGGGGCGCGCCGCGATGTTGCGCGAGTGCCTGGCATCCGGAGAGGAGACCCAGTAGAATTCCGCGTACCCTGAGGCCGCGTACCACACGGGCGAGGCCCAGGGCCGCCCGGCCGCGTCGGCCGTGGCGAGCGTCATGTACATGTTGGAGTCGACGATGGTCCTGGCGACGGAAGCGAGGTCCCGTGTGCCATCCGTCTCCTTTACCACGTGGTCCACTCTCCTTCCTGCCCTGCCCTGTCGAGCTCCGAAATTCCGCATCCCTGTCGAGGCGGCTACCCGATCCTGGTCGAGATCGCCTCGTAGCCACCCCCCGGGGTAATGCCGGACGCCTCTCAGCGTGCCACCGTCCTCGCTCGAGGTGCCCTCTTAGCACGCCGGCAAGCCCCTCTCCCCAAACCAGATGGTGAGGGTGTCCCCGCCAGCTCGTAAGTGTAGTCGAGGGTGTCACCCGTGTCGCTGTAGAAGCGGCTCTCTATGTGCGCGCTCGGCTCCCAATCCCCGCTCGTGGCCGATGACCTCCATGCCCGTGCTCTGCTGGCCGTCCTCCTGCAGGAGGGCGACAAGCTGGATCAGGAAGAAGCCGCCCAGCCCATCAACGTGCATACTGGCGCGTCTCTCTATCCACCGATCATACTCAATCCACCAGACAAAGTGCTATCACGATATATCGTGATATACTGCTGAGTCAGAGCTGGCCGCCAGGACGAAGGAGGCGAGATGTACGGCAGGGGCATGATGGGCTACGCGGGTGGGAGGCGGGCGATGGTGCCTTACGGGAGGCCCTTTCCTCCGAGGTTCATGATGGGGTTGGTGATAGGAGGGTTGTTCCTACTCTTTGTGGCCGGTCCCGGCTTCCATTTCCTCCCGCTTCTTTTTCTTCTCTGGGCCGTTCCGTTCTTCCTGATCCCGGCGTTCTTGGCTGTCGCGCGAGGCTTGACTGGGCTTGCGGAGGCCCGTACGCGGGAGAGGACGGGCAGGGTGACGGTACAGGAGAGCAAGGAGAGGGAGCTTTTGGAGGCGCTCGCGCGGCGGGGGGAGCTCTCGCCCGCGCTGGCGGCGCTAGAGACCTCGCTCACCGTCGCCGAGGCGGACCGGATGCTCTCAGATCTGGCGGAGAGCGGTCACGTAGAGGTAAGGGCGCACGAGGGGAGGTTGGGCTACGCGCTCTGGGAGCATGACCGGCGTCAGTTGACGGAATAGGCCTAGTGTTACGAGATAGCGTTTACCAAAGGAGGTCGAGAACATGTTCGGTCCAAAGGCGATGAGGGGGTTTTTCGGAGGTAGGCACGGGCCGGGGTTCGGCCACGGTCCGCGGCGGGGGCGGATGTTCGAGAAGGGGGATCTGAAGTACGTGATCCTCGACCTGCTCAAGGACGAGCCCTCCCACGGCTACGAGGTCATACGAAAGCTGGAGGAGAGATCCCGCGGCTTCTACTCCCCGAGTCCCGGCTCCGTCTATCCCACACTGCAACTGCTAGAGGACATGGGGTACGTGAGTGCCACCCAGCGGGACGGCAAGAAAGTCTACGCCATCACCGACGAAGGGCGTAAGTTCCTGGATGAGAACCAGCGCTCCATCAAGGATATCTGGGGCAAGTTCGGGGGAGGCTGGGACCCCGAGGTCGCGTCCGAGATCCATGAGATCAGGCACGACCTCATGGATCTCGGAAAACTCTTCGGCCAGAAAATGCGCGAAGGAAACGTAGACCGCGACAAGCTGGCCCGCATAAGGAGCGTAATCTCGACCGCCGCAAGAGAGATAGAAGACATCCTGCGAGAGCGCGAAGACCCAGGGACGACAAGCGTGTGAAGTAGCAAGTCAGCATTTCAGCAAGAAGAAATAGCTGACTGGCCGGAATGCTGACTAGCTGATAGCGTTTGCAAAGAGGTTCGAACCTCTTTGCAAACTACTACAGATGTAGAGAGCGGGGAAAGGGGGCCGTCGCATGGCACAGCGGACGGGAGAGGAGGCCGCTCATGATTCTCCCAAGGACGCTCTCAGGCACCATGGGTCCGGCATACGGGCGCGGTCCAATACGGAACCACAGATGACTTCCCAGCCGACATCTTCCCAGACTATAGGTCCTTTCTTCCACGACGCGCTACTCGATGAGGACCGCTCCGAGCTGGTCTCGCCCGACTTTCCCGAGGCGATAAAGATCGAAGGTACGGTCTACGACGGGGCCGGCGAGGTCGTGCCTGATGCGATGGTCGAGATCTGGCAAGCCAACAGGGCTGGCCGCTACGATCATCCCGCGGACGACAGGGAGGACCTGCCCCTCGACGAAGACTTCTCGGGCTTCGGACGCTCGGGCACGGATGCAAGCGGCGAGTTCTCATTCTTGACGGTCAAGCCCGGGCCCGTTCCCGGACCGGACGGAAGGGTTCAGGCACCGCACGTTATGGTCTCCGTCTTCGCCCGCGGACTCTTGGATCGCCTGGTGACCCGCATCTACTTCCCAGACGAGGAAGAGGCGAATGCCGTCGACCCTGTGCTCTCGTCTATCGAAGACCAGGAGCTTCGGAGGACCCTCGTCGCACGTGAGGAAGGGGGCGCTCTGCGCTTCGACATCCATTTGCAGGGTGATAAGCAGACCGCGTTCTTCGGGTTCTAGGGATGGCCGGAGAGTTGTTCGGGCCGATTTTCGTCCCTGACGAGTTCAGGGAGGCCGTCTCTGGAAGAGCCTGGCTTCGAGCTGTGCTCGATGCCGAGGGAGCTCTTGCGATAGCGCAGGCGCGGGCTGGTCTGATCCCCCAACAGGCCGCGGAGATTATCGTCTCCTGCTGCGACGTGGACCGCTTCGATCCCGAGGAGATAGGACGCAAAGGACGCGCCAAGGGCAATCCTGTCCCGCCGCTCGTCCGCGCTCTGACCGAAGCGGTCTCGGGCGTCTCCGAAGACGCGGCCGGCCACGTCCACAAGGGGGCCACGAGCCAGGACATCATGGACACTGCCGCGATGCTCGTCTCCCGCCACGCTCTCGGCCTGATCCTCACCGAAGTAGAAGGGATCTCGGCGGCCTGCGCCCGTCTCGCAGATACTCACAGAGACACCATGATGCCAGGCCGCACGTTGCTCCAGCAGGCGCTCCCGACGACCTTCGGCCTGAAGGCCGCGGGCTGGCTCGTCTCGATGCTCGAAGCCAGGGACAGGATGTTCGCCGTGCGCGAGTGGGGACTTGCTGTGCAGCTGGGTGGGGCCGCGGGGACGCTGGCCTCGTTCGGTCCGGCGGGCGCGCGAGTGCTCAGCGAGTTCGCGCGGGAGCTCGACCTCGTGGAGCCCGTAGTTCCGTGGCACACGGACCGGGTCAGGATCTCGGATATCGGGGGCGCCCTCTCTCTCGTCGCCGGCGTGCTCGGTAAGATCTCACAGGACGTCATCCTGATGGCCCAGACGGAGGTAGGGGAGGTCGCCGAGCCTGCGGGAGAGGGAAGGGGAGGCTCTTCGACGCTGCCCCACAAACGGAATCCCATCCTCTCCGTGACCGCTGCCGCGGGTGCCCGACGGGTGTTTGACCTCGCGCATACACTGCAAGCGGCTATGGTTGGCGAGCATGAGCGGGCCGCCGGTGCCTGGCACTCCGAGTGGGACGCCCTCTCGGACGCCCTCGCCCTCGCCGGCGGGGCCGCCGCCGCGGTCAGGGAGGTGACCGAGGGATTGGAAGTCTATCCAGAGAAGATGCTGGAGAACCTGAACGCCACCGGAGGCCTGCTGCTCGCCGAGAACGTGACCACGGTCGCGGCGCAGCATCTCCGGCGCCTGGAGGCGCACGACCTCGTCGAGGAGGCCTCCCATCGGGCCCTTGAAGGCGGAAAGCCTCTGCGCGAAGAGCTGTTGTCAGAACCCAGGCTCGGCGAGGTTCTCTCCGAGGAGGAGATAGACGCAGCGCTGGACCCGGCAGGCTACCTCGGGTCTGCAGGGGAGTTCGTGGACCGGGCTCTTAAACTCTATCGTGAGGAGGAGATCTAGTGACCTCGGAACCTGCAGTCGTGCTGAACCACGTTCTCGAAGGGCCGGAAGACGCGCCGGTCCTCGTCCTGTCCAACTCTCTTGGTTCCACCTTCAGGATGTGGGACGACCAGGCGTCCGTTCTACGTGAACGTTTCCGCCTCTTACGCTACGACCAACGTGGGCACGGGGACTCGCCCGTTCCGCCCGGTCCCTACGAGATAGAAGACCTGGGGCTCGACTTGCTGGCGCTATTGGACCGGTTGGAGATCGAACACGCTTCATTCTGCGGCCTCTCCATCGGGGGGCTCGTCGGCATGTGGTTTGCGAGCGAGGCTCCCGAGCGCGTCGAGCGGCTTGTGCTTTGCTGCACGGCACCCCGATTCGACCCCGACTTCTACGATGCTCGTGCCCACAAGGTCAGGGCAGAGGGCGTCGCTTCGATCTCCGACGCGGTCCTCGAACGCTGGTTTACGCCCGCGTTCCGCGCCGCCCGTCCCGAGACCGTCGAGTGGGCAGAGAGCATGCTGCGCGGCACGCCCACCGAGGGATACGCGGGCTGCTGCGAGGTCCTCAGGGACACTGACATGCGGAGTAGGCTCGGGGAGATCCAGGCTCCCACGCTCGTGGTCGCAGGCGCAGAAGATCCCGCGACCACTGTGGATCAAGCAGAGGAGATCCACGACTCGATCCAGGGAGCGCGCCTCGTCGTCGTAGAAGGCGCGGCGCACCTGGCGAACATCGAGCAGCCGGAAGCCGTAACGCGGGAGATCCTGAACCACCTGGAGCCGGTCATTGGGGAGGAGAGGTGACTCCGGAAGACTCTACATACGATCGCGGCATGCGAGTCCGCCGTGAGGTCCTTGGCGACGAGCACGTCGACGGCGCCATCGAACGCACGACGGAGTTCACCGCTGACTTTCAGGACTTCATAACCAGGTACGCTTGGGGTGAGATCTGGGCCCGCCCCGGCCTGGACCGCAGGACGCGTAGCTGCATAACCCTCACCGCGCTGGTCGCGCTTGGCCGCCTCGACGAGCTGGAGATACACGTGCGCGCCGCCGTTCGCAACGGCCTCACGCCAGAGGAGATAGGTGAGATCTTCCTCCAGAGCGCCGTTTACTGCGGGGTGCCCGCCGCCAACTCCGCCTTCGCCGTGGCCCGGCGCGTCCTCTTCGACCTCGACGAACGCGAGGAGAAGGCGTAGATGCGTACGCAGGTAGGGATCGTCGGGGGTGGGCCGGCGGGGCTGCTGCTCTCGCACCTTCTGCACCTGGAGGGGATCGAATCCGTCGTGCTCGAACGCCGCAGCCGCGAAGGTCTAGAGACGACGGTCAGGGCCGGCGTGCTCGAACATGGCACGGCCAGGCTGCTAAGGGAGGTTGGCGTCGGGGAGAGGATGCTAAGGGAAGGCTCCGTCCACCACGGCATCGAACTTCGCTTCGATGGCCGCGGGCACCGCATCGACTTCGCCGACCTGACGGACGGGCTTTCGATCACGATCTACGGCCAGCAGGAAGTCGTCAAAGATCTCGTCCGCGCCAGGCTCGAAGCGGGCGGAAAGGTTCTCTTCGACACCGAAGCTGCGAGCGTCTACGACCTCGACACCGAATCGCCCAGAATTCACTTCTTTCAAGACGGTGAGGAAGAGGAGATTTCTTGCGACTACGTCGCCGGCTGCGACGGCTCTCTCGGGGTCTGCAGGACCGGGATCCCGGAGAACGCGCGCACGGAGTTCACCAGAACCTATCCCTTTGGGTGGTTCGGCATCCTCGTCGAGGGACCGCCATCGACGGAGGAGTTGATCTACACCCTCCATGACCGCGGCTTCGCCCTCGTCAGCACCCGCTCCCCCGAGGTCCAGCGCCTCTACTTCCAGTGCAACCCGCAAGACGATGTCGAGGAGTGGCCTGACGAGAGGATCTGGGCCGAGCTCTCCACGAGGCTCGCCACCCACGACGGCTGGGAGCTGACCGGCGGCAGGATCTTCCAGAAGGACATAGTGCAGATGCGCTCCTTCATCTGCGAGCCGATGCAGCACGGAAGGCTCTTCCTCGCCGGAGACGCCGCGCACATCGTCCCGCCCACAGGAGCGAAGGGGATGAACCTGGCCGTCGCCGATATCCGGGTCCTCGCTCACGCCCTGACGGAGTTCTACAGATCTGGAGACAGGGGACCCCTCGATGCGTACTCCGAGACCTGCCTGCGCCGCGTGTGGAGGGCACAGCGGTTCTCCTGGTGGATGACCTCCATGCTGCACCGCTTCGACAGGAGCGACCCTTTCCAGCTCAAGGTGCAGCAGGCCGAGCTCGACTACGTCACGACCTCGCGGGCCGCGGCGACGACC
>Ga0136616_10001145_pt1 | contig 13731 bp, 13 predicted proteins | sample AntDrymUQ2992106_2_FD_106648 | JGI IMG/M metagenome (GOLD analysis project Ga0136616, IMG submission 106648) | Polar desert sand microbial communities from Dry Valleys, Antarctica - metaG UQ299 (21.06) | ecosystem: Environmental > Terrestrial > Soil > Desert | place: Antarctica: Dry Valley...
CGACCTGGTATGGCGGGCAGCAGGGCCTTTTCGGCGAGTGCGCCGTGGCCGATCTCGCGCCGCTTGGGACCTCGCATGAAGCCGGCCTCACCGGTGGAGTAGGGGGGGAAGTTGTAATTGTGCATGTAGCGCTTGGTCTCTTGAGGTGAGAGGTCGTCGACCATCTGCTCCATCCGCTGCATGCCCAGCGTGGTGAGCGAGAGCGCCTGGGTCTCGCCTCTGGTGAACAAGCCTGAGCCGTGGACCCGGGGAATGATCCCGACCTGGCTCCAGATGGGTCTCACTTCGTCTGAGCGCCGGCCGTCGAGCCGAACGTTGTCGTCCAGGATTCGGGCTCTCACCGTCTTCTTTGTGAGCGAGCGCAGCGCCGCCCGGACCTCGCCGCCGTCGTCGCCCTCATCGCCCGAGCCCCGCTGCATCACATCGGCTTCGATGGCCGAGAGCCGGGCGCGGCGCTCGGGCTTGGAGGTGATCTTCACCGCTTCGGACACTGCATCGCGGGCTTCCGCCTCGACACGGGAGTAGACCTCGTCTGAGTAATCCGAGAACAAGGGATAGTCGGGAGACTCCCCCGCAATTGTTCCCTTGGGCTTACCGGCGAGCTCGGCGAGCTCGAGTTGCAGCGCGATGGCTTCTGCGATGGGTGCCTTGGACGCCTCGATGCCCTCGGCGAGCAGCTCCTCGTCCGGCCGGCGCGCGCCGGCGGCCACAAGGTCGAACAGGTTCTCCGACCCCCCGGCCTCGATCATCATGATGTCGACCTCGCCGGATTCCCCGACCCGGCCGGCCACCACCAGCTCGATGGTGGCGTCTTGCTGGTCCTCGAAGGTTGGGTTTATCTCCCAGTCACCGTCGATATGGGACATCCGCACGGCTCCAACCGGTCCGAGGAAGGGGATGTCGGAGACGACCAACGCCGCCGATGCGGCATTGATCGACAGGATGTCGGAAGGATTCTCGTCGTCGACTGCCAGCACTGTGACTACGCTGTGGACCTCGTGCCGGAAGCCTGAGGGAAAGGCCGGGCGAAGGGGCCGGTCGATGAGCCTGGCATTGAGAATCGCCTTCTCTCCCGCGCGACCCTCACGCCTAAAGAAACCGCCGGGTATCTTGCCGGCTGCGTACATACGTTCTTCGACGTCTATGGTCAGCGGGAAGAAGTCGCCCTCTCCGCGTGGGTTGTCGGCGGTCGCGGTCGCCAGCAGGGTGGTCTCACCCATTGAAGCCAGCACCGCGCCGTTGGCCTGTCCCGCCAAGCGGCCGGATTCGAGGCGAATTACCTCGTCACCGATCTTGCGCTCGACGGACTGGGGCTCGGGAACCATTGGTGTCATTGTTTGTTTTCCTCCTGGGATTTCACTTCAGATTTTTCTTCGGATGTACTTCGATTACTGAGCGCACATCGGAGTGCGCGTTCGTTGTCCAAGAAGGGGCTCGGAGGCCAGTTGTCAGTTGCAAGCCAATCGTTTGCCTGTGGTCAAACGACGAGCTTGCAACTGATAACCGACCCGTGCAAGGGCCCTCTCTCTAGCAAATTGTCGGGCCGGCGGCTCCTTTCCCTCCCGGATTCTCGGCGTGTCTAGCGCCTGAGCCCGAGCTTGGCGATCAGAGCGCGATAGCGCTCGATGTCCTCGCGCCGCAGATAGCCGAGAAGCCGGCGGCGACGACCCACCATACGAAGCAGGCCGCGACGAGAGTGGTGATCCTTCGGATGGGTTCGCAAGTGCTCGGTCAGCTCGGATATGCGCTGGCTCAACAGGGCCACCTGGACCTCCGGAGAACCCGAGTCTCCGGTGCTGCGGGCGTTGTCTGTGATGATTTCTTGCTTGGCTTCCTTGGTCAACGGCATCGAGGCATCCTAGCAGCCCACGCCCCTCGCGCCCGGCAGACGGCCGTGGGCGCGGAACGAAATCCCCAACTTGGGTTCGTAGGTGCCGGAACGGTACCCAGGAGCCCAACTTGGGGATTCGAGTACCTCATATCCGGCGACTAAGGGAGCGCGTGGCTTCGACATCACGGCCCATCTGCTCGACCAGAGCTGCAGTCGAGTCGAAGCTCAGCTCGTCCCGCAGCCGCGCGAGGAGCTCGATCCGCAGCTTTCGCCCATAGAGGTCGCCGGAGAAGTCGAGCAAAAAGGCCTCGATCCTGATAGGGGGGCGGGGGTCGTCTGCGACGAACGTCGGGTTGATGCCGATCGACAGCGCGGCCGGGTGCATGTCGCCATCGATGAGCGCGCGGCCCGCGTAGATCCCCTTCCGCGGCCTCACCAGAGCCTGATCGACCTCCAGGTTGGCGGTGGGATAGCCGAGCAGCGCTCCCCTCCCATCCCCGTGCACGACTTCGCCGTCGAAGTCGAAGGGCCGACCCAGAAGCAGGCGGGCCCGCTCGACGTCGCCGTCCAGCAGGGCGGCCCGGAGGCGAGTGGAGGACACCACCAACCCCGCCTCGGGTCGCTCCAGCGGCACCGCCCGGGCCTCGAAGCCGAGTTCGGCCCCCAGCCGTGCCAGTGTGTCGATGTTCCCCGCGGCCCGCCGGCCGAAGCGCCAATTCTGGCCCACCATCACAAGCCGAGCTCCCAGGCCCTCGGCAAGCACATCGGAGGCGAAGCGCTCGGGCGGCCACGACGCCAGATCCTCATCGAAGGCCAAGACGGCCACTTGGTCCAGGCCCTGCTCCCTTAACAACTCGAGCTTTCTTTCGATGCTCGTGATCAAAGGCGGGGCCTGCTGCGATCGCAGAGTGCTCGCGGGGTGCCGGTCCCAGGTCAGAGCGAGAGGCGCCAGCCCGCGGCTGTGGGCCTGGGCAATGGTCTCGCCCAGCAGCGCGCGGTGGCCCAGGTGGACCCCATCGAATGTCCCCACTGCGACCGCAGCCCCCTGCGGGGGCCGCTTCAGCGCCGCGAGGTCCGTGCGCTTCGTCACGACGGCATCACACGCTCGGCCACCCAGCGGCTCGACTCCCTCCGATAGACCCCCAGGAGCAAGCCCTCATGCACCACGGCCACCCGCTCCGCGCCCGCAGATTCTCGAGCCGTCTGCAGCGGCCTGCCGTGGCTGACCCGGGCCGCGTCCTCGGCCGAGACCTCCATGCGTGGCATGCCGCGAACCGCCTCGAGCGGTGGAAGCAAATGCGATACCCGCAGTTTGGCAAGCGGGACGGCCTCGGCGGCGCCGAACCCCGCTGCCTCGATGCGTCGCAGGGAGCACAGGTGGGCGCCGCATCCGAGCGCTTCGCCGAGGTCGTGCACCAGAGTGCGCACGTAGGTGCCGGCCGAGCAACACACCTCGAAAGCGGCGTGAGGCTCCGCGCCGCGTGGGTCGGAGTTTGAGTCGGAGAAGGACAGCAGCTTGAGCTCGTGGATGACCACCGGACGCGCCGCACGCTCGACCAACTCTCCCCGGCGGGCCTTGGCATAGAGGCGTTCGCCCCCCACCCTTACCGCGCTGACCATCGGGGGCACCTGCTCGATTGCGCCCAAGAACCTGGGCAGCGCAGCCAACAGGTCCGCCTGGGTGAAGCTGCACGGGCGGCGAGAAAGCTCCTCGCCCGAGGCGTCCTGCGTGGTGGTGGTCACTCCGAATGAGGCTTCTGCCAGATAGCGCTTGGGCCCGAGACGTGCGTAGTCGAGCAGTCTCGTGCTCCTTCCCAAACCAAGTACGAGGACCCCGGTTGCGTCGGGGTCGAGAGTGCCGGCATGGCCCACCTTCCGGGTCCGAAAAAGGCGTCTGACCTCGTCGACGACGTCGTGAGAGGTCATCCCACCGGGCTTGTCGACCACCACAACCCCGTCGGTCACGGGGCTGTCGAAGACTCCGAGTGATCCGCCGGCGGATCGCGTGAATCATCCTTGGGCACGCTGCGGGCGAGGAGCGCCCGAATCTCTTCCGCCGTACCCTCGATGTTCGGAGCCGTGAAACCCGACGCCAGCTCGTGGCCCCCTCCGCCCCGGGCTCGGGCGATGACCCCGACGGAGGGGCCCTTGGACCGGAGGCTGACGCGGTAGCTGCCGTCCAGCTGTTGTTTGAACAATGCGGCGACGTCGGCTGCGCGGGTGGAGCGGATCGCGTCGATGAGCCCATCGGTCTCCTGCGGCGTCACCCCGGTCTCGTCGAGGTCAGAGCGCTGGAGCCATGAGTAGATGAAGCGCTCCTCCTCGTACAGCGTGGCGCGCTCGAGAAGGCGGCCGACCAGCTTGAGGAAGCCGAAGGGGGCGGACTCGAACAGCTCCTGGGCGATGATTGGGGCCGGAACTCCATGCTCGAGGAGTGAGGCCGCCAGCCGGAGTGTGTGAGGTGACGAGTTCGCGTACTGGAAGCGACCTGTGTCTGTGACCACCCCCACGTAGAGGCAGGTGGCGATATCCCGGTCGAGCTCGACTCCGAGGGCTTCGGCCAGGGAGGCGACCAGCTCGGCGGTCGACGACGCCGCGGGGACGACCACGTTGAGATGCCCGAAGTCGTCGTTGCCGGGGTGGTGATCGATGTTGATCAGACAGGGGGCTCGGCGAGCGATCTCCTCGAGCTCGCCCAGTCTTTCTGCTGCGCCACAGTCGACGGCGACGAAGACCGGAACGTCCGGCGGCATGTCTGAGACCTGGACCAGATGATCCTTGCCGGGCAGCCACGCGTACGGCGCGACCGCATCGACCGAGGCCGCGCTCCAGGACGGGTAGGTCTCGGCGCCGAGCCGGCGCAAGACGAGGCTCAGGGCCAGAAGTGAGCCGACCGCATCCCCGTCGGGCTTCTCGTGACAGGCGAGGCAAACGCGCGTGGCTCCACGCAACGCAGAGGCCACCTCGCCCCAGTCCGGCGACGATGCCATCATGCCTCCTCGCTCGAAGACGAGCGATCCGCTGGAGGATCGCGTGGAAAGAGATGGCGATCCGCTGGAGGATCGCGTGGAGACAACCGTGCTGAGGGCTCGGCCTCCGTATCGTGGAGGCGACGAAGCAGGCTCTCCACGCGCTCCGCCGTCTCTGCGGCATGGTCGAGCTCGAAGACGAGCTCGGGCACGAACTTGAGCCTGATCTCAGTCCCCAAGAGAGCCCTGAGGTGCGGCGCCGCGCTGATGAGTCCCCGCATCGTGTCGTCTTTCTCCTCCTCCGAGCCGAGCACGCTGACCAGGACGCGCGCGCGGTGCAAGTCGGGGGTGACCCTCACCGTGGTGACGGTAACGAAGCCGATGCGCGGGTCCTTCAGACGGGCGATCTCCTCAGACAACACCTGCGCGGAGAGCTTCTCCACGCGCCGTGTCCTCTTGCTCATGGCAGCACATCCTCGAGGCTGACGACCTGATGCACCGAATCGGTGAGCTCGGCGGCCCCTGCGGAGGATCGCGCGACGAAGCGCTCGATCTCTGAGAGCACGTTGCGGCAATGTGTCGCCGACTCGCCCGCACAGGTGATCCCAAGAGCCGCCCGCTGCCATAGATCCTGATATTCGACCTCGGAGACCGAGGCGTTGAACTTGTGGCGCGCTCCGTCGATCACAGACCGAAGGATCGCGCGCTTGGTCTTGAGCGAGGAGCTCTCCGGGATGAACAGCTCGAAACGGGCGACGCCGACGAACATGTGCTGCTGGTTACCGAGCCACTTCCTGGATCTCGAAGGCTTGGATCATGTCGCCTTCCTTGACATCCTGGTAGCCGTCGATCCCGATCCCACACTCGAACCCGGCTGCAACCTCGCGCGCATCGTCCTTGAAACGCCGTAGCGATCCGATGCGGCTCTCGTAGACGACGGTCCCATCCCGCACGAGGCGGGCGCGGGCGTTGCGGCGGATCGTCCCCTCGATGACCATGCAGCCCGCCACCAGCCCGTAGCGAGGCACGCGAAACGTCGCCCGGACCTCGGCCTGCCCAATCGGCACCTCGCGCGTCTCGGGGCCGAGCAGACCGCGGGCCGCATCCTGGATGTCCTGGACCGCCTGGTAGATCACTCGGTAAGTGCGAATGTCCACCTCGCCCTCGGCGAGGGCACGAGCCTGGGACGTGGGCACCACGTTGAAGCCGATCACGGTAGCGCCCGACGCCTGCGCCAGCGCGACATCGTTCTCGGTGATTGCTCCGGCCCCCTTGCGCAGGATGTTGACCTTTACCAGCGACTGGTCCATGCCCGAAAGCTGGCCGTCGAGCGCCTCGACCGAGCCCTGGGTGTCGGCCTTGAGCACGAGGTTGAGCTCGGGGATACCCCCGTCCTGGGTCGCTCGCAAGAGATCCTGCAGCGACACCTGCTTCTGGGCGACAAGATCGGCTGCGCGCCGGTGCTGTTCGCGCTCGGACGTCACCGCACGCGCCTCTCGCTCGTCGTCTGCTGCGCGGAACTCGTCGCCCGCCTCCGGCAAGGACTGCCACCCGAGCACCTGCACCGGCGTTCCCGGGCCGGCGCTCTTGACGTTGCGGCCGCGCTCGTCGAGCATCGCCCGGATCTTGCCCCACGAGATCCCGGCCAGCACGATGTCCCCTCTGCGCAGCTCGCCGCGCTTGACCAGAACCGTGGCAACGGGGCCGCGGCCCTTGTCTAGGTTGGCCTCGATGACGTTGCCCCGGGCGGGGGCGTGGGGGTTGGCGCGCATGTCGAGCTGGACGTCGGAGGTCAGAAGAATCATCTCGAGCAGGGTGTCGAGGTTCGTGCGCTCCTTAGCGGAGACGTCGACGTAGATCGTCTCGCCTCCCCACTCCTCGGGAAGGAGGCCGTGGTCGGAAAGCTGCTGGCGGACGCGTGTCGGATCGGCGTCGGGGCGATCGATCTTGTTGACCGCGACAACCACCGGCACGCGAGCGGCGCGAGCATGATCGATGGCCTCGACCGTTTGTGGCATGACGCCGTCGTCCGCCGCCACGACGAGCACCGCCAGGTCGGTGACCTGCGCGCCGCGCGCTCGCATGGCCGTGAACGCCTCGTGACCCGGGGTATCTATGAACGTCACGTCGCGGTCGTTCACCCGCACCTGGTAGGCGCCGATGTGCTGGGTGATCCCCCCGGCCTCGCCGGCGACCACGTTGGTGCGGCGGATGGCGTCGAGGATCGAGGTCTTTCCGTGATCGACGTGGCCCATGACCGTGACCACCGGGGGCCGGGGCTCGAGCTCGCCATCGTCTTCGGCCTCGTCCTCGCCGGACTCCTCTAAGAGCGTCTCCTCGACTGCGGGGTCGACGACGCTCACGATGATCCCGAGAGCTTCTGAAACCAGCTCTATCGCTTCATCGGACATGGGCTGGGTCAGGGTGACCATCTCGCCGAGGCCTATCAGCTCCCGCTGCACCTCGGCCGCGGAGCGCGCTACCCTGGCGGCGAAGTCCTGGACCGTGATGCCTCGATGGACGGCCACGGCCGAGGTCGCCTCGGGCTCGAGCGCAGCTCCTTTCTGAGGGATGTCTTGGACGTGCTCAACCGCAACGACCTCGTGGGGCTCAGGTTGAGTTTCGGCCTCAACCGAAACAGCTTCTCGAGGCGTGGAGTCGGGCTCGGCGACCGTCCGGGCCGGGATCTGCGGCTCGGGCTCGGGGGCAGAGACCCCGCCCAAATCCGTGCGCAGGCGCGCGGCCACGTCCTCGTCCACAGCCGAGGAGTGGCTCTTGACGGGCTGCCCGATCTCCTCCAGGTGCCTCAGCACCTCCTTGGAGGAAACCCCGAGCTCCCTCGCTATCTCGTTCACCCTTGGTCTGGCCATCGCTCTATCTCCTATGCGAGCACGCCCCGCAGCTCTTCGAGGAGCTGTGGCGACGGCTCGACTCTCGTTCGCAGCGCCTGCGCCAGCCGCGCAGGCTTCACCTCTTGCAGGCAGCGCGCCTCTCGGCACAGATAGGCTCCCCGGCCGGTGCCCGCGCTTCGGCGGCCGCCGAAGCCGGATTCCATGTGCAGCCGGATGGAGCCGTCCGCGGCCCTGTGCAGACGCACCAGCTCTCGCTGGGGTCTCGTAGTGCGGCAGCCCACACAGGTTCGTTCCGGGATATGTCCTATTTTACTCAGCTTTGCTCAGCTCGGTTGCTCTACAGGCTTCGGTTGTTCCGAGGGAGTGGATTCTGCCGCCTCCGGCTCTCCAGCGGCTTGCGCAGCGGCCGCTTCAGTCTCCGCCACCCTGGCGGCTTCTGCCGCGACGACTTCAGCCTCTGCCGCCTTTTGAGCCTCTCCGTCGCTGTGCATCTGCGACTCGGACTTGATGTCGACCTTGAGCCCGGTGAGGCGCGCCGCCAGGCGTGCGTTCTGTCCTTCCTTGCCGATGGCCAGACTGAGCTGGTAGTCCGGAACGATGACGAGCGCAGTCTGATCCGCCTGAGCGCGTACCTCCTTGACCTTCGCCGGCGACAGCGCGTTGGCGACGAAATCCTCGAGGTTGTCGGTCCACTTGATGATGTCGATCTTTTCGCCGCGCAGCTCGTTCATAACCATGCGCACGCGCGCCCCGCGTGATCCCACGCACGCACCCACGGGGTCGACGTTGCGGTCGTGCGATACCACCGCGATCTTTGAGCGATGGCCCGGCTCGCGCGCCACCTTCTTGATCTCGACGATGCCGTCGAGGATCTCGGGGACCTCAAGCTCGAAGAGGCGCTTGATGAGCTCGGGGTGGGTGCGCGACACGATGATCTGGGGGCCGCGGTCCGACTTCCTCACCTCGACGATGTAGGCCTTTAAGCGCATGCCGTGCTCATAACGCTCGTGCGGCATCTGCTCCTGGGGAGGCATCCGGGCCTCGGCCTTGCCGAGATCCAGGATCGTGTAGCGGTGATCGTGCTGTTGGACGATGCCGGTGACGATGTCTCCTTCGCGGCCCGAGTACTCGCCGAAGGTCAGGTCACGCTCGGCCTCCCGCAGCCGCTGCAGGATCACCTGCTTGGCCGTCTGCGCCGCGATGCGCCCGAAACCCGACGGCGTGTCCTCCCATTCCCGCAGCAGGGTTCTCTCTTCGGTGTCGAAGTCGATCTCGATCTCCTGCGCGAACAGAGTTACCTCTCCCGTCTCGCGCTCGATCACCGCGCGAGCGTCGCGCGTCTCGTCGGCGTTGGTCATCCGCAGATAGGCCGACGCGAGCGCCTTCTCGATCGCCTCCACAACGGTGTCCAGCGAGATCCCACGCTCGCGTTCGAGCTCTCTTAGAGAGTCCATGGGGACCTTCATTGCTTACCTTCTTCCTCTGTCTTCTTCATTCTGCTCGGTTTTCCGATGAGGGTTGCGCCCAGAGGCCTCAGCTCCATTCGAACACCGTCCTCGCAGACTTGATCTCGTCGTAAGGAACTTCCACAGCTCCGTGGCCACTCTCGATGCAAACCCCATCACCGTTGGCGGCCTGGATAGTGCCCTCCACGCGGTGACCCTCCGGCACCAAGGCACTCACCGTCTTGACTACGACCTTGCGGCCCTTGCTGAGCTGAAAGTGCTCGGGCCGGCTCAGGTTGCGCTCGAGACCGGGCGAGGACACCTCGAGCGTGTAATGCCCCGGGATGGGATCGTGCAAGTCGAGCCCGCGCGATAACTCCTGAGCCACCTCGGCCACCGTGTCGAGGTCGACTCCGCCGTCCGCCTCGACGAACACGCGCACGACAGACTGCCCGGGCCGCCCGCTTACCTGGATGTCCCACAACCTGAGGGAGCGCCTCTCGACGACTGCGGCGGCGAGGGTCGAAACCTCCTCGAGCGCGCCCACCTGTCCTCCCTCAATAATGAAGCCCCTCTGCCGAGGGGCCACGAAGCCACGTCATTTACCGACCGCGCCAAAATGCCCAGCCGCCTCCTAAAGATAGCACAGGTAGGGGTGAGGGCCGGGGTGGGCGCCCCTTGCGTGGTGGCAAAAACGGACCGAGGACAAATGCCCACAAGAAACCGTGGGTAGACGCGAACCGAGGACATTTACCACCACCAGGCGGCTCGGCTGTAGTCAGTTCGAGCGGCCCGGCCCCCTGCCGATTCCGCCGATCGCCATCGTCTGCCGGCGAGAGGCGCCCTTCAGCACTGTGGGACCCCCCTCTGCTGCCTCTGCACCCTCGCCCGAGGCTCTGATCTCGTCGGCCACGCGCTGCGCCTCCGCCAGAAGCGCATCGACGAGCCCCGCGTGGGGGACCCAGCCGATCTGCTTGCCCTTTGCGAACAGGAGGCCGCGCCCAGGGCCTGCGGCGATGCCGATGTCGGCGTCGCGCGCCTCGCCGGGGCCGTTGACCTCGCAGCCCATTACCGCGATCTGCATCGGGGGCAGGTCCATCTTCTCGATCCGGGCTTCGACCTCATTCGCCAGAGCGAAGACATCGAGCTCGGCTCGGCCGCAGGAGGGGCAGGCGACCAGATCGAAGCCCTCATCTCTCAGCCCCAGCGACTTGAGGATCTGCTTTCCGGCGGTGATCTCCTCGACTGGGTCTGCGGTCAGAGAGACTCGGATCGTGTCGCCGATGCCCTCGGCGAGCAGCGTCCCGATGCCAATGGCAGATTTAATGATGCCCTGCTTCGGTGTTCCCGCCTCGGTGACACCGAGGTGCAACGGCACGTCGGTGCGTTCGGCCAGCAGGCGGTAGGCGGCGATCATCTCGGGGACGTTCTGATGCTTGACCGAGACCTTGATGTCGGAGAAGCCGTGCTCTTCGAGCAGGGAGATCTCCCATAGTGCGCTCTCGACCAGGGCCTCCGCGGTAGGGCGACCGTGCTTGGCAATGAGCTTTCTGTCGAGGGAGCCCGCGTTGACTCCGATGCGGATGGGTATACCCCGCTCTCCGGCTCCCTCGGCCACTTCCTGGACGTGCTTTGGGTTGCGCATGTTCCCGGGGTTCACTCTGAGCCCGTGTACACCGGCCTCGAGCGCCATCATCGCCAGCCGCACCGAGAAATGAATGTCGGCGATGATCGGGACCCCGCCCTCTGCCACGATCGCAGGCAGCGCGCGGGCATCGGCCTCGTGCGGCACCGCCACCCTCACGATGTCGGCGCCCTGGGTCGCGAGCTGATGAACCTGCACCAGAGTTGCTTCGACGTCGTCGGTCTTGGTGGTGGTCATGGACTGGACGGATATGGGGGCGTCGCCCCCGATGGCGACCGAACCCACGCTTATTTGTCTCGACTTGCGGCGTTCGTACATGACTTCCAGTCTAGGTCCGAGAGGGGTCTAGAGGGGGGTGCGGATGGGGCGGGCGATGTCGAGATAGAGAGAGGCCACGAACAGGATCAGAAAGAAGCTCAGCACCGCGGCCGCCACCGGGATCAGCTTGCGCATGTCCACCGGCCTCTTGGTCACGGCCTCGTAGGCAACCACCGCCAGGTGCCCACCGTCGAGCGGGGGCAGCGGCAGCAGGTTCATCAGCCCCACGAAAATCGTGAATCCCACGAGCAGCCCGATGAGGTTGAGGTACTGGCCGGTGGCGACGCTCTCGCCCGCGATGCGACCGGCCCCTACGATGCCCAGCGGCCCCTCGTCGATGGCGCGCTCGCCGCTGCCCGAAAGCGCACCCCACAGCCTGCCGTCGACGACCATGGAAAAGACCTGGCCTATGCCCTGGACCGACAGCTTGGTGGCTTCCCACGTCTTGCCGGAGGCGTCGGCAGCGGCCCCCAGGAAGCCCTTTTTCTCGAACAGCTCCTGCGGCTGGACCCCAAGGAAGCCGACGAGTTTCTCGTTGCCGCGCAGCTCCCGCAACTCCTCAGACGCCGGCGCATAGTCGACCGGACCCAGCCTCGGGCTGTAGATCGCCCGTCCCAAGACGACGTCGACCGGCCGCTCGGTGCCGCCACGAGAAACGGTGAACCTCACCTCCTCGCCGGCATGGGCACGGATGAAGGCGCTGACTCGCTCCCACGACCTGGTCTCGAGCCCCTCGACCCCGGTGATGACGTCGCCGGCTCGTAGACCCGACTCGAGCGCAGGACTCTCTACCGAAACCGCCGCCACCTCGGTACTGGCCTTGCCCGTGGGAAAACCCAACGTCATCGAGGTCACCAAGAGAATGAGAAAAGCCACGGGCCAATGCGTCGCCGAGCCCGCCACGAGCACCAGTGCACGCTGCCAGCGAGGTTTGGTGAAGTAGGAGCGCTCCCGGTCGGCGGGAGCAATCTCCTCGTAGGGATTCATCCCCACGATCTTCACGAAGCCCCCGGCGGGAATGGCCTTGATGCCGTATTCCGTCTCTCCTCGTGTGAACGACCACACGGTGGGGCCGAACCCGAGGAAGAACTTCGTGGCCTTGAAGTTGAACACCTTAGCGACCAGGAAGTGCCCGGTCTCGTGGACCATCACGACGACCAGGATCGCCACGATAAAGAGCAGGACGCCTGCGTTCACCTGGATGTTCCTAACACGGTGCCGTTCCTATTCATCCCTATTTGGTCCCTATTCATTGGTGTCTTATCGGCACCTTCATTGGTTGCCTAACCGGCCCCAGAGATGGTCCTCATCACCTCTCGGGCTCGCCGCCTCGCCCATCGATCAACCTCGAGCAGCTGCTCGAGATTCCCAGCCTCGGAGCGCTCGTGATGCGCCAGGACCGCCTCGACAGTCGCCACGATGCCCGTGAACGGGATCGCCCCGCCGAGAAAGGCCCTTACTGCCTCCTCGTTGGCTGCGTTCAGGACCGCGGGGCAGGTTCCTCCCGCTTGCCCGGCGAAGCGCGCGAGAGACAGGGCCGGGAAGCGCTCGAGGTCGGTCTCTTCGAACTCCAGGGCCGGGGCGGAGGCAAGGTCGAGCGGGGCGCTCAGCTCCCGCCGTGGTCGGTTCGGGGCGAGAGCGGCCTGGATCGGGATGCGCATATCCGTCGGCGCCGCCTGCATCAACGAGGAACCATCGACCAGCTCGACGATGCCGTGCACCATGCTTTGCGGGTGCACGAGCACGCCGATCCGCTCGTATGGCAATCCGAACAGGTAGTGGGCCTCGATGACCTCGAGTCCCTTGTTCATGAGGGTGGCGGAATCGATCGTGATCTTCGGGCCCATCCTCCAGGTGGGGTGGGCAAGCGCCTCCGAGGGCGTTATGCCGGCGAGGTCCGTTCGCAGACGGAAGGGGCCGCCCGAGGCGGTCAGCACTATGCGGGCAATGTCGTCGGGGGCAACGTTATTCAGGCACTGGGCGATGGCGGCGTGCTCCGAGTCCACCGGCTCGATGCGCCCTCCGCCGCGCTTTGCTGCGTCCAGACACAGCTCGCCGCCTGCGACCAGGCTCTCTTTGTTCGCCAGCGCCAGGGTCTTGCCGGCCTCGAGTGCCGCCAGGGAAGCCTCCAGGCCGGCTGCACCGACGACTGCGTTCAGCACGACGTCTGAGTCTTCGAGCCTCGCCAGCTCTATCGCCGCGGCAGCTCCCAGCCCTGTGGGGGGCGAGCCATGGGCGCGGGCGAGGGTCTCGAGGCCGGCTGCGTCAGAGCCCGCCGCGAGCGCCGCTATCTCGAAGCCGTCCGGATGCGCCGAGATGACCTCGATCGCCTGACGGCCAATCGAACCGGTCGCGCCAAGGATCACCACCCGTGTCCTCAACTTTTTTCCCCGGCCAACGGGGTAGTGGATCGCGCGCAGCGCGCCCTGGAGTACCGATTCGGTACCTGAGAGCGCGCCACGCGCTTGTGAATACCTCTCGGTTGCTGGACGAAGCTCATTCGTTAACCACGCGATCCTCCAGCGGATCGCTCATCCTTTTTCCACGCGATCCTCCAGCGGATCGCTCATTCGTTAACCACGCGATCCTCCAGCGGATCGCTCATTTCGTTTTCCAAATCCTCCAGCGGATCGCTCATTCTTTTCCACGCGATCCTCCAGCGGATCGCTCA
>Ga0136616_10001148_pt1 | contig 13718 bp, 13 predicted proteins | sample AntDrymUQ2992106_2_FD_106648 | JGI IMG/M metagenome (GOLD analysis project Ga0136616, IMG submission 106648) | Polar desert sand microbial communities from Dry Valleys, Antarctica - metaG UQ299 (21.06) | ecosystem: Environmental > Terrestrial > Soil > Desert | place: Antarctica: Dry Valley...
GCGGTCGAGCTGGGCGGGTGGGGCGCCCTCCCGCCGTTCCAGCGTGGCGGCTTGGACGACGACGGTGACGTGGGGGCGGACCCCGCCCACCATGGGCGCCCGTCCGCCGTCCAGCGCGAGGCGGGCGAGGGTGACGAGTGCGTCGGCGCGGCGTTGCTCAGGGGTGCGCTGGTCGTCGGCGGCCGGCGGGGGCGGCGTGGGCGGCGACGGCGGTGAGCAGGGTCTCCCCGGCGAGCGGGTCGAGGCGGAACTCCCCGACCACCGATCCCGACGGGTCTTGGTGATCATGAGGCGTCGTTGGCGGTGGGCGCGGTCCTCCCGGTCGGCGAGGGCTGTCGGCGTCGACTTCATGGAGGTAGGTGTCAACGACGCTGCGCAGCCGGTCGGGGTCAAGCTCTGGCGCCTGGTCGGCGACGAGCCGGTCGAGCCCAGCCAGCGCCTCGGGGGGCACAGGTCACGCACCGCCGCCGCGGCGGTCGCGGCTTGCGCGGCGGTGATGGTGCCGTCGGCGAACGCCGCAGCCGTTAGCGGCAGCTCGGCGAGGTGGCGGGCGTCACGCGACTGCCGATCCGCGACCCCCGGCGCGAGGCGGCAGCGGTCGGTCAGCCAGTCCTTCTGCGAGCGGGCGCCGTCGATCTTCCACGCGAGCAGCCGGTCGTGGGCGGCGGTCAGCCTCGCTCGCAGGGCGGCGAGGCGGTCCACCTGTACGGCGACCTCGACCAGCAGTTCGCCGAGTTCGGCGGGGTCGAGGGTGTCGGGATCCACGGCGGTGAGCGTGTCGACGGCGGACCGCAGCTCCCCCATCTCGTCACCCCTCAGCGGAAGCATCGAACATGTGTTTGGAGTATAGGCGATCTACAAGAGGCAAGGCAAGGCCGTGGAAAACCACAGTACGTGTCGCCGGTGTCGCCATCTCCGGCTTGAGCGACTCCTCAGCGGTTCGCGGGAGGGTGAAGGTGACCACGGTGCCGGACAGCACGTTGGCCGCCGGCGCGGCGGTGCCCACCATCAGCCCTCGGGCTGACCACCCGGCGTGGTTGCTCGCCGGCAGCGAGCACCGCCGCCTCCAGCAGGCGACCAACGCCGGTGGGTCACACCAGGGTGAACGCCGCGGCCCCGGCGAGGGCGGTGGCGGTGCGGACGTGGTTCCACAACGTCCACCCCTTCACGTAGCCGGCCCAGTGGGCCGCAGCGCCCTCGCCGTCCGGATCGAGGGTCGCCAGCGCGTCGTTGCGCGGCACGTGGTAGGCGACGGTGAGCCCGACGGTGCCGACCAGGTACAGCGCGCTGCCGGCGAGTAGGAGCGCGGCCGGGCGCTCGCCCCAGGTCAGCAGCGACCTCACCGCCAGCCAAACGCTGGCTGCGGCGGTACCGAACAGGCAGGTCATGAACGCCGGGCGCACCGCGGCGACGTTGATCGCCTGCATCGCCGCGATGCCCTGCGCTGCTGGCAAGCGGGCGAGCCCGTCCATCACGAACGACGAGAACCCGAAGAGCACCCCGCCGGTCGCCCCGGCCCCCAGCGCCGCGGCGATGGTGAGCGCGCGCAATCCGGTGCTCATCGCGCGACCTGCTCCGCGCCCGCCCAGACACCGGTCGCGGCGGTGGCCTGCGCGTAGTCGCGGAAATCCCGCGGTGCGCGGCCGAGCGCGCGCTCGACGCCGTCGGTCAGGTGGGCGTTGCGGCCGTCGAGGACCTCGGTGAACAGGTAGGTCAGCAGCCAGACGATGTCGTCGGGCACCTGCTGGCCGGCCAGCAGGGCGGCGTAGGCGTCCACGGAGAGCGGCTGGAAGCGCAGCTCGCGCCCGGTCGCGTCCGCGATCTCACGGACCGCCTCGGCGAAGGTCAGCAGGCGCGGGCCGGTCAGCTCGTACAGCCGGCCCGCGTGCCCGGTCTCCGTCAGGGCCGCGACCGCGGCGTCGGCGATGTCGTCGGCGTCGACGAACGGCTCGCGCACGCCGTCGACCGGCAGCGCCAGCACGCCGTCGAGGACGCCGTCCAGCAGGTAGCTCTCGCTGAAGTTCTGGTTGAACCAGCTCGCCCGCAGGAGCGTCGCGCCGGGGTCGGCCCGGCGTACCGCCTGCTCGGCGTGCTGCGCCTCCGGCTCGCCGCGGCCGGACAGCAGCACCAGCCGCTCGACCCCGTGCTCGACGGCCAGTGCGGCGAAGGCGCCCACCGCGTCGGCTGCGCCGGGGACCGCGAGGTCCGGGTGGAAGGCGACGTAGGCCGCGCCTACGTCACGCAGCGCGGGCGACCACGAGTCGCGGTCCTCCCAGTCGAAGGGTGGCTGCCCGCCGCGGGAGCCGACCCGGGTCGGCACGCCGCGGGCCGCCAGCCGCTGGGCGATCCGGCGGCCGGTCTTGCCGGTGCCGCCGAGGACGAGTGTGGTGGTGTTGGTCTCCATGCCGACCAGCAAACTCCCCGGCGGCGAGACGTTCCATAGTCGAGACTCGTGAGTCTGTGTTCGAGCGTCTACGATCCCACCGATGGACGCGGTCGCTGGTCTCCTGGACGGTCCGCGGGCGCGCGGCGCGTTCCTGCTGCGCTCAAGCCTGGACCCGCCGTGGTCACTGCGGATCGCCGACGAGGCGCCGCTGACCCTGGTCGCCGTGGTGCGCGGCCGGGCCTGGGTGATCCCCGACGCCGGCGAGGCGGCCACGCTGCACGCGGGCGACGTCGCGATCCTGTGCGGTCCCCGGCACTACACCGTCGCCGACGACCCGCTCACCGCGCCCCAGGTCGTCATCCACCCCGGACAGCACTGCACCACGCCCGGCGGGGACGAGCTGACACAGATGGGCGACATGGGCGTGCGCACCTGGGGCAACAGCCCGGACGGGGCGACGCTGCTGCTGACCGGGACCTACCAGCTGCGCAGCGAGATCAGCCGGCGCCTGCTCGCCGCGCTGCCCGGGCTGCTGGTCCTGCCGGGTGCGGACTGGGAGAACCCGCTGATCGGCTACCTCGCCGAGGAGATCGGCAAGGACGACCCGGGGCAGGAGGCCGTGCTCGACCGCTTGCTGGACCTGCTGCTCATCGCCGTCCTGCGGGCCTGGTTCGCCCGCCCCGAGGCCGAGGCGCCCGGCTGGTACCTGGCCCATGGCGACCCGGTGGTGGGACCGGCCCTGCGGCTGCTGCACCACGCTCCGGCGCAGCCCTGGACGGTGGGGTCGCTGGCGGCGGCGACCGGCGTCTCCCGGGCCGCGCTGGCTCGCCGCTTCACCGCGCTGGTCGGTGAACCGCCGATGACGTTCCTCACCACCTGGCGGCTCACCCTCGCCGCCGACCTGCTGTGCGAGCCGGGGTCAACCGTCGGTTCGGTCGCCCGGCAGGTCGGCTACGGCAGCTCCTTCGCGTTGAGCACCGCCTTCAAGCGCGTCCGCGGGATCAGCCCGCACCAGCACCGCGCGCTGGCCCGCTAGCCGCGGTGGCGATGCAGGGAGCACGGCGGCGCACGGCGCGTTGCCGCGGCCGGTGACCGCTGGTACGGTGCGAGGTCGGACGCGCCACGTGAGACGCGCGCAGACCTCGGAAGTGGGCCCGGTGGCGCCCACTTCTTGTTTTAGCCGGTCAGGTGCGGGTCCGAGCCAGCCGAGGCGCTCGTCGCGCCTCGGCATCGTCGCGCATCGGCGCAGCGATCGAGTGAGGGGAGGCAGCAGGGTGAGCGCGGTGGACCAGACCGTCCGCGAGCAGGCGGCGCCCCTCGTGGCCGACGCGGACCTCGACCTCGTGGAGGTCCAGGTCCGCGGCGAGGGCGCGCGCCGGGTGATCCGGGTGATCGTGGACCGCAAGGGGGGCGTGGACCTGGAGCGCTGCACGTCAGTGTCGCGTGCGCTGTCCGCGCGCCTGGACGCGTCGGGCGCGCTCGACGCCGGGTACACCCTGGAGGTCACCAGCCCCGGGGTGGACGCGCCGCTGGCGGACCGCCGCGCGTTCGACCGCGTCGAGGGCCGTGCCGTGCTCGTGCACCGCACCGGCGCCGACGGGGGTGTCGCGCAGATCCGCGGGACCGTACGGGCCGCAGAGGCCGAGGCCGTGGTCCTCGACGTCGACGGCACCCAGCTCCGCGTGCCCTACGTCGAGATCATCAAGGCCACGCAGAGCCTGCCGTGGTGAGCGGAGCTGCACGTGGCCAAGGCCGACAGCTTGCCCTGGTGACAGGAGAAGAAGGAGAGGTCAGCCCATGAAGGTCGACATCGAGGCACTGCGCAGCATCGAGCGCGAGAAGGGCATCGCCTTCATGACGGTGATCGAGGCGCTGGAGTCGGCCCTGGCCAGCGCCTACAAGCGGTCCCAGGCGGAGGCCGAGGAGGCCCGCGTGGTCATCGACACCGGCTCGGGCGACGTCACCGTCTACGCCCAGGAGCTCGACGACCTCGGCAACGTGGTGCGCGAGTGGGTCGACGACCCGCGCGACTTCGGCAGGGTCGTGGCCCAGACCGCGAAGCAGGTGCTCCTGCAGCGCCTGCGCGAGGCCGAGCGCGAGAACACCTATGGCGAGTACTCCGGCAAGGAGGGTGACCTCGTCACGGGCACGATCCAGATCCACGACCAGCGGGTGACCGTCCTGGACCTCGGCAACGCCGAGGCGATCCTGCCCTACGCCGAGCAGGTCCCCACCGAGCGCTACGAGCACGGCACGCGACTGCGCGCGCTGGTGATCGAGGTGCGCCGCTCGGTCAAGGGCCCCCAGATCATCTGCAGCCGCACCCATCCCCAGCTCGTGCAGGAGCTGTTCCGCCTGGAGGTGCCCGAGATCGCCGACAACCTCGTGCAGATCAAGGCCATCGCCCGCGAGGCGGGCTACCGCACCAAGATGGCGGTGGAGTCGCTGGACCCCGCGGTCGACCCGGTGGGCGCCTGCGTCGGGCCGCGCGGCAGCCGCGTCATGGCGGTCGTGGAGGAGCTGTCCGGCGAGAAGGTCGACATCGTGCCGTGGGCCTCCGAGCCCGCCGCGATCGTGGCGAACTCGCTGTCGCCGGCCAAGGTCACGGCCGTGTACCTGTACCCCGAGGACTCCACCGCCCTGGTGGTGGTGCCGGACTACCAGCTGTCCCTGGCGATCGGGCGGGAGGGCCAGAACGCCCGCCTCGCCGCACGGCTGACCGGCTGGCGCATCGACATCAAGAGCGAGACGCAGTTCGCCGACGAGCAGGCCGCGTTCCAGGCCGCCTACGAGCGCGGCGAGATCGACGAATACGGCAACCCCATCACCGCCGACCCGGTGACCGCCGAACCGGCCACGGCGGACCGGGTCGTGACACCCACCGCGGAAGGGTAGATTGGGTGGTGCCCGTCCGGCGTTGTGTGGCGTGCCGTCGCGCGGTGGCAAAGGCCTCACTGCTCAGGTTCGTCGTGTCGGACGGCGCGGTTCGCGCCGATCCCCTCGCCCGCGAACCCGGTCGTGGCGCCTACCTCTGCGGCCGACCCGGGTGCACCGAAGTGGCGCTTCGGCGCGATGGCGCGGCGCTACGGCGCGCGCTACGGATCACGGATCAGCACGTCACGATGAGTGAAGATGGGCTGCGCAGCGAGTGTGAGCAGCACGGGGGGCCTTGAGGCCCCGAGGAGTGAGTGAGTGAGCAAGGTACGTGTCTACGAGCTGGCCAAGGAGACGGGACTTCCCAACCGGGAGGTCATCCGTCGTCTTGAGGCGCTCGGCGTCGAGGCGAGGTCGCATTCGTCGACGGTCGAGGACGCCGACGCGTCCCGCTTCCGCGGCAGCCTCGGCAAGCTCCGCGAGGAGCGTCAGCGCCGCCAGGACGAGCAGCAGCGGCGCGAGGTGGAGGAGTACGACCTGACCCAGGTCGGCATCCCACGCGGCGCCAAGGCCCGGCGGGTCCTCCCGAAGCACCTGCAGGCCCAGGCGGACGCGACCGCGGCCGCTGCCGCCGCGCCGCCGGTGCCGCCCGCCGAGCCCGAGGCCCCGGCGGGGACCAACGGCGACAGCGCGCCGCTGCGCGTCTTCCGTGCGCCCATCACGCCGTTCCGGCCCACCTGGACCCCTGGCGTGAGCATGGGCGGCCGCGACGACGAGCCGGAAGCGCCAACCGCTGCGCCGCCCGCCGCCGCTGCGCCCGCGAGTGCCGCGCCCGCACCGGCCTCCACGCAGCCCGCGCCGCGCCCGGCCACCGCGACTCCCTTCTCTGAGGCGGCCCCCTTCCCCGAGGCGCCCGCCCCCCCCGACCGCGCGCTGACCGCCGCCGAGCGCGCGCGCCTCGGCGTGGTTCGCACCGCGGCCGAGAAGCCGGCAGCCCGCCCGGCCGAGCCGGTCCGGCAGGAGCCGCCCCGTCGCGCCGAGCCTCCTCGGCCGTCCGCGCGCCCCGTCGCGCCCCCCGCCGCGGAGGAGGGCCCCACCGGCACGCCGGGTGTGCCGCGCATCGGCACCCCGCCGCGTCCCGGCCAGCCCACCATCCCGCCGCGCCCGCCGCGCCAGCCCTCCAGCCCGCTCTCGGCCGGCGAGGCCGTCACGCCCGTGCGCCGCGTCGAGACGAACCTGCCCCGTGAGGGTCAGGGCCGCCGCGCGATCCCGCCGCCCCTGCGCAGGGCCCCCGAGCGGCCCACGGCGCCCGCCGCCCCGGCGGCCCGCGGCCCGCGTCCAGCCGCTCCCGGCGCTCCTGGCGCTCCCGGCGCCGGCGGTCAGGGTCGCCCCGGCGGTCCCGGCGGGGGCGCCGGCGCTCCGAGCCGCCCGGCCGGCGCCGGCGGTCAGGGTCGCCCCAGCGGTCCCGGCGGCGCCTCCACGCGTCCCGGTGCGCCCGGCGCCCCTGCGGGCCCTGGTGGCCCCGGTGGCCCCGGTGGTCCCGGTGACCCTGGCGCGCCTGGCGGCGGCCCCGGCGCCCCCGGCCGCGGTCGCAAGACCAAGAAGGACAAGCGCCGCAAGGACCCGACCCTGCAGGAGCAGTTCGAGTCCGCCGCGCGGCCCGGCCGCCGCGGTGCCGGCGGCCCGGTCAAGTCGACGGTGATCGGCCAGATCGAGGTCGTCCCCGGTGTGACCGTCGGCGAGTTCGCCAAGGCCGTGGGGGTCAACCCGACCGACATCGTCCGGGTCCTGTTCGGCATGGGCCAGATGATCACGGTGACCCAGTCGATGTCGGACGAGCTCATCGAGCTCGTCGCGCTGGAGCTGGACGCCGACGTCCGCCTCGTGACGCCGGAGGAGCTCGAGTTCGGCTCGGAGCCCGATGACGACGAGGCCACCCTGGTGACCCGCGCCCCGGTCGTCACGGTCATGGGCCACGTCGACCACGGCAAGACCCTGCTGCTGGACGCCATCCGCTCCACCGATGTCGTGTCCGGCGAGGCCGGTGGCATCACCCAGCACATCGGCGCCTACCAGGTGACCAAGGAGGGGCGTCAGATCACCTTCATCGACACCCCGGGCCACGAGGCGTTCACGCAGATGCGCGCCCGCGGCGCCGAGGTGACCGACGTCGCCATCCTGGTGGTCGCGGCCGACGACGGTGTGAAGCCACAGACGGTGGAGGCGATCGACCACATCAAGGCCGCCGACGTGCCGATCATCGTGGCGGTCAACAAGATCGACAAGGAGGGCGCGGACCCCACGCGGGTGCGCTCCCAGCTCACCGAGTACGACCTGGTGGCCGAGGAGTTCGGTGGCCAGACCACGATGGTGAACGTGTCGGCGAAGCAGAAGCTCAACCTCGACGAGCTGCTCGAGATGGTGCTGCTGCAGGCCGACGTGTCCGACCTGCGGGCGAACCCGGACCGCAGGGCCCGCGGTGCGGTGATCGAGGCCAACCTCGACCGCGGTCGCGGCGCCGTGGCGACCGTGCTCGTGCAGGCCGGCACGCTGCGCATCGGCGACAACCTCGTCGCGGGCATCGCGGACTGCAAGGTCCGCGCGATGTTCGACGACACGGGCCGCCCGCTGCGCGAGGCCGGGCCGTCCACTCCCGTGGAGGTCCTGGGCTGGAACGAGGTGCCCAAGGCCGGTGACGAGTTCCGCGTGGTGGTCGACGAGCGCGCCGCTCGCGACATCGCGGGCAACCGCGCGTCGCGGACTCGGCGCATGGAGCTGGCGAACCAGCGCCCGATCAGCCTGGAGGACCTGCCCGGCGCGATCGCGCAGGGCAAGCTGCAGACGCTGAACCTCATCGTGAAGGGCGACGTCTCGGGTTCTGTCGAGGCCGTGGTCGACGCGATGAACAAGCTCGAGTTGCCCGAGGTGAAGGTCCGCATCATCCGGCGCGGCGTCGGCGCGGTGAACGAGAACGACGTGAACCTCGCCAGCACCTCACAGGCCATCGTCATCGCCTTCAACGTGCGGCCCACGGAGGGCGCGCGTCAGGCGATCGACGAGACCGGCGTGGACCTGCGCCTGTACTCGATCATCTACAAGGCCGTGGAGGACATCGAGAACGCGGTGCGGGGCCTGCTCGCACCCGAGTTCGAGGAGGTCATCACCGGCCGGGCCCAGATCCGCGAGGTTTTCAAGGTCCCGCGTGTCGGCTTCGTCTTCGGCTGCTACGTCACCGAGGGCGAGTTGCGCCGGGGCCGGACCGTCCGCGTCATCCGCGACGGCGTGGTCGTGGCGGACGACACCATCGGCTCGCTCCGCCGCTTCAAGGAGGACGTGGTCGAGGTGGCCACGGGCTTCGAGTGCGGCGCCGGCTTGGACAAGTTCGCCGACGTGAAGGTCGGCGACGAGTTCGAGGTCTACGAGGAGCGCGAGGTGGCGCGCGTCTGACCATGGGCATGGTCATCGCCGCGGTCGAGGTGGAGCTTCACATCCCCGCCGTCTCCAACCTCAAGGCGAAGCGAGGGGTCATCAAGGCCCTGGTGGCGGCCCTGCGCAACCAGCTGCAGGTGTCCGTCGCCGAGGTCGACCACCAGGACCTGTGGCAGCGCTGCACCCTGGGCGTGGCGATCGCGGCCGGGTCTGAGGTCGGGGCGCGTCAGGTCGTGCAGTCGGTGGAGAAGATCGTGTACCGGGAGTCTCGCGTCGAGTTGATCCGGCTCGACATCGAGGTGTCCGACCCAGAGTTCTCCTAGCGGGGTTGAGATGAGTCAGCGCGTCCGGCGGGTGAACGAGTCCGTCAAGGAAGTCCTCTCTGAGGTGATGCTCGGCCTGAAGGATCCTCGCCTCGGGTTTCTCACACTTACCGAGGTCCGCACCTCCCCGGACCTGCGCCACGCCGAGGTCTTCTACACCTCGCTGCCCGACGACGCCGAGGCGCTGGCGGCCACCGCCGACGGCCTCGCCAGCGCGCAGGGCATGCTGCGCCGCGAGCTCGGGTCGCGGCTGCGGCTGCGCAACACCCCCGACCTGCACTTCACTCATGACCCCGTGCCCGCGCAGGGACGCCGCATCGACGCGCTGCTCACCGACGCGAAGGACGCGGCCCGGCGCCGCGCTGACCCGAGCTGACCGCCTCGGCGTGCCTGGCATGGACGGCGTCCTCGTCATCGACAAGCCCGCGGGCATGACATCCCACGACGTCGTCGCGGTGGTGCGCCGCGCGGTCACTAGGCCCGGCACGCCGCGGCGCGGCCGCCTCAAGGTCGGCCACGCCGGCACCCTCGACCCGGACGCCACCGGCGTGCTCGTGGTCTGCCTCGGCCGGGCGACCCGGCTCGTGCCCTACCTGCAAGCCTCGCGCAAGACCTACGATGCGCGGCTGCAGCTCGGGGTGACCACCACCACGCTCGATGCCGCCGGGGAGGTCGTCGAGGAGCGCGACGCCTCGGCGGTGGACGAGCCGGCGCTGTGCGAGGCGCTCAAGTCCTTCGTCGGCAAGATCGACCAGGTCCCGCCGATGGTCTCGGCCGTGCGCGTCGGCGGCGAGCGGCTGCACGCCAAGGCGCGCCGCGGCGAGGTGGTGGAGCGGGCGGCTCGGCGCGTCATGGTGTTCGACATGGTCTTGGAGGACTTCGAGCCCGGACCCCGCGGCGAGGCCGCCTTCCTCGTCACCTGCTCGGCCGGCACCTACGTGCGCACGCTGGCTGCAGATGTCGGCGAGCGCCTCGGCGTCGGCGCCCACCTGGTGGCACTGCGCCGCCTCGGGTCCGGCCGCTTCAGCCTGGAAGACGCCGTCGATCTCGACAAGGTGGTGGCCCTCGCGGGCCAGGACCGGCTCTCGGAGGTCCTGCTGAGCATGGCCGACGCGCTGAGCGACTATCCGCGCGCCGTCGTCGGGCCCGAGGAGGTCCGCGAGCTTGGCTACGGCCGGGGCGTCGACCCGACCGGCCTCGAGGGCCCGGTCGCGGCCGTGGACGAGGCGGGCCAGCTCGTCGCCATGGTCACCGACCGCGACGGCCGCGCCCGCCCGCTGATCGTCGTGACCCCGGCCGGCGCCGATGGCTGAGCAGGCGCTGCCCCCGCTGGGCCGGCCGGACCCGCGGGTCTTCCACGGTTTGGGTGGGGTCGACCGCGACCCGTCCGTGGTCTGCATCGGGTTCTTCGACGGCGTCCATCGCGGCCACCAGACGATCATCCGGCGGGCGGTGCGGCGCGGCGCGGAGCTGGGCGTGCGCAGCGTGGTGGTCACCTTCGACCGCCACCCGCTGGAGGTGGTGAACCCGGGCAGCATGCCGAAGCTGCTCATGACCCCGGCCCGGCGAGCACGCTCGCTCGCGGCCCAGGGGCCTGACCTCGTGGTCGTGGTGCCGTTCGACGACGAGCTGCGGCACTGGTCGGCCGACGAGTTCGTCGACCGGGTCCTCGTGTCCCCGCTGCAGGCCCGCGAGGTCGTGGTCGGCGCGAACTTCCGCTACGGGCACAAGGCGGCCGGCGACGTGGCGACGCTGGCCGACGTCGGGCCCGCGAAGGGCTTCACCGCGGTCGGGGTGACCCTGCTCGCGCTCGGCGACGTGGTGCTGTCGTCCACCGAGATCCGCGCCGCGGTTGAGGCCGGCCAGGTGGAGGACGCGCGCCGCATGCTCGGCCGCCCGCACTTCGTCGACGGCGTGGTGGTGCGCGGCGACCAGCGCGGCGCCGGCCTCGGCTTCCCGACCGCCAACCTCCAGGTCGACCCGCGCATCGCCGTCCCCGCCCGCGGCGTGTACGCGGGCCTGTTCCACCCCCCCGACGGCGCCACCGTCCCCGCGGTCACCAGCGTCGGCATCAACCCGACCTTCGGCGGCTCCGAGCTGCGGGTCGAGGCCCACCTGCTCGACACCGACGCCGACCTCTACGGCGTCGCCGCCGCCCTGGACTTCCGCCACCACCTCCGCGAGGAGCGCACCTACACCGTAGTCGACGACCTCGTCGCCCAGATGCACCTCGACCGCAACCAAGCCCGCCGCCTCCTGACCGTGGACCGCCATGGGTGACGACCGCGCGCCGCGGGCGTCGGCACACCTCACGCACGATCTGGTAGGGGTAGCCGTCGTCGAAGTCCTCGACGTACCTCCCCGTGCCGGAGCAGGCGGATCACCTCCTCCAGCGTCGCTCGTGCCGGTCCGCGGACAAGCAGCGCGCGGCGCTGCAGCGTCCGCATGTGCTCCTGCGTCACCGCGAGGTCGGGCCAGTGGGCATGGTCGTAGTTGCCCGCGTAGAGGTCCGCGTCGTTGGCGGCGGCGTCCGTCGATGATCAGGGCCACGAATCCGGCGACGAGCGGAGCGAAGATGCCCACCGCGACGGGCAGGTAGGGGAGCCAAGCACTCAGGTCACGAGGCATCGGACATTCAACCAGCCGTGTTGCTGATCCGTCCCGAGGGCAAGGTGCCATAGCTGGGGCACCATGACGCCATGAGCCGCCACGCTCGAGCCGGTCTGGTCTGCCCCGCCTGCGGCGAGGCCTCGTCGTGTGCGGCGGGTCAGACGGCGGCGAGCCGGTCGTCCAGCTCACGGACCGCCGGGTGCACGTCGTCGCGCATCTGCGCCCGCACCGCGCGGACCCAGCCGACGCGCTGGGTGAAGCCGTGCTGGGCGGCGATCGGCAGCGCCTCCCCGACCGCCCAGCAGGCGGCGTCGAGGTCGCCGAAGCGCAGGTGCGCCTGGCCGAGGTCGATCAGCAGCGTCGCCTCACCCAGCGGCTCGGAGGCGTTGGCCACCGCGGCGCGCAGATGCTCCACGGCGAGCGGGTCACCGGTCAGCGCACCGCCGTTGCCGCGCACCTGGTCGGGCCCGACACCGCCAAGCCCCCAGAAGGTCAGCGCCGCGCCCTCGCTGTAGGACGCCGACACCACCTCGACGTCGACCGGCCGGTCCTCGGCCATGACCGCGTCCATGCGCGCGATGGTGCGCCGGTAGTCGTCGTCCAGGCCGATGGCGGCCTGCTGCTCAGCGTACTTTCCCGCGAGCCACGCACGGGCTGTCGCAGGCGCGTGGTCGGGTAACAGCGCGTTGGCCTGCGCCAGCGCCCGCAGGGCCGCAGGGGAGCCCGTGCCGCCCTGGCGGTTGGCGGCGTGCAGCATCGCCAGCGAGCCGAACGCGAGGGCGCGCTGGGTGTCGTCGGCGGCCAGGTCGCGGGCGAGGACGTGGGCGGCGCGGGCGTCACCCTTGCGCTGCGCGGTCGAGGCGACCCAGCCCGACAGCGCCGCCACCTCCGCAGCGGCCGACCCGAGCGCGAGGCGCAGCGCGGGGGTCATCGCCTCGTCCAGGTAGCCGGTGACGAGGTTGAGGTGGGAGCCCACGAGGCGGGCGAGCGCGGTCGGGTGGGCGGTGGTGAGCGTCTGGGCGTAGACGCCGGTGAGTTCACGCATCGCGGCGACCTGCCCGGCGGACAGCGAGCCGGGCCGCCGTGCGTGGTCGGACAGCTCCAGGAGGCGGTCCGCCGAGTAGCGCGGCGCGGCCGTCAGGGCGGCGATCGAGGCGAGGAATGTTCGTCGCTGCATGTCGTCATCCTCCTCATCCGCGCCCTCACGGCGCGGGGTGGCCGCCGGGGAGGCGGCCGTCGGGGCGACCCTGTCCGTCCACACCAGCTCGCGCGCGTCGTCCAGCGCCTGCCTGGCGGTCTCCAGGCAACGCTGGGCGGTGTCCCTCGCACGGTCGGGGTGGACGAGCGTCAGGGCGGACCCCAGGTCGTCCAGGGCCTCGCGGCTGTCCGCGAGGTGGGAGCGCAACCGCTGCTCTCGGATGCTCTGTGACAAGGTCACCGCCGCTCCCGTCCATGGCTGGGGTGCTGCTTGACATGGTAGTGCGCAGGGTCTACAGGGCCCGCGCTCTGTCCGGCGCACCCTTTATGTGAACTGTTGTTGTGAACTGTTGTACTGAGTACCGGTCTTGACTCGGCCCCACCGAGGCTCATGATCCTGGCAGGACGCCCCTAGCACGGAGCTCCTCGCGGAGGTCGGCGAGCACAGGCAGGTGAAGGCGGTCCTTCGGCCGGTCTGCCGCTGTCTTTGAGGCGATGATGTCGTCGAGGGCGGCGACGAGGATGCGGATGCCGGCGACCTCGAACGCGGTGGCCCGGGCCGCCAGGATGTCGTAGCCGCCACGTCCCACGGCTTCGTGGGCCACGTCGATGGCGCCGGCCGTCGTCTCGAAGCCCATGATCGGCGAGGTGAAGGTGTGCTCGTCGAGCGGTACGTCCAAGCCGCCGTCGACGCCCTCGACGGCCAGCCGTGCGTCCAGTTCCCGCAGCGCGTCCGCCAGGCGACGCAGGTTCTCGTCGTCCATCGCCGGCACGACGCCGTGGTCAGGCACGGCGCGCTGCGGCGAAGAACGCGGCCGCGCGGGCCAGACCGCGTAGGCGCTCCTCCGAGGTGAGGGAGAGCATGCGTCGGATCAGGCGCCGGTCCGACGTGGCCCAGC
>Ga0136616_10001149_pt1 | contig 13715 bp, 15 predicted proteins | sample AntDrymUQ2992106_2_FD_106648 | JGI IMG/M metagenome (GOLD analysis project Ga0136616, IMG submission 106648) | Polar desert sand microbial communities from Dry Valleys, Antarctica - metaG UQ299 (21.06) | ecosystem: Environmental > Terrestrial > Soil > Desert | place: Antarctica: Dry Valley...
GGGACCATGCGATGACAGCCATGAACCGCCGGACCAAGGCCGCCACGGCGCTCGGCGCGGCACTGGCGCTGCTGCTGGCCGGTTGTGGTGATGACGGAGGAGGAACAACCACCCCGGGAGGCGGTGATGACCCGAATGCGGACGCACTAGCCGGCGCCGAGCTCACCATCGGCTCCAAGGAGTTCACCGAGTCCAACATCCTGGCCTGGATCACGATCGCCGCCCTGGAGAACGCCGGCGCCGACGCCGGGGGTGACGTCGCGTCGCTGTCGGGCAGTGCGACAGTGCGTGAGGCGCTGGAGAGCGGCGAGGTCGACATGTACTGGGACTACACCGGCACCGGCTGGGTGAACATCCTGGGCAATACCACCGAGGACGTCCCGGAGGACCTGTACGCCGCGGTGGCCGAGGCCGACGCGGCGAACGACATCGCCTGGCTGGAGCCGGCGCCGATGAACGACACCTATCGGATCGCGGTCAACAGCGACTTTGCCTCGGAGAACAGCCTGGCGACGATGAGCGACGCCGCCACCTTCATCCAGGAGAACCCGGACGAGGGAGTGCTGTGCGCGGCGAGTGAGTTCATCAACCGCGAGGACGGCCTGCCCGGGCTGGAGACGGCGTACGGCTTCGAGTTCTCCGAGGTGGTCGAGGTCGACTTGTCCCTGGTCTTCACGCAGGTCGGCGACACCTGCCAGTTCGGGGAGGTGTTCTCCACCGACGGTCGTATCCCGGCCAATGACCTGACCGTGCTCGAGGACGACGAGGGGTTCTTCGTCGAGTACAACGCCTCGCTGACGCTGCGGCAGGAGACGCTGGATGAGTTCCCGGCGATCGAGGAGATCATGGCCCCGATCAGCGAGGCGCTCACCGACGAGGAGATCACCGCGCTGAACGCCCTGGTCGACGTCGATGGCGAGACCGAAGAGGACGTCGCCCGGCAGTGGATGGAGGACAACGGCTTCGTCGGCTAGCAGCAGACCACGCTTCAATCGGCTAGGCCCCGACGGAGCACCACTTCGTTGACGTCCGTACGTTTGGCTGCCATGCCAGCCAGACGTACGGACGTAACGCTGTCCGGAAAGGACGTCGATGCGAATTGCCGTTGCGCAGGTGGACTGCGTCCTCGGTGACCTGCCCGCGAACATCGACATCGCCGCAAAGGCGATCGCCGCTGCCCGGGCCGACGGTGCCGAGCTGCTGGTATTCCCGGAACTCAACATGTCCGGGTACTCGGTGGGTGAGGTGGAGGACGACCTCGGGATGCGGGCCGACGATCCGCGGTTGAGGCGGCTGGCCGAGGAGGCGGGCCCGATGGGCCTGCTTGTCGGCTTCTGCGAGGACGGCGCCGGCGTCCACACCTATAACAGCGCTGCGTATTTCCAGAACGGCCGGCTCCTGCACGTGCACCGCAAGCTGTACCTCCCGACGTACGACATCTTCGAGGAACGCAAGCACTTCAGCCCCGGCCAACAGATGCGCGCCTTTGACACCTCGCAGGGCCGGTCCGCGATCCTGACCTGCAACGACGCCTGGCAGCCGCAGCTGGCCTTCCTTGCCGTCCAGGACGGCGCCCGGATCCTGCTCGTTCCGACCAGCAGCGCGCAGAGCCGCTTCCCCCAGCGTTACGACTCCCCGACGTACTGGCGGGACATCACGACGTTCTACGCCCGGATGTTCCAGGTCTATGTGGTGTTCGCCAACCGGGTCGGCGTGGAGGGGCCGCTGCACTTCTGGGGCGGTTCGCACGTGGTGGACCCCTGGGGTGGGGTCGTCGACGAGGCGCCGCTGGATGAGGTGTCGGTGCTGACCGTGGACATCGACCTGGCCAGCGTCCGGCGACGGCGGCGGGAGGTCCCGCTGGTCAAGGAGGCTCGCCTGGCCATGGTGCTGCGCGAGGTGCAGCGACTCGTCGAGGAGGGCGGCGACCTATGACTGGCCGGAGGACTGCTCGACGGAGCCGTCGAGGATGTCGCCGACCAAGGCGGGGCGCTCGCGGCGGCGTCGGCGGATCTCCAGTGCCACCACGACGATGACCACGATCCCGACGACCGGGATCGGGCCCAACCGCAAGTACTTCTCGACGGTCGGCAGCGAGGCGGCGAAGGCGTAGCCCAGGGCGACGCAGCCGGCACCCCATAACAAGCCCCCGGCGGCGTTCCATGGCAAGAAGACCCGCCGGTAGGGCATCCGGGCCATCCCGGCCATGCTCGGCACCAACGCGCGCAGTAGGGCGGTCGCGCGCCCGATGAACACCGCCTTGCCGCCGTGCCGCAGGAGGAAGGCATCCCCGGCGCTCCAGCGATGGGGACCGACCCACCTGCCCACCCGCGATCGCCGCAGTGCCGGGCCGAAGTGCCGGCCGAACTCGTACCCGACCGAATCGCCGGCGATGGCACAGACCACCGCGACGACGCCCATCACCCAGACGTCCAGAACTCCCGCGTGCGCGAGAAACCCGCCGACCAGCAGGGCTGTCTCTCCCGGCAACACCATGCCGAGCAGGAAAGCCGCCTCGGCGAAGGCCAGCCCGCCGAGGAGCGCATAGAGCCACCATCCCCCGTGCGTCCCCAGTTCTTGGAGGAACTCCGTCATGGCCTCAGCGTATTCACCGGTCCGTCAGTCCGGTCATGTCGTCCAGAACGTTTCCCAGCACACGGATCCCACGGGTCGACGTGGGCTCGTCCTCGGCGCAGTACGTGAGCCGCAGGTGCGGGGCGGGTGGTTCACCCGCGTAGTACGGCGTACCGGCGGTGACGAGGACGCCGCGGACGGCGCAGCCGCGACAGGTGCCGCGGCCAGGCGGCTGATGTGAGCAGGTCGAGCGCCGTCTCCTGCAGTGGCCGCGGCACGAAGAAGTCATCGACGACGCGCAGGCCCCGCATCCGCGGGGCCGCGGGCCCGCGCGCCGCGAGCGCTCCGATCCGCAGCCCGGGGCGGCCGGCTTGGTCAGGGACATCAGGTGTACGACGTTGCCGTGGCGATCGTCGCGGATCAGCGACGGTGGGGGATCGGGGCGACAGGACAGCTGCCGGGCCCGGTCGTCCTCCAGCAGGAACGCGCCGGCGTCGTGTACGACGTCCAGCACCTCGCGCCGCCGGCTGGCAGCCAGGACGGTCCCGGTCGGGTTGGCGTACATCGGCTGGCAGCACACCAGCCTCGCGCCGGTCATCGCCAGGGTCTCGGCCAGCAGGTCCGGCCGGATTCCAGCTGAGTCGGTGGCCACCGGGACGGGGCGCAGGCCCGCCGAACGGGCCAGCGCGAGCAGGCCGAAGTACGTCGGCGAGTCGACCACCACCGTCCCGCCGATCGGCGTGAGCGCGCGCAGGGCTGTGGACAGGCCGGCCTGCCCACCCGGGACGATCAGGACGTCGGCGGGGGAGACGCCGATCCCGGTGGCCAGCTTCGCGCGGAGTTCTGCCAGGCCGGCCAGTGGCGCCCGATTCCATACGCCCGGCCGCCGCGCCGCCCGGGCAAGCGCATCGGCCATCGCGCGGGTGGGCTGCAGGCTCGGGTCGAGGTAGCCGGTGGACAGCACGATCGCGCCGCTGTCGGGCAGCGCCACCTGCCGCATCAGGTCCTCGGTGTCCACCGCTCGACCCTGCAGCGCGACGGTCTGCCAGCCGGCGTCGATCGGCTGGGTCGCGGCGGAGGCGGCGGCCGCAGCGACGAACGTGCCGCGGCCGGGCTCCGTCACGATCATGCCGAGGCGCGATCATCGTGGCCGCGGTAGCCGTCGTGGTCAGCGTGGAAGGCCGCCGTCGGAGCCGTACTGCGCCTAAGCATGATGCTAGCATCTGATGCATGATTCAGCGGACTACCGTCGCTGCTGACAGCGACGACCTGGCGGTTTTGCGCGCCGAGGCAAGCCGCCGTGAAGTGCCCCTGTCGCAGGTGCTGCGGGAGGCAGTCACCCGCCACGCCGACGCCCTTCGCGATTCCCGAATGCCGCGCTTCGGGCGCGGTGCCAGCGGCAGCGGCGCGGCCAAGGCGGCAGCGGCCAACCCTGATGAGCCCTACGCTGCCACCGGCCGATGAGCCTGGAGCGAGTGAGCATCGCAGCGAGCGCCTGCGAGCGAGGAGCGGAGCGAGCGGTGCGCTGGAGCCGAGCATCGCAGGAGTTGCCTGGCGGGCCCGGCGACGTAGCCGCAGATGGGGTGTCGATCTGCCCGCCGGGCGGCTCCGAGGAGCGGAGGCGACTCGCGCGCGCAGCGCGCCATGACAGAGCGCACGAGGCGGGCCAGCAATGAGTAGCCCTGTGTCAACTCTGCCTGAAATGATCTTGGTGGAAGCGTTGTTGGGCGGCTTGTCGGGTGATGCCCAGTGGGGCTGCTATCTGGGTGCAGGTGTGGCCGTGGGTTCGTGCGCGGGTGACGGCGGCGTTGAGGTCGGTTTGGTCCCGGTGCGGCTGTTGGTCGGCTTGGGCTATCCAGGCCAGCATGTCGATCCGTTCTCGGTCGGGCAGCCGACGCGGTGCTTGTGCTTTCCCGTGAGTGGAGCGGCGGGTGTCGCAGTCGGCGTACAGGGCGGCCGGGCCGTAGCTCACAACAGCGGTGAGCTGGCAGTGCGGCCGTTCGGCGGGGCGTTGGCTTTTGCCGGATTGTCGGGTCGACGGCGCGACACCGGCCAGGCAGGACAGCGATTCGGCGGTGGGGAAGCGGGCGCGGCAGTCACCGATCTCAGCGAGCAGCCGGGCCGCTCGGACGGTGCCGGAGCGGGGCAGGCTGGTGAAGATGTGCGCGTCGGTGTGCAGGTCGAGTTGCTCGGCGATCTGTTCGGTGAGGGTTTTGATCTGTTCGACCAAGGTGCTCAGCGCCGCGAGCAGCGCGCGGGTGATGTGCGCTTGGGTGGCGCCGTCGACGCCGGTGACGCCGCTTGGCGCGGCAGCCAGCCGGGAGTGCAGGACGGCCGGGTCGACCCGGCCGCAGTAGCCGACAGAGCGCAGCCAGGAGCCGAGGCGTTTGGGAGACAGCCAGTCAGCGCTGTCTTGGGTGGTGAAGCGGTCCAGGAAACGCAGGCTAATCGGGCTGTCCAGGTCACGGAACAACCCGACCGCGCCGGGGAAGACGTTCTGCAGGTGCGCGCGCAGCTGGTTCGCCAGCGCGACCCGGTGGCCGACGAGGTCCTTGCGAGCCCGGCAGGTCGCCCGCAGCGTCACCGTGGCCGGGCTGTCCGGGATCAGCGGCCGCAGCCGAGCCCGGTCGGTACGCAGCGTGTCAGCGAGCACGAACGCGTCGAACCGGTCGTCCTTGTTGCCGGCCGAGCCGTAGCGCGAGCGCAGGTTCTTCAACTGGTTCGGGCTGATCACCACCACCATCAGCGCGGCGCCGAGCAGTGTGTCCACGACCGGCCCGTCCGGCCGCTCGATCGCAACTTCAGCCACGCCGATCTCGCCAGCCGCTTGATCAGCTCGGCAAGACCAGCCTCGGTGTGATCGATAGTGAACCGGTCGGGTGACCTGAACCGGTGGTGTCCACGACAGCCACCACATGGTCGTCTTTGGCCCAGTCCACGCCGGCGGTCAGCCCGGCAGGCGGACTCTTGGGCAGGCTGGCGCCGGTCGAGGTGTTCGGGGGCATCCTTCATCACAGCCTCCTCGCTGCTAGCCCAGTGGGGAGGCACCCTCATCGGTGCCGGGACGCGACTGCCGGTTCGCTCACTGATCGGCGCTCAACGGCGCTCAGCCCTGTCGACGGTCGGCACATCCCGAACAACCGCCGGGCCTCGCAGAACTCATTGCGGACGTCGCAGCGTCAAGCGAGCAGGGCGATGACCCGGCGGCACCTCAGGTGCATCGGCAGTCCTACAACCACCGACATGACAAGGGTGCACCAGTGAGCCTGGTGCTGGACACCGGTCCGATCCTGGCGCTGTTGGATCGTGACGACCCAGATCACACCCGATGCGTCGACATGGTGCGTTCGACCCATGAGAACCTGGTGGTGCCTGCGGCGATCCTTGGCGAGGTTGACTACTGGTGCCGGAAGCTCCTCGGCGTCGAGGTGTGGAAGGAATTCATCGACGACATGGCCACCGGCGGCTACCTGCTCGCTCAGTTGGATGCGATGGAAGTCCAGCGCGCTGTCGAGATCGAAGCGCAGTACGACGATCTCGCCCTCGGGTTCGTCGACGCAGCGGTGATTGCGACGTGTGAGCGACTCGGCGAGACGAAGGTGGCAACACTGGATCGGCGGCACTTCAGCATTGTTCAGCCGGCGCACTGCGTCCGGCTTCGCCTACTGCCGGAGTGACCAGCCGCGGCGGCTGCGTCCACGATCGTCGGAACCCCCTGGCAGCATCGCTGTTGTGGTTTCCCTCCCGCAGCTGAGCGTCGCGGCCGCCCGCCGAGTCGCGCTCGCGGCGCAGGGATTCACCGACGCCCCGCCCACCGGAGCCGTCGACGTGCGACATCTGCGCCGGGTCGTCGACCGGGTCGGACTGCTGCAGATCGACTCGGTCAACGTATTGTCCCGCTCGCACTACCTGCCGGTGTTCTCCCGGCTCGGGTCGTACGACCGAGCGGCGCTCGACGGGCTGGCTTACCGCCGTCGCGAGCTGTTCGAGTACTGGGCGCACGAGGCGTCCTTCGTCCCGATCCGGCTGCACCCGCAGCTGCGGTGGCGGATGGCCCGCGCCGAGCACGAGGCCTGGGGCTCGATGCGCAGGCTGGTCCGGGACAAGCCGGGGTACGTCGAGGACGTGCTCGCCCAGGTGCGGGAGCGGGGACCGCTGAGTGCCGCCGCGGTGGCCGTGGATCGGCCGAGCCGGCCGGGAACGATGTGGAGCTGGCACGAGGGCAAGGTCGCGATGGAGTGGCTGTTTTTCATCGGCGCCGTCAGCGCGGCCACCCGGACAGCCGGCTTCGAGCGGCTGTACGACGTCACCGAGCGGGTCATTCCGGCCGCCGTCCTCGCCGCCCCAACGCCAGGGCAGGAGGACGCCCAGCGCGAGTTGGTCCGGGTCGCCGCGCGCGGCCACGGCGTGGCCACCGAGCGCGACCTGCGCGACTATTTCCGGCTACGGGTGGAGGACTGCCGTGACCGCATTGCCGAACTCGTCGAGGAGGGGGAGCTCATCCGGGTGCAGGTGCCCGGGTGGCGGCAGCAGGCCTATCTACATCGCGACGTACGGGTGCCGCGGTGGGTCCGTGCTCGGGCGCTGCTCTCGCCGTTCGACTCGTTGATCTGGGAGCGCTCCCGGACCGAGCGGCTGTTCGACTTCCGCTACCGGCTGGAGATCTACACGCCGGCGCCGAAACGGATCCACGGCTACTACGTGCTGCCGTTCCTGCTGGGTGACCGGCTGGTGGCCAGGGCGGATCTCAAGGCCGATCGGCAGGCCGGCGTCCTGCGGGCGCAAGGGGTGTACGCCGAGCCGGGCACCGATCCCGCCGAGGTGTCCGTCGAGCTGGCCGCCGAACTGCGCCTGATGGCCGATTGGCTCGGTTTGGAGCGGGTGCGGTCAGGCGAACGGGGCGATCTGGCCGAACCACTGCACGCGGTCTTGCGCTCGGCCCCGTGAGTCGAGTGCGGCGAGTGAACCAATGCGCAGGGCGCCCCGTGCGTCAGCGGATCAGCGACTGTGCGTGCCGGGCGCGTCGGCTGGCGCGTTCCGCCCTCCGATGCCAGCGGCGGGCGTTGCGGACCCGCCGTGCGCGGGCGTCGGCTTGGGCATCGTGGTGCAGGTCGCGTAGGTGCGCGTTGGCGAGGTCGCCATCGAGGCTGTACATGGGTTTCTCCTAACGACTCGGATGGGGTTGGATTCCGCCGGGTCAGACCGTGGCGGCGGTGCTCGGGGTGAGGGTGATGTCCCCACTCATGGTGCGGACGCTGATCGACAACACCTCGCCGGCATCGGCGGGAGCGTCGTCCTGGTGCTCAAGGTCGGAGCGGGTCCGTCCGGACAGCGTGGACAGGTCCAGCCAGACCACGGTGCCCTGGCGAACGCCGACCCTGACGTCACCGGACATCGTGGTCACGTCGACGCTGCCGCGTTCGGCCTGCCGCACGGTGACGTCCCCGGAGGCGGTCCTGGCCAGGACTTCGCCGCCGCAGCTTCCGATGCGGACGTCGCCGGAGGCGGAGTTCGTGCGGCAGCTCCCGTCGATGCTGTCCGCGCGCACGTCGCCGGAGGCTGTCTTGCACTCGACCGAGCCGGAGACGCTGCCGAGCTGGATGTCCCCGCTGGCGCTGCTGATGTTCACGTCGCCGTCGATCTGGTCGGCGGCGACATCGCCGCTGGCGGTCGACGCCTCGATTCCGCCGAGTGATCCTCGGCAGCTGAGGTCGGCGGATGCGGTGCGGACGTTGACGATGGACCCGATCGGCAGCCGGATGACCATCGCGAGCCGGGCGGCTGAGCCGAAGCGGCGCTCGGGGGCCTCTACGTCGAGCCGGGTTCCGTCCGCGGACAGTTCGACGCGGATGCTTTCGGCGCTGTCTTGCGCCCAGCCGCCGCGCTCGGCTTGACGCCGGGCGGTGCCACCACGGGGGATCACCTCGACGGTGGTTTCAGTTGTCTCGGCGGCGGTGATCTCCACCTGACCGGCCGGATTGTGCACCCGCAGCGTCAGTGGCTGGGGCGTGGGGAAGGTGTGGGTCCTGGCAGACATGGGGACTCCTCGGGTCGTGGTTGGGGGTTTCGGTGGCGGCGGCGGACCGCGAGTTCAGCTGCGCGCATAGCCGGTCATTCGGCGTCCGACGTGCTGCTGCGGGGTGGGCCGCCCCCCGGGCTGCACCGCCGCGGCGATCGCGCGAACCAGCCACGAGTTGACCGACAGTCCCTCGGTGGCGGCGGCGCGTTCGGCTCTGGTCTTGAGCGTCTCGGGCAGCCGCAACGTGATGCGTGCTGTGGTGAAGTCGTCCTCCTCTTCGGAGGGCGCGTCCGCGCCGGGCGGGGGAGGTGGTGGCGGCGGCACAGGCGGAGCGGCAAGGGACTCGGCGCCGGTCACCACGACCTGCGGCTCACGGCCGTGCATCCGGATCTCGACCGATCCGCCGTCCCACGCGGTGGTCACCTCAGCGGCCAGCGCGGACAGCGCGTCAACCAGACACAACCGGGTGGACGGGTCCAACGCAGCGGCCAGCAGGCGGGCGGTCTCTCGGGTTTGCTCCGTTCCGGCCGCCGCGGCGTTGAGCAGGTCGTGGCGGAGCGCCTCGACGTACGGTGTCAGTTCCATGACATCACTGTGACATCAAGAGCGACATCAGTCAAGCGTCATATCGGCGGCACTGCGATGTCATGGCGCGCCGCCGCGGAATCGAGGCCACGGCGTCGGTACAGTCGGCGCACCCGCCCCTTCCCCCCTTGGCGGTGCCGCGCGAGGTCCTCCGGAGTTCTGGTGCCCGATAACGTGCCCGACATCGTTCCGCTGCAGGTGCAGGTCATCGCCCAGACGCAGTTCACCGCTCCACCCGGCATTCCGTGGGAGACTGATTCGGACGGCGGGCAGGCGCTCGCGGAGTTCGCCGGCCGGGCCTGCTACCAGTCCTGGACCAAGCCGAATCCCGCGACCGCGACCAACGCCGGCTACCTGCGGCACATCCTCGACGTCGGCCATCTGTCCGTGCTGGAGCACGGCAACGTCACCGTCTACCTCACCGGCGTGTCGCGATCGCTGACCCACGAGCTGATCCGGCACCGGCACTTCTCCTTCAGCCAACTCTCCCAGCGATACGTCCCGGAACGGGACGCGGCGATGGTCGAGCCGGCGGTGATCGCCGCGGACCGGGAACTGCACGAGAAGTTCCTGGCCGCCACCAAGGCGGCGCAGACGGCGTACACGGAGCTGCTGGAGGGACTGGAGAAGCGCTTCGCCGATGTCGACAACGCCACCCTGCGCCGCAAGCAGGCCCGCCAAGCGGCCCGCTCCGTGCTGCCGAACGCCACCGAAACCCGGATCGTGGTCACCGGCAACTACCGAGCCTGGCGGCATTTCGTCGCGATGCGGGCCACCGAGCACGCCGATGTCGAGATCCGTGAATGCGCCGTTGCCTGCCTGCGCGAACTTCAGCGGGTGGCCGAAAACGTGTTCGCCGACTTCGAGATCAGCGCGCTGCCCGACGGCACCGAGGTCGCCTCGAGCCCGCTCGTCGCCGAGGGCTGAGAACTCGCCCGACGGGATGATTCCGCTCGCAACTGGTCTAGCGGTAGACTGCACGCGCCCCACCCCGCTCCGGACCCCCGACTGGCGCGGTGTGGGGCCTCTTGCGTTTGCGAGCGGTACTGTTCCGAAAATGAGCCCCGCGTCTCGAATGCCCTTCGGGCGGGTCTTGACGGCTATGGTCACGCCGTTCACAGCCGACGGAGCCCTGGACGTCGCCGGAGCCCAACGACTGGCCAGCCACCTCGTGGACGACGGCGGCTGCGACGGCCTCGTCCTGTCCGGTACGACGGGGGAATCGCCGACCACCAGCGACGAGGAAAAGCACACCCTGCTGGCCGCGGTGCTGGAAGCAGTGGGTGACCGGGCGAGCGTCCTGGCCGGGGTGGGTACGAACGACACCGCGCACACCGTGCAGCTGGCCCGGATGGCCGCGGACGCCGGTGCTGACGGCCTGCTCGTCGTGACGCCGTACTACAGCCGCCCTCCGCAGGATGGCCTGGCCCGGCACTTCCAGACGGTGGCCGACGCCACCGACCTGCCCGTCATGCTCTACGACATCCCGGTGCGCACCGGCGTACCGCTGGAGGTAGAGACGCTGGTCCGCCTCGCCGAGCATCCGCGGATCGTGGCGGTCAAGGACGCCAAGGGTGACCTGGGTGCGGTGTCCTGGACGCTGGCCCGCACCGACCTTGCCTACTACTGCGGCGAGGACATGCTGAACCTCCCGATGATCGCGGTGGGGGCGGTCGGCGTCGTCAGCGTCGTGGGGCACGTCGTCGGCCCGCGGCTGCGGGAGATGCTGGACGCCTACGACAAGGGCGACATCGCCCATGCCGCGGCTGTCCACAGGGGACTATTACCGGTCTACACCGGGACGTTCCGCACACAGGGCGTCATCCTCACCAAGGCGACGCTCGCCCTGCTCGGCCTGCCGGGCGGGCCGGTCCGCTCACCTCTGGTCGATGCCACCGACGAGCAGGTCGCCCGGCTGCAGGAGGATCTGCGCGCCGGCGGGGTCGCCTGGTGACTCAAGCCGGACCGGCGCAGCCATTGGCTGCGCCACCCGCACTGCCGGGTCACGGTCTGCGCGTGGTCGCGTTGGGTGGTCTCGGGGAGATCGGCCGCAACATGACGGTCTTCGAGTACGCCGGACAGCTGCTCCTGGTGGACTGCGGGGTGCTGTTCCCGGAGGAGGATCAGCCCGGTGTCGACCTGATCCTGCCGGACTTCGCCTACCTCGAGGACCGCCTCGCCGACGTGGTCGCGCTGATCCTGACCCACGGGCACGAGGACCACATCGGCGCCGTGCCGTACCTGCTGCGGCTACGGGCCGACATCCCCGTCGTCGGCTCGCGGTTCACGATCGCGCTGATCGAGGCGAAGCTGCGCGAGCACCGGATCACGCCGGTCACCCAGGTCGTCGTCGAAGGCGAACATGCGCCGCTGGGCGTCTTCGACTGCGAGTTCTTCGCGGTGAACCACTCGATCCCCGACGCGCTGGCAGTTGCGATCCGGACCCCGGCCGGGCTCGTCCTGCACACCGGCGACTTCAAGATGGACCAGCTACCGCTGGACGGCCGGTTGACCGACCTCGGCGGGTTCGCCCGGCTCGGCGCCGAGGGGATAGACCTGCTGTTGAGCGACTCGACGAACGCCGAGATCCCCGGCTTCGTCACCGCGGAGCGCGAGATCGGCCCGGTGCTCGACGGGATCTTCCGCGAGGCGAGCCGGCGGGTGATCGTGTCCTGCTTCGCCTCACACGTCCACCGGGTGCAGCAGGTGCTCGACGTCGCGGCCCAGCACCGGCGCAAGGTGGCCTTCGTCGGGCGGTCGATGGTGCGCAACATGGGCGTCGCGAGCGATCTCGGGCTGTTGACGATCCCGCCGGGACTCATGGTGGGCATGGACGAGGCGGCGGCGATGCCGCCCGCGCAGGTCGTCCTGCTCAGCACCGGCTCCCAGGGCGAGCCGATGTCGGCGCTGTCCCGGATGGCGAAGGGGACTCATCACCAGATCCGGGTCGACCCCGGCGACGCCGTGATCCTCGCCTCGAGCCTGGTGCCCGGCAACGAGTCCGCGGTGTTCCGGGTCATCAACGCGCTGGTCCGGTTGGGCGCCACCGTCGTCCACGGCGGGGTCGCCTCCGTACACGTCTCCGGCCACGCACCGGCAGGCGAACTGCTCTACCTGCTGAACGCCACCCGGCCGAGCAATGTGCTGCCCGTGCACGGCGAGTGGCGGCACCTGCGGGCGCACGGCCGGCTGGCCGAGCTCACCGGCGTACCGGCTGATCGCGTCATCCTGGCCGAGGACGGGGTAGTGGTCGACCTCGTCGACGGGCTCGCCCGGATCACCGGCAAGGTCGAGTGCGGCCTGGTGTACGTCGACGGCAACGTGGTCGGAGATGTGGGGGAGGAGTCGCTGCGGGACCGGCGGGTCCTCGGCGAGGAGGGGTTCCTCGCCATCACCATCGTCGTCGAACCGTCGACGCGCACCATCGTCCGCGAGCCGCATGTGTCCACCCGCGGCTTCTCCGACGCCCCCGGCGCCTTTGACGACTTGCTTCCGCTGGTCGAGAAGGAGCTGGCCCGCCAACTCACCGACGGCGTCACCGACACCCACCGGCTCGCCCAGGCCGTTCGAAGGGTGGCCGGCAAGTGGGTCGCCGACACCTACCGGCGCCGTCCGATGATCCTGCCCACCGTCCTCGAGGTCTGACCGGTTTTCGGCTGGGCCGGCTCACCGACCCTCCCAGCGTGCCCGGAGCCGCGCAGCGCCAGCTGGGGTGAACAGCGACCGGACGAGCAGCTGGTGCCAGATCCTGACCCGCTCCGGGCGGTTGACCCGCCCCAAGGCTTCGTCAGCGTCGCGGAGCACGGATCCGGCATTGTGCAGCAGCACACCGGAGGTGTACCCGAGGCGTTGCCAACCCAGTCGGAGAAGGAGACGGTCGCGGATGAGGTCTTGAGCGTGCCGACGTGGGTCCCGGTGCACCTCGCCGTCGTATTCGGGCAGCCGTCGGGTTCCAAGGATGCGGAGGTCGGCCCGTGCGCGGACGATTCCATCTCGGTCGCGCACGTCGTACTGCGCCTGCACGGGAACGTCACAGACGAGGAACAGCAGGCGCAGCACCGACTCCCACGCCGACTCCGACCGCGCGTCCACGTAGGGGAGTGCGCGGCGCAGGGCAGGCGCGCCGCGTCGGCGCTGTGCCGCCGCCTGGCGCAGGTCGTTGAGCGTGCAGTGTCCAAGGCTCAGCGCAGCGTCGGCGAGGACGACGAGGTCGAGCAGGCCGAGGTCACGAGCGGAGGCCAGCAGGATCTCCGGTGGCGTGGCGACCCGCAGCCCGCCACTGGGTCCCAATCGATTCGTTGGGTGTGCCGGCAGACAACGAGCCCGGGCCGGCGCGGCCGGGGTTCAGAGTCCATGATCCCCGCAAACACAGGAAGCTCGGCGGGCAAGGGTGGCAGCCACCAGCCCCGCACCATGGCTCCCGTCAGGTGGGTGAAGGTGCCCGAGTTCGGCAGCACCTGCTGCCAGGACGCCAGGTCGGCCAGGCGCTCGCCGGCAAGCCCGAGAGGACGGTGCACGCCGTAAGTGACCCGCACCC
>Ga0136616_10001150_pt1 | contig 13712 bp, 13 predicted proteins | sample AntDrymUQ2992106_2_FD_106648 | JGI IMG/M metagenome (GOLD analysis project Ga0136616, IMG submission 106648) | Polar desert sand microbial communities from Dry Valleys, Antarctica - metaG UQ299 (21.06) | ecosystem: Environmental > Terrestrial > Soil > Desert | place: Antarctica: Dry Valley...
CGATACGTCGTCAGCTTGCCGCCGACGATGGAGATAAAACCTTCAACGGCGGGCGTGTGATCGTGTATGAAGTGGCGGCGCGTGACCCGGCCCGCTGTGCCGTTTGACTTGTAAGCGAGGGGCCGTACGCCGGAATACGTGTAGAGAACTGAGTCGCGCGTGAGCTTCGCCGCCGGGATGACGCGGTTCGTCTCGCGGAGCAAATACTCGATCTCATCTTCATCAGCCGCGACTTCATCAAGCTCGCCCGCGAAGCGCGTGTCGGTTGTTCCGATCAGATATTTGCCGTTCCACGGGATGATAAAGAACGGACGGCGGTCTGCCGCCGCTTCCGCATAGAGCGCGCATGGCGGCGCGCCCGGAAATGGCTCGACGACGAGATGGCTGCCTTTGGTCCCCCCAATCAATTGCGGCGACGCGCACGGCACACACGCGACGACTTCATCGACCCATGGCCCGGCCACATTCACGACGACCGCACCGTGCGCTTGATAAGTTCCGCCATCGATCAGATCGACGAATACCACACCACAGACCGCTCCGCTTTCAACCAGACCGCGCTCGACGCGCGCGTAAGTCAAAATTGTCGCGCCGCGTTCACGCGCCGACAACACATTCTCCACAACGAGCCTTTCGGCAAACTCAACCTGTGCGTCGCAGTAAAGAGCCGCGCCTTGTAAGCCTTCGCGCATGAGTCCCGGCGCGCGCTGGAGCGTTTCTTCGCGTGACAGCATCCGATGACGTGCGAGCGACTTGTCGAACGAAAGTAAATCGTAGGCCCACATCCCGGCGCGGATCGCACGCCACGTGCGCGCGCCGCCCGCATACACGGGGACAAGCATCAGCAACGGCTTGACCAGATGCGGAGCTGCTCTCAACAATTGTTCGCGCTCGCGCAGAGACTCCCGCACCAATTTGATCTCGCCATGTTCGAGATACCGCAGGCCGCCGTGAATTAAGCGGGTGGACCAACTCGTCGTCCCGCCTGCGATGTCACCCTTGTCGAGCAGCAAGACGCGCAAGCCCCGCATCGCCGCATCACGCGCGATGCCCGCGCCGTTAATCCCTGCGCCGATGATGATCGCGTCGAAGATAGTGTCAGCGCTGGCGGAGAGACTTTCACGCATGGCTCTATCGTTGGTAATAGCGAGCGGTGTTGACGCTGACGGCAGGAGAGTTCACGCTGGAGACGCAAAGGGCGCAAAGAGTTGAATCATTTCTTCGCGCCCTTTGCGTCTTCAGCGTGAAACATTTTCGGCTTCGCTAATGCTGCAAAGTCTTCCACACGAACATCAACGCCGGCTCACTCCGCTCCACGAGAAAGGACCAGCCGTGTCCGCCCGGTGCGATTGTAAACCCGTGCGCGATGCCGGCGGCTGTCAGCGCCTCGTCTAATTTTCGATTACCCGCCTCGAAGCCGTAACGATCCGCATCGCCGACATCGAAATAGATTTTCAGACGCTTGATTCGGCCTGCATTCGCCTTCGCCAAATGCAGCGGGCTGTTGGCTTGAAAGTACGCGGCGTCGAGCGGCTGGCCGAAAAGTTTCGTTGCCAACGAGTAGCGATAATTAGCGGCACGCTGCTCTGGCGAGGACGGGGCTTGCGGCAGTTCATCGAAGAGCGCGGCGCTGTGCGCGGCGACGCCCGCGAAAAGTTCCGGGCGCTTGAAAGCGATCAGCAGCGCGCCGTAGCCGCCCATCGAGATGCCTGCGATGACGCGGCTCTCAGGCTTTGCCATTGTCTGGTACTTCGCATCGATGAACGGCAGAAAATCTTTCACGATGGCGTCTTCGTAACGCGCGCCGTCTTTGGCATTGAGGTAAAAACTATTCGCCCCGTAAGGCGCGGCGACGATGAAATCACCGATCTTTCCGGCGGCGCGCAGGGCTTCCAGCTTGCCCTCCATGCAATGCGTTTCCCAATCGCGCTCGTCGTTGTTCAAGCCGTGCAGAAAAATGACGAGGGGAAATCGGCGCGCCGTTTCCTTGTCATATGCAGGCGGCAGCGACACCGCATAGCGCACGCTCCGGCTCAGACTCGCTGACGGAAACTCGCCATATTCGATCCGCCCGGCGAAAGAGTTTTTGGATTGAGCCGGAGAATTCGGCGGGATCGTCTGTGTGGCAGGCTGCGCTGGCGACGGCGTTGACAGCGCCAGCATGGCAAGGACTACAAGAAGAAAGGGTTTAACAAGAAAGACTTGGTAATGGCTCAATCGGGGGAGCGGGGCGGAAACCCGCGCGTCAGCAAGGGCGCTCGGCTTGCGCCCTCCCGCACGGTCGGGCTTCTGACTGTCTCTCCACCTTGAACCACTACCAAAGATTTTTGGGCCGCAGAGCTGCAAAGCAAAACTCAAACTGTCACTTCTCCTTAGTGCGTTCACGCTACGGCTTGACCGAAGGTTTTGACGGAAAATGGTTCAACCCCAAGCGCGCGGCGGTGCGGTCGCTCAGGTCGATCATCGTAGCCCCGTTGATCGCGGCGGCGATACAGATCGTCTCGCTGATCTCTTCCTTCGTCGCGCCCAAAGCGAGCGCTTTCTTCATATGCCCGTCGATGCACCCTTCGCACTTCGCGACGAGCGAGGCGGCAATCGAGATCAACTCCTGCACCTTCGGATCAAGCACGCGCGTCTCCGGGTTGTAGTACAGCTCTTTGTAATACGCGCCATAAACTTTCTTCATGCGCGGTTCGAGCATTGAATAAGAGTTTGACGGCTCGTCCGCCGTCGTCGGGATCAGATCACCGTTCGACTCCGCGACGGCCACGCTCGAAGCGCCGGTCGTCGCCACAGCCTTCGGCGCTTCCAAATCTTTGTCTGCCATGCAACTTCTCCTTCTTTCAATTGCGGATTGTGGATTGCGGATTAGAAGACAAGTCATCTTTCATTCCGCATTCCGCATTCCGCAATTAGTTCAGCGTCAGCGTCTCAGTCAGCATTCGATCTCCATAGTGGAGTTTGAGCAGCACGTCTTTGCCTTTGCTGTCGAGGGCGACTTGGAGGTGATCGATCATCGGCGCGCCTTTGGCAAAAGCGGCGGGCCTCTGGCTGATCACTTTGGCGTCCGCCGGTGTTTCGACGAAGACGTTGCCGGCCTTGAGAAATGTGCCGCCTTCTGCGGCCGGCTTAAAGGCCGCGATGGAGACGGTCATCGGCGAATTCTTCGATGGATTCTTCGGCGTGATAAAGACGACGTAATCGCCCGGCTCCAACTTTTTGCCATCGTGTGTCGCGGCGTGCGCGAGCGTCAGATGCGCGACGGGCCACGAGCGCGAGCTGTAGTAACCGCTGTTGCGCGGATCGACGCCGCTTTCGATATAGCCGAAGGTCGCCTCGCCCCACGGCAAATTGAGGTAACGCACCGAGACGGCGTTCTTCATCCCGCTGTGATCGACCGTCGCGGTCTGCACTGTCGTCTGCTTGCGCTTGTCCATCCCCTGCGCGAAAGCGCCCGTCAGCGAGAGCGAGAGCAGCACAGCCAGCGACAAAGTCTTGATGAGAGAGCGAACGAGAGTTCTGTTTTTCATGTTACCGGAAACCTTTCTGTGAAATTGAATGATCGACGTTGCGAATGTTGTTTGATACGCGAGGGTGGCGGCGACGGTTTCACTGTGGGGGACGCTCGGCATTGGCGGCGCGCTGCAAAAACTCGTCAACCGCATCCACGTAAGCCGCCTGCGCCCTCTCGCTCGCGGCCTCGTCTTCGTCGTCGAGATCGAACGCGCGACCGTGCCGCGCGCCTTCGACGATCAGTTTACTTTTCAACGGATGCTGCGCCGCCGCGTAGAGCGGCTCCAACACCGTCGCATTCGGCATTCGCTGATCCGCCGTGCCGCCGATGAACAAAACGGGACGGTCGATCTTTTGCACGGCGCGCAACAGATCGAAATCGCCGGGCGCGAAATTGAGCCGCCAAGCAGTGAACTTTATCAGCAGCGTCGCGAAAGGAAAAGCGGGCAACGGCGTCAGCCCGATATGATGCCGCACCGTGTCCGCGAACGACAGGAAGCTCGATTCAGCGATGACGGCGAGCGGCTCATTTTCCATCTCAACCGCCGCCAACAGCGTCGCCGCCGCGCCCATCGAGATGCCCATCAGCGCGATTTTGTTGTCCGGCGCACGCTCTCGTGCGAAGCGCGCTGCCGCCGCCACGTCGCGCCGCTCGTCAAAACCGACGGTCGAAAATTCCGCGCGGCTCTTTCCGTGCCGCCGCAGATCGTAAAGTAAAACGTCGTAGCCGCGCCGCCACAGCGCGACGCCGCGTTCCAGCATCTCGTAGCGCGAGCGAAACAACCCGTGCGTCAACACAACCGTGATCCCCTTCGCGCCCGCCTCGTTCGCTGGCAGATACCAACCCGACAATTGAATGCTGTTAGCGGAAGTGAAAGTCACGTCCTCATACGTCGCGCCCAATTGCGCCGGCGTGTCTGTGCGCTCACGCTCGCCCGGTCTGGTCCCCGCCTTCGTGATCGCGAAGCTCAACAACCACGTCAGCCCCAACACAATGAGCAACACGGCGATGAGCGAGATTATTGCAAGCCTTCGTAGATAACGACGGCCTTTCGATTTTTTCTTCGTCAGTTCATCGTCCGCCGCGCGCTCCTCGTGCGGCTCTCGCAGCCTGCGGATCGTGAACCACGCGCCGAGCGTCAATACCGCGCACAAGGCCGCGACGCCCGCCAGCCCGTAAGCCGGATAGAGTCGCGCGCCAAGGGCGACCGCCGCTGCGATGCCGAGTTGCGACGCGCCGTTTCGCAGAGCGATGTACGTCGCACGCTCCGCCGAAGGGACCAGTTCCGTGACGAGCGCTTGCAACGGCGCGACGCGCGATGCGGCGACGAACGCCGTCACGCCGATCACGATCCACAAAGGCGCGCCCCAATTGAACGTCGGCACAAGCAGCAGCGCGACCGCCATCGAGAGACTACCCACGATTGCCACGCGCCGTTTGCCGTATTTGTCCGCGAGCAGTCCGCCCAACGCACCGCCCGCCACTGCGCCGAGACCGGCGACGGCATAGAGCGTCCCGACCTCACGCGCGCCTGCGCCAAAGGCGTCCGCCAGCCACGCGCCCAAGTAAGTCGTTAGTCCGACCAAGCCCCCAGAAACAAAGAACGCGCTGACGATTCCCATCCGCGTCGAGCGCGTCCGCATCGCTAATCGCCACAACGCACCGAGCGACCCATGATCAGCGCCACTCTCAAGATTGGTCCCCTGCCCATAATCGCGCGTCGCTCCATCTGTTCTCTCCACTCTTTCAGACGCTTCCACCACAGTCAACGGAAACAAACGCACGAGCAGACCCGCCAACGCCACCAACACTGCCGCGCCGACGAAGACTGCGCGCCAGCCGAAGCGCCCAGCCACAAACGCGCCCAGAGGCACACCCAACACCGGCGCGAGGAAATAACTGATCGCCACGCCGCTCATCTGTCGTCCGCGCCGCGCGTAACTCGAAGCATCCGCCAACGCCGCAATCGCCAACGCCGAAACTAACCCGCCCGCCAAACCCGCCAACGCCCGCGCCGTCCAGAAGAGCATCAAGTTCGTCGAGACCGCTGCGAGCAGATCAGCCGCGACGAACACACCCGCCGCCAACGGCAACCACCCTGCCGGGCGCAACGTACGCGAGTATCTCCCCAACAGCAGCGCAACTGCCGCCGCCGCCAACGAATACAGTGTCACGCTGCTCGCCACGCCCGCCGCAGTTGCGCCCAGCGCGACCGCGATCTGCGGTGCGATCGCGGCCACGACTTGCGAATCAATCAACGCCACCAAAATCAACAGGCACACGCAGAGCGCGGCTAACCCCGTCGATTGAGTTTGCGGCGCTGCGGCATCGGAAGTTTTTGCAGACATAGACAGAGAGGGCGCTGCTTTCAGCTTATGGAACACGCGCATTATTAACCCAGCCCGCTCCGCAAAAGCAAAACGAGCGTCGCGTCCGATTCGTCAGCAGTAACTCCTCGACATCAGTTTATCGTGCAGTAGCAATGCAGTAGTTCCGACAAAATTCTGACATATCACTAGTTTAGAATGCGTCTAAATTAGTAATGAATATAATGACCGTCATCCAAGCTGGCGAACTACTCCGCGATGCTGGGCTGAAGCGCACGCCGCAGCGCGCCGCCGTGCTTGATTATCTCGCGCGCGCCGGGACGCATCCGACCGCGGACGAGGTGTTTGCGGCGGTCAACCGGCGTTTGCCGCGCGCTTCGCGGGCGACGGTTTATAATGCTCTGCGCGCGTTGCGCGAGGCCGGGCTGATTCAAGAAGTTCGCTTCGACGCCGCCGTGGCGCGTTACGAGGTGAACCTGATGCCGCACCATCATTTCATCTGCCGCGTCTGCGGCGGCTTTGAAGATGTGGCGGCGGCGGATGTACAGCCGCGCGTTCGGCTCAAGGACGGCTACCAAGTGGAGGGGTGCGAATTGACCGTGCGTGGCGTCTGCGCGACATGCGGCGAGCGCGGGCAGCCACGTCGGGCGCGTCAGAGAGTTTGAGGAATCGAGAGATTGAATGAGGAGGATCAAGAACTGATGGCAAGCAAAACCAAAACTGGGACGGAAGTCAAAACCACGCCGATCAGCATCGGCATCGAGGAAGCGGATCGGCGCGAGATCGCCGCCGGATTGTCGCGCCTGTTGGCCGACAATTTCACGCTCTATCTCAAGACGCACAATTTTCACTGGAACGTCACGGGACCAATGTTCCGCACGCTGCACATTATGTTCGAGGAGCAGTACAACGAACTATGGACGGCCAATGATTTGATCGCCGAGCGCGTCCGCGCATTGGGCCATTTCGCGCCCGGCAGTTTCGCGGAGTTCACGAAGCTCGCGTCGATTCAGGAAGCGCAAGGCGTCCCGGCGGCGCAAGACATGATCCGCCTGCTCGTCGAAGGCCACGAAGCGGCGGCGCGCACGGCGCGCGGCGTCATCAAGACGGCGGAAGGCGCGAACGACGCCCCGACCGCTGATCTTTTGACCGAACGCTTGCAAGTTCACGAGAAAACCGCTTGGATGCTCCGCAGCCTGCTCGCCGAAGAGGGCGGCACGGCAGCCGCGCAAGGGGCGTAATCAAACAGTGAGGAAATGATGAATAGATCTCTTGCAAAAGTGGTGATTCTTTGCGGCTGCGGCCGCCTGAAGTGCGGAAAGGCTGTGCCTTTCCGCCACGCAGCTCTTTTGGTTTATTGAGGCTGCGCCTCTGCGGTCGTCGTGTGAGGCATAGCCTCACACAAAAACATAAGATCACTGGCCCGGAAAGGCTCCGCCTTTCCGCACTGCAAGTGGCACAGCCGCTGGAACAACCACGCTGTTGCTTGGCTTTACAGCCAAAGGCAACATGAGCCGAATCTTTTCTCATCCGCGTTTATCCGCGCTCATCTGCGGCTCATTATTTATGCGCTCCGCATCAACTCGCGCGGCACGCGCACGGCCTTGTGTTCTTCGGGCGCGCCGAAGATGTCGGGGTGAATGAGGTGCGCGAGTATCTCCGCGCCGTCCACGACGCGCGGCCCCGGGCGGCTGAAATACGAAGTGGCATCGACCGCCCACACGTTGCTTTCGCGCACCGCCGGCAGTTCATCCCAACCTTCAGGCAGGCGCGCTTTCATCAGCGCGCGCAAAGTGTCTTCCGCGTAATAGCCACACGGGGCCAGCACGATCACTTCCGGCGCATAGTCGCGAATCTCTGCGGCGGTCGTCGTCCGCGAAGGCTGACCGGCGTGGCCGAAGGTGTGATCGCCGCCGGCAAGCGCGATTTGTTCGGGGACCCAATGGCCGGGCGCGAACGGCGGCTCAAGCCATTCGAGGACGAGCGTGCGCGGGCGGCGTACTATGTCCACGAGCGGCAACGTTAGCGCGTCGAGCCGTGTCATCAACTCTCTCACCAACTCTTCGGCTTCCAGTTCGCGGTGTGTCAATGCGCCAACGGCGCGAATGTTAGCGAAGATGTCCTTGATCGTGTTTGGTTCGAGCGAGACGACTTTCACCTCCGCCTCGAACAGGCGCGCGGCGGCCTGCTCAACTGTTTTGTAACTGACGGCGCACACGTCGCAGAGTTCCTGCGTCAAGATCAAGTCCGGCTTGAGAGCGCGCAATTGTTCTTCGTCGAGATCGTAAATCGAGCCGTGTCCGTCGAGTTGCGAGCGCACTGCCGCGTCGATCTCGTGGCTCGTCATCGTTTGGTGCGAAATGCGGCTCGCCGTCAACTGCGGCTTGCCGACGACCGTCGCCGGGTAATCGCATTCGTGTGTGACGCCGACTAAAGCATCTGCGAGTCCGAGCGCGCAGACGATCTCTGTCGCCGAAGGCAGCAGCGAGACAATGCGCGGCGTTGATCTGCTCATCGAGATTGAGAACCTTTCTGATTTCAAGCTTGCCAGTATCGTCCGAGAGCTTTGCGCGCCACATGCGCCGCTGTCAAGAACTTTCAACGGTTTCGCGTTTCGCGTTTCGCGTTCAAAACGGTTTCGCCTTCAACTCGAAACGCAAAACTATGCGGTTGCTTTTGCGCTTGCGCTGTGACGCGCTACAATCTGTGTGGCCTTCAAATTCAAACATTTGAGAGAAGAGGTTTCCGATGCAGGATCGACCGACAGGCTTGCCGGCGACACAGCCCGGCAGCGCGGCATTGAAGTCGTTCACACAAATCATGTTGGAGCGGCGCGCGACCGGCAATTTCACGTCCGACGAAGTGCCGGAAGAAATTCTCAATGCGATTTTGGAGCTTGGGGCGCAAGCTCCCTCGGGCTACAACTTGCAGCCGTGGCGCTTCATCGTCGTGCGCGACGAAGCGAACCGCCGGCGCTTACAGTCGGTCGCTTTCAATCAACCGAAGGTCGGGCAAGCGCCGGTCGTGATCATCGCCATCGGCATGAAGGAAGAGTGGAAGCAGACCGCCGACGAGGTGTTTCGTGAAGGCGCAGAGCGCGGCGCGGGCCAGCCGGAAAATGTCGAGCCATACAAACAGGGGGCTTTGCGGTTTCTCGCAACCTTGCCGATGGACGTGTGGGTGAACCGGCATACGATGATCGCATTCACATCAATGATGCTGGCGGCGGAAGCCTACGGCTTCGACACCGCGCCAATGGAAGGCTTCGACGCAGCGGGCGTCAAACGCGAGTTCAACATTCCCGACGAAGCGGAAGTCGTCGCCCTGCTCGCCATCGGGCGCATGAAAGAACCGGACAAACCGTATCCCGGTCGCTTCGCCCTCAACCGAATTATTTTCAGCGAGCGGTACGGCGAAGAGTGGAAGGCGGGGGATAGGGGTTAGGGGTTGGGATAAAAACAACCTCAGATTTGAAACTTAAGATTTCGCAGCCGAGATTTCCAATTTTGAGATGTGAAATCTGAGATTGTCTTTCCAACCCCCAGCCCCTATCCCCTAACCCCTTCTCCGAAGGAGACAGTGATGCAAGAACAAACTGAGGCGCGTTTTGGCGGCGTGGTGGATCACGTCGCAGTACAGTGTGAAGATTTGCCGGGCGCGGTGCGCGAGTATGAGCGGCTTGGATTTCGTTTGGAGACGATGTATGAGGATTGGGCGATGCTGCGCGATGCGCGCGGCTTCGGCGTGGCGCTCTTGCCGCCCAACTCGAAGCATCCGCCGCACATGGGGCTGCGTGTGGAGACGCGCGAAGAATTGGAAGAGGCCGCGCGCCGCGAGAACCGTCCCGTCAAGGAACACCGCGACCGCACCGTTTCCTTCTACACCAAAGGCGTCGGCAATCAGATCGTCGAGTTGATTTATTATCCACCGGATCATCAAAAGTAGTTCAAAGTTCAAAGTTCAAGGTTCAAAGTTGAGCCTGTCATCGACCTTGAACTTTGAACTTTGAACTTTGAACTTTGAACTATGCTGTTATTTCTTGAATCAATCGGGACGGGCGAGTTGCTCTTGATCCTTGTGGTGGCGCTGATGGTCTTCGGGCCGCGCAAGTTGCCGGAGTTGGCGAAGACGTTGGGTAAGAGCGTTAATGATTTCCGGCGCGCGTCGGATGATTTCAAGCGGACGTGGGAGCGCGAGGTCGAGACGGAGCGCGTCGAAGAGCGTGCGCGCATTGATCGCGCGCTGCATGAGCCGGACGAACGCGACGAACAAGCGTCGATTGAAGAACGCGCGATCATGCCAATCGAGCAGCCCGCCGCCGTCGCGCGCGGCGCAGAGATCGAAACTGTAACAATTAACAATCAGCAAGAGGCTCCTGACCTTTCGCGCAAAAGCGACTGGCTGTAAGTGATCGAAAGTTTACGCTAACAAAATCCCGCCTGAACCCGATGGCTTCCCTTTTAGAAACTGAACGAGAAGAACGCGATGACCGTCTCGGCGGGCAGATGTCTTTCCTCGAACACCTCGACGAGTTGCGCCGCCGTTTGATCCGCTCGGTGGTCTTCATCTTCGTCGCGGTCTTCGCTTGCTGGTTCGTCTCGGATCACATCTACAACTTTCTCGCGCGTCCCGTGCGCGTCGCGCTGGCCGAAGCGCAGCGGCAGCAACTCGCGGTGGCGGGCGGCGTGACCGGGCAGGAGATGGCCCTGCCGATCACGACGCTCAAGGAAGGAGACACCGGGCGTTTCGTCTTTGGCGAAGCGACCACGCTCGGCCAGAGCGTGATCCCGATGGGCGCGTCGGTGCAGGCGCGCGTCGCGCTCGACGGACAGGGGAGCATCGGCCTCTTCACGGATGAGCCGCTCTACGCAGGCAACACAGTGATCCCGAAAGGCGTTCGCCTGCCTTTGGAGTTGAATGTTGATCCGAGCGTGCTGCCCGGCATCGATCCGCGCCTCGTCGTCAACACGGCGCTGGAGCCGTTCTCGCTCTACTTCAAAGTCTCGCTTTACGCCGCTGTCTGTCTCGCCGTGCCGTTTTTGCTCTGGCAAGTCTGGGCCTTCATCGCGCCCGGCCTCTACCCGCACGAGCGTGGCTACGCGATTCCCTTCATCCTGCTCTCGACCATCGCCTTCGTCATCGGCGCGGCCTTCGCCTATTACGTCATTTTTCCGCCAGCAGCGACGTACCTGCTCGGACTCGGCCAAGATTTTCAACTGCTCTTAAAAGCCAGCGACTATTTCGACTTCATCATCTTCATCATGCTCGGCATGGGCCTCGTCTTCCAGATGCCCGCGATCACTTACGTCCTCTCGCGCCTCGGCCTCGTCTCCGCGCACTTTCTCATCGGCGTGTGGCGCACCGCGCTGATCGTCATCCTCATCGCCGCCGCCGTCCTTTCGCCCACCAGCGACGTGATGAACATGATGCTCTTCGCCGCGCCGATGGTCGTGCTGTATTTGGTCTCAATTTTTATTGCTTGGATATTCGGGAGACAGAGGCAGGCGAAACCGAAAAATTAGCGGGGTGAGGATGAAGAACAACGTTCGGTGGCTCGGTTGAATGGCTGTTTTCTCGCTCGCGCTGAACCACCGAATAGTTCAGCCAATTCCGCCGCTCGGTCGTGATGCTGATCCCTTTCATTGACTAAAGCGACGACGTATGAGGTGTCGATGAAAACCTCAGTCAATGGTCTGCTCTCCAGTCAGATAAAGGTCGATGTTCTCAGAAAAGTCCGCCGGCCCGCTGATCCGAATCTGCCTCAACTTAGGCATTAAACTCGGCTCCGCGCTCTGAGGCCGTGACGCGGCGAACGCTTTGACGATCCGGTAAAGTTCTTCAAGACGCTCATCCGGCACTCGCTCAACCTCTGACTTGATAGCTTCTTTCGTAATCATGCTGATCACTTTACCCCAGTGACAGCCATTGTAAAAGCAGTTTTCTCATCTGACGGGCAACCGGGCTGCCTGCCTGCCGCATCTTGATTTTGTCCTACTGAGGCTCTAAAATTTGCTCTGCAAGTTTGGCGATGCTTGAGGTTATGCCTTTGTGGGAGATGCTTTGAGGCCAGCTCAGGGCGTCGCCGTTTTTGCAATCATCGCGTTGTTTTCATCACGGGGTTTTGCTTTCGCGCCGCCACTCTACTTCGGGCGGGCGCGAGTCTCAAATAACAGCTTATCGACTGATACGCAGCACAGGAGTTAGTAACTATGACTCGTCTGAATTGGCTCCGCTTCCCGGCGTTCATCCTCCTCGTTTGGACGCTCGCCGTCCCTATCGCCGTCCCGGCGCAAAAGAAAGACAAGAAGAACGACAGTCAAGACGTGACCGAGCGCGAGCGCAACGTCAGGCCGGAGTTGAAGAAGGTTTACAAAGACTGGATCAACGAGGACGTGGCGTACATCATCACGGATGAAGAGCGCAAGGTTTTCAAGAGGCTCGCCACCGATGAAGAACGCGAGTCATTCATCGAAGCCTTCTGGCGGAAGCGCGATCCTGATCCGGACACGGACGAGAACGAATACAAGGAAGAGTATTACGAGCGCATCGCCTACGCCAACGAGCATTACGCTTCGGGCATCCCCGGTTGGAAGACGGATCGCGGGCGCATCTACATCGCTTACGGCAAGCCCGACGGAGTCGAGTCGCATCCTTCAGGCGGCGCTTATGATCGTCCTTCCTATCACGGTGGCGGTTCGACGACCACTTATCCGTTTGAAGTCTGGTTTTATCGTCACATTGCGAACATTGGCTCCGGCATCGAGATCGAGTTCGTTGATCCGACTGGGACGGGCGAGTATCGTATCGCCCGCTCGCCGGACGAGAAAGACGCCATGCTCTACGTGCCGGGTGCGGGACTCACGCTCAACGAGCAACTCGGCCTGTCGAGCAAGTCTGATCGCGTGGCTTACGGGTCGCAGTACCAACGCGAGCAGGACAGCCCGTTCTCGCGCCTCCAACTGCTCGTAGATTTGCAGAGAGCGCCCGCGATCAAGAATCCCGAACTGGCCGCGCTCCTGACCAGTTCGCCGAACGTCGAAGAGAATGCGCTCAACTTCGACCTGCGGATCGACTTCTTCCGCCAATCAGAGGAGCGCGTCGTGACCGCCTTCACGATCCAGACCGAGAACAACGAATTGGCGTTCGCCGACATCGGCGGCGTCCAGACGGCGCGGATGAATATTTTCGGCAGGATCGTCTCGCTCGCAGGGCGGCGCGTCGGCACGTTCGAGGATGTCGTGACGACGCAAGCCAGCGCTACCGAACTGCTCGACATGAAAGGCCGCAAGTCGGCTTACGGCAAAGCCGTTGCGTTGCCGCCGGGGACGTATCGCGCGGACGTGATCGTGCGCGACATCAACTCCGGCGCGACCCAAGTCGTGAAGAAAGGTTTTACAGTGCCGAAGTACGACGCGAAGCAACTCTCGACTTCGACGCTCATTCTCGCAGCCAAGCTGCAAGACCAATCCGGCCAGCCTTCGGTCGGCCAGTTCAGCATCGGCAACTTCAAAGTGATCCCGAACATCGCCGGCATCTTCCGCAAAGGCGATCCGGTTGGCGTCTATTTGCAAGTTTATAACGCCGGCATTGATCAGACGACGCTCCGGCCTTCGGTCGATGTCGAATACGTCTTGACGAAAGACGGCAAGGAACTCGGCAAGATGGCGGAAGACTGGCGCGGCATGTCCGACGCCGGCCAACGCCTAACGCTTGCCCGCCTCGTTGACACCGCGCAACTCGCGCCCGGCGATTACCAAATGGCGATCCGCATCAAAGACCGCGTCTCCGGCCAATCGCTTGCGCCGTCGGAGAAGTTCACGATAGTGCAGTGACGAGTGACGAGAAAAGCAAAGCGGCCTGCGCTTCAACAA
>Ga0136616_10001151_pt1 | contig 13708 bp, 13 predicted proteins | sample AntDrymUQ2992106_2_FD_106648 | JGI IMG/M metagenome (GOLD analysis project Ga0136616, IMG submission 106648) | Polar desert sand microbial communities from Dry Valleys, Antarctica - metaG UQ299 (21.06) | ecosystem: Environmental > Terrestrial > Soil > Desert | place: Antarctica: Dry Valley...
CATGCGCGCGCCGCCGGACTCGATGAAGCCCACGACGGGCGCGCCGGCGCGGCCGGCCAGGCGCAGCACGCGCACGATCGAGTCGGCGTGCTGCTCGCCGAGCGAGCCGCCGAGGTAGGACGGGTCCTGCGCGTAGCAGAACACCGGCCGGCCGTCGACGCGCCCGGCGCCGGAGATGACACCGTCGCCGGCCCGCGACTTCTCCCCCATGCGCCGCGAGCGGACGTCCGAGCGCAGCAGCGTGAGCGAGCCGCGGTCGCACAGGGCCTCCAGCCGCTCGACTGGAGTGAGCCGTGTCTCCGCGGCATGATCGATCTGGGTGGTCATAGGGCCTCCAGGCACAGGACGGCGTTGTGGCCGCCGAAGCCGAACGCATTGGACAGCGCCACGGCGGGGGCGCCGTTGGAGTCCAGCGTGCGGGCCTCGTTGGGCACGTAGTCGAGGTCGAGCCCCTCCTCGGGGTGCTCGTAGTTGAGCGTCGGCGGGGCGACGCGGTCGCGCATGGCGAGGATCGTCGCGACGGCCTCGACCGCGCCGGCCGCGCCGAGCAGGTGCCCGATCGAGGACTTCAGCGAGGAGACCGGCACGCCGCTGCCGAGCACGTGCTTGATGGCGATCGTCTCCGCGCGGTCGTTGAGCGGCGTCGAGGTGCCGTGTGCGTTGACGTAGACGACGTCCTGCGGGCCGAAGCCGGCGTCCTCGAGCGCACGCTTCATCGCCTCGATCGCGCCGCCGCCGTCCTTCTCGGGGGCGGTCAGGTGGTAGGCGTCCGAGCTGGCGCCGTAGCCGGCGATCCGCGCGAGCACGGTCGCGCCGCGCTCGCGGGCACGGTCGGCGTCCTCGAGCACGAGCACGCCCGCGCCCTCACCCATCACGAAGCCGTCGCGCTGGGCGTCGAAGGGGCGCGAGATGCCCGTGTCCGACAGCGCGTCGAGCGCCGCGAAGGCGGCCTTTGACAGCGGCGTCAGCGCCGCCTCCGAGCCGCCGGCGACGACCGCGTCGGCGTCGCCCGTCTGGATCATGCGCGTAGCCGCGCCGATCGAGTGCGCGCCCGCGGCGCAGGCGGACAGGATCGAATACGAGTGCCCGCGCAGCCGGTGGCGCATGGCGACGCCGGCGGCGCCGGCGTTGCCCATCATCAGCGGGACGGCCAGCGGCGAGACGGCCTTGGGGCCCTTCTCGAGCAGGGTCTGCTTGCCGTGCTCGAGCGTGCCGATGCCGCCGATGCCGGTGCCGATGATGCAGCCGATGCGGCCGGCGTCATACGGCAGCTCGTCCGCCCAGCCGGCCTCGCGCAGCGCCTCGTCAGAGGCGACCATCGCGAACTGCGTGAAGCGGTCGGCGCGGCGCGCCTCCTTCTTGGAGAGGTGCTCGGTGGGATCGAACTCGGTGCAGGCGCCGAGGCCGTCCTGGATGCCGGAGACGCCGGCGCGCCAGCGCTCGTAGAGCGTGCGCGCGCCGGTGCCGAGCGGGGTGACGGCGCCGATGCCGGTGACGACGACCTCGCGCTTCATCCCGCTCGATTCACCACGAGGTCGATCGCGTCGCCGACGGTCTTGATCTTGCCGACGTCGTCGCCCTTGAGCTGGACGCCGTACTCGTCCTCGATGATCTGCGACAGCTCGGCGAGGTCGAGCGAGTCGACGTCGAGCTGCTCGAAGGTGGCGTCGCGCGAGATGTCGGACTCCTCGACGCCGAACTGGGGCAGCGCGTCATAGACGGTCTTCTCGACGGCCTCGGGGGAAATGGTGGTGGCCATGGTGGGATCTCCTCTGGGTTGGGGGTGTCAGGCGGACATGCCGCCGTCGACGAACAAGGTCGTGCCGGTGACGTAGCCGGCCTCGTCGGAGGCAAGGAATCGCACGGCGGCGGCGACCTCCTCGGGCGTTCCGGCCCGGCGGGCCGGAACGGCCTGCATGACGGCGTCGGGCAGGTCCGCGGTCATGTCGGTGTCGATGAAGCCGGGGGCGACGGCGTTGACCGTGACGCCGCGGCGGGCGACCTCGGCGGCGACCGTCTTGGTCAGGCCGATCAGGCCGGCCTTGGCGGCGGCGTAGTTGGCCTGGCCGGCGTTGGCGCGCGGGCCGACGACCGAGGCGACGTTGATCACGCGGCCGTAGCGGGCCTTGATCATCGGGCGCATCGCGCCGCGGGTCATGCGGAAGGCGGCGGTGAGGTTCGTGCCGAGCACGCGGTCCCAGTCGTCGTCGTCCATCTGCACGACGAGGCCGTCCGCGGTCACGCCCGCGTTGTTGACGAGCGCGAGCACCGGCCCCAGCTCCGCCTCGGCGCGCTTGAACAGGTCCTCCGGGGCGCCGTTGGCGACGTCGCCGTGCAGCGCGACGGCGCGGCCGCCCTCCTTCTCGATCGCCTCGACGGTGGCGTTGGCGCCGGCCTCGTCGGAGCGGTAGTTGACCGCGACGGCCCAGCCGTCCCGCGCCAGCGCCTTGGCGATCGCGGAGCCGATGCCCTTGGACGCGCCGGTGACGAGCGCGGTGGCCCGGTCGGGCCGCGAGCTCACGCGGTCCCCCACTCGACGATGCCCGCGCCCCAGGTGAAGCCGGCGCCGATCGCGGCGACGAGCACCTTCTGGCCGGCGCGCAGGCGGTTGTCCTCGCGCAGCAGCGAGAGGGTCAGCGGGATCGAGGCGGCCGACGTGTTCGCCATGTGGGCGACGTAGTCGGCGACCTTGGCCGGCTCGAGGTCGAGCCGCTCCCCGACCGCGCGGATGATGCGGCCGTTGGCCTGGTGGTAGACGAACAGGTCGACGTCCTCCAGCTCCAGCCCGGCGCGCGCGATCGCGGCGACCGTGGCCTCGCTGAGGCGCTTGACGGCGGTCTGGTAGGTCGAGTGGCCGTCCATGCGGATGATGCGCTCCTCGATCGAGCACGTGATCGCCGGACCGAGCGAGCCGTCGGCGGCGAGCATGATCGGGCCGATCTCGCCGGCGCCGTCGGCGCCGAGCACGACGGCTCCGGCGCCGTCGCCGAACAGATGGGCGGTCTTGCGGTCGTCGAAGTCGAGCAGCCGCGTCAGCGCCTCGGCGCCGATCACGAGGACGTGGTCGGCGCGGCCCGTCTCGATCTGCCCGGCGGCCATCCGCAGCGCGGCCAGGAAGCCGGTGCAGGCGGCGCCGATGTCCATCGCCCCGGCGCGCTCGGCGCCGAGCGCGTTGGCCACGAGCGGCGCTGCGTTGGGACATAGGTCGTCCGGGCTCATCGTCGCCACGAGCACGAGGTCGAGGTCGTAGGCGTCGATCCCGGAGTCCGACAGCGCGCGGCGGCCGGCCCAGGTCGCCATGTCGCTCAGGCGGTCGGTCGGCGCGGCGCGGCGGCGCGTCTGCACGCCCGTGCGCTTGACGATCCACGCGTCGTCGACGCCGAGGCGCGGCGCCAGCTCGGAGTTCGGCACGACCTCGGCGGGGACCCAGTGGCCCACGCCGATGATCGAGGCGGTGCGCGGGGGCGCGACCGGCGTGCCGCTGCGCGTGGCCTCGCGAGCGATCGTGCGCAGGTCGGGCGGGAGCGTGGCGCTACGCATGGGCCAGCTCCGGGGTCTCGACCTTGCCGCCGTCGGGCAGGATCCGCTTCCCGAGGCGGGCGAGGACCTTGCCGGGCCCGACCTCGACGTAGCGGCCCACGCCCGCAGCGTGCAACGCGAGCATCGTCTCGCGCCAGCGCACGGGAGTGGTCAGCGCGGCGCTCAGCTCGGCGCGGACGTCGGTGAACGGCTCGGTGGTCGAGCACGAGACGACCGGGAAGCGCGACTCGCCGAGCTGCACCTCGTCGAGGGCGGCGCGGAAGGGCGCGACGGCCGGCGCCATCGCCGGCGAGTGGAACGCGCCGGCGACGTCGAGCTTGAGCGCGCGCCGGCCGTGGTCGCGGGCGTCCTCCTCGGCCACGGCCAGTGCCGTGCGCGAGCCGGACAGGACGAGCTGCCCGGGCGCGTTGTCGTTGGCGACCGTGACACCGGCCTGCTGCGCGATCTCGGCGGCCTCCGCCTCGGTGGCGCCGACGAGCGCGAGCATCGAGCCGCTGTCGTCGGCCTCCGCCATCAGGCGGCCGCGCAGCACGACGAGCGCGAGGGCGTCGTCGCGGTCGAGCACGCCGGCGGCGGCCAGCGCGGCCAGCTCGCCGAGCGAGTGCCCGGCGGCGGCGGACGGCTCGAGGTCGAGCGCGTCCCAGCCGGCGAGGCTGGCACAGAAGATCGCGGGCTGCGCGAAGCGGGTGCTCTCCTCGACGCGCGCGAAGGGGTCCTCGCCGACCAGCTCGATCACGCGATCGAGCAGGTCGGGGACGACGCGCGCGACGCGGTCGCGCATGTCGGGTGTCTGGCTGCCCTGGCCGGGGAACAGCGCGGCCGGCGCCTGGGTATCGGTCACGAAGCTCACGCCTCCCACCTTGGTGGCCATGCGCGCGTTTCGGGGTCTGGCGCTGTGCTTACCCCCCGGGTGGGGGGATGGTTGGCGCTTGGTGGGGGGTGGTGGTGGGGGTGGCGAGGTTCGAGGGGACGTGGCGAGGGGCGGGTGGCGAGGTTCGGGTGGCGCGTGGCGAGGGGCGGAGCGTCTTGAACTGCGGGCATGTATGGGTGGGGGGTTCGGATGGAGTCGGTGGCGCCGTCAACGTCGTGCGCGACGCCGGGGGAGCCGGCCCGTACGACGTTGACCGCGATATCCGCGGCTAACGTCGTGAGGACGCCCGTCGGGACTCACCCGTACGACGTTGACCGCGATATCCGCGGCTAACGTCGTGAGGACGCCCCGCCCACCCGCCGCGAGGCCGGACCAGACCGCACCGCCCGGGCAACCCCCTCCCAACCCAGCCGCAGTAGACGCTCGCGCCGCCGCGCCGCCGGCCGTCAGCCTGTCAGCTGATCAGCCCGATCCGCTGCGCCTTCTGCACGGCCTCGGCCCGATTGCGCGCGCCGAGCTTGCGATACAGCGACGAGGTGTGCTCCTTGACGGTGTGCGGCGAGAGGAAGAGCCGCTCGGCGATCTCGCGGTTCGTGGCGCCGCCGGCGACGGCCTCGAGCACCTCGCGCTCGCGCTCGGACAGCGGCGGGCCCGCCGGAGCCTCGTGCGGCTTGAAGACCGTCATGCCGAGCCCGACCATCCGCACCGCGCCGGCGATGTCGGCGGCCGGCCAGTCCTTGGAGATGAACCCGGCGGCGCCCGCGGCGCGCGCGGCGTTGGGCGAGATGCGCCCCGCCCCGGAGATCATCAGCACGTTCGGAGGGGGGGCCAGCTCGCGCAGGCGCTCGCAGATCTCCGCGCCCGACTCCTGGCCCACGAACAGGTCGACGAGCGCCACGTGCGGCTCGTAGCGGCGCGCCATCGCCAGCGCCTCGTCGGTGTTGCGCGCGCTCAGGCAGCGCTCAACCCACGGCTGCTCGCCGAGCATCAGCCGCAGCCCCCAATGCACGACCTCGTGGTCGTCGACGACGAGCACCCGCAGCCGCCGCTCGCCGGTCCGGCCCGCCGTGGCGAGGCGCGACGGGTTCACGTCGGGCGTGGTCATAAGGGCACCGCGAGGCGCACGCGCCAGGCCCCCGGCTCGCGCTCGCCGAACTCGACGATGCCGCCGGCCTGCAGCGCCTCCAGCGCCGCCAGCTTCAAGCCCATCCCCGTCTGCCGCCGCGGCCGGCCGCGCACGCCGTCGTTGGAGACGTCGAGGAACAGCGTGTCGTCGCCGCGCTCGAGCGCCACCTCCACGCGCGAGGGTTGGGCGTGCTTGTGCGCATTGCGCACGGCCTCGGCGAGCACGGACTGCGCGAGCGGCTCGAGCCCGGCGGGCACCTGCACCCGCTCGGACCCGCGCTTGAGCTCGAGGTGCAGGTCCGGGTGCTCGCGCCGCAGCCGCTCGACCTCGTCGAGCAGCGTCGTCTGCGTCTCGGGCGCCGAGCGCCCGAGCGGCCGCTGCAGCGCGCGGCGCAGGTCGACGAGCGCGGCCTGCAGCTCGGCGGCGATCCGCTCGCGCGCTCCGGGGGCCAGCTCGGCCGAGCTGGAGAACACGAGCTGCACGCCGAACAGCCGCTGGATGACGCCCTCGTGCACCTCGCGGGCGAGGTCGATGCGCTCCTGCAGCTGCCGCGCGCGAGCGCCCTGCACCGTCGCCACGCGCGCGAGCGTCGCCAGCGCCGCCGTCTTGCCCAGCGTCCACAGCAGGTGGCGCTCCTCGTCGGAGAGCGGCCCGCGCGCGCTGCGATCCGAGAGGATCACGCCGAACCAGCGGCCGGCGGCGGCCAGCGGCGTGCACACGAGGTTGGACTGGCGCACCAGCTCGCGGAACTCCGCCGGCACCTCGTCCGCGATGTCGTGCGTCACCTCGATCACGCGGTCCTCCTCGAGCGACTGGCGCGCGACGGGCGCTGACTCGACCGTGACGTGCGCGTCGGCGAAGAACTCGAGCGGGATGTTGTAGGCGCCCACGGCACGCACCCGCCGGCGCACCTCGTCGTAGCGGAAGATCACCGCGCGCTCCATCGAGGTCAGCGCGCAGGTCGCCTCGCACAGGCGGTTGTAGAAGGCGTCGGGGGAGGCGTCGTCCTCGACCTGCGCGAGCAGCTCGACGAACGTCTCCAGGGCGTCGATCCGGATCGCGGGTCTCGCGGTGTCGATCGTCGATGACTCCGGTGGCTCCATCCCTCGCGTCACATCATCCTCTACACCGCGGCGGGGCGGTGTGTACGCGACGGGAACGTCTCCCCGGCGGCGGGCTCAGCCCGGCGGCGTGATGCGCAGGACGCGGTCGTCCTCGTCGGCGGGGTCGCCGCGGCCGTCACGGTTAGAGGTCAGCGCGTAGAGGTCGCCGTCGGGGCCCTCGACGATCGTGCGCAGGCGTCCGAAGCGGCCCTCCAGCAGCGGCTCGTCGACCGTGATCTCCTCGCCGTCGAAGCGCAGCCGGCGCAGGCTCTCGCCGCGCAGGTTCGCGAACAGGTAGTCGCCCGTCCAGTCGGAGCCCTCGCGGGCGACGAACGTCGCGCCGGAGGGCGCGAGCGCCTCCTCGTAGACGCGCAGCGGCGCGTCGAAGCCCTCGTGCTCGGAGCCGTAGACCTCGGCCCAGCCGTAGTTGCCGCCCGCCTCGATCGCGTTGACCTCGTCGAAGCCCTGCGGCCCGTCGCCGCCGCTCGGGCCGTGCTCGGTCGAGACCAGCCGGTCGGTCCCCGGCTCCCAGTCGAAGCCCTGCGGGTTGCGGTGGCCCTTCGAGACGATCTCCGGGCGCACCTCGGCGTCGCCGCGGTACTGCCGCCTGTCGAGGCGCAGGTACTTGCCGTTCAGCGAGCCGTCGTCCTGGGCCAGCGCCCCGTTGCCGGCGTCGCCCGTGGCCACGTAGAGCCTGCCGTCCGGGCCGAAGGCGATCCGCCCCGAGTCGTGGACCGGGCCCGCCTCGATGTCCGACACGAGCGTCGCCTCGCGCACGAGGCGGTCGTCCTCGCCGAAGCGCCAGCGCTCCAGCCTCAGGCTCTCGGCGGTCGTGAAGTACAGGTACACGAAGCGGTTGGCGTCGAACTGCGGGTCGAGCGCCAGCCCCATCAGCCCGCCCTCGCCGAGCGCGCTGACGGCGACCTCGGCCACCGGCTCGGACTGCAGCTCGCCCTGCGCCTCGATCAGCCGCACGCGACCGGGGCGCTCGGTCACCAGCGCGCGCCCGTCGGGCAGGAACGCGATCTCCCACGGGACCTCCAGCCCGGTGGCCACGGTGCGCACGGTCATCTCGCCGCCGCTCCCGTCGCCGCCGCCGCTCTGGGGCGCCGGCGCGGAGGGAGCGTCCTCGCCGCCGCCGCAGCCCGCCAGGGCGAGCACGAGCGCCGCGGCTGCTAGCCAACGGGCCAGGAGTGCACCGGCTCGTTGGAGTGCATGAGGTCGCGATAGCGGACGGTCATCTGCCTCAGCGCATCCTGGCGATCGAGCTTCTCGTCCTCGTAAAGGGCGTGGAACGTGGCGGCTTGCCACGCGGCCCCGTTGCGCAGCGTCAGGCAGCGCTGCTCGATGATCCCCAACAGCCGGTCGCGGTCGGCGCGCGCTACGCCCCAGCGCTCGAGCCCCTCGTGGGCCAGCGGCAGCAGCCGGCGCAGCACCAGCTCGGTCACCGGCACCTCGCCGACGCCCGGCCAGTACACGTTCGCCTCGATGCCGTCGCGCGCGCCCGCGTGGAAGTTCTCCTCGGCGGTGGAGAAGGACATCTGCGACCAGATCGGCCGGTCCTGGTCGACGAGCGTGCGCACGAGCCCGTAGTAGAACGCCGCGTTGGCGAGGATGTCGGCCACCGTCGGGCCCGCCGGCAGCACGCGGTTTTCCACGCGCAGGTGCGGGCGCCCGCGCACGATGTCGTAGATCGGGCGGTTCCAGCGGTAGATCGTGCCGTTGTGCAGCCGCAGCTCTCCGAGGCCGGGGATGTCGCCGCGCTCGATCACCGCGAGCGGGTCCTCGTCCTCGCACAGCGGCAGCAGCGCGGGGAAGTAGCGCACGTTCTCCTCGAAGAGGTCGAAGATCGAGGTGACCCAGCGCTCGCCGAACCACACGCGCGGCCGCACGCCCTGCGCGCGCAGCTCCTCCGAGCGGGTGTCGGTGGCCTGCTCGAACAGCGGGATGCGCGTCTCGCGCCACAGCTCCTTGCCGAAGAAGAACGGCGAGTTGGCCCCCAGCGCGAGCTGGACGCCGGCGATCGCCTGCGCCGCGTTCCAGTGCACCCCGAACGCGGCGGGATCGACCTGCAGGTGCAGCTGCACGCTGGTGCAGGCCGCCTCGGGGGCGATCGTGTCGGCGAAGGTCGCGAGGCGCTCGACGCCGGCGATCGCGACGTCGAGATCCTCGCCGCGCGCAGCGAAGATCTGCTCGTTGAGCAGCTGGTAGCGCGGGTTGGCGCTGAACGCCTCCGCGTCCAGATGGCGGTCCACCACCGTCGGGAGGATCCCCACCATCACCATGTGCGCCCCGACGCCGCGCGCCTTCTCCTCGGCGTTGTTGAGGCTGGTGCGGACGTCGTGCTCGAGCGCGCCGAGCACGTCGCCCTCCAGCGAGCGCGGCGGCACGTTGATCTCCACGTTGAACTGCGCCAGCTCGGTCTGGAAGTCGCCGTCGGCGATCGCCTCCAGCACGCGCGCGTTGAGCATCGCCGGGTCGCCGGCCTCGTCGGTGAGGTTCAGCTCGATCTCCAGGCCGATCGAGCCCGGCGCCTGGTCGAAGCGCGCCTCGGAGAGCATCCGGGCGAACACGTCGAGGCAGCGCTTGACCTTCTGGCGGTAGCGCTGACGGTCCTCGCGGCTGAAGACGGTGGCGGTGACGTCCTCCCCCATGGGAGCCGAACATACCCTCCCGCGGGCTCGTGGCACTCCGCTCGGAGTTGCGCGCGCACGCGTCGCCCGGTTTCCTACGCCTGTGTCGAGCCAGCCAGACGTCCTCCCGGCGCGCCGCCGGCCGTCCGCGTGGGGGTGGCTGGTGACGGTGTCGGCGTGTCTGGTCGCCGGCGCCGCGCTGACCTTGACGCTGTGGTGGCTGCTCAGCAGCCAGAGCAGCGTCGCGACCTACTCGGTGGACGGCGCGCTGAACGGGATCACGCTCGACCTGGGGTCGGCGGACGCCGAGATCGTCGGCGGCGGCGACCGTCCCGCCGTCGAGGTCCGGCGCACCGACGAGTTCGCGTTCGGCCGCCGTGCCGAGGCCCAGCGCAGCGCCGACGGCGGCGTGCTCGCGATCCGCTCGCGCTGCCCGCGGACGGTCCTCGGCGTCTGCTCGGCGCGCTACCGGCTGACCGTGCCCGACAACGTCCGCGTCACGGTGCGCACGACCTCCGGCCGCGTGCGCTTCACGGGCTACCGCGGCTCGGCCGAGGTGGACACCGGCCAGGGCGACGTCGCCGTCGCGGGCTTCTGCGGCTTCGCGCTGCGAGCGCGCTCGCTGGGCGGCGACGTCAGCGCGGGCTCCTCGTGCGCGGTCGAGCGGCTCGAGCTGCGCTCGCGCACCGGTGACGTACGCGCCGTCGTGCCGCCGGGCCGCTACCAGGTCGACGCCGACAGCGACGTCGGCTCGCGCACCGTCCGCGGCCTCACTCCGGCCGAGGACGCGCCGTTCCAGATCCAGGTGCTCTCCAGCGCCGGCGACGTCACGGTGGAGGCGAGCGGGTGAGCGCCGGCTTCCAGCTGCGCCGCCGGGTGGAGGTGGCGCTCGAGGGGCTCGCGGCGATCGCCGGCACGCTCGTGGTCGGCCTGATCGGCGCGCTCGTCCTCGGCGCGCTGGCGCTCGGAGTGCTGCTGAGCCCCCTGTGGATCGGGCTGCCGCTGGTGATCGGGGCGCTGGCCGCCTGCCAGACGCTGGCCGAGGTCCAGCGCCGCCAGGCCAACCGGCTGCTGGGCGCGCACGTGCCGCCACTGCCCGAGCCCGAGCGGCGCGGGCAGACGCTGTGGCGGCGCTCCCTGCACGCGCTGTCGGACCGCCGCCGCTGGCGCGTCGTCGCGTTGGTCGCGCTCGACCTGCCGGTCGGCGCGGCGCTGCTCGTGGCCGCGATCGCGCCGATCGCCCTGACGCTGGAGCTGCTGGCGCTCGGCATCGCCGCGATCGCCGGCGTCGGCGCCGCCGACTTCCTCGGGCCGATGACCCTCGGCCCGCCCGCCGGCGTGCTGCTGCTCGTGCTCGCCGTCGCGTGCGCGGTGCTGTCGGTGGCGATCCTCGGCGCCCTGCGGCTCGCGGTACGCGGCTACACGCGGGCCATGCTGGGCAGGCGCACGGGAGACGAGGGCCCGATCCGCGAGCTGCTGGCCGAGCGCGTGGGCGACCGCACGCTGTCGCTCGCCTATTGGCTCGCCGACCGCGAGACGTTCGTCGACGAGTTCGGCCGACCCGTCAAGCTCCCGGCGCCCGGCTCGGGGCGGGCCTGGACCGCGGTCGAGCACGAGGGGCGCCGGGTGGCGGCGATCATCCACGACGCCGAGCTGGACACCTCGACCGAGCTGGTCAACGCGGCGGCGGCGGCCGCGGCGCTCGCGCTCGACAACGAGCGCCTGAAGGCCGACCTGCGCGCGCGTGTGGAGGACCTGCGGATCTCCCGCGCGCGCATCGTCGAGGCCGCCGACACGGCACGGCGGCGGCTCGAGCGCGACCTCCACGACGGCGCCCAGCAGCAGCTCGTCTCGCTGGCGCTGGACCTGCGGCTGCTGCGCGCGCGGCTGAAGGGCTCGGACACCGTGCCGATGATCGACGAGCTCTCCGACAAGCTCAACGTGGCCCTGGCCGAGCTGCGCGAGCTGGCGCGCGGCATCCACCCCGCCATCCTCACCGACCGCGGGCTCGGGCCCGCCGTCCAGGGTCTCGCCGACCGCGTGCCGCTGCCGGTGGAGGTCGACGTCGAGCTGCCCGAGCGCCCGTCGCCGCCGGTCGAGGCCGCGGCCTACTTCGTGACCGCCGAGGCGCTGACCAACGTGGCGCGCTACGCGAAGGCGCGCGAGGCGCGCGTGAAGATCCGTCGCGCCGGCGACGACGTCGTGGTGGCGGTCTCCGACGACGGTGTCGGCGGCGCCGACGTCGAGGCCGGCACCGGCCTGCGCGGGCTGCAGGACCGCCTCGCCGCGCTCGACGGGCGGCTCACGATCTCCAGCCCGCCGCACGAGGGGACGCAGCTGCGGGCCGTGATCCCGTGCGGCGCGACCGCGCTCGCGACCGAGCCGCTGCAGGGCGACGGCTCGCCGTTCGCCGGCTCGGAGCTGGAGCCGCGGCCGTAGGCTCTGCGGATGATCGGAGTCCTCCGGCAGGCCGCCATCTACCGCGCCGGCGTCAGCGGGCGCCGCCCCCGGGTGCCCACCGACGCGGCGAAGCTCGAGGCGCGCGGCCGCAAGGCGATGCCGCGCGAGGCGTTCGCGTACATCGCGGGCGGGGCCGGGACGGGCGCGACGATCCGCGCCAACCGCGAGGGCTTCGACCGGTGGCGGATCGTGCCGCGCATGCTGCGCGACGTCTCCGGGCGCGACTCCGGGATCGAGTTGTTCGGGCGCCGTCTGCCGTCCCCGTTCGTGCTGAGCCCGGTCGGCGTGCTCGAGATGGCCCACCCGGACGCCGACCTCGGCGTGGCGCGGGCGGCCGGCGCCGAAGGCGTGCCGATGATCCTCTCCAACCAGGCGTCGAATCCGATGGAGGCGTGCGCGGCGGCGCTGGGCGACGGTCCGCGCTGGTTCCAGCTCTACTGGAGCACCTCGAACGAGCTGGTGGAGAGCTTCGTGCGCCGCGCGGAGGCGTGCGGCTGCGAGGCGATCGTGGTCACGCTGGACACGACGCTGCTCGGCTGGCGCACGCATGACCTGGACCTCGGATACCTGCCGTTCCTGCGCGGCAAGGGGATCGCCCAGTACACGAGCGACCCGGTGTTCCGTCGCATCGTCGCGACCGAGCCCGCGCAGCTCGCTCCCGACGAGCGCCCGAAGCCGACACCGGCGGCGCTGCGCACGCTGGTGGCGCTCACGCGCGCATACCCGGAGCGCTTCGTCGACGGCCTGCGCTCGGGCCGCGCACGGGCCGCGGTTCAGACGTTCACGCGGATCTACTCGCGACCGTCACTGAGCTGGGAGGACCTGCCGTTCCTGCGCGAGCGTACGAAGCTGCCGATCCTGCTCAAGGGCATCCTGCACCCCGACGACGCCGCGCGCGCCGTCGACGCGGGCATGGACGGCGTGATCGTCTCCAACCACGGCGGCCGCCAGGTCGACGGCGCGACGTCGACGATCGAGGCGCTGCCCGAGATCGCGAAGGCGGTCGACGGCCGTGTGCCGATCGTGCTCGACAGCGGCGTGCGCAGCGGCGCCGACGCGTTCAAGGCGCTGGCGCTGGGCGCGACCGCGGTCGGCATCGGCCGCCCGTACGCCTACGCGCTCGCGATCGCCGGCGAGGCCGGCGTCCGCGAGTTGCTACAGAACCTCAAGGCCGACTTCGACCTCACGCTCGGGTTGTCGGGCTGCCGATCGATCGGCGAGATCGGCCCCGAGGCGCTCGCCCCGGGGCCGCGCGAGCTGCTTGGCGCTACACCGCGCTGAGGCTGCGCGGCCGCGGGCTGCGTGGCGGCCGCGCCTTCGCCTGCAGCTGGCGCGCGCGCTCGGCGAGAAGGAACGACAGCTCGCCCGAGGGCCGGAACGGGTCGGCGATCGCGTGCTGGTCCTCCAGCGACTGGGCGGCCCACAGCTGCCCGCCGACCTCGGCCACGATCACGACGCCGGTCGGCGTCCGGCTCGAGTCCAGGTAGGCGAGGTCGAGCAGGGCGAGGGCGTCGTCGGGGCGCGCGTAGCGGATCGTCACGGACGGCGTGTCGGGGCCGACGGACTGGGTCGGCCCGGCGATCTTCTTGAGTGTGGTGATGGCTCGCATGTAGGTCATTCTCGCCCTGAGGAGGCCGCTCTACATCGGGAGGATGGAGCGGGTTGAGGGGTCAGACCCCTTAGGCCCAGCGCTTTCGTGCGTCCGGCGAGCAGGGGTGTCCTCGCGGACCTCGCCCTCCGGGGGTCGCGTAGAGGTAGGCATGCGGGAAGGGTGCGCATGCCGGGGTTACTCCGGGGCCGGCGGGGCGGTTCCTCAGTGGCGCTTTCCGCAGGGCCGAGATGTCGACTGCGGCTGGGTAGGGAGGGCGTGCCGACCCGGCCGCAACTCGACAACGTCGTACGCGGCGCGTGGAAAGTCGCCCGAGCGACGTTGACCCCACATACCGAGGACAACGTCGTACGGCCACCCGCGAAG
>Ga0136616_10001155_pt1 | contig 13689 bp, 15 predicted proteins | sample AntDrymUQ2992106_2_FD_106648 | JGI IMG/M metagenome (GOLD analysis project Ga0136616, IMG submission 106648) | Polar desert sand microbial communities from Dry Valleys, Antarctica - metaG UQ299 (21.06) | ecosystem: Environmental > Terrestrial > Soil > Desert | place: Antarctica: Dry Valley...
CCCGCCATCGCGGCCGCCTCGGTCGCGTTCGGCGTGGCCAGCAGCACGCCGGGGACCGGCTCGGCGCCGCGCGGGTGGGGGTCCCAGACGATCGGGACCGCGGCGGGCAGGGCGGCGAGCGCGGCGCGGACGGTCGGCTCGCCGGTGACGCCGCGGCCGTAGTCGGCGACGAGCACGGCCGTGGCCTGACGCAGCGCCGTGCGAGCCGCTCCGGTGAGCGGGCCGCAGCCCGCGCGGCCGCCGCCGCGGTCGAGCCGCACGAGCGCGCGGCCGGCGGCGCGGACGCGGACCTTCTCCGGCGTCTCGCCGTGCAGCCCGAGGTCGCAGACGTCCACGCCCGCCCGCTCCAGCAGGGTGCGGAGCTGCCGTCCCGCCTCGTCGGCCCCGAGCGCGCAGACCAGCGTGACCGGCGCGCCGGCGGCCACCGCGAGCGCGGCGGCAAGGCCCGCTCCGCCCGGCCGCGGGCGCTCCCGGATCGCGTCGACCACCGGGACCGGCGCGTCGGGCGCGAGCCGATCGGCGCGGCCGTCGAGGTCGCGGTCGAGCAGCGCGTCGCCGACCACCACGAGGCGACCGGCGCTCATCGCAGCGCCCCCGCGCGGACCCCCGCGCCCGGCAGGGCCGGCTCCACCCGCGCGCCCGCGCCCCCCAGGGCCGGCTCCACCCGCGCGCCCGCGCCCCCCAGGGCCGGCTCGAGCGCGTGGTCGAACGCCGCGCAGAGGAGGTGGATGGCGATGAGGTGGATCTCTTGGACGGTTGCGGTGTGCGGCGACTCGACGCACAGCGCGTCGTCGCAGGCCCCGGCGAGCGGGCAGTCGCGGAGGCCGCACAGCGCCCACGTGGTCATGCCCGCCGCGCCGGCCGCCTCGACGGCGGCCAGCACGTTGGCCGAGTGGCCGGAGGTGGAGAGCACGACGAGCACGTCGCCCGGGCGGCCGTGAGCGCGCACCTGCCGCGCGAACACCTCCTCGATGCCGTAGTCGTTGCCGATCGCGGTGACGGCCGAGGTCTCCGCGCACAGCGCGATCGCGCTGAACGCGGGCCGGTCGTCGCGGTAGCGGCCGACCAGCTCGGAGCTGAGGTGCGCGGCCTGCGCCGCCGAGCCCCCGTTGCCAGCGGCCAGCAGCCGCGCGCCGCCGGTCAGGACGCCGGCGAGCCGCCGGCCCCAGCGCTCGAGCCGCGGCGCGTCGGCGCGCAGAGCGGCGAGCGGCCCGGCCAGCTCGTCGAGATGGCGCAGGCCCGCGGGCAGCGGCCGGTCGAGTCCGTTCACTCCCGCTCTCCCGGGAGTGGCCCCGTTCACCCCGGGTCCGCCGGATGGCGCCCCATTGATGCCCGCGCTCCCGGGCGACGCCCCGTTCACGCCGGCTCCCCCATCCGGCTCAGCCGCGGCGGGCGGGCGAATCGTGCCCGGCGGCGGCGAGCGCCCGCGAGCTCGGCGTAGACGTCGTGGGTCATCGCAGCGATGCGGTCGAAGTCATAGAGCCGCTGCGCGCGGCGGCGGCCGGCGTCGCCCAGCTCGCTGCGGAGTTGCGGGTCGGCGAGCAGCTCGGCGACGGCGGCGGCGAGCGCGGCCGGGTCGCGCGCGGGCACGTGCAGGCCCGTGACGCCGTGGACCACGGAGTCGATCTGCCCGCCGACGGCGGTGGCGACGACCGGGACGCCGCAGGCCATCGCCTCCAGCGGCACGATCCCGAACGGCTCGTACCACGGCGCGCACACGACGGCGTCGGCCGAGCGCATCAGCGCCGGCATCCGCTCACGGTCCACGCGCCCGCGCAGCACGAGCCGGCCGGCCACTCCGAGCCGCTCCGCCAGCGCGCGCAGCCGCCGCGCCTCCGGATCGGCCCCGAGCGCCTCCGGCGGAGGGCCGCCCGCGACGTGCAGCTCGGCGCGCGGGATCCGCGCCAGCGCCGCGATAGCGTCGCCGATCCCCTTGCGCTCGACCAGCCGGCAGGCCGTCAGCAGGCGCGCGACGCCCTCGGGGCGCGACTCGGCGGGACCGTCCGCGGTGAACCGGCGGCGGTCGACGCCGCACGGGACGACGGTGATCCGGCGCCGGTCGGCGCCGAGCCGGACGAGCTCGAACACCTCGTCCGTGCAGGTCGCGACGACGCGGTCGACCGAGCGGGCGACGGCGCGCTCCGTCGCGATCCGCCCTTCGGGGCTGGTGTCGCGCCGGCCCTGGTGGCGTCGCTTGACGGTGCCGAGCGCGTGGAAGGTGTGCACGACCGGGATGCCGAGCCCCCGCGCCGCCTCGAGCGCCGCCACGGCCGACATCCAGAAGTGCGCGTGCACCACGTGCGGCGGGTCCGCCCGCCACTGTGCGCGGAGCCGGGCGGCGAAGGCGCCCATGTGGGGAAGCAGCTCGTCCTTGGGCAGCTCGGTCGGCGGTCCCGCGTCCACGTGGTCGACCTCGACGCGCGGCGCGAGCGGCACCCGCCGCGCGGTGCGGGGGTCGTCCCGGCGCGTGTGGACCACCACCTCGTCGCCGAGCCGCCCGAGCGCGGCGGCCAGCGCCGCTACGTGCACGTTCTGCCCGCCGGCGTCGACGCCGCCAAGCACCGCGAGCGGGCTGGCGTGCTCGGACACCATCGCCACCCGCATCAGCGCACCCCGAACGGGGTCAGATCTTGCAATCCAGCACGGTGCTCGATGGCAAGATCTGACCCCGTTGTGGTGGCCAGCACTCGGTCCCAGTCGGCCAGGAAGCGGCCGAGCCCGTAGCGCGACAGCGCGGCGGCGCGGGCCGCGCGGCCTCGCTCGTGCGCCTCCTGGGGATCGGCGACGATCCGGCGCAGGGCGCCGGCCAGCACGTCGAGGCGCGTCGAGACGACGCCGGCCTCGGGCGGGACGGCCTCGTGGACCTCGGTGGTGCCGAGCGCGACCACCGGCATGCCGAGGTGCATGGCCTCCAGCAGCGACAGGCCGAGCGACGTCCAGCGGATCGGGTGCAGGTACGCGCGCCGGCGGGCCATCTCGGCGTGCAGGGCGGCGTGCGGGACGTCGCCGACGGCGTGGGCGGCGGTGCCCGCCTGGTCCGCGCCGATGCCGAACAGGTCGAGCGGCACCTCGCGGGCGAAGCGGTCGAGCAGGTCGGTGCCGGTCACCCGCCCGCGCCGCCGCGCCTCGTTGATGACGACCGCCGCCCGCGCCAGCTCGCCGGTGTAGCGCTCGCCGGGATCGACGATGCCGTGCTCGATCACGGTCGCGGCCGTCGCGCCCGCGTCCCAGAACAGCGAGTTGAAGTGCGTGACGTGCACGAGCAGGAGATCGTCGCGGTCGGCGGCCGGATGGCGCATGTCGGCGATCCGGCCCTGCGGCGCGTCGTGCTCGACGTAGACGGCGGGCACGTCGCGGCCGGGGCGGCGCCCCAGCCAGTCCTCGGCGAGGTGCTCGAGCTCGTGCGGGCGCTGGAGGACGACCACGTCGAAGTCCTCCTCGCGCAGGGCCTCGGGCGGCAGCTCGGTGACGGACCCCGGCCACGCGTACGTGCGCGCGATGCCGACGCCGTCGGGCCCGCGACCGTCGACGACCGGCACGACGTACTCGTGGGTGCCGTGCACGAACGCGGTCGTCCACGCCCCGTGCACGTGCCAGAGCAGGATCCTCACGCCACCACCTCAGGGGTCAGATCTTGCGTTCCATCAATCCGGGTTGCGGTGCGCGAAGGCAAGATCTGACCCCGGCTGGGGGCGAGGCGCTCGACGGCGGCGAGCACGTCGGCGACGGTGACGCCGGCGAGGCAGGGATGGCCCTCGACCGGGCACGCGCGCGCCCGGCACCCCGCGCACGGCACGTCGCGGAACAGCAGCTCGTGCGGCACCCCCCACGGCCGCCAGCGCACGGGCGGGACGGTGGGGGCGAACAGCGAGACGACCGGCGTGCCGACCGCGGCGGCGAGGTGCGCCGGGCCGGTGTTGCCGACGACGACGGCGTCGGCGCCGGCCAGCACCCCGGCGAGCCCGCGGAGGTCGGTCGCGCCGCCGAGGTCGGTGATCTCCGGGCGCGTCGGACCGGCGACGCGCGCCGTCAGCTCCCGCTCGGAGGGCGCGCCGGTCACGACCACGCCGCGCCCGGCGTCCGCGAGCGCCGCCACCAGCGCGGCGTTGCGCTCGGGCGCCCACGCCCGCGCGGGGACGGACGCGCCCGGGTGCACGACGACGTAGCGCCCGCCCGCCGCGGCGCCCGCGCCGTCGACGGCCAGGCGTCCGTCGTCGCCTGCGGGCAGCGGGAAGCCGGCGGCCGCGGCGAGGTCCAGGGCGCGCTCGACCTCGTGCACGTCGTCGGGGATCCGGTGGCGGAGGTCCAGCAGCGAGCCGGGATAGTCGACCGAGGTCGCCGCGATCCAGGGCACGCCGGCGAGCCGCAGCAGCAGCGCGGTCGGCAGCGGGCTCTGGTGGAAGGAGCCGAAGACGACGGCGCGGTCGGGCCGCAGCGAGGCGACCTGCGCGATCAGCGCCTCGACGTCGGGGCGCGACACCGGGTGCGGCTCCGGGTCGATCCAGGGCGCGCGCCAGCAGAGCACCGCGTCGACGCCCGGGAGCAGGTGCGCCGCCGCGCGGCCGCGCGGGCCGCAGAGCAGCGTGACGCGGGCGGCGCCGGCCGCCAGCGCCCGGATCGCGGGGCCGGCGAGCAGCACGTCCCCGTCGTTGTCGAGCCGGACGGCGAGCACCTGCGTCACGCCGCCGCCCCCTCGTCGTCGAGCCGGACGGCGAGCACCTGCGTCATGCCGCCGCCCCCTCGGGCTCGCGCGCCGCGACGGCGCGCAGGATGGCGCCGCCGGAGAGCGCGACCGGGCCTGGCGACCCCGGGACGCGGCCGTCCAGCAGCAGGTCGACAGCGCTCGCGAGGTCGGGAGCCAGCTCGGCCGCGGCGGCGACCTCCTGCGGCCGCGTGCGCGACGTGGGGACCAACACCCCGCGCGCGCCGGCGGCGCGGGCGGCCTCGACGTCCGCGCCGATGTCCCCGACGACGGCGCAGCGCGCCGGCTCGACGCCCAGCCGGGCCGCGGCGCGCAGCACCAGCCCGGGGGCGGGCTTGCGGCACTCGCAGCCGTCCTGCGCCCCGTGCGGGCAGACCTCGACCGGCCCGAGCGGCCCGAGCAGCGCCTCGGCGCGCAGGTTGACCGCGTCCACCTGGTCGCGCGTGAGCCACCCGCGCGCGATCCCGCTCTGGTTCGAGACGACGCCGACGCGCACCCCGGCCGCGCGCACCCTGGCGAGCGCCGCGGCGGCGCCCGGCATCGGCACGACCGCCGCGGGGTCGCCGTTGTAGGGCACGTCCACGACCAGCGTGCCGTCGCGGTCGAAGAGGATCGCCTGCGGACGCGCGCGCGGTGCTCCCCGCGACCGCCGCCGCCGCGGGACGCCCGCGAGCCCGCGCAGCCACCAGCCGGCGGCGGCGAACGGCAGCAGCGCGCTCGTCCACAGCATCGTGCCCACCTCACGCGAGGTGCGCTGCCCCGGGGCGATCCGCGCCCACGCCAGCTCGCCCGTGCCGGCCAGCCACCCCGCGCCCGCCGCGGCGGCGACCCGCGGCGCGAGCTCGCCGCGGTGGGAGGAGGCCGTGCGCCGAGCGAGGAGGTTGCGGCGCAACCCGCGGCGGCGCTCCGCACGGGCGACCGCGGTGGCGGCGACGGCGGTCAGGCCGGCTGCCGCCGCCGCGAGGTGCCGGGGGCGGCGGCCGCGCGGGACGCCGGCGCGCTCCCGCCAGCCGCGGCCGTGGAGCGCGCGCATGAGCGCGTCGTCGGCGTTGCCGGCCTGCTTGGCCAGCGAGACGCCGGGCGGGGCGGGGCGGACGGGGTGCAGGACGCTGCGGCGGCCCAGCTCGATGCGACGGCCCGTGGCGAGCACGCGCAGCCCGAGGTCGGCGTCCTCACGGTAGGCGCGCGGGAAGCGCTCGTCGAAGCCGCCGACGGCCGCCAGCGCCTCGCGCCGGTAGGCCATGTCGGCCGTCGCCCAGCGCGCCCACTGCAGTCCGGCGACGTTGCGCTCCCAGTCGGTCGGGCGGCGGTGGCGCGGCAGCGGGACGCGCACGCGGCCCTGGCTGGCCGCCACGTCGGCGCCGAGCCCGGCCAGATCGGCCTCCAGCGCCGCGCGCCAGCCCGGCGGCGGGATCACGTCGTCGTCGAGGAACGCCACCCACTCGGCGCGAGCCTCCCGCCAGCCGGCGTTGCGCGCGGCGGCCGGGCCGCGCGCCGGGCCTCCCAGCACGACGATGCGCCCGGCCAGTGCCCCCAGGTGGCGCGCCTGGGCCAGCGGCGCCGAGCGGTCCGGGCGATCGTCGACGAGCAGCACGCGTGCCGGGAGCGGACCGTCGCCGGCCGCGAGCGCCGGCAGCAGCGCCGCGAGCGAGGGCCGCCCGGAGGTCGGCACCACGACCTCGTAGGAGAGGGCCGGCGTCGAGCGGCCGTCGGCTCCGGTGGCGCCCGCCGGGCTCATGCCGTCGCCACGCTGCGCACGCCCGCCGCCGCCGCTCCGTTGCCGCTCGCCCGGCCCGCGCCGGCCCGCCGCAGCAGGAACGGACCGATCGCGAGCGCGTCGACCGGCGCCGAGCCGAAGCACTCGAGCGCGTCGCGCGGATCGTCGACCATCGGCCGCCCCGCCGTGTTGAGGCTGGTGTTCACCACGACGGGCACGCCCGTGCGGGCCTCGAAGCGCGAGAGCATGCGGGCCAGCAGCGGCTCCTGCGCGCCGTCGACGGTCTGGATCCGGGCCGTCCCGTCGACGTGCACGACCGCCGGGATCCGCTCCTCCCAGCCCGCGCGCACGCGGTGCGTGAAGAGCATGAACGGCGACGGCAGCGGCCCGTCGAAGATCTCGCTCGCGCGTGACTCCAGCACCATCGGCGCCACCGGGCGGAACTGCTCGCGCCCCTTGACGTCGTTGAGCTTCTCGAGGTTCGCGGCGCTGCGGGGGTCGGCCAGCAGCGAGCGATGCCCGAGCGCCCGCGGGCCGTACTCCGAGCGCCCCTGGAACCACGCGACGACACCGTCGCCGGCGAGCACCTCGGCGACCGCGTCGGCGAGGTCGGCGGGGCGCTCGAACGCCACGCCGGCCGTCCGCAGCCGGGCGGCCAGCTCGTCGTCGTCCCACCCCCGGCCCAGCGCGGCCGAGGTCAACGGCGCCACGCGCTCGCCCAGCTCGTGCGCGACCTGCATCGCGGCGCCGAGCGCCGTCCCCGCGTCACCGGAGGCCGGCTGCACCCAGACGCGCTCGAACGGCCCCTCGCGCCACAGCCGCGAGTTCGCCACGCAGTTCAGCGCGACCCCACCCGCCAGCACGAGGTCGCGGTCGCCCGTGCGCGCGTGCAGCCAGGCGGCCAGCTCGAGCAGCACCTCCTCGAGCCGGTGCTGGACGGTCGCCGCCAGCGCGGCATGCGCCGCCGTGAACGGTGCGCCGGGCGCGAGCGGCGCCGCGAAGCGCGCGAAGTCGACCTCCTCGACCGTGAACCCACCCGACCCGTCGGTGCGCACCAGCTCCCGGAACGCGTCCAGGAACTCGGGCCGCGCGTAGGAGGCCATCGCCATCACCTTGTACTCGTCCGCCGAGCGGCGGAAGCCGAGATGGGCGGTCAGCTCCTCGTAGAGCAGGCCGAGCGAGTGCGGCAGCGCCTGCGCGGCCAGCACCTCCAGCGCGCCGCCCGCGAACCGCCCCGCGAGGTGCGACGTCCGCTCGCCCCGGCCGTCGAGCACCAGGACGCTGCACGGGTCGAAGCCGGAGGCGAACGTCGCCGAGGCGGCGTGCGCGACGTGGTGGGGCACCCAGCGAACCGCGTCCGGGTCCAGGCCGGGCAGGCTCGCCCGCAGGAACAGCGGCGCCCGGCGCGCGTACAGCGTGCGCAGGCCCTCCCAGTCGCCGGCGGTGATGTCCGGCCCCGGCTGCGGCGCGAGCGCCGGGTCGTAGGAGTACGCGACCGCGTCCAGCTGCTCGGGCACGAGGCCCGCCTCCCGCAGGCAGAAGGCCATCGCCTGCTCGGGCAGCTCCCACGTGGAGAAGGCCACGGGCGACTTGCCGTGCTTGCGCCGCGTGAAGCGCTCCTCCTCGGCGGCGGCCACCGTCCGCCCGTCCACGACCAGCGCCGCGGCGGGATCGTGGAAGACGGCGTTGATGCCGAGGACGTGCATCGCCTCATCGGCCTCTCCTAGAAGCGCTTCTCGTGAAACGAACGCCGCTCGCTCCGGTCACGTACGTGACCAAAGCCGCAAGGGACTCCGCTAGCCGGAGTGCTCGGCGACCGTCCGCAGGCGCTCGAGCGCCCTTCGGATCAGCCGCGAGACGTGCATCTGCGAGACGCCGACGCGGTCGGCGATCTCGGCCTGGGTGAGATCCTCGACGAACCGCAGGTGCAGCACGATCCGGTCGCGCGCCGGCAGCGCCTGCAGCGTCGGCGCGATCGTCGCGCCGTACTCCACCAGCTCGAAGCGGTCGTCCTCGACGCCGATCGACTCGGCGTAGGTCTCGCCGTCGCCCTCGTCGCCGAAGCGGTAGGACTCCAGCGACACGGCGTCGTAGGCCGAGGCGGCCTCCATGGCCTCCAGCACCTGCTCCGCGGTGAGGTTCAGCGTCGTCCCGATCTCGGTCACCGACGGCGAGCGCCCGATCTTGCGCGACAGGTCCTTGACGCAGTTGTCGACCTGCATCACGCGCTCCTGCATCCCGCGCGGGACGTGCACCGCCCAGCCGTTGTCGCGGAAGTAGCGCTTCAGCTCGCCCAGCATGGTCGGCACCGCGTAGGAGGAGAACGCCGTCTCGCGGGCCGGGTCGAAGCGGTCGATCGCCTTGATCAACCCGAGCGTCGCGACCTGCACCAGGTCGTCGAGCGGCTCGTCCGAGCGCCGGTAGCGGCGCGCCATCCGGCGCGCGAGCGGGAGCAGGCGCTGGACCAGCTCCTCGCGCGCCGACTGGTCGCCGTGGCGGTGGTAGCGGATCAGCAGCCGCCGATCCTGGGCGGCTCGGCTGAGCCCCGTCCCTTCGACCTCGTTCGCGGCGACCGGAGGCCGCCCTAGGGGTTGGGAGCTCATCCTCGGCGTGAACCCTACCGAGCGTGCAAGGGCAGGCGGCGCACTCGAACGGCGGCGCGCCCGGCGGCCGTTTCGGCCGACCCCCGGCGCGGGTAGCACCCTGACATGGGCTACGTCATCGCCGGCATCGTCGTGCTGCTCCTCGTGGCCGGCTTCGTCACCTTCTTCGTCCTCAACGCGACCGGTCGCAGCGGCCGCGCCGCACCGTCGGACCCCGGCGAGGGCAACCCCGCCGGCATCGCCTCACCGGACGCCTCACCGCTGGGCGACACCACCGAGCACGCGGGCGACCAGCAGGAGGGCCGCACGGTCGACCAACCCGAGCACGGCGGCTCGAGCGAGGGCGGTGGCGACAAGCCGCGCGTCGGCGACCCCGGGCCCGAGGCCCAGCCGCCCGAGTCCGAGCGCCTGGCCGACCGCCCCCGGTGACCGGTCCGGGCGTTCCCGCCCCCACTCCCCCGGCGCCGACCCCCGAGCCGCCGTCACCGACGCCGCCCGGCCCCGGCCCGGACCCCCAGCCGCCGTCGCCCGGCCCCGACCCGATGCCGCTGCCACCGGACCCCTCGCCGCGCCCGATCTGAGCCGTACGTGCGCCCGGTGACGCAGACGCGCACCGAGGCCTCCGACTACGCGCTCCTCAGCATGACCTACGGCCTGCGCTGGCCGGCACCGCCGCCTCGGCGCGCGGGCGCGCGCCGCTCTCGAACGCCGAGCTGCCGGCGCTGGCGGCGGCGACGTTCACGCTGTCGGAAGCTGGTCGTCCACGAGAAGGTCGAGACGTGGATCCGCCGGCCGTTCGTCGAGGAGGCGCCGACCGGGCGGCGCCCGAAGGGGGCCGCCGGCTGCGCTACGCGGTGGGCGAGCTGCTGTCGTGCACGCGCTGCACCGGCGCCTGGAGCGCGCTCGCGCTCGTCGGTCTGCGGCTGCACGCGCCGGCCACCGGGCGCGCCGTGACGTCCGTGCTCGCGACGTCCGCGGGCAACGACTTCCTGCACTCCGGGTTCGCCTGGCTGTGCTCTCGCGCGAACGCGCAGGCGCAGGTGGCGGAGCGGTCGTCCTCCGCGCGCCCGGCGGCCGCCGCGCGCGCCGCCTGAGACAGGGGCTCAGACGTCCAGCAGCCGCAGGCCGGCCTCGCGGTCCTGGGCGATGGTGAACAGCGGCGCCGTGCGCGTGAGGTCGAGCAGCCGCTGCACGGCGGGCGGGATGCCCGCCAGCACGAGCCGCGTGTCGTAGCGGGCCAGCTCGCCGGCCGCCCGCAGCAGCTCCTTGAGCATCGAGGAGTCCACGAACGTCGCGCGCGAGAGGTCGAGCACCAGGCCGCGGGCGCCGGCCGCCCCGTCGACGTGCTCGCGCGCGACGGGCGCGGCGGCGATGTCCAGCTCGCCGGCCAGCACCAGGACCGCGATCCCGTCCGGGCCGGCGACGGCCTCGACCGAGAACGGGCCCGCACCCCTCGCGCCGCGCCCCTCGACCTGCGTCTCGTGCAGCCGGTGGCCCTCGATCATGCCTCCCCCATCTTGTCACGGTTCGGACGAGCCCGGTCAGGGGATCGTCCGGAGCCGCCCTTCGGGCCCCGAGCGCCGCGGTTAGGTGGCCCACACGCTCGGGTACAGCCACCTTGCCGATGACCACACAGCGCCCCTGGCAGGGGTTGAGCGAGGAAGCCCACGGCGGCGGCGCGTCCGACGTCCGCCTCACGCTTCCCGCGCGCCCGGAGAACGTCGCCGTCGTACGGCACGTCCTCGGTGCCTTCGCGGAGGCGCTGCGACTGCCCGACCCGGTGATCGAGGACATGCGCCTGGCCGTCACGGAGGCGTGCACGAACGTCGTCCGCCACGCCTACGCCGACGGCGCGCCGGGCCCGGTCGAGATCCTGATCCGCCCGGTCGGCGACGTGCTGCAGGTGATCGTCTCCGACGAGGGCCGCGGTCTCGGCCTCAGCGACGACACGGCCGGGCCGGGGCTCGGGCTGCCGCTGATCGCCGCGCTCGCCCACTCGCTCGAGATCGAGCAGGCGCCGAGCGCCGGCTCGCGGCTGAGGATGTCGTTCCTGCGCCGGCCCCGCATGGAGGCGGTGTGACGTCGGAGCCCGTGAGCGGCGCAGAGCCGCTCACGACGGTCTCGATCGTGGCGGGGCCGCTGGTCGGACCCGTGCTGCGGCGGGTCGTCGGAATGCTCGCGGCGCGGGCCGACCTGCCGCTGGACCGCCTCGACGACGCCGTGCTGGTGGCCGACCTGATCGCCGCGCGCGCGCCGGCGCACGTGGCCGCGGGGCGCGTCGACGTGGCGCTCGAGCCCGGCCCGCGCTCGCTCTCCCTGCGCGTCGGGCCGCTGCGCGAGGGCGGCGGAGAGGCGCTGATCGTGGACGCCGCGGTGCCGGGCGTCGGCAACGTCATCGAGCAGCTCGCCGACGAGCTGACCGTCTCCCCCGCCGACGGCGGCGAGTTCCTCCACGTGCGGCTGGCGTACGTGGCGACGACCGCGTAGCGGCGCGGGGACTGCGATGGCGGTCGACTTCGGGATCGAGGACCGCCCGATCGACGACGACACGCACCTCGTGGCCGTCAGCGGCGAGATCGACCTCTTCACGGCCCCCGAGTTCAAGCAGCGCATGTCGGCGCCGATCGACGCCGGCCGCTCGCAGCTCGTGGTCGACCTGTCGGCGACGACGTTCATCGACTCCTCCAGCCTCGGCGTGCTGATCGGAGCCCACCGGCGGCTGAAGCTGCGCGGCGGCTCGCTCGTCGTGGTCTCCACCAGCGACGCGATCACCAAGACGTTCAAGATCACCGGACTCGACGGGGTGTTCACCGTGGCGCCGACCGTCGAGGCCGCACTGGCCGGCGGCCCGGCCGCCACCGACTGACGGCTGCGCATAATGGAGCGGTGTCCTCCGGATTCCCCACCGCCGACGCCCAGGGGGACTTCGCGCGCGCGCGCCGTGCGCGGCTGCTCGCCGACGTCGGGCGCCGCCTGCGCCGTGAGCCCGACGACGTCGGGCTGATCCTGCCCTTCGAGGAGGTCGTGGAGGCGCTCGGGGTCGTCGGGCGCGAGGACCTCGGGCTGAAGGTCGTCCCGCTGGACTCGATCGTGGGCACCGTGGACCGCGCGGCGGACTTCGACCGCGGCTTCCGCCCCACCTCGCCGCGCCTGCGCAGCCGCTGGGAGCGGATCGCCGCCGCCCAGCGCCGCGGCGAGTCGCTGCCGCCGATCTCGCTGTTCCGCGTCGGCGACCTGCACTTCGTGCGCGACGGCCATCACCGCGTGTCGGTCGCCAAGTCGCTCGGGCGCGTCGACATCGACGCCTACGTCACCGAGGTCCAGACGCGCGTGAAGCTGAGCGCCGACCTGCGCGTCGGCGAGCTGCCGCTCAAGGGCCACGAGCGGCTGTTCCGCGAGCGGGTCCCGCTCGGTCGCGACGAGCGCGTGCGGATCCGGCTCACGGACCCGTGGGACTTCGGCGTCCTGGCCGAGGCCGTGGAGGCGTGGGGGTTCCGCGCGATGCAGGACCGCGGCAGCTACATGGACCGCCGCGAGGTGGCGCACCTGTGGTTCTCCGCCGAGTACGTCCCCGTCGTGGAGATGCTCGCCGCGGGCGACCTCGTCGAGCGAGACGAGAGCGAGGCGGACGCCTACCTGCGGATCTCCTGCATCCGCTACTGGGCGCTGCGCACCCACGAGTGGAGCGACGCCGTGATCGACCAGCTGAGCGAGCGTGACCTCAAATGGCGCCGGCGGCGGCGGCCGCCGCCCCCTCGCCACCGGCGCGCGCGCTGAGACGTGCTCGATCGGCGGGAACTCATCCGAGCGGGCGCACTGCTCGCCGCGGCGGCGGGCGCGGGCCTGCCGCGCCTGGCCGGGCCTGCGCCGGCGGCCGCCGCCGGCTCGGCGCTCTCACCGCAGCGGCGCGCGACCTACCGCGCGCTGCTGATCGTGCTCGGCGAGGCGCCCGGCGGGCGCTTCCGCCATCGCGACGCCGTCGCCGGCACCCGGGCGTTCGCGGCGTGGTACGCCGCCCAGCCGCCGGAGCCGCGCCTGCACGCCGACGCCGTGCTCGACGCCGTCGACGAGCTGCTCGGCGCCCGCGGCAGCGCCGCCGGCCGCTACGCGGGGCTGCGCGACCGGCCCGGCGGCGCCTCGCCCGCGCCCGAGGAGGCGCACCGGCGCGCCGTGCTGATGGCCGCGATCGCGCTCGCCGAGGGCCCGGAGGCCGCCGGCGCCGAGCGAGCGCCGACCGAGGCGCTCGCCTGACGCATGTCGGTCGTCCTGCGCAAGATCATCGACATCGGCCCGGGCGGCGTGATCTACCCCGGCTCCGCGCAGGACCTGCGCTATGCGGACAACCGCACCTACTTCGCCGACACCCGGACGCCGTGGGTCCGGATGTGGGCGGACTGGCCGAGCCTGCAGCCGCACCCGGCCTACCCGCCCGACGACCCGCGCAGCCCGGGCCACTGGAGGCTGCAGGCGCTCGACGAGCAGGTCCGCCTGGCCTGCTCGGCGGGCATCAAGGTCATCCTCATGCCCTATCGCTTCCCGACCTGGGTCAACGGGACGGCCACGCTGTCGGCGCAGAAGAACACCGACGCGGAGATCGCGTTCCAGTACTCGGACCGGATGACGAGGGCGGCCTGGGAGCGCTACCTGCGCAGCGGGCGCGACCCGGC
>Ga0136616_10001157_pt1 | contig 13669 bp, 4 predicted proteins | sample AntDrymUQ2992106_2_FD_106648 | JGI IMG/M metagenome (GOLD analysis project Ga0136616, IMG submission 106648) | Polar desert sand microbial communities from Dry Valleys, Antarctica - metaG UQ299 (21.06) | ecosystem: Environmental > Terrestrial > Soil > Desert | place: Antarctica: Dry Valley...
CGATGGGAGGGCGAAAATATTGGATGCACAGGAACAAATAAATTTTCGAGTAAAGGTTGGCACAGTTTTTCGTCCCGGCGCACCGGTAGATAGGATTACCTTATTTGCAGGTCGCCAAGACCAGATCAACGATGTCGTTAACGCCACCGTGCAACCTGGGCGACACGTTATTATGTTCGGAGAACGAGGCGTAGGGAAAACATCTCTGGCTAAGGTTTTGGCCGAGATTCTATCGGGCGCTGGATTGCAGCTACTAAACTCTGGAACAATCAATTGTGATGGAACCGATAATTTTGCTTCTTTATGGCGAAAAATCTTCCGCGAGATGACGGTCATTATGCGGGCTAAACAAATCGGCTTCCGCAGCGAATCATTCGATGAAACACGTTCGCTAGATAGCCTTCTGCCGGAAGAACCAACACCCGACGATATTCGCTACATACTCAGCCAAATTCCGGGGACTGTGATTATCATTTTAGATGAAGTGGATCGGATTAAGGATAGAGAGACCACCACATTATTAGCCGATACGATCAAAAACCTATCGGATCATTCCGTCAACGTCACGCTTATTCTCGTCGGCGTTGCCGACGCCGTTGACGATCTCATCTCCGAGCATAGGTCGATAGAGCGCGCTCTGATCCAAGTTCCGATGCCGCGCATGTCGCGGGCGGAGTTGCTGCAAATTATCGATAGAGGTCTCAGCCATGCGGGGATGACGATAGACGAACATGCTAAAGACAGGATCGCGCGTCTTTCTCAAGGTCTGCCGCACTACACACATTTATTAGGTCTCTACGCCGCCCTTCACGCTATTGATAAAAATCAAAACACGCATATCACGATGAGTGATGTAAAGGCCGCAACAATCACCGCCGTCGAGAAGGCTCATAGCATTCTTAATGCTTATTACAAGGCAACGAGTAGTCCGCAGAAACATAATCTTTATGAGGAAGTCCTTTTAGCCTGTGCCTTAGCGGAGACGGACGATTTAGGATACTTCTCGGCTGCGGCTGTCGCCAAACCTCTATCGGCAATTATGGATAAACCTTATTACATCCCTTCCTTTTCCCGTCACCTAACAGACTTTTGTTCCGGCAAACGAGGTCCGATCCTGCAAAAGACGGGCAAGGCCCGGAGATTCCGGTTTCGCTTTATCAATCCGTTAATGCAGCCTTTCGTTATTATTCACGGGCTGGCGAAACAGCTTCTTGACGATGAGTTGTTATGGATCGCAACAAGATAAACTCCTGCGCGATAAAGTTAGCTGAAGTGCGTTGCTACTAAAATTTATGTCTGATTTCAACCTGCCTCTAAAAGATAAGCCACGCGCTGACGGAGAAACACGTTGGCGCGCGATCTATCTCGCCGTCGTGTTGTTCACTGTGCTGGTCATCGGGGCGTTGTGGTTGTTCTCGCGCGCTTTCTCATCTTGAAGCGGAAGGTGTAAAGCATGAGATTGTTGGACTGGGCGGTGGTCGCCGCCTATCTCATCTATATCATTTGGGACGGCGTGCGGATGACGAAACACAGCAAGCACGCCGAAGGATATTTCCTTGCCAACCGGAGCTTGCCGTGGTGGGCCGTCGGCCTCTCGGTGATGGCGACGCAGCTTTCGGCGATCACTCTGGTCGGGACGACTGGGCAAGCCTACTCGGACGGAATGCGCTTCATACAGTTTTACTACGGCCTGCCGTTCGCCATGATCATCTTGTGCGTGACGGCGGTGCCGTTCTTCTATCGCGCCAAAGTCTTCACGGCTTACGAGTACCTCGAAAAACGTTTTGACCTGAAGACGCGGACGCTGACGAGCTTCTTCTTCCTCATCTCGCGGGGCTTGGGCGTCGGCGTGATCATCGCCGCACCATCGGTCATTCTCTCGATTGTTTTAGGGTGGAGCGAGGTGTGGACGATCTTCGCGATGGGACTTTCGACGACTGCTTACACGATGGTCGGCGGCGTGCAGGCCGTGACGTGGACGGACGTGAAGCAGGTGATCGTGATCTTCTTCGGCCTCTTCGTCTGTCTCTTCATCATTGTCGCGAAATTTCCGGCAGACGTATCGCTCGGCGACGCGCTGCATCTGGCAGGCGCGACCGGGCGGCTGACGACAATTGATACGACTTTCGATCTGAAACAGACTTACACGCTCTGGTCGGGTTTGATCGGCGGGCTGTTTTTGATGCTCGCCTATTTCGGTTGCGATCAGAGCCAAGTGCAGCGTTATCTCACCGCGAAATCCGTGAACGAGGGGCGCACGTCTCTGTTGATGAGTGCGTTCGTCAAAATCCCGATGCAGTTTTTGATCCTGCTGGTCGGCGTGCTGGTCTTCGTCTTTTATCAGTTCGAGCGTCCGCCGATGATCTTCAACCAAGTTGAAGACTCAAGGATTGCACAGGGTGCGCGCGCCAATGAGTACGGAGCGCTACAGGCTGAATACGCCGGCGCGCACGCCGCGCGGCAGCAGGCGGCAGGCGATTACGTGCGCGCCGGGCAGAGCGGCGACGCGGCAATTGAGAGCGCGGCGCGGCAGCAGTACGTCGAAGCGAACAACAGTCTGAACGAAGTGCGCGGGCGCGGCGTCGCGCTCGTCAAAGAGGCGAGCGGGAAGCCAACATTTACGGACGTGAATTATGTCTTCCCGACGTTCGTCGTTCAGCACATGCCGGCGGGCGTCGTGGGCTTGATCATCGCCGCGATCTTCGCCGCCGCCATGTCGAGCATCTCGGCGGAATTGAACGCGCTGGCGACGGCGACGACAATTGATTTCTACCGCCGTCACTTGCGGCCCAACGCCGACGACCGCCGGAGCGTGCTGGTCGGGCGGATCGCGACGGGCGTGTGGGGCGTGTTCGCCTGCTTCGTCGCGCTCTACGCCACGACGCTCGGCTCGCTGATCGAAGTGGTCAACCGCTTCGGCTCGTTCTTCTACGGCTCGCTGCTCGGAGTTTTCGTCTTGGCCGTCGCCGTGCCGCGCGCGCGTTCGCGCGGAGCGTTCTGGGGCTTGCTCTTTGGCATCGCATCGGTCTGGATCGCGAGTCGTTTCACCGACATCGCGTTTCTGTGGTTCAACGTGATCGGGTGTCTCGCCGTCGTGGTCGTCGGGTATCTGTTGAGCTTGACTGATCGAAGCGCGCCTGACCCGATAAGGACGAGAGAATGAAGTCCGTCAACCGCCTTTTATTCAAACGCTTTTTCGCTTTTGCTTGCCTTGCCGCGCTCCTCACGTTCTGGACGACAGTTCCGCTTCTTCTTCCCGCGCCGTCCCGCGCGCAGGTGCGCTCGACTTACGACGAGGGCGCGGTTGGCCTCGGCATGTGGTTGCGGCGTTTGCAGACGACGGCGAGCGTGCTGCACACGGGCGCGCACCCGGACGATGAAGACTCGGCCTTGATCGCGCGGCTCGCACGCAGCGACGGCGCGCGCGTCGGCTATCTCTCTTTGACGCGCGGCGACGGCGGGCAGAACTTGATCGGACCGGAGTTATTCGAGCCGCTCGGAGTGATTCGCACGGAAGAATTACTGCAAGCGCGCAAACTCGACGGCGGCGAACAGTTTTTTACACGTGCGTTTGATTTCGGATTCACGAAGTCGCGCGCAGAGACGGCGCAGAAGTGGGACGAGCGCGAAATCTTGGCGGACATGGTGCGCGTGATCCGCACGTTCCGCCCTCTGGTGATCGTGTCGCGCTTCACCGGCGCGCCGGCAGACGGGCATGGACATCATCAGTTTGCGGGTCACTTAACGCCGCTCGCGTTTCGCGCGGCTGCCGATCCGAAGGAGTTTCCCGAACAACTCGCCGAAGGTTTACGAACGTGGCAGGCGCGGAAACTTTACGTCAGCGCGCGCGTGTCGCGTGAGAGTGAGCCGCAACGCGAAGGCGATGCGACGATGCTCGTCAAGACCGGACAGTTCGATCCGCTGTTCGGGCAGAGCGCCTACGAGATCGCGATGCGCGGGCGCAGCCAGCACAAGTCGCAGGGCGAAGGACGACTCGAATTGCACGGGCCGCAATTCTCAGGCGTACGTGCCGTCGGACGCGCGCCTGACTTCACCTTGCAGGGCGAAGGTGAGTCGGACATCTTCGCCGGATTGCCAATCACACTAACGAGCGGTGTCCGCGCGTTGGGATTCGACAACGCTGAACTGATCGAGCTACTACAAAAAATTGAGGAAGATGCAAAGACCGCTCTGGAGAAATTCAATGGCAACGATCCGCGCACCGTCATCGCCGCGCTCAACGCCGGGCTGTCGCAGACGCGACAGGCGCGTCAGTTTCTCGCCAACATGCCCGCGCGTCAAACAAATAACGAACAATCAAACTTGAGAGATCCCGACAGTGTACGCGCCGATGCCGAGCTGTTGCTGGCGCGGAAAGAACAAGAATTCACCGAAGCCTTGCGCTTGGCGACAGGCGTGATGGTCGATGTCTTGGCCGACGCGGAGACCGTCGCGCCCGGCGAATCTTTCAACGTCACGGCGCGCGTTTTCTTTCCTGAAGAATCGCCGGTCGAGATCAAAAACATTCGTCTCCGCGCGCCCGGCGGTTGGCAAGTGCGGGACGCGGCGACACAGACGACCGGCGCGGACACTGGTCCCCCAACTCAGCACGAGGTTGCACGCCGCGCCACGCAATTCCATGTCACCGTGCCAGCAGACGCGCGGCTGACGCAACCGTATTGGCTGCGACAACCACGCGAGGGCTTTCTCTTCAAACCGATGACGGACGCTCCGCGCGGCGAGCCGTTCGCGCCCGCGCTCATCCATGCCGAAGTCGAATTGAGTGTGGGCGATACGCCATTGCTCCTGACTGCGCCAATCGAATATCGCACGCTCGATCCGGCGCGCGGCGAATTGCGGCGTGAGTTGAACGTCGTCCCCGCGCTGTCGGTCGCGATTGATCCGTCGCTCGTCATCGTCCCGACACAGGCGAGGCGGCAACCGCAGCGCGTCGTCGTCCGTTTAAGCAACAATTCGCAGGGGCCACTGAGCGGGCGCGTCCGTTTGCGAATGCCGCCGAACGCCGCCAATTACGTTTGGCAGGCGCAACCGGCGGACGCCCCTTTCGCTTTGCAGAACAAAGGCGAGCGCGCCGCTTTCACTTTCGACGTGAGCGTGGCCGCGCCGCGCGCGGAAGGGAACGGCAATAGGTTGCGAGTTGCAGACAGTTTCCTTCTCGGCGCTGAAGCCGTCACTGCCGACGGGCGCAAATTTGATCGAACTCAAAGAGTGATCGCTTATCCGCACATACAGACGCATCGACTCTACACAGCGGCGGAAGCAATTGTGAAAGTCTTCGATCTGAAAGTCGCAACGGTGCGCGTCGGTTATGTAATGGGGAGCGGCGACGAAGCGCCGGAAGCGATCCGGCGGATGGGACTGCAAGCGACGCTGCTCGATGAAAACGATCTGTCTATCGGCGATCTGTCATCGCGCTTCGACACGATTGTTGTCGGCGTCCGCGCTTCGCAGACGAGGCCGGACTTCGTGGCGAACAATGGACGCTTGCTTGATTTCGTCCGTCGCGGCGGCGCGCTCATCGTGCAATATCAACGCCCCGACTACGCCGAGCGTGGCTTACCGCCGCTGCCTGCCAAGATGCAAGAGCCGGGCGGCATCGCGCGCGTTACGGATGAAAGCGCGCCGGTCCGCGTCTTGCAACCGACGCACCCAGCCTTCAATTTCCCGAACAAGATCACGAACGAAGATTGGCAAGGGTGGGTGCAAGAGCGCAATTTGTACAACTTCATCACGTTCGATCCGGCCTACGTCACGCTGCTCGAATCGCACGACGCGAATGAGCCGGCCAACAACGGTGGCGAGGTTTACTTGCGCTTAGGACGCGGACATTACGTCTATACTTCCTACGCTTGGTTCCGCCAATTGCCTGCCGGAGTTCCCGGCGCATATCGTCTGTTTGCGAATCTGTTGAGCCTGCCGAAAGCGAATCAGAGCAACGTGCCTGCAAAGCGGCGTTGGCGGTTTCGGCGCGTGCTGTAGAGTCATAGAGGTGATTGTTAGACCTTTGGTTATGAGGGAGAAAGTCACTCTGATATGTCGCCGCTATCGAAGATCAGAATATCTCTTAATCGCGGGCTGATTGGTTTGGCTATCGGCGGCGTTTGTGGAGGTGTTATTGGGGCTGCTGTATTGTGGTTTATCTCGTGGCTAAGGGAAAACCCAGAAGAACCGGCTTGGATATTTGCCGGAACAATGATCGGTCTGATGTTTGGAGTATTCTGCGGTTCGGTGCTTGGTTTCATCATCGGATTATTTTCTGTCCAACACTGACTACCCGCCGAATGCGGTGAAGGGAAGCATTGCTTTTATGTCGAAACGTGTGCGGCAAGCGCGCCGGGTAGTAATCACGGGCTTCGGGTGCGTGACGCCGATTGGGATCGGGCGCGAGAATTTTTGGCGCGCTCTGCGACAAGGCGAGAGCGGCGTGCGGCGGATCGAGAGCTTCGACGTGTCCGCTTCGCCCGTGAAGATCGCTGCCGAAGTGCGCGGCTTCGATTGGGCGGCGCAGCTCAATCCGAAAGATCGCAAGCACGTGCCACGCACTGTGCCGCTCGCGCTCGCCGCCGCGCGCGAGGCCCTCGGCGACGCCGGGATTCAGCACACAGATTTGACGCTCGATGAGAGACGCGCTATCGGCGTCGTCCTCGGCACAGGGGGCGGCGGACTCAGTTTTACCGAACAGCAATACGAATACTGGTTCACTAATCAACACAGCAAGGCGAGCGTCTATACGATCCCTTCTTCGACGCACGGCGGTTTGTCGTCTGAACTCTCGATGGCCTTCGGCTTGCGCGGCCTCTCGCACATCGTCTCGACCGGTTGCACCAGCTCAACCGACGCTATCGCTTATGCCGCCGAACACATCTCGCTCGGTCGTCAAGACGTGATGCTCACGGGCGGCGTCGATGCTCCGCTCGCGCCGGGTATTCTCGCCGGCTTCAACGTGATGACGGTATTGACGAGCCAGTGGAACGACGACCCGGCGCGCGCTTCGCGTCCTTTCTCGCGCGACCGTTCAGGGATCGTGCTGGGCGAGGGCGCATGGATTTATGTGCTGGAAGAATACGAGCGAGCCATGCGGCGCGGCGCGCATATTTACGCGGAGATCACCGGCTACGGCGCGACGTGCGATGCTTATCATCGCGTGCGCCTCGAAGACTCGGGCGAAGAGCCGGCGCGCGCGATGCACCTTGCCCTCGCAGATGCCGGGCGCACTCCCGAAGAAATCGACTATGTGAATTTGCACGGCACGTCCACGCAACTCAACGACCGCATCGAGACGCAGGCCGTCAAACTCGCGCTTGGTCCCCACGCCGCGCGCATTCCGATGTCCGCGACCAAATCGCAACTCGGCCACCCACAAGGCGCGAGCGGTGCCGCCGGTCTCGCCGCCGCGCTCTGCGCGATGGAGACCAACACGATCCCGCCGACGATCAATTTGGACGAGCCTGATCCCGCCTGCGATCTGGATTACACGCCGAATCATGCACACGAGCGCGAAGTGCGCGTCGCTCTCTGCAACTGCATCGGGTTCGGGTCGAAGAATAGCGCGCTCGTCGTGGAGAAAGTTTAAGGTTTCAAGTTTCAGGTTCTCACTTTCGACCTGAAACTTGAAACCTGAAACTTGAAACTCGTTTATGTTTGCTCGTCGCAGCCTTGAGCTTGAACACCTCGACAAAGGCGACTATACGCCGGCAGAGTACGAAGGTTGTCTCGTCGAGTTGCGGCGCGTCAACCGTTGGCTGGGAGACGCGCGGGCGCTCAGGCGCACGCTGCTGCGAGACATCGAGCGACAAGAGTTAAAAGAGTTTTCAGTTTTGGATGTCGGCGCGGGTTCGGGCGAGTTATTGCGCGTCGTGGCAGAGTCAGCGTGCGTGCGTAGCGCGCGTGCGCGGTTGGTGGGACTTGAACTGAACGCGCGCTCGGCGCGGGCAATTGTGGAGGAGTCCCGCGTTTACCCGGAAATCGGATCGGTGCGTGGCGACGCGCTTTGTCTGCCCTTCAGTGACGACGCTTTTGATTACGCGATCTGCTCGCTGTTCACGCATCACTTCGATGATGGAGGCGTCGTCGCGATCTTACGCGAGATGAGCCGCGTAGCGAGCCGCCGCATCTTCATCATCGATCTGCACCGCCACCCGCTCGCCTTTTTTCTCTACACGACGGCGGGCAAAATTGTCTTACATAATCGTTTGCTCCGCGAAGACGGCGCGCTCTCGATCTTGAGAAGTTTTCGCCCCGCAGAGTTACGGCATCTGGCCGCATCTGCACACCTCGAAGAAATCGAAGTGCAACGGCGCTTTCCCTTTCGCTTAGTGTTAAGCGGCAAGCGTGCAGAATAGCGCCGAAGGCGTTATCTGTATCCGGTTGAGCGACGTGAGCTATTTTATTTTTGCTGCTTCAGCGCACAGGCTTATGATCCCTGCACTTGACTTACGACTTGATGAATGGAAGCAACGGCTGATCGACCTCACGCGCCGCAACCGCCTGCTCTATTTCCGACCCACCAAAGCCTCAACCCTCGCGATCACAGCGCCCGACGCCGAAACGATCTTCGACCGCATCTATGTCGAAGAAAAACACTGGAACTTTTGGCTGCCGCCAGTAGAGTTGAACGAAGAAGAAACGGCAACGGAGAAGGTCAACGGCCTCGATGACGATCTTCCACCTGCCACACTAATCGCCGAAATAGTGAACACGGACGAAGTGAGGACGGATAAATTGGTGTGCGCCGGAATCGGTCGCCAGCGGCTCGAAGCGACGCTCAAAAACATCTTTCGCAAGGCGCATACGGATTATCAGGAACGCGGCGTGCGGATTCTCCATCTCGCTTTCGGGACGCTGGCGTGGAAGGAGGCCGAGTCATCGGATTTCAACTTGTCGCCGCTCGTGCTGTGTCCCGTCGAGCTGCGGCGCGAGACCGCGAGCGATCCTTACGAGTTGCACTGGGCTGAAGAAGACGCAGTTCTTAATCCGGCGTTGCTCGCTAAACTGCGAAGCGATTTTCGCATCGAGCTACCGCCCGCCCCGGATGAATGGGAAGCCGCTGCGCTCTCCGATTATTTGGCGGCGACGGCGGCGAAAGTTCAATCGCTGGGGTGGGAAGTGCGCGAGACAATTCATCTCGGCATGTTCTCGTTTCACAAGCTCGGCATGTACCAAGACCTTGCGAGCAACGCCGAGCGCATCAAATCGCACGCGATTGTGCGTGGGCTGGCGGGCGAAGTTCTCGATCACGACGCGGCGGAGTCGATCCCGGAGTTGCGCGAGCTTGACAAGGTGCAGAAGCCGCAAGAGACGTTTCAAATTCTCGACGCCGACAGCAGCCAGCAGCAGTGCATTCAGGCGGCGCTCGCGGGGCGCAGCCTTGTGCTGCAAGGGCCGCCCGGCACCGGGAAAAGTCAGACGATTGCGAACATCGTCGCCGAATTCATCGCGCGCGGAAAGACCGTCCTGTTCGTGTCGGAGAAGATGGCCGCGCTCGAAGTGGTCTTCAAGCGCCTGCGTGACGCGCACCTCGACGACTTTTGTCTCGAACTCCACAGTCACAAAGCCAACAAGCGCGAGGTGGTGGCGGAACTCAAACGCTCGCTCGACGTGCAGCTAGCGCCGACCAGATTGCCCGCCCTTGCCGACTTCGAGCGGGCGGAGCGCACACGCGCGCACCTGAACAACTATGTGCAGGCGCTCCACGCTGTCCGCGAGCCGCTCGGCATGAGCGCCTTCGACGTACTCAGCCAACTGGCGGAACTCGACGGCGTGCCGCTCGTGCCGGTCCAACTCGCCGCCGCAGAGAATCTGCGCCCGGAGCGCATCGAGGAGTGGGAGGCGTTAATGCGCCGTCTCACGGGCGTGTGGCAGATCGTGGAGGAGGGCGATGAATTTCCGTTCTATGGTTGCACTGAGACACGCTACGATCTGGAAGCGCGAGCCGCGTGGCTGACCCAGTTGAAAAGTTGCAGCGCCTCGGTCGAAGCGTTGGCGCGCAACGCTCAAGAGTTTGCGAAAGCTATCGGCGTTGAAACTCCGGCGGACTTCGCCGCGTGTGAGTGGTTGGCGGCAGTGGGCAGACATCTTAGCTCCAGCCCCGCGCCCGATCCCTCTTGGCTGACAACCGGCGAACTGGACGCGATCTCCAAAGAAGCCGATAAGTACCGACTGATTTGCGCGGATTACTGGAATGAACGAAACGCGCTCGCCGCCGGCTACGAGGCAGCGATCTTCGATGTCGCTGCTGAGACCGGCGAGTCGCTGCAACGCCTGTGGAATCGCATCACGAGTGACGCCGGCGATGGCGGCGGTCTCGCCGACGCAGACGGGCGCGGACTACATCTCGTCCGGCGCAGACATGCGATATTGAATTTTCTGCGCGCCACTGCCTTGCTTGTGCGCGACGTGCGCCGCGACGCGGAGAGCCTAAGCCGAGCATTTGGGCTGCCGTTTGATCCTTTGAGCCTTAAACGCGCGCGTGATTTCGCTGGCCTTGCGCTACTGTGCGCGGCGGAGGCGAAGCCCGAAGCGTCATGGCTCAACCCGGCGCGGCTTGAGCAGGCGCGAGAGGCAGCCGCCAAGTTCGCGCCTCTGTGCGAGGCGTACAACCGCCGGCGCGCCGATTACGAAGCGCGCCGCGCACGGCTTTTAGAACGCTACGACGCCAGCTTCCTTGAGCTTCCGCTTGACGATCTGATCGAGCGATTTAGCGGCTTGCTCTACCGCACGCCATTACGCTTTTTGTCGCCTTCCTTCCGCCGGGACAAACGCGCCATCCTTCGCACGAGCCGCACGCCAACGCTCGCGCCCGATATCGCGCCCGACTTGTTGGAGGCGCGCGAATTGGTGCGCCTGCGCGCGCAACTCTTGGCGGAAGCGCCGCCGCCGTGCGAATTACTCGGCGCGTATGATCGCGGCGCGGAGACTGATTTCGCGCGCGTCACTCAAGCGTTAAAGACGGCAGCCGCCGTGTTGGAATTGACCGGCGCTGATGCTGGCCTTCCGGCGGAGTTGGTCCAAGCCGTTTCGTTCGGCTCGCTCCCTTTGATTGACTTGCGCGCCACGGGCGAGCGCTTACTGACAACTATCTCGACTTGGGAAGAAGAGCAAAATGCGGTCACCGATCTCGTGCCCGTTAGCCGGTTGCCGCAGACGCAACTCGGCATCGGCGTTTCGTCGCTGGCGGGCATCGAAAGTTGGCTCACCGCGCTGACGCCTCCGCTCACCGAGTTATCGCAACACCTGGACGCTCTACTGCCCTTAGCCAAGCGCGGAGAACATCTCGATCTCGCCACGCTCGTCACCGATCTTAAGCGCGTCAAAGAATTATCGAATCTCAATCAGGGCATTGAGGCAGAGTCTGATCGCCTGCGCCGCAAGTTCGGACGCCGCTATATGGGTGTTCATACGACGTGGGGCGAAGTGCTGGCGGCGATTGAGTGGACCAGCGAGGTGTGCCGCCTCTTCGACGGGCGCGAGATGACGGCGCGCTTTGTCGAGGTCGCCGCGCAACGCGGCGAGCAGACGCCGTCGGTGAATCAATTGCTTCGCAGTCTTGATGAGGCGCGGGAGAGCATTCGTCGTCTGGAAGAACGATTCGAGCCGCCCGCACCCGTTCTGCGCGGGCGACCGTTACGCGATTCCTCGTTCGCGGAGATCGTCGCGGCTGTGGATCGGATGGCGGCGCGCGTTGACGAATTGCAGGCGTGGATAGATTGCCGCCGCTTGGAAACAAAATTCGCGGAAGCCGGGCTGCGAGGGTTGTTAGCCGAACTTAAGCGGCGCAAACCGTCGGGCGCGCAACTCGTCTCTACCCTCCATAAGTCAATTTATCAAGCGTGGTGGAATCGCGTCTGCGAGATAGACGAGCGACTCGGGGAATTCCGCGCGCGCACACACGAGGACGTGATCCGCGAGTTCCGTGAGACAGATGCCGAACTCGTGCGCTTGTCGGCGCAAAGGATCGTCCAGATGTGCAACGCGCGCCGGCCTCAAGGAACGTTTTTGCAAGCGCAGGACTCGGAGATTGCCGTGCTGCGAAGAGAGGCGGCAAAGCGCCGGCGACATCTGCCGGTGCGCTCGTTGTTCGACGCGATCCCGAACCTGCTGTTGAAGCTCAAGCCGTGCCTGCTGATGAGTCCGCTCTCGGTCAGCCAATTTTTGCAGACCGAGCGGGTGCGCTTTGACCTGACGATCTTTGATGAAGCCTCGCAAATCTTCACCGAGGATGCCGTCGGCGCGATTTATCGCGGCGCGCAACTCGTCGTTGCCGGAGACAGCAAGCAGTTGCCGCCGACCGACTTTTTCCGCAGTATCGAAGTGGACGAGCCGGAGATGGAGACGCACGACGGCGCAACGGAAGCGACGGCGGTCGATTCTTCGGCTGACTACGCGAGCGTACTCGACGAATGCCAGACCATCGGCGGCATGGCCGTGCAGTCTCTACGCTGGCATTACCGGAGCCGCCACGAATCGCTGATCGCATTCTCGAACAACCGCTTTTACAACAGCGATCTGGTGACGTTCCCGGCGGCGCTGGATAAGCATCCCGCGCTCGGACTTCAATTCGTTCATCTCGCCGACGGCGTCTATGATCGTGGTGGCAAGCGGCACAATCTGCGTGAAGCCGTCGGGGTGGCCGATCTGGTGTTCGAGCATTTCCGGCGCTACCCGCAGAAGAGTCTCGGCGTGGTCGCCTTCAGTCAGGCGCAGATGACGGCGATAGAGGACGAGATCGAGCGCCGCCGTCTCACCCGTCGCGAGTACGAAGACTTTTTCAAAGATGATCGCTTGGAAGGCTTTTTCGTCAAAAATCTTGAGAACGTGCAGGGCGACGAGCGCGACGTGATTATCTTTAGCGTCGGTTACGGGCGCGACGCCAACGGCCAAATGGCGATGGGCTTTGGTCCCTTGAACCGCACCGGCGGCGAGCGCCGCCTGAACGTCGCCATCACACGGGCGCGGGAAAAGGTCATCCTCGTCAGTTCGATCACAGCCGCAGACATTAACCTGAGCGCAACGGCAGCCTCCGGCGTGTTGAACTTGCACCGTTACCTCGACTACGCCGAGCGCGGCGCGGCGGCTCTGTCTCTGACGCACCCGCAAGGGATCGGCGAGGCCGACTCGCCGCTTGAAATCGACATCGCCGGAGAGATCAAGCGGCTCGGTTATGACGTGGTGACGCAGGTCGGATGCAGCGGCTACCGCGTTGACATTGGCGTAGTTGATCCCGCGAATCCGGGCCGCTTTCTGCTTGGCATCGAGTGCGACGGCGCGACGTATCATTCGGCCTATACGGCGCGCGACCGCGACCGCCTGCGCCAGCAAGTCCTCCAAAAATTGGGCTGGCGCATCCACCGCGTCTGGTCCCCCGACTGGGTAACAAAACGCCAATCAGAGATTAGCCGCCTCGCGCAAGCGTTGGAGGCGTCGCGCCGCACAGATGATGAGACCGTGCTGATCGTGGATGACGCTGCGGCTGTCCCCGAAGTACAGGAACAACGGCCAGAGCGTCTTACTGAAGACGAAATATCACTGACCGTTGAGCGAACCGAGCGGACGGACATGGCGGAGACGCGGGCGCTGCCGGGCACGACCGACTACAAAGTCTTTCAGCCGCCCTTAAATCAGATGAGCTATCTCGAATTTCACGACCCCG
>Ga0136616_10001158_pt1 | contig 13666 bp, 12 predicted proteins | sample AntDrymUQ2992106_2_FD_106648 | JGI IMG/M metagenome (GOLD analysis project Ga0136616, IMG submission 106648) | Polar desert sand microbial communities from Dry Valleys, Antarctica - metaG UQ299 (21.06) | ecosystem: Environmental > Terrestrial > Soil > Desert | place: Antarctica: Dry Valley...
AATTGCCGCAAGAGGCCAGACTAAACGGACGCAATGGGATAGATTAGGACGCCGCGCACGAAACTGGTAAGGTGCCCTTTTGTGATTGGAAATCGCGTAGGCGGTGTTAAGCCGTCTCGTGGGTTCGAATCCCACCCTCTCCGCTTTTCCGCCTCGCACGCGCTCGGGTGGATCGGGGGTGATCCGGACACCCTCGAGCCGCGTAGAGTAAGGCATGGGAAAAACGGAGGAACCACCGAGGTTGCCCGAAGGCTACCGGCTGGACCTGGCCAGCGACCCCCACGCGCCCGCGCTCCTTCGCCCGAACGGCGTCGTGGTGGCGCGCTTCGGCGCCTGGGGCATGACCTACGAGGCCGTCGAGCGAGAGGCCTGGGGGACCTTCTCCACAGAAGCGAGCAACCGTATCGAGGCCGGAAGCCCGTAGCCTGGCCTAGCCCCGCCTGATTCCGCAGAGGGTCCCGCCCGCGAAACCCGGAGGAGTCGGGTTTTTCGAACTTCGCCTCCACGGAGTTCTAAAAAGTTCGCTCGGCGGTTGGCTTCGTAACGCCACTCGTAACGCTTGGGAGACGGCAGTGCTGTAGAGTGGTGTTGTGACAGAAGGGGCAAAGGAGCAACAGGGACGAGGAGTCGACGGGATGAGCCCCCGCGCCGCCGCTCGGTTGTCTTGGGCGTTGTGGGTACTCTCCGTCGCCTTGACTGTGTTGAGCCTCTGGCTTCTGGTTCTGAACCTGTCATACCCTAGCGTACATATCTACGACTTTTGGGTTGAAAGTACGCTGGCCGCGATGGGCTTCTCGACCGTTGGCGCCGTGATAGCGTCACGCATTCCACCCGAAAACCCAATAGGTTGGCTCCTCTGCATTGTAGGCTTTCTGTTCGCGGTAACTCACTTTACTGCCGAGTATGCCATCTATACCCTACTGGCAGCGCCTGGATCACTACTTGCTGCTGGCGAAGCTGCAGCCTGGTTTACCTCTTGGCTTTGGGTCCCGCAGCTCGGTTCTATTGTGTTCGTCGGACTTCTCTTCCCCGATGGTCGGCTGCCGAGCAGGAGCTGGCGATGGTTTGCGTTGCTCAGCGTGCTCTCGGTGCTAATCGGAGCGGTTTTGGGTGCGGTATCTCCTGGGCCGAGTATCGCCCTTGGCTCTATCCATAACCCACTCGGGATCGAGAGTCTGCCGAACGCGTACAAGCCGCTTCAGATGCTCATGATCGTTCTCATAGCGGTGGCAGCAGGCTCGCTGCTGATACGATGGATCTACGCCAGGGGCGTAGAGCGCCAGCAGATCAAGTGGTTTTCCTATGCTACAGCGCTACTGGCCAGCGGCGCCATCCTCCAGTACGCCATCTCCGAGCCGCTGGACCAGGTTCTTCTCGGATGGGTCGGACGCACACTCGTTCTGGCTGGCCTCGCAGGAATCCCTATCTCCATGGGAATCGCCATAACACGCTACCGGCTCTACGAGATAGACCTCATCATCAACCGTACCCTCGTCTACGGCTCTTTGACGGCCACGCTGGTCGCACTCTACTTCGGAGCCATCGTAGTGTTGCAGAGAGTGTTCGTAGCCCTAACCGGTCAGAAGTCCACCCTTGCGGTAGTGGCTTCTACCCTCTTGATCGCAGCTCTTTTCACTCCGTGGCGTGGTCGCATCCAGTCCTTCATTGACCGCCGCTTCTATAGGAGGAAGTACGACGTGAGGAAGACCCTGGAGGTGTTCTCCGCCAGGTTGAGGGAGGAGACGGACCTGCAAGCCGTGAGCGAGGATCTTGTCGGGGTGGTTAGGGAGACGATGCAACCGGCCCACGTCTCTTTATGGCTGCGCCCCGATGCTGCGCCCAGCGACGACGCGCAGGTTCCCTAGAGAGCACAGCACCTTATTCACCCCAGCGCGTGCAAGGAGGATTCTCCGATGTCGGCATTCAAGATCTCGCATAAATGACTCCGGAGTGTGCTCGAATGCCCGGTGTTCCGGTGCCGCCAGCGGGGGCCGAACTCAAGTTGTTGTGGACCACATCCCGACCCTGCGGGTGCTCTCGGGGCCGACCACCCACAGCCGCGAATGCCCCTTGGGGGCCAGGAACTCTATGAGCCCATCCCCGACCGTGAGTATCGCGAAAGCTTCCAGCAGTCTCCTCTTCCGCACGGCGCCCTCTCCTCCCGTTTTCGTGCCGCGTCACGCGAGCCCGCTGATTCTACAACTTTGCCTGCTAGACCGATGATAGAATGGTCAAGATGACTTGTTCGACATCGCGGAGGCGAATGTGGCCGAGAAGGTGAGGGTAACGGAGGCGAAGGCGCACCTTTCGGAGCTGATGGCGCGCGTCGGGTATGGGGGGAGCGCTTCGTCATAGAGAGGCGGGGGAGACCGCTCGCCGCGCTGGTAAGAGTGGAGGACCTGGAGCGTCTGGAAGCGGAGAGGAGGGATGACTCCTCGCGGTCGCTGGGAGCGCTCGCTCTCGTAGGAGCGTGGGGTGAGGTGGAGGATCACGATCTGGACACGCTGCTGGAGGAAGTCTACGCCGAGCGTGAGCGCGACACCGGGCGTTCGGTAGATCTCGGGTCTTGATGTACCTGCTTGACACCGACATCCTGAGCAACCTGATGAAGCGCTCCCCATCGAATCGGGCCAAGAGAAAGGGCTGGGGCCACGAAGGGTCCCAGCCTTGGCGCTGCCTTGGTTCTATGGACTGAACTTGATCGTGTCAGATGCCGCAGCCGAGATGTTGCCAGCTCGGTCCTTGTACTGCACGTACACAGTCTTCGTGCCAGCTCCCGTGCTCAGCGTCCACGACTTGCTCGTCGAGTAGTCAAACCAGCTACTCCAGGTGGTCGTGCCACCGTTTCTGAATCGCATGGAAATCACCCCTGAAGCCGGGGAGGGTCGCATGCGGAGAGCTTGAGCGTCACCGAGCGGCTCGAGGTTGAGGCGTTGCCGCCGTTGATAGAGATGGTGCCCTTAGGAACTACGGTGTCAACGAACCAGCTGCGACTGTCCGGGGTGGCATCGACATTTCCGGCTTTGTCGATGGCTTTGACCCTGAAGGTGTGGTTGCCCTGGCTCAGGGGGCCCGGGTAGTTCTTGGGGGAGGTGCAATCTGTGAAGGAGGAGCCGTCACGGCTGCACTTGAAGGTAGATCCATCCTCAGATGAGGAGAATCTAGGACGGTTGAAGGTATCATTGGCAGTGTCGTTGCTAGGAGTAACGCTCGCCATCTCAAGTCTCTCTACCTGCCCTCTTCGCTTCCATTACATCTCTCAATGTATCGGGGAAGCGTTATCCGGGCGTTAGCTGGAGGGAATTGAGGAGTGAGTATTTCTACTCATTTTCGATGCGAATCAGAGAAATATGGCTAGGTTTGCTTTTGGAGCCATTCGTCTTTCAGGACGGCGTAGAGGTACTCGTCGGCCCATCCTCCCTTGAACCACACGTTCTCCACAAAGTGCCCTTCCCGACGCAAGCCCAGCCGCTCGAGCAACGCCACGGAAGGCGCGTTCCTGCAATCCGCTATGGCGACGACTCGATGAAGCCCCAGCACGTCGAACGCGTAATCCAATAGGCGAGAGACGGCTTCCGAAGCGAGACCCCTCCCCTGATACTCCCGCGCCAGCGTAAATCCGATCTCAGCCCCGTAGGGTTCGTGCTCGGCGACCCTCAAGGCGCAGTCCCCGACGAGATCTCCCGTCTCTTTCGATTCAATGGCAAACTGGAACCACTCGCCCGGTACGCCCGGTTGCGCAGACTCCATCTCTCGAATGAAGGCCCTCGCTTCTCGCTCGTCTAAGGAGTCCCAGGATTGGTAACAGGCCACCTCGGCATCGTTGCGGTAAGCAACGAAAGAGGCCAGGTCGGAGTCTTCGAAGCGCCTGAGGATTATGCGCTTGGACTCGATCCGGGTGAATGCCGCCTCACTCATCTGAGGCCATTATGCCTGATGCGCTCCGTGCTAAGCTGTTGGAGGAAGCCGGGCTCTGAGAAAGGAAGAAAACGCCTGGGTTGGATCCGCAACTCACCCTGGGCCAGGTCGCGCCTGGTCTTGCCAGCGAAGACTTCGAGGGACATTTCGTCGACACCTTGGATGCACACGCAATCCAGCCATAAGGAGGTCGCTACATGGCCAACTCAACCAATCAGGCCGAAGGAGGGTTCTTCTCCAGGATAGCCTCCGACTTCACCACCAGAGCCTGGGTCCTAATACCCGTCGGGGTTGGCATCAACTTCGTCGGAGGGACTCTGGTAACCGTGCTGAAGTTGCCGATCTTCCTCGACACCATCGGAACGATACTGGTTGCGCTGCTTGCGGGGCCATGGGTCGGGGCCCTTACGGGCCTCATTACGAACCTGATCCTGGGGGTAGCGGACCCGACCTTGATCGCCTTCGCCCCGGTCAACGTGGCGATAGGCCTGATCGCCGGTTTCCTGGCGCTCAATGGCTGGTTCAAGACCTACCCGAAGATCGTCGCGAGCGGTCTGATCATCATGCTCACGGGCGTGATCCTCTCAGCCCCCATAGTGGTTCTCGCCTTCGGCGGCGTCACCGGCTCGCCTGGCCGAAGCGCCATGACCGCTTTTTTCCTGGCTACGGGCAGCAACATCTGGCAGAGCGTATTTGCCGTGGGGGTGATCGTCGAGGTGGTCGACAAATTGATCAGCGTCTTCGTCGCCGTGTTCGTCGCCAGGGCCATCCCTGAACGTTATCGTCCGCAAAAAGCCCAGCAGACCATATAGTGTCTCCTCGGCCGTCCGAGTAGATGTTCGACTACAGGCCAGGAGATAGCCCCGTTCACCTCCTCAATCCGGTTACAAAGCTGGCGGTAGTCGTTGGGCTCATGGTGATAGTCTTTCTGCTGCCAAACCCCTGGGGACCGGCGCTCATCGCCGTCACGCTCCTTGGTGTCGCGGCCGTGGCCGGGTTCAGTGGTAGGGTGGCGACGCTCGCCGCCGTCATAACAGGGCCGTTGCTGATAGCGGTCGTGCTCGTCCAGGGACTCTTCTACACCGGCAACGAGACCCCGCTCATCGCAGTGGGACCAGTGACCTTCTGGGAGGAAGGGGTGACTTATGGTCTGCTGGTCTTCTTCAGGGTGCTTGTGGTCGTGTGCGCCGTCTTGATCATGGTGTTCTCCACCCATCCCAAGAAGATGATGGTCGCCTTTATAGACAAGGGGTTATCCCCGAAACTGGCCTACGTGTTCATGGCCTCGCTCCAGTTCATCCCCGATATGCAGCGGCGGGCCAGGGCCATAATAGAGGCCCAGCAAGCCCGCGGGCTCGACCTCAAGTCGAACCTCTGGCGCCGTTTCCAGGCCCTTCTGGCAATGCTGATCCCACTCCTCACGGGAGCTTTGATCTCCGCCGAGACCAGGTCGCTGGCTCTCGAAGCCAGGGGATTCAGCAGAGGCGGCATGCGCAGCCACCTGATCGAAGTGCCCGACAGGACGTCCGACCGCGTAATCCGCTGGTCCGTCGCGGCAATCGTGGTGCTGGTCGCACTTTGGAGGATAGTGTTGTGATTTACTGGGACAGCGTTCTGGCTGCGGAAAAACATGGTAGTCCCTCCCATACGTCATTCCCGCGAAAGCGGGAATCCACTACTACGAGGAGGTCCCTGGGCAATGGCATGCTAACTCGTACCGTTGGCATGCGCCCGGACTCGGTATGAGCCTTATAGAGATCGAAGACCTCACTTTCTCTTACGCCTCCCAACACGAGCCGGCTCTCAGGAACCTGAGTTGCAGCATCGAGCAGGGGAGCTTCGTCGGGATCACCGGCCTCGCCGAGGCCGGCAAGTCCAGCTTCTGCCGCCTGATCTCCGGCTATATCCCGCACTTCTTCCACGGGGAGTTCTCAGGTACGGTGAGCGTCGCCGGAAAAGACACTAAAGAGACCACCATCGGGGAGCTCGCTGAGAGGGTCGGCTTCGTCTTCGAGAATCCTTTCGACCAGTTGACCGGCGCGAGCCTCACGGTGCTCGAGGAGGCGGCCTTCGCCCTGGAGAACATGGGTCTTGCCCGCGAGGAGATACGACCGCGGGCGGAGAAGAGCCTCTCCCAGGTAGGAATGGAAGATCTGACCGACAGGCATCCCCAGCAGCTCTCCGGGGGACAATCTCAAAGGTTGGCGCTGGCTTCGGTCCTCGCCGTCCAGCCGGAGATTTTCATCCTCGACGAGCCAACCTCGCAGCTGGACCCCCTCGGTGTCGAGGAGGTCTTCGACGTCATCTCGGAGATGCACCGCAGTGGCTACACTGTTATCGTCGTCAGCCAGGACCTCGACCACCTTGCGGTGCACTCCGACCGCCTGATCGTCATAGACAAGGGCGAGATAAAGTGGGACGGAGAACCGCGGAAGGTCCTACTTCAGGCCGCGGAGGCCAGATACCCCATCCTGATCCCCGACGTACTCGAGATCAGCCGTAAGCTAAGGGCAGCGGGACGAATCCCTTCGAGCCCCCCGGCGCCCCTGACCGTCGAACAGGCCGCCACGGAGCTGTACTCGATAAACACCCTAGGCTCTGCCGCAGATGCCATCGCCACGGGCAAGACCTCGCGCCATTCGAAGGCGGATAGTAGTAAACAGCTCGTATTCGAGGATGTACACTACGATTATCCTACCGGGGTGTCCGCGATCCGCGGCGTCTCGCTGAGTCTTGACGGAGGCTGCGTCTGTATCGTCGGCCAGAACGGCGCCGGCAAGACCACCTTTGCCAAACATCTCAACGGCTTGCTGAGGCCGACGCGGGGCCGCGTGCTGGTCGGGGGCAAGGACACGCGTGAGTACAGGATCGCCGAGCTCGCCAGAGAGGTTGGGCTGGCCTTCCAGAACCCTGACGACCAGCTCTTCAGGAGCACGGTGGAGGAAGAGGTTCGTTTCGGACCTGACAACGTGGGCGCGAGTCCCGAAGAAGCGAAGCGTCTGGTAACTTCCGCTATAGACCTCATGGGCCTGGAAGCGGTAAGGGAGAAAAAACCTCACGACCTGGGGTTATCTGAGCGTAAACGGGTAGCGACAGCGTCCGTGATCGCCATGAACACCCCCGTCGTGGTCCTTGACGAACCGACAGGGGGACAGGACGCGGAGGGGATCGAACTGCTGGGCCACCTCGTAGGCCATCTCGTTCAGCAAGGGAAGCTCGTGGTCGTCGTAACTCACGACGTGAAGTTCGCCGCCAGGCACGCCGACAGAGTAATAGCGCTCCATCAGGGAAGGGTGTTGCTGGACGATGACCCGAGAACGGTCTTCGCTCGAGAGGAGGCCCTGGCCCTTACCCACGTGGAGCCCCCGGCGGTCACCAGGCTCGGAAAGATGCTGGAGCTTGACGAGACCTTGCTCTCGCCCGAGGAGCTTCTGGCCGTCTTCGCCCGTGCCGAGGACTCGTGAAGATATAATGGCGGCGATCGCCGCCAGTTCGCAAGGTATTGAAGCCTCGCGGGGAAATGGCTACTATGGGCAGCGTGGGGGATGACTCTGCACTGAGACTGACGCTCCGACAAATACGGCGACTTCGACCAGGGAAGGGCACATGAATCGATCACTCGCACGCCTGCTAAAGATAGTGCTTCTCATCGCTGCTTTAGGCCTGATGTTACCGGCCTCCGGCGCGCTCGGCGCGAAGCCGGCACAGACGTCAAAGCAGCCGACCGCGACCGGAACGGGCGGCGCCGTGGCCACGGTGGATCTCGACGCATCGCAGGTGGGGATGCAGGTCCTGAAAAACGGTGGCAATGCGGTGGACGCCACAGTCGCCACGGCCGCCGCTCTGGGCGTCACCGAGCCGTATTCGTGCGGTATCGGCGGTGGCGGCTTCATGGTCGTCTACGACGCGAGCGAAGGGAGAGTCTCGACCATCGACAGCCGAGAGACTGCCCCTGAGGACTTCGCCCCCAACAGCTTTATCGACCCCGACACGGGTGAGCCCATCCCGTTCGACCAGCGCGTCACGAGCGGCCTCGGCGTCGGGGTGCCTGGCACGATCCGGGGTTGGGAGCAGGCGCTCGGTGAGTTTGGCTCAAGGCCCCTCTCGGAGCTACTGCAACCCTCCATCCGGCTCGCCGCCCGCGGCTTTGTAGTGGATCAGACCTACCGCCAGCAGACGCTGGACAACCTCGAGCGTTTCAACGACTTCACCTCGACCCGCGAGACGTTCTTGAGAGATGGGCAGGCGCCCGCAGTCGGCTCGACGTTCCGTAACCCCGACCTCGCGGCCACCTACAGCCGCATCGCCGACGGTGGTGGCTCCGTCTTCTACTCCGGCCGCACCGCCAGGACCATCGTCGACACGGTACAAGATCCGCCGGTCGCCGACCCGGAGCGCTACGTGCGGCCAGGCCTCATGACCACGACCGATCTGGCTGGCTACCGCTCCCTCGAACGCGCCCCGACCGTAAGCTCCTACCGGGGCTTGCAAGTGTACGGGATGGGGCCGCCTTCCTCGGGCGGTTCGACCGTCGGCGAGGCGCTCAACATCCTGGAGGGCTACCAGATGGCGACGCTCCCTCGCGAAGACGCGCTCCACTACTACCTCGAGGCCTCGCGATTCTCATTCGCCGACCGGGGCGAGTACCTCGGCGATCCGGCCTATGTCGACGTACCGCTCGAGGGGTTGCTCTCTGACGGTTTCGCGGCGGATCGGCGGTCTCTGATCATGGACAAGGCTGCGCAGAGCCCTGTCGCACCGGGAGATCCCTGCCCCTACAATGGTGGCGGGCCCTGCCCCGAAGATACGCAGGCGTCCACGGCCGTCGAAGGGCCTTCGACGACGCACCTCACCGTTTCGGACAAGTGGGGCAACATAGTGTCCTACACCTTCACCATCGAGCAGACGGGGGGGAGCGCGATCACGGTCCCAGACCACGGCTTCATCCTCAACAACGAGCTAACGGACTTCGAGCCGGTGCCTGGACTAGCCAACTCTCCTGACGGCGGGAAGCGCCCGAGGAGCAGTATGAGCCCGACGATAGTCACGGACGGCAACGGCGACCCGGTGGTCGCCCTCGGCTCTCCCGGAGGGTCGACGATCATCACGACCGCGCTGCAGGTACTCGTCAACGACCTGGACTTCGGCATGACACTCCCTGAAGCTATCGCCGCGCCGAGGGCCTCGCAGCGCAATACGACGACCACCTCGGCCGAGCCGGCGTTCCTGAACACACCGGAGGCGGTGGCGCTCGTATCCAAGCACGGCCAGAGCTTCACCTCGACGCCGGAGATCGGGGCTGCCACGGGCATCGCCTTCCTACCAGACGGAACCGTGCAGGCCGCGGCCGAACCTGTCCGCCGTGGCGGAGGAAGCGCGCTCGTGGAGAACCCAGCCCCGTGAGGCGGCAAGAAAACTGAGGGCTCCAATAGCGATCGTCTCCAAGCTCCCCGACAACCCTGGCACCTCCGTCACCAACGTCATAGAGCAACTCGCCAGCGAGGTCATCGACACACGACCTCGGGCACGTCCCGAGCGAGCACACGCCCCCTACGCCATGAGCGACGGGATCGGAGGGAAGAGACTTTGGCAACCGTGCAGGTTCCGATCGGCTCCGAGAGGCCCATGAAGCTGCCCGACTCCAGACTGTCGGGACGACCCGACCGCATCGAGCAGGATTCGTACGGCGTTTTCCACGTCACCGATCTCAAGACCCACCGGTCCAAGACAAAGAAGGGCAGCCCCTCGGCGACTACGCGCTCCAGGTCAGGCTGTATGGACTCATGGTCGATAGGATCGACCCGGACGCGCGTGTGCGCCTGTGGCTCGAAGGGTCAGAGCGCGTCGAAGTTCCGTGGGACGACGCCATCCGAGCCGAGGTCGAGGAATCGCTGGAGACGACGTTGGCCGAACTTCCCGACGATCTTCTTTTGCCCGCGGATTCCCTCGCCAGGGAGGGACCGCACTGCGATCGGTGTCGGATTCGTCACAGGTGCCCTCGTTACGAGCGAAACTCTGCCGCACCACGGTGCTTTCACCCACCCGCGCAACTTCTACGGAGAGCGTCCGAGTCGCGCTTGGTCCGATGCCCTGCGACTCCGGGTGTTCATTGAACCAGGGCATTCGGTTTAGCTTGGACAAAAACGTAGACAGGTAAGGCATATGTGTGTACGATTTTGTCCGTATGGACAAACGTCATCTTCTCGAAGACATAGCTCTACGCTCCGGGGGTGTTCTCGGGACCAAGGATGCGATAGAAGCGGGTGTTCATAGGCGTGACCTGTACGCTTTGCGCGACGAAGGCTTTTTGGTCGAGATTTCGCGCGGTCTCTATCGCCTGGCGGACGCCGAAGCTACGCCGTACTTGGATCTGATCGCCGTGAGCAGACGCTGTCCGCGAGGGGCCATCTGTTTGAACTCGGCCCTTTCCTTCTGGGATCTGACCGATGAAATTCCCGCCGAGGTCCACCTGGCGGTGCCCAGGGGCTCGCGTCCACCCTCGATAGACTATCCTCCGACGTACGTCCACGTCTTCGCTGCTCACACCTTCCACCTGGGGCGCGAGCAGGTACGACTCGATTCTGGCGAGGAGATCTATGTTTACTCCCCGGAGCGGAGCGTGGTAGATGCCATGCGTCTGAGGAGTCAGGTAGGGACCGACGTGGCCCACGAGGCCCTCCGTCGCTACCTGAGACGCCCGGGGGCCTCACCCGGCGACCTGCTGCGTCTCGCAAGGCAACTCAGGGCCGGGGGACCTATGGCCGACGCCCTGGAGGTCCTGACGGGTTGAGCGAGCCTCGGACGCCGCAGGAAGTCTACCGAGCCCTGCAGCGGCGGGCCAGGAACGAAGGCGTGGGAGAGGCAGGAGTGAGCCCGAACACGTAACCTCTTGACACCGTGAAGGCCCTCGGGACAGGCTCCAGCCTGCGAGCCATTGAAGCCCCAGTGTGCGGTAGCTAGTATGTGTGGCATGGGGATCGGGGCCGCAATGGGCATCACCTTCCTTCCAGACGGAACCGTGCAGGCCGCGGCCGAACCGTTCCGCCGCGGCGGGGGGAGCGCGCTCGTGGAGAACCCCGTCCCCTGAGGCGGCAAGAGGACTACAATCATCTGATGGCGCTTTTCACGAGTGCCTGGCCATGAGACGGGAGAACGAGTGTCCTCAGCAAGGAAACCCTCCCGCGCAAGACCTGTTGTCTGTAGCCTGATGCCTGTAGCCCGGCGTGGGGACGGTCCAATCTTTCCGCACGCCGCTTCGAGTGGAGGGTAGACATGTTCGCCGCCTGGGGACGCTTTGTGTATCGTTTCCGGTGGCTGGTTCTCGTCGCGTCTATCCTCTCGATAGCGGCCGTGGTCTACTCGATGGGCTACGGGGGCCGGTTGGGCACGGGCGAGTTCTCCGCTCCTGAGGGCACCGAATCAGGCCGGGTCGACGAGTTGTTGGACGAGGAGGTGGCGAAGGCCCCGCCAGGCTTCATGCTCGTCTTCGGCAGCGAGGACGAGAAGGCCACAGATCCGGCGTTCCGCGACCAGGTGGAGCACGCGCTGGAGCCGCTCCGAGAGGACGAGCGGGTAACGAGCGTCCGCACCGCCTACGAAAACGGCGCCACCGACGAGGCCATGATCTCCCGAAACGGTCACTACAGCCTCGCGGTCATCGAGCTCGAGGAGGGCAGCTTCGCCGAGCTGCAAGACGCCTACGCGGACATCAGGCAGGAGGTGCGGCCAGGCTCTCTGGAGGTCGTTGCGACCGGTGAGATCCCGCTCAACGAAGACTTCGAGAGCGTTACGGAGACGGACCTGAAGCGCGCGGAGGTGGTCTCGCTGCCCCTGGCGCTTTTAATGCTGCTCTTCGTCTTCGGCTCCGTCGTCGCGGCCGGATTGCCCATCGGCGTGGGCGTGCTCGCCGTCACCGCCGGCTTTGTCGGCACCCTGCTTCTGGCCAGGGCGATGGACGTTTCGATCTACGCGACCAACATCGTCACCATGATAGGCCTCGGCGTCGCCATAGATTACTCGCTCTTCGTCGTCAGCCGCTTTCGCGAGGAGGTTGGCCGCCGTCCCGTGCCAGAGGCACTGGCGCGCACGATGGCGACTGCGGGACGCGCGATCCTCTTCTCGGGGCTCACGGTCGCCATAGGATTCATGGGCTTCCTTTTCTTCGACGTGGCCGACCTGAACTCCATAGGCTTCGCAGGCTCGATCGTGGTCGCCTTCTCGGTGCTCTACGGTCTGACCTTACTCCCAGCGCTACTCGCGATCCTCGGCCCCCGCGTCGACTTCTTGCGCCTGCCTTTCGTCCACCCGGAGAGAACCGCCACGGGCAGCGGCCTCTGGCACAGAGTAGCGAGATCCGTCATGGCCCATCCCTGGCTCACGCTGTTGCCCGTGGTCGCGCTCCTCCTGCTCCTCGGCTCGCCATTCTTAGGCATCCGGCTTGGGCTCTCAGGGGGGGATACACTGCCCAAGGACACGGAGTCGCGCCGGGGAGAGGAGATCCTGGACCGCCAGTTCCCCGACAGCAGCGCCTACCCGATGGTGGTACTGCTCGACTACCAGCAAGGATCGCCGCTCACCAGAGAGCGGATAGGCGAGATGTACGACATGAGCCGTTGGCTCGAGGACAGGCCCGGCGTCAAAGACGTTGAGAGCATCGTAAACCTCGACCCGAAGCTCTCCAGGGATCAGTACCAGGACCTCCTTTCGGGGCCCCGCGAAGATCTACCACCGCAGGTGCGGGAGGCACTGAAGAGGACCACAGGAGAACACGTTGCAGTCCTGACTGCCTACACCTCGGCAGGCTACAACACCGAAGCGGCGCACGACCTGGTGCGCGAGGTCCGCGGGCAACACCCCGAGGTCGGGGGCGAGGTACTCGTCGGCGGTTGGGCGGCCTTCGACCTCGACCTCACCGATTCGGTCTACGAGGCCGCGCCGCCCGCGATAGCCTTTGTGGTCCTCGCCACCTACGTGGTGCTTTTCTTGCTCCTCGGGTCGGTGCTCTTGCCCATAAAGGCTGTCGTCGTCAACTTCCTGTCGATCAGCGCCTCCTACGGGGCCCTGGTGTGGATCTTCCAGGAGGGGCACCTCTCCGGGCTGCTCGACTTCACCCCAGGCCCCATAAACACGACTACCCCGATCATCATGTTCTGCATCCTGTTCGGCCTCTCCATGGACTACGAGGTGATGCTCCTCAGCCGCATCAAAGAAGAGTACGAGCGCACTGAGGATAACCTCTCCTCCGTGGCCCTTGGCATCGAGCGCACCGGGCGCCTGATCACCGGCGCCGCACTTATCATGGCCACGGTCTTTTTCTCCTTCGGCCTCGCCGAGGCGGTCGTGATCAAAGCCATTGGCCTGGGGATGGGGCTCGCCGTTCTGGTCGACGCGACGATCATACGCGCCCTCCTCGTTCCCGCGACGATGCGGCTGATGGGAAACTGGAACTGGTGGGCCCCGAAGCCCCTGGCCCGACGGCACCGGCGGCTCGGCCTCTCCGAAAAGGCCATCGACGCGCCGGACCCTACATCGTCTCCCCCCTACGAGGCCACACCCCCGGCGCGACGCCGATGAGCGCAGAAACAACGGAGCGAAGGCGGTGACAGCGTCCAGGCCGCCTGACGCGGCGGGGCTCCGGTTCGGGTGGTCGGAGGTTCCAGGGCGTGTTCGTGCGGCCGTAGAGGATCGGCTGGGCAGTCCCGTTGTATCGGCGGCCTCCCAGTCCGCCGGGTTCTCACCGGGCGTGGCC
>Ga0136616_10001159_pt1 | contig 13662 bp, 13 predicted proteins | sample AntDrymUQ2992106_2_FD_106648 | JGI IMG/M metagenome (GOLD analysis project Ga0136616, IMG submission 106648) | Polar desert sand microbial communities from Dry Valleys, Antarctica - metaG UQ299 (21.06) | ecosystem: Environmental > Terrestrial > Soil > Desert | place: Antarctica: Dry Valley...
CTATCCCAACGACGTCAAGGTCGGCGACGACGAGCTCGCCGCCGTACGGATCAACGGTGACCCCTTTCACCCAGAATGGAACTACACCATCAAACCCACCACTTGATCGTCTACGAGCCCTTACGCGGCCGTCCCACGAACCAAGGCGCGGGCGCCACGGTCCGGTGCGGCATCAGTTCGGGAGGGACGCCGCTATGCAGGCGTTGCCCCGGAGCGGCGATGGAATCGGACCATCCAAGCGGAGGGCTGCTCCGCCCCGGCGGTTGACGACCGGATGGGCGCCCGACTCGCCATCCTTGAGTCACTCCCGCTGCGGGCTCGGCGCGCAGTGACACCGAAATCCTCCCCACGTGCGATCTCAGCCTCGCCGGCGAAGATGGAGCGGCGCTGTCATCGTCGCCGCCTGACCCGCCGCGTGAGTTCGCCCCCGAGTTAGCTCGCTTCCATCGTATGTTCGCTGGGCTCGCGTGAGGCGGCGGCCAAAGCGATGCTCGAGCGTGGCCACCGCCGCGCAGCCGCTCGGGAGCATTTGGCCACCAAGCCGTGGCAGGATAATGAACGAAAACCCTGGCACGAGAGGAGTCCTATGCCCGAGTACGCACCCGGAACCCCTTCTTGGGTGGAGTTGTCCTCGCCCGATCCCGATGCGTCCGCCGCGTTCTACGGTGACCTGATGGGCTGGAAAGCGATCGAGCCTGGACCGGCCGAGGAGACCGGCAGGTATCGGATGTTGCAGCAGGACGGACAGAACGTCGCGGGACTCATGGGTCACATGCAGGAGGGACAGCCGACCGCGTGGGCGACCTACGTGAGCGTCACCGACGCCGACGAGACCGCGGACAAGGTCAAGGCGGCAGGCGGAAGCGTTGTTGTCGAGCCGATGGACGTGACGGACATCGGGAGGATGGCGTTCTTCGCCGATCCCACGGGCGCCGTGTTCGGCGTCTGGCAGCCGAAGACGTTCACCGGCGCCGACCTCGTCAACGCCCCGAACTCGCTCTGCTGGAACGAGGTGCTCACCCGCGACGCCGAGGCCGATAAGGCCTTCTACCCGGCCGTATTCGCCTGGGTCGCGGGCCGCCCGACGTTCGAGGGCGCACCCGAGAGCTACACGGTCTGGGAACTCGACGGCTACCCGGTCGCCGGGATGATGCCGATGACCGACGAGTACTTTCCGCCCGAGGTCCCGCCGCATTGGAGCGTCTGCTTCGGGGTCGCCGACTGCGATGCGACGACTGCCAAGGCCAAGGAACTCGGGGCGACCGTGGCGACGGAGCCAATGGACATGCCGATCGGTCGCTTCGCCGGCCTGATCGATCCCCAAGGCGCATCGCTGGCCGTAATGCAGATGGCACAGTCCGCCTGATGCTCGTGCGACCGGTATCGCCCAACGTCTGAGCGAACACCAAAGGCGATGACGTGGTGCCCGCGGCCAGGGACCGCGTGTGGGTCGGCGGGCGGCACCGGACGTGACGTTCTAGGCGGCTGAGGAGCGGGGCGGCGCGATTGTCGGATGCTGCCTGTGCAGCCGCTCCGCCTCAGGACGCCGCTCGACGTCCACTGACGATCGACCGTAACGGCCGGGTGTTGGCGACGGCCGCGGCCGTCGCCCAGCCGCGGCGCGCCGTCGCGACCGAGAACACCATGTTCCCGAGTCCCCGCACCGAGTGCGCGTCGGTCGAGCAGACGATCTGCACGCCGGCTCGCAGCGCGTCGCGGACGTGCTCGCCGCGAAGGTCGAGGCGGTCTGGGAGCCCGTTTACCTCGAGCGCGACTCCTTCGTCGAGCGCGACGTCAAACACCCGCTCCAGGTCGAGGGCATTCTCCGGCCGCCGGTTGCTGATACGGCCCTTCGGATGGCTGAGGCAGCGCACGTAGGGGTTGCGCAGCGCCTCCTCGACACGCTTGGTCATCTCCGCCCGCGGCATGCGCTGACCGGCGTGCACGCTTGCCTGGACCCAGTCGAGCTCTGAGAGGACGTCGTCGGGGAGATCGAGTCGCCCATCGGGGAGGATGTCGCACTCGATGCCGCGCAAGACGCGAAACGGCGCCAGCAGCTCGTTCGCCGCCGCAATCTCCTCGGCCTGGCGGCGGACGTCGTCGGGGGTGAGCCCGCGGACGGCGCCCACGGCGGGCGTGTGGTCGCAGATTGCCAGGTAGTCGTAGCCGCGCTCCCGGGCGGCGTGGCCCATCTCCTCGACGCTCGCCCTTCCGTCTGACCAGGTCGTGTGGCAGTGGAGGTCACCGCGCATGTCTGTCGGCTCGACCAGGGCCGGCGGCTCGCCACCGAAGGGCTCCTCGCGCAGCTCCGGCGGACACCAGGGGAGGCCAAGTGCGCGGTAGGCCGCCTCCTCGTCGGGCGCGTCCGGCAGCGGCTCAAACGCCGCGACGTACGCCGGCGAGCCCGTCGCGCGCATGAGGGCGGTCCCGAATCGCTGCGGCTCGGCGGCAACGAGCTCGATCGGCACGCCCTCGACGGTCACCCCCACCGCGCGCCGCTCGCCCTGCTCGACCACCGCGACGATCTGGGGCAGCGCGGCGAAGGGCTCAAGCACCGAGCGCGGATCGGGCGCAGCGCAGACCACCGCCTGCTCCTCGCAGGAGTCGCGCCACCGGCGCACATCGCCGGCCGCCTCGCCGTCGAGGGCCGCCGCGATCGCTCCCACGAGATCCCAGGCGCGGTTGAGGAGAACTCCGCGCCGCGGGCGCGGCTCGGCCTCGCGGGCGAGCGCCTCGAGGAGCCGGGCCTCGGTCTTCGGCCCGATTCCCGGGACGGTCTGAAGCCGGTCCGCGGCCGCCGCCTCGCGAAGTTCGTCGGTGGTGCGGACGCCGAGGGCGCGCGCGAGCTCGACCGAGCGCTTCGCATTCAGCCCGAGGTAGCGGCCGAGGCCGACGAGATCGGGCGCGAGCTCACGCTCGAGCTCTGCCAGCTCGGCGATCGCGCCCGTCTCGACGAGCTCGCGCAGCCGCGCCTCGATCCCCGGGCCGATCCCGCGCAGCTCGCGCGCGCGACCGGCCGTCACGAGCTCCGCCACAGACGCGCATCCCGAGGGCGGATGTTGCCGCGGCTCGACGCGGCCTGTTCAGAGGTCACTCCACCGCCGGGGTTCGGCATCTTTTCTGTCGTTGCGATCGAACGCTTGGCGACCTTCGACTGCTACGGAACGCTCGTGGATTGGCTGGGCGGCATGCGCGCCGCTCTGCAGGAGCTCGCGCCGGATGACGCCGAGCGGCTGCTGCGTGCCTGCTGCGGGCTTGAGCCGCGGTCCAGGGCGAGCACTTCTGCCGCTACCGCGACGTGACGGGCTACGAGCTGCTCGGTCACGCCGGCGAGATGGTGCTCGAAGCGGTGATCCGCCGGGGCTCGGTGCCCGTGTGGGACCGAGCGCAGGAACTCGCCTCGGCGGGCTGCTACGCGGCCGGCCTCGCCGCCAATCGGGAGCACCGAGAGGCCGACGTCGTGGCCGACGGGGTGGATGAGGAGGAGCTGCTGCCGCTGTATGACCCGCAGACGAGCGGGGGGCTACTGATCGCGGTGGGGGCGGCGCGGGTCGAGGACCTCGTGGCTGCGCCTCAGGCTAGGGGCGAGGGCGCGGCGATAGTCGGCGAAGTGACCGAGGAGCGGGTGTTGCGGATCACGCCATAGAGCGCTGCGAGTAAGCGGCTCGAATGAGCGGTGCGGTGGCGCCGACGCCAGGCGACGGGAGTATCGCCGTCGAGAAGGTTTCTCAGGCCGTCCTAACCCGTCGTCGCCTCGACCTCGTCCTGGGAGACCCAGTGGGCCTCCTCGGACGGTGGGGTGTCGCGCAGGAACCACTCGGCGTCGAGCGCCGCCTGGCAGCCCGACCCCGCGGCGGTGACTGCCTGGCGGTAGGTGTGGTCGACGAGGTCTCCAGCGGCGAAAACCCCCGGCAGCTTGGTCTTCGTGGACTTGCCCTCGGTCAGCACGTAGCCGGCGTCGTCCAGGTCGACCTTGCCCTCCACGAGCTCCGAGTTCGGTGTGTGCCCGATCGCGACGAAGGCGCCGTCCACCTCGAGCTCGCGCTCCTCGTCGCTGTCGACATGGCGGAGCCGCACCCGCCCCAGCGTGCCGTTCGAATCCTCGAAGCAGTCGACCATATAGGGAGTGAGGAACTCCACGTTGTCGAGCTCCCGGACGCGGTCGAGCATGATCCTCGAGGCCCGAAACTCGTCGCGGCGGTGGACGACCGTCACGTCGCTCGCGAACTTGGCGAGGCAGAACGCGTCCTCCATTGCGGTGTCGCCCCCGCCAACGACCAGCGTGGGCATATCCTCGAACAAGGCCGCATCACAGGTCGCGCAGTAGGACACGCCACGCGCCGCCAGCTCCTGCTCACCGGGCGTGCCGAGCTTCTTCGGCTCGGCGCCCATGGACAGGATCACCGCCCGGGCGCGATGCTCGCGGTCGCCGACGAAGACCCCGTGCAGCGAGCCTTCGCTCGACAGCTCGAGGTGGGTGACGTCCTCGCTCGCGATCCGGGTCCCGAAGCGCTCCGCCTGGTCGCGGAGCTCCTCCATCATGTCCGGGCCATCGACACCCTGGGGGTAGCCGGGATAGTTCTCGACCGCGCCCGTGGTCCGGAGCTGCCCGCCCCAGCCGTAGCCCTCGAACATGAGCGGCTCCAGGTTCGCGCGCGAGGCGTACAGGGCAGCCGTAAAACCCGCCGGCCCGCTGCCGATGATGATGATGTTCTCGATGTCCGGTTCGCTCACGTGAACTCGACTAGCCCTCCTCGTCGGTCTTGGTGCGCATGTTCCTGACGGCCTCGGCCAGGTCCTCGGCCTCCAAGGTGTCGGCCATCACCCCGACCTGGCCCTCCCAGACGTCGTCGGGAACCTCGCTCTGTATCTCGTCCTCCAGCACGTGGTATACGTCGAGACCCAACTGGGCCTCCGCCAATGCACCCGCGTAGGTCGGGTCGCCGAACACGATCGTCTCCGCCGCGATCTCCGCGGCTTCGGCGTCCGGCGCCCCCAGCACCACCAGGAGTTTGTCTCGATCATGCTCGTCAGCGAGCTTCTTGATCTTCTCCTGGCTTCCCAGGTCCATTGCCCCGGACGCCGTTCAGACGAAGCACTCGGTGGCGGAGAGGACGACGTCGCCGCCGGCCGCCTCGATGCACGCCTCGATCGCCGGCCCCGGGACGCCGTCCCGCTCGCCCAGGGCGACCACCTTCTTACCCTCGAGCAATTCCCTCACCTCCCATCGTCTTGCTCGTCGTAGTTCTCCTGGAGCCACTCCTCGAGCTGCGGCGGCTTCAGGTCTGGATCGCTGAGCCGAGCCACCTCCTCTCCCTCGCGGAAGAGCAGGAACGTGGGGAGGCCCATCACCTTGAGGTCGATGCACACCCGCCGCGCCTTTGGCGCCTCCACCTTAGCGACGCGCAGCTCCGGCCGCTCCTCGGCCATGCGCTCGACCTCGGGCTCGAGGGCTTTGCACGGCTCGCAGTCCGGACCCCAGAAGTCGGCCAGAACGGTGCCCTCCCCGACGACATCCCAGAAGTCATCGCGGTTTGCCTCGACGATCTCTCCCATCTCAGCCTCCGTTCGGGTTTCGGTCCAGCAGCACGCTCATGCCGTCCGAGAGCTCGCTCATCCGGCCGAGGAACAGGCTGCCCTTGGCCAGCATCATCGCCCGCTCCGCCCCGCCCTCGTCGGTGAGCCGCTGGCAGGCGTGCGGGAGGTAGCAGAGCGCGGACGCGATGTGGCCCTGGGTCGGGGAGTATCCCGGCATCCCGTGCTCGGCCACGAAGCGGTCCATGTCGCTGTCCTCGATCTCGCCGCGGCGCTTCGCCAGCGCGGCGATGATCTTGTAGTTGCGCTCCGGGACGTTGCCCGAGCCCTGTGGCTCGGTCACCTCGGGGTTGTGGAGCTCGGTCGCGTAGTCGTCGACGGCGAGCATGTCGATGCCGACACGCTCGAGCGGCTCCACCGCCAGCGCCTGCATGATCCGGTCGTTCGAGCCGCCGGCCCCCACCGTGTGGCGGCCGACCGCGTCGAGCCTGATGCGCGGCGAGCCGCCGTCGTCGCGCTCCACGAGTGCGGCGGCGCCGGCGAGCACGTCCTCGAGCACGGGCATCTCGTGCTTTAGGTGGCCCTGGAACTTCATACCGAGCTTCGCGAGCGAGCCGCCGGCCACCACCGCAATGCGTTCGAACACCCCGGCCTTCACCAGGCTGGCCGCCACCACCAGCGCCGGGATGGGCGCGGCGCAGAAGTTCTTCAGGTCGGCGCCCGACGCTTCCTGCAGCCCCGCCGCCGCCGCCACGCTCTTGCCCAGGTTCCCGCCGCCGCGCTGATAGCGATCGCCGATGGCCTCCTCGCCGCACCCGATGACGTAGTCGATCGAGTCCGGGTCGATGTCCGCCCCCCGCACCAGGTGGAGGAGCGCCAGCGTGGCGGTGGCCTTCGCCGCCAGGTTCTCGAGCAGAACGGGCGCGTGGAGGGCGATGTCCTCCTCGTCGGCGCGGTGTATCGCTCCCACCAGGTGCTCGCCACCGAGGTGCAGGGGCAGCGAGCCGGGCCGCTCGGCGGCCTCCTCGGCGTCGCCGGCCGCGGCGCCGAGGCGGTCGAGGTCGAGGCTCTCCGCAAGCGGGTGCCGGCCGAGCGCTGAGGCGGCCCGCTCGGAAAGCTCCTCTCCGAGGGTCAGGAGCTCGAACTCGTCGACCGCGGCCATCAGCCCGAGGAGCTCCTCCTCCGGCATGTGCTCGCCGTGAGCGGCGAAGCGCTCGGCGCCGTCCGCGCTCGCCGACGTCCACGGGCGCTCGGGGAGCTCGCGCGGATGGAGGGCCCCCAGAAACGCCTGGTTGGGCGGGTAGGCCACCGCCTCCTCAAACGTGCGGAGGCTTCCGAACAGCTGCTCGGCGAGGTTGGGATCCGAGTCCAGCTCCCGCGCGGGCTTCGATCCGTGGCGGACCATGCCGGGGGCGTGGGCGAGGACCAGCCTCGCCTGCGAGACCACCGACGCCTGCTCGCTCACGTCACTCCTCATTGGTCCGCTTCCCGGACATCGCTGGTCCTGTCGTCACGAGGGCTGCGCCTCGCCCGCCGGATCGAATACCGTCGGCCCCGAGACGCTGGTCGAGAGCGCCTCGAGCGCCTTCTCGAGCAGCCGTCGTCGCCACTCGCGCTCGGCCTCGGCGTCGAGCGAGGGGTCGCCGGTAGGGTAGGGAATCCCCCGCGTCGGAACGATCCGCGGGGCACCCACCTGCCTTGCGATCGAGACCAGGTTGCACAGGACGACGGTGGGAATCCCGGCACGTTCCAGCTCTTTGCTCAGCGTTGACCCGCAACGCGTGCCCGTTCCTCACGTCGCGCTCAGGATCGCCGCCTGGACTTTCGCCTTGTGCAGCTCCACGGCCCACTCGACGCCGAAGTGCTTGGACGCGGCCACGGCGGTGCCGTTGCCCGTCGTCACCAGGTACTCGGGGTGCAGGCCTCCGATCGCGCCCTCATGCTCGAGCTCGCGGGCCACGTCGAGCGGCACCATGCGGTGCGGATCCTCGTCCGCCGCCACGGTGGAGAAGCCGCCGTCGACCGACTCGAACTCGCCCTCGGGGAGCGAGTCGCGCCCGTCGAGCGAATAGCGAAGCCAGAGCGTGGCCCGCGAGGACTCGAGCTTGTCGGGGTTGCCAGCGGGAACCAGCCCCCCCTCGGTGACCAAGGCGAGGCTCGCTTCCGAGAGATCCTCGACCGGGCCGGCCGGCATAACCTGGTCGAAGTCGGGCGGCGCGAGCTCGGTGCGCTCGGTGTCGCCGCCCAGCCGGGCGAGCACGAGGTCCACGGCGCGCGCGGCGGCGGGAGCGTCGGCGAGCACGTTGACCCGCCGCGGCCGCGAGATGCGCCCCTCCTCCTCCCCGATCTGCTCGCCGGCGGCGAGCTTCTGCACCGCGGCCGCGACGCGCTCCAGCGTGCCCTTCATCCTGCGGGCGGTCTGGCCGCTCTCGACGACGGGCACGACGCCCGCGTCCTGGAGGCCCGGGTTGTCCTCATGCATCGAGGCGATCGCCTTGAGGCCGCGCTCGTGCGCCGCCGCGACTACGGCCGAGCAAGCGACACCGTAGCGACCGCTGGTAAAGGCCGGGCCGGCCACGATCAGCTCGGGGTCGGCCTCGTCGGCCAAGGAGAGGATCTCCTCCGCAGCCTCGGCCGTCCCGGCCGCGTAGTCGTCGCCGCAGAAGACGGTCGCGACGATCTCGTGCTCGTCGCCGATAAGGGTTTGGAGCCGCTTCCCGGGACCTACGGACTCCTCGCGCAGCTCCGGCCCTCGGCCGGCCTCCTCCTCGCCGCCGACCCCGGCGAAGTACTGGTTGATGTAGTGGACGATGCGCATCAGGTCGCATCCTCGCAGGTCAAGCGCCCCCAGCCGAGCGGGCTGAGCGCGCAGTAGATCGCCGCATGCGGAAGCTCGATCGCCTCGTGGGCGTCCGCGTCGCGCAGGTCGATCCGCTCGCCGCCGAGCGCGCGCTCGACCTCACCGAGCTCGAGCTCCTCGTCGTAGTTGCCGGTGCTCACCATGGCCGTGGCCTTGGTGGGGGGAGCGACGAGCGGCGGGGCGGTGCCCTCCGTCCCCCCCATCTCCGCGAACAGCCCCACCGCGGGAATGCCTAGCTCCTCGAGCGCGTCGACCTTGAGGGCGACGTCCGCGTCGGCGTTGCCGCCGCCCTCCTTGGTCACGATCGCGGCGTCGAAGCCGCAGGTCTTGCACAGGCGCGCGGCCAGCGCGGACACCAGTTCCTTCTGCGCCTGGTCGACCGGCTCGGGGCAGATGATCACGCCCCCTAGCTCGGCCTCCTCGCTCGCCCGCAGGGCTGCCGCCACCGGATGGTTCTGGTGGATGTAGGTCGGGTTCTTGAGCCCGGGGTGGCCGTACTGGCCGCTCACCACCGCGCCGTCCTCGAGCTCGTTCGGATCGATCAGCGTCGGCAGCGACCCCGCCATGCTGCTGCCGTAGACGAACACGTCCTTGAAGGTGCCCTGGGTCTGGAGGTTGGTGATCGCCGCCACCCGCGGGCGGTCGTCCTGCGCCTGCGCCGGGGCGGCCGGAAGCTCCTCCACTGCATCGGGATCCGCCTCGAGCGCCGCCTCGGCGAGGCGGACGGCGAGCTTGAGGAGACCCCGCCTGAGCGCCGTGTCCACGTCCCCCCAGGACGCGTCGGAGCTCGGCTCGAACTCGACGACGAGGTTGTGCGTCGATCCGAGCGGGGAGAGGACCGCGGCGTCTCCCGACATCTCCACGACGCCCTCCTGGGCGCGTGGAAGGTAGCCGGCGGCCACGACCGCGACGCCGCGCAGGACGTGGGTCGTCCCGAGGCCCGCCGGGCGAGCGGGCGAAACGAAGCCCGGAAAGATACCGCCCGCCCCGTCTCCCTTCGCCCGCGGCTCGACCGCGTCCAGCACCTTGACGATCCGCGCGGATTCGCCTGGGCTGACCCACGACACGCCGACCTGGGCGAGCGCGGAGTCGGCGAGAATCCCTTCGGCCTCCTCCGCGGACACCGTGAGCCGTCCGCCCTCGAGCTTGGTCTCCTCCCCGAGCTCGACGTCCTCGATCGCGTGGACCAGGCGCGTGAGGCCGGGGTGCGTCTCTCCTCCGCTGTTGTCGTTCCCGCTCACGTCGATTCCCCGTCGATTCTGTCCGGAGCGACAGCTTAGAAAACACTCAGCGCCCGCTGCGGCGCCACGGACCGTAACAGTACTGCCTCAAGCGTGCTCGGCGCGGACACGCGTCGACAGCGCGGGTTGCCGCGGACAGCACTGCCCTACGATGCGCGCCAATGTGTGCTCCTTCAGAGCGGGAGGGGGTGGTGCGAGTGAGATCGCGCTGAGTGCGTCTTGCCTGGCTGCCCCGTGTGGGCGGCAGATGCCGTTCTATTTCTCTGAGGAGCGTTTATGTCATCAGCGACAGTTCCGCTGGTCGAGAGTGTCCGTGAGGTTGCGCAAGGGCAGGTAGCGCCGGCCGCTGCCGAGGTCGACCGCGACCGTTTGTTTCCTGAGCAGTCGATTCGCGCGTTGGCAGAGCGCGGCGCGCTGGGGCTGCTCGTCCCGGAGGCCTCCGGCGGCGCGGGCGGCAGCCTCGCGGCGCTCGTCGAGGCGTGCGAGGCCGTGGGCGCTGCGTGTGCCTCGTCGGGGATGGTCTTCCTGATGCACTCGGTGGCCGCGGCGACCGTCGCGGGCGGTGGCGGCGAGCGCGCGGAGGAGTACTTGGAGGCGATGGCGGCCGGCAGGATGCTCGGGACGCTCGCGTTCAGCGAGCGCGGCACGGGCGCGCATTTCTACGCGCCGGAGCTGGCGGCGCAGCGCGATAACGGCGGGGTCCGGATCTCGGGGCGAAAGAGCTTCGTGACCTCGGGCGGGCACGCCGATCTCTACCTCGTGCTGGTCAAGGCCGGCGACGGCGACGCGCTCGACTGCTACGCCGTGACCGGCGAGGACGGTGTCGAGTTCGAGGGCTCGTGGGAGGGCCTCGGGATGGCGGGCAACTCGAGCGTGGCTGCGCAGTTCGACTGCTTGGTGGACGACGCGGCGCGCATCGGCGCCGCCGGTGAGGGCGCCGGGCTGGTGTTCGGTACCGTCGCTCCGTTCTTCCTCGCCGGGCTCGCGGCGGTGAACGTGGGGATCGCCTCGGCGGCTCTCGCCGCCGCGATCGAGCACGTTTCGCGGCCGCGCTACTCCGACGGAGGCTCGCTCGCGGAGATCCAGTCGATCCAGCACGCGCTGGCCGACATGGAGATCGCGACCCGCTCGGCCCGGCTCGTGGTGCGCGACGCCGCGCAGCTGGGCGACGCGGGCGACGAGGGCGCGCTGGTTGCCCTGATGACCGGCAAGGTGGGCGCCACCGAAGCCGCGGCGTCGGTGACCCAGAGCGCGCTCGAGGTCTGCGGCGGGCAGGGCTACACCCCCGCGCTGCCGATCGAGCGTCATCTGCGCGACGCGCGCGCGGGGGCCGTGATGGCCCCGACGAACGGTGTTCTTCGCAACTGGATCGGCAAGGCGCTTGCCGGTCTGCCGGTGCCGTGAGCCGCGCCGGGGCCGAGGTGCGGGTGGGCGCCGTTGCCTATCACCCGCGCATCGTCACGATCTGGGAGGCCTTCCTCGGGCACTTCGACCGCGAGGGCGTCTCGACCGACTATCTGCTCTACTCGAACTACGAGCGGCTCGTTGAGGCGGTGCTCGACGGCGACGTCGAGATCGGCTGGAACACCAACACGGCGTTCCTCGCGCTCGAGCAGCGGCTCGGCGGCGAGGCTCGGATCCTCGGGATGCGCGACATCGACGCACAGTTCGCCACGCTGATCGTCACACGGCGCGGCGAGGCCTTCGGCGAGGTGGGCGAGCTCGCCGGCAAGCGCCTCGCGCTCGGCAGCCGCGACTCCGGACACGCGGCCATCCTGCCGCTCCACTACCTGCGCGACCAAGGCCTGGACGCGGCGTCGGAGTGCGAGCTGGTGCGCTTCGACACCGACCTCGGCAAGCACGGCGACACCGGCCACTCCGAGCTGCGCGTGATCTGTGCGGTGGCAGAGGGATCGGCTGACGCGGGCGCGCTCGGCGAGCCCACGCTCGCGGCGTTCCGCGCCGACCGGGTGCCGGCCGTGGCGGACCTCGAGGTGGTCTGGCGCAGCCCGACCTACTACCACTGCAACTTCACCGCGCTGCCCTCGCTGGACGGCGCGCTGGCGCAGCGGTGGCAGGAGGCGCTGATGTCGATGAGCTACGACGACGAGCACATGCGCCACGCGATGGACCTAGAGGGCGTCAAGCGCTGGCTGCCCGGCGACCGCGCCGGCTACGAGTCGCTGGCGGCGGCCATGAAGGAGGGATGACGGCCTGGTGAGCACCGCCCGACGCCTCGAGGCGGGAGAGCTCGAGCTCGGCGGCGGGCTCGAGGTACTGGTCGCCGCCGCGCTCGAGGGGATGCGCGCGGGCGCGCGCCTCGAGGTCATCACCCCATCCCGGTCGACGGCGCTCGAGCTGCCCTCGTGGGCACGCGCGGCCGGCCACGAGGCGGTGGGCGAGCGGATCCCGCCCGGCGGGCCCTATGCAGTGAAGATCGAGCGAGGTCCGTTCGCCCGGGTCCTCGCCGACGCTCTGCCCGGCCCGGGAACGGCCCCGCAGCTGCGAGGCTCCGGCGAGCTGCACACGGCCGACCTGCGCTCTGCGCAGGAGGTGCCCGCGCAGGTGGAGGCCGCCGCCGGCTTTGCGCCGCTCGGGGCGGTCGCCGAGCGCGGCGCCCCCGCCTTTCGCTGGTCGCTCAACGACCGGGACGCGCTGTGGGCGGACGACGTCGCCGAGCTCACCGAGCAGGCCTCCGCCGCCCAGTGGGACGCCTCCCGCGACGTACCGTGGGAGGCGGTCGGCGGCTTGCCCGAGTTCATCGAGCGCGCCGTCTCGCAGGTGATGACCTTCATCGCCCAGAACGAGTACGCGGCGCTCTACGTGCCGGCCGGGTTCCTGGCGGACGTCAACCCCGCCTACCCCGAGATGCTCATGTGGCTCGCGAGCCACGTGCACGACGAGGCCCGCCACGTGGAGGTCTTCACGAAGCGCTCGCTGATCGGCGGGCAGCCGAGCTACGCGCTCGCCTCGACTGAGCTGTCGCTCCACACACTGCTCGACGAGCGCGACTTCAGCGGTGCCGCGCTGCTCCTGAATGTCCTCGGCGAGGGCACCTTCCTCGACCTGCTGCGGTTCGTCGAGCACCACGCTCCCGACGCCGCGACCCGCGCGGCGGCCGCACTGGCACACCGCGACGAGGTTCGCCACGTCCACTTCGGGATTTCGCACGTCCGCCGCCGCATCGCCACCGATCCGGATCAGAGGGCGGCGCTGATCGGCGCCGCCGAGCGCCGCGCCGAGAAGCTCACCGAGATGTCTGGGCTGAGCCCGCTCCTCACAGAGGGCCTGACGGTGATGGCGGCGGGATCGCTGCAACCCGCGGAGCTCGCGAGCGGCGCCGCAGCCGTGCGCGGGCTGACGGAGACGATGGAGGACAACCGCATCAAGCGCCTGCGAGCCGCCGGCTTCGATCACCGCGACGCCCGGCATCTCTCCGACCTGCACACGCCAAACCTGATGTGAAATGCCGCGCTTGCGGCGGCGCCACGGGAGGATGGTTAGTTTCGGACGTAGGCCAAACGTCACTCTCCGATCAGGGAACTGGGTACGGAGCCCCAGGCAATGCTTGATGAGCTGCGCCGCGTCGAGGAAGCGCTTGCGGGTCGCCGGAGCATCACCTTCTCGCCGCGCGACGGGACTCCCGTGGGTGCTGACTGCCCGCCGGCCTGTGCGCGGGCGCGAGGCGGCGGTGGCTGAGCGGCCGCCGCGGCGGCGCGAGCCGGTCGGCTCGGCGGCCAGCCGAGCCCGAGGCCGCGCTACAGGCGCCGCCGGTCCGGCGGCAATGCGAAGGCGAGGCGCGGCTCTTTAGGAAGAAGCCGCTGGCGGGGTTGCGATGGGCTTGCGATTTTGCGATCGGCTTGCGATTGTTAGAAGTCCCGCCAACCCGGCGATTTCGGCGGTGTGGAGTGCCCCCGTTCTGTTGGACACCTGAGCGCTTGGCTTCGGACGCCCGCCATGGCGGGCGTCCGGCCGCGCGGGAAGGATGGTGTCCATGTCCAAGACGAGGCCGCCCTACCCGGAGGA
>Ga0136616_10001160_pt1 | contig 13655 bp, 12 predicted proteins | sample AntDrymUQ2992106_2_FD_106648 | JGI IMG/M metagenome (GOLD analysis project Ga0136616, IMG submission 106648) | Polar desert sand microbial communities from Dry Valleys, Antarctica - metaG UQ299 (21.06) | ecosystem: Environmental > Terrestrial > Soil > Desert | place: Antarctica: Dry Valley...
CGGGTTGAGCTGCAGGCCGTAGAAGAGCAGCAGCGCCACGACGGCCAGGCCGGAGGCTGCCACCGCGGCCGGCCGGCGCATCACCGTCCGCGCCCAGCGGTTCCAGAAGCCCTTCTCGGGATCATCGCTCCCCTCGACCAGGCGTCGCGGCAGCACGCGGAGGCTGTTGATCCGCGGGCCGAGGGTGTAGAGCAGGGCCGGCAGCAGCGTGATCGCGGTCAGCACCGAAACGGCCGGGATCAGCATGCCGCCGATCCCGATCGAGCGGATGAACGGCAGCGGCAGGATGATCATGCTGAGCAGGCCAACCGCGACGGTCGAGCCGGAGACGATCACGGAACGGCCCGCGTGGCGCATCGTCTCCACGAGCGCCGCCTCACGCTCCGCGCCGTGCCTGAGCTCCTCGCGGAAGCGGAAGATCATCAGCAGGGCGTAGTCGATCGCCACTCCGAGCCCGATCAACGCGACGAGGAACTGCACGATGATCGAGACGTCCGTGACGTAGGTGAGGATCCAGATCAGCGTGAACGTGTTGAGAATCGAGACGAGCGCGATCAGCAGCGGTATCGCGATCGCGGGCAAGGTGCCGAAGGTGAAGAGCAGGATCACGAGCGCTCCGGCTCCGCCGATGAGCGCCTCGATCAGGACGCTGGGCGGCTCCGATCCCTCGCTGCCCTCGCTCGCTTCGCCGTACAGAGCGTCGATTCCCGTGACGTAGCCGTCGACGCCCGGCGGCAGCGCCGCCTCGAGCGCGTCCGATGTAGGCGTGAGATCGACCCCCTCGAAACTCGCCTGGCCGGCCGCGTAGACGTTGGCGAACGTGACGTGCCGGTCGTCCGAGACGAAGACCTCGTCCTGGGTGTTGAAGAACGAGCTGACGCGCGAGCCGGGGTTTGCAGCCGCGGCGCGCTGGATCGCGCGCTCGACCCCGGCCACCTCCGTGACGTCGCCGTCAGCACGCATGACGAGCACGAACGGGAACAACTCACCGCTCCCGAGCTCCTGAACTGCGCGCTGATTCGCCTCGTACCCATCGGCACCGGGGATCGAGAAGTCCTCGAGCCAGCGATCCGCAAGCTGTCCTGCCGAGAAGGCGCCGAACAGCGTCAGCGCGATCCAGACGCCGATGATGACGAAGCGACGGCGAGCGACGAAGTGGGCGAGGCGTTCCACGGCGCAAAACTACCGATTCTTGCGGTTGCCAGGTGAATGCAGTCTGGCCTCGATCTCCTCGATCCGAGCGAGGGTTCGCTGCATCCAGCCGCGGGCACGGAAGCGCTCGCCGATGGCGTCCTCGAAGAGCCGCGCGCGCTCCAGCAGCACCGCCTTCAACTCCTCCCGCTCGTCCTGGTCGAGCTCGCCGGAGAGGCGGCGGACGGCCTGTGCGAAGTCCTTCCCGCTGTGTGTCTCCGCGAGCTCGTCGACTCGTCGCTCGAGCTCGGCTCGGCGGAGAGCCTCTAACACGCTGAAACTCTGAGCCGGCAGAGCACGCTGGGCGGTACGACGCGGCGTCGTCGGTCGCGTCCAGATGTCTCATCTGGACGCTCCCTGCGTCCTTGCCTGGGCCTCGCACCACCCATCGCACCGCGCCGACGAGGCCTCTTCGTGTTAAAAGCTCTAGGCACCCTTCTGAGCCTCGAGCTGGCGAGCCGGACCCGGCTCAACCGAGAGTTCAGGATGATCCTCGAAGCGGTACGCGACGATCGCCCGCTTCGCCGCCTTCACCTCGTCGAGCCGGCGCACGGGTCGGGAGCTCGGCGCCCCATGCAGCAGCTCCGGGCTCTCCGCCGCCTCGCGGGCGATCGCGATCAGCGCGTCGGCGAAAGCGTCGAGACGCTCTTTCGGCTCCGTCTCGGTCGGCTCGATCATCAGCGCTTCCGGCACGACGAGCGGGAAGTAGATCGTCGGTGGGTGGAAGCCGTAATCCATCAGCCGCTTCGCCACGTCGAGCGCGTTCACGCCGTGCTCCCGCTTCAACGTGCGCGCGGAGACGACGAACTCGTGCATGCAGAGGCGGTCGTACGGCAGGTCGTACGCGTCCCGTAGCCGCGCGAGCAGGTAGTTCGCGTTCAGCACCGCGGCCTCCGACATCTCCCGCAGCGCAGGGCCGTAGCTGCGGATATAGGCGTAGGAGCGCACGAAGACGCCAAAGGGCCCGGTGTACCCGCGCACCTTGCCGATCGACTTGGGCCGGTCGCCGTCGAGCCGAAAGCGGTCGCCGTCGCGGACGACCGCCGGTGTCGGCAGGTACGGCTCGAGCTTGTCCCGCACGACGATCGGCCCGCCGCCCGGCCCGCCACCGCCGTGCGGCTGCGAGAAGGTCTTGTGCAGGTTGATGTGGACGATGTCGAAGCCCATGTCGCCCGGGCGGGAGATCCCGCAGACGGCGTTCAGGTTCGCGCCGTCGTAGTAGAGGAGGGAGCCCGCGTCGTGGAAGATGCGAGCGACCTCGGAGATGTTCTCGTCGAAGAGGCCCAGCGTGGATGGATTCGTCAGCATCAATCCCGCCGTCCGCTCGTCCACCTTCGCCCGGAGATCGTCGAGGTCGAGGTTGCCGCGCGCGTCCGTCCCGACCTTCGCGAGCTTGTATCCGGCCATCGTCACGCTCGCCGGGTTCGTGCCGTGGGCGGTGTCGGCGGTGATGATCGTGTCCCGCTCCTCGCCGCGGTCGGCGAAGTACGCCCGCATCAACATCAGGCCCGTCAGCTCCCCCTGCGAGCCGGCGGCGGGCTGCAGCGAGCACGCGTGGAGCCCCGCCACCTCCTGCAGGATCTCCTGCAGGCGCCACATCAGCTCGAGCGCACCCTGCACGCCGTCCTCCTCCTGAAGCGGGTGCAGATCCTTGAAGCCTGGCAGCATCGCGAGCCGCTCGTTCACGCGCGGGTTGTGCTTCATCGTGCACGAGCCGAGCGGGTAGAAGCCGGTGTCGACACCGAAGTTGCGCGTCGAGAGCTCCGTGAAGTGGCGCACGAGCTCCGGCTCGGCCAGCTCGGGCAGGCGCGGCGGCGCAGCGCGGCGCAGCTCCTCGGGCACCTCGACCGCGGGCAGGTCGTACCGCGGCAGCGTCGAGGCGCGCCGCCCCGCCCTCGACTTCTCGAAGATCAGCTCCACCAGTGCACCGTTCCGGAAATCCGTTGCCGCTCTGGGCAGTGGGCAAGTGCGATCTGGCGGCGCACGGTGCCCGCGCGGGTGCCGGTAGCACGTCCGCGGGTGCCGGGTGGCGTCAGGCGCGGCTGGATGCCCGCAGAACTCGAGGAGATTGCGGACTGGTGCACTAGGCGCCGACCTCGTCGAGCACCTCGGCAAGTCGATCGATGTCGCCCGGGCTTCGTTTCTCCGTCACCGCGACGAGCAGCACGTCGTCCATCCCTTGATAGTCGCGCCCGAGTGCGTACCCCGGGTGCACGCCATGCTCGCGGGCGGCGCGGATCACGTCGCGCGCGTCACCCCGCACGCGGATCGCGAACTCCTTGAAGGTCGCGCGCTCGGGAAAGACGAGCTCGCGTCCGAGCCGCTCCTTCGCATAGGCAGCGAGGCTCATGCAGGTCTCACCGAGCTCACGGAGCCCCTGCGGGCCGAGCCAGCTCAGGTGGACGAGCCCGGCGAGCGCGAGCAGCGTCTGGTTCGTCGTGATGTTCGACGTCGCCTTCTCACGCCGAATGTGCTGCTCGCGGGTCTGGAGCGTGAGGACGTACCCGCGCTCGCCGTTCAGGTCGGTCGTCTCGCCGATGATGCGCCCCGGCAGCCGTCGGGTGTACTCCGACTTCGCGGCGAGAAACCCGTAGTGCGGCCCGGCGTAGGATTGGTAGTTGCCGGCGCTCTGCCCCTCACCGATCGCGAGCGCGGCTCCGTAGTTTCCCGGAGCCTCGAGGATGCCGAGCGAGATCGGATCGACGTGTGCCACGGCCAGGGCACCGGCCTCGGTGGCAGCGGCAACCAGATCGGGCGCGGGCTCGAGACAGCCGAACACGTTTGGCTGCTGGAAGATCACGGCGGCCGCGTCCGCGGCCGCGGCGGCCAGGAGCTCCAGGTCTGTGGTGCCGCCTCGGTGGGGAACCTCCACCACCTCGAGTCCGAATCCGACAGCGTAGGTCTTGACCACCTGCCGCACCTGCGGATGGAGCGTCTCGGCCAGCACGACCTTCGAGCGGCCGGTGATGTGCTTGGCGACGTAGCAGGCGTCGGCGGCCACGGTCGTGCCGTCGTAGCCGGAGGCGTTCGAGACATCCATGCCCGTGAGCTCGCAGATTGCCGTCTGGTACTCGAAGATCGCCTGGAGCACACCCTGGCTCATCTCCGGCTGATAGGGCGTGTACGCGGTCAGGAACTCACCGCGCTGGAGTACCGCGTCGACGACGGCCGGCACGTAGTGGTCGTAGATACCGGCACCGAGGAAGGACAGCTCCTTGCCCGTGTCCACGTTCCTTGCGGCCAGCTCCTCGAGGTGGCGGACGAGCTCGGGCTCGGAGAGCGCCGGCTCGAGGTCGAGACGGCCGGCGAAGCGCACCGCAGCGGGAATGTCCCCGAAGAGCTCCTCGACAGAGGCGACTCCGATCGTCTCGAGCATCTGGTCGCGATCGGCGGCCGTGAGCGAGAGCTGGCTCAAGCTTCCGCGACGAGCTGCTTGTACGCGTCGAGGTCGAGCAAGGCCTCGACCTCCGCCGGATCGGACAGACGGATGCGGAGCAGCCAGCCGTCGCCGTAGGGATCCGCGTTCACGAGCTCAGGTGCGTCGACGACCGCCTGGTTCACCTCGAGAATCTCTCCAGAAAGGGGGGCGATCACGTCGGACACGGCCTTGACGGACTCCACCTCGCCGTAGCTCGCGTCCTTCGACACGGCTGCGCCCGGCTCCGGCGCCTCGAAGTGCACGAGCTCGCCGAGGGAGTCCTGCGCGAACCAGGTGACCCCGACCGTCGCCTCGTCGCCCGCGATGCGGGCCCAGTCGTGCTCGCGGTGGTACTTCAGGTCTTCGGGGTAGCTCTCGGCTGCAGCCATCGATCGCTCATGCCTCCTCGGGCTTGTAGATCGGCTTCGGGACGACGGTCGCACGCCGGTCCTTACCGCGGACGTCGATCGTCAGCTCGCCGCCCGGCGCGGCGCTCTCCGTCAGGACGTAACCGAGGCCGATGCCCCGGTCGAGCATCGGCGAGTGTGTCCCGGACGTGACCTCGCCGGCGGATGAACCATCGGCGCTCAGGATCGGCATGCCCGCACGCGGCACCGCTCGCTCCTCCATCACGAACGCGACGAGCTTCCGCGAGGGGCCCTCCTCCTTCACGCGCCGCAGCTTCTCGGCACCCGTGAAGTCCTTCTTCTCCAGGGCGCAGGTCCAGCCCAGACCCGCCGAGATGGCGTCGGTGCGCGGCGTGATGTCCTTGCCGTGGAGCGGGTAGCAGACCTCGAGGCGAAGGGTGTCGCGGGCGCCGAGGCCGCACGGCACTGCGCCCCGGGCGAGAACGGCATCCCACAGCGCGGCCGCGTCTTCGTCGGGGCACATGAGCTCGCAGCCCCGCTCACCGGTGTAACCCGTGCGGTTCACCATCACCTCGAGGCCGTCCACCTCGCCCATCGCGTGCGTGAACTGCTTTGCCTCCGGCAGCCCGAGGCGCTCGATCGAGCGGGGACCTTGAACCGCGAGCAGCGTGTATTCGTCCGAGGCGTCGCGAACGTCGGAGCCGCGGATCTCCCGCTCCTTCAACCAGGCGTACGCCGCTTCTCTGTTGCCAGCATTGACAACGAGAAGATAGTGGTGCCGCTCGAGCCGGTAGACGATCAGGTCGTCGACGATCCCGCCCTCGTCGTTCGTCAGCAGTGTGTACTGAGCTTCCCTGTCCTCGATCCGGCTCAGGTCGTTGGAGAGCAGCGACTGGAGCAGCTCCTCCGCCGCCGGCCCCTCGACGTGCAGCTGACCCATGTGCGAGACGTCGAAGACGCCGCAGTCCCGCCGGACGGCGAGGTGCTCGTCGATCACACCCGCGTACTGGACGGGCATCTCCCACCCCGCGAAGGGCACCATCCGCGCGCCCGCAGCGACGTGCCGCTCGTGGAGCGGTGTCCTCAGGAGCGTCTGCACGCGGTGACTGTAACGGCTGCCGAATGGGCCAGGCCCTCGCTAACGGGGGGTCACCAGGGGCTGGAGGCGCACCGGGGCGCGGGAACCAGCAGGCAAGCAGGGGTGTAGTTCCTCCGTGGACATCCGCACGCGTCTCTGTTCGACGATCGCGTTTGCCTCCGTCACCGCGTTCGCGGACGCCGACCACGGCGGCGAAGGGGCCTGCGAGAGCGACGATCTGCGGCGACTCAGGCTGCGCAGCCCTGCAGGGTCACGACGAGCTCCACCCGCTCTGGTTCTGGTGGGTCGACGCCGTTCTCGCAGCGGCGCGCGCCGAAGCCGGCCCGTTCTTCCGGATCGTCGTGCGCCAGGAGGCGCTGGCGGCCTAGTCTTCGCGCAGGAAGGACGGGATCTCGAGCTCCGCATCGGAGTTGCGCACGCGCTCGGGCGACCTGCTCGCGGACGTTGGGACCCCGGCCGTCTCGGGGCGCCGACGACGCGCTCGCGTCCCCCCGAAGCCAGTTGCGATCACCGTCACCCGCACCTCGTCCCCGAGCGACTCGTCGATCACCGCACCGAAGATCACGTTGGCATTCCCGTCTGCCGCGCTCGTGACGACCTCGGCAGCTTCGTTCACCTCGAAGAGGCCGAGATCGGAGCCGCCGGTGATGTTCAGCAGGATTCCGGTCGCACCGTCGACCGACTGCTCGAGCAGCGGCGAGGAGACCGCCGTCCGCGCGGCCTCGGCGGCTCGGTTCTCGCCGGACGCGGTGCCGATCCCCATCAGGGCAGAGCCTGCGTCCCGCATGATCGTACGGACGTCGGCGAAGTCGAGGTTGACGATGCCGGGCACCGTGATCAGGTCGGTGATCCCCTGCACGCCCTGCCGGAGGATGTCGTCGGCGATCCGGAAGGCCTCGGTCATCGGCGTGCGCTTCTCGACCACCTGCAGCAGGCGGTCGTTCTCGATCACGATCAAGGTGTCGACGCGCTCGCGAAGCTCCTGGATCCCCTGCTCCGCCTGCTCGGCACGCCTGCGCCCTTCGAAGCCGAACGGCTTGGTGACGACTCCCACCGTCAGCGCCTCGAGCTCGCGGCCGAGCTCGGCGACGATCGGGGCGCCGCCGGTTCCGGTTCCGCCACCCTCCCCGGCCGTGACGAAGATCATGTCTGCGCCCTTCAGCGCCTCCTTCAGCTCGTCGCGGCTTTCCTGAGCGGCTGCCTTGCCCACCGCCGGGTCCGCCCCTGCGCCGAGCCCACGGGTCGCCTTCGAGCCGATGTGGATCTTCACGTCGGCCTCGGCCATCAGCAATGCCTGATTGTCGGTGTTGACGGCGATGAACTCGACACCCCCCAAGCCGGCATCGACCATCCGGTTGACCGCGTTCGTGCCGCCGCCGCCAACACCGACGACCTTGATCGCTGCCAGGTAGTTGCCGCTGCCGTCCTTCATCGCGCTCTCTCTTCCGTCAAGGGTTTACAGAGGTGGAACCTGAAGCTCCACTTGAGCGTCGGCTTTCAGGCCTACCGCTTCCGCGTGCAGGGTACGTCTGCAACTTCAGCATGTCAACGCAAGTCTCAAGGAATAGTTGAGACTGTAGACTCAGGCTCTAGTCGAGAGTTGAGATCGCTTCCGACGACCGGCCGTTCCGGGACGCTGACGTCGACGTACCGCTCTTCGTCACCCAGGGTCGGCAGGATTCGGCGCGCCAGCTCCAGTTTCAGGGCTCGATCGGAGTGGTTCCCGAGCCGGATCTCAGTCCCGGACCGAAGGACGAGCGTCAGCTCGGCGTCGCCGTAGCGCACGGACGCGACTTGCGCAGGAAGCGGCGCGCGCACGAGCGGTGCGACCGTCCGCACGACATCCCTCAGCGGGCCGGTGACGCGTTCGCCCGCCCCCAGCACGACGCTCGCCGTCAGCCAGAGCCTCGGCAGGCGCGGGCGGGCTCCACGCTCGAGAGGCGCCAGCACGCGACCGCTCGCGGAGACGAGCCACGACTGCCCGCCCTGCCGGAGGACGGCCACGGGGCGCTCGGGCACGACGATGGCGCGAAGCGTGTGGGGGAACGCGCGATCGAACCTGACCGCCGCGACGGTCGGGATGGCCTCGACCACGGCCTCCAGGCCGACCAGATCGAGGGCAAGGAGGCTCGAGCCACGGGCGGAGGCGAGCGCGTGGGTGACCTGCGCCCCGACGTGCGCGGGCGGGCCCTCGACCGCGACCACCTCGACGGCGAACGCAGAGGTGCCGCGGGCGAGGGCATACGACCCGCACGCGAGCACGAGAAGTGCCAGCCCAAGGAGGACGGACCGGCCGGAGGGGGCGAGCCGCGTCAGCTCCAGGCGATCGCCGACACGCGTTCCTATTCGCAAGCGGCCAAAGAGATCCCGACCGCGCGAGGAACCTGGCGAGAGCGGGACGACGGCGGATCCCGCACGCGCACGCCGGCGCGAGCTTCTCCGCGGTCTCGCTCCTCCGGCCATAAACGCGCTTTCGCCGCCATCGCGAGGCTTCCTACGCCCTGAGAACCCATTTCAGATCGAAGCCTTGAGCCGGTGGAGCGTCAGTTCTGTGTTCGGGAGGTTTCGCCGCCCGATGATGAGGCCCAGCGGCAGCACCGCGGCGAGCGTGAGGTAGGGCATCAGCGCGAGGAGGTCGCGCTGCGAGCGCGATCGGGTCGGGCCCTCGCCGAGCTCCGCCTGCGCTCGTTCGACGATGGTCGCGCTCTCGTCCTCGGAGAACGTCGTACCTTCGACTGCAGCTGCGAACCGCGCGAGCGTCTCGCGGCTCTGCGGATCGGAACGGTAATCGGGCTCGGGCCTGGAGGTCAGGAAGATCGACTCGTTCGCTCTCCACACGTGGACGAAGATCGTCCGGATGCGCGCCTTCCTGAACGCGGCCGGCAGCTCGGCTCGGACGCCTTCCGTCTCACCGTCGGTGAGGACGATCAGGAGGCGCTTGCGGGTCTCGGGCAGGAAGTAGCCTTGCCGGCCGACGGCGGCCAGCCCGTTGAGGTCTGTGGCGAGCCTCGAGTAGCTCGATGGCGGCGGGCGCTCGATGGCGATCGAGCGAGCGAGCGTCGACCTGAACGTGGAGCCGTCGATCGTCGGGAAGAGGTGTGGGAGCGCTCGATCGGTGAGGGAGCCGACGCCTGCGCGAACCTGCGGCAGAGCTGCGCGGATGTCGCGCGCGATGCGCCGGGCTCGGTCGAATCGGGTCGGCTCGCCCGCTCCTGCGGAGGCGTACATCGAACGCGTCGTGTCGAAGACGAACAGGACCTCGGCATCGGCCCGCTCCTGCCGCGCCTGCGCCCGGTCGATGACGGGTTGCGCCGCTGCGATTCCGGTGAGTATGGACACCGCAGCGAGTGCGATGAGCAGCGTGCGGCCCGCTCCGGGATCGGTCAAGCCGAGCGTGTCCCGGACTTGCTTCGCGCGACGCTCCCGCAGCGTGAAGAAGCCGAGCGGGAGCAGCCCGGCGAGTGCGACGAGCGCGCCGAGCGGCGTCAGGAACGAGAGCGCGCTCAAGGTCAGTAGCCGCTGCCGGGCTGACCCAGGCCGGCCCGCTCGCCGGTGTTGCGACCGCCCGACGGCGCGGGCCCGCCGAGGCTCGCCGCCTTCGCGATCCGCAGTGCCTGCTCGAGGTTGAGCTTCGCGTCCGAGTTCGACGGGTCGATCTCGACCGCGTTCCGGAAGGAGCCGATCGCGCCCCTGATCAGATCGGACAACGCCTCGGGGTCTCTGGGTGCGAGTCGCTCATCGAGCGCGAGCACGCCGATCATGTTGGCCGCGCGCGACCGCCGTCGCGCATCCGGATCGCTGCGGCTCAGGCGGGCGAGGCCGAGCTGTGTCTCGGCGCGGAGCGACTGAACCCGCTGGAAATCGAGCGCGACGCGCGGGCGTACGCGGGCGTAGCCCTGCAGCTGCCGGCGGAAGGCGAGGTCGTCGCTCCCCTCGAGCGCCGCCTCGGTGGTTTTGAAGGGAAGGAGCGTCTCCGGGTCGGAGAAGCGTGACTGGCTCGGGGAGGCGAGGAAGCGAACGTCCTGGGCTTCGAGTCCTCGGCTCCAGCGCAGCAGATCGAGCGCGAAGACGACGAGCACCGCCGCCGCGGCGAGCGCGAGCAGAGCGGCGGCCCGGGTCACGTGTGCGCGTGTCATGCCCTCGCCCTCTCGAGTGCGGTCAGCCGGAGGCGGCCGCAGGCCCGCTCGTTGGCGGCGAGGAGCAGCGCGAGCGCGAGGGCGAGCCCGACGAAGAGCCACGGCATGTTCTCCTCCGCCAGCCGAAGGGTGGCGCCCGAGCGGCCGGCCGCGACCGCGGTCGCCTCGTCGAGCTCGATGAAGACGTCCCCTCCGACAACCGCCTCGAAGAAGCGCTTTTGCTCCTCGCGTGCGCCGAGTGGCAGGATTCGCACCTCGGTTCCCTCGCTTCGGAGCTCGGCGAGCGCGGCCGTCAGCCGCGGGCCATCGTCGGGAAAGAACTCGAGATCGCTGGCGAGCACGATCGTCCCCCGCTTGATCCGGTCCCGCTCGAGCACCTCCCGGGCCGTCTCGAGGCCGACCGCGAGGTTGGTACCGGTTTGGAAGCTCTCCCAGGGATTGTCGACGCTCTTGGCAGAGAAGAAGCGGATCATCGGCGCCAGATCCTTGCCCGGCGTGCCGGGTGGGACGAGCTCGTAGGCGGTGTCGGAGAAGACGATCACGCCGGTCGGCTCATCCGCGGCCGCGATGCGGCGGAGCAGCTGCCCGAACTCGGGCTGGAGGCCGGCGCTCGCCGACAGGTCGAGGACGATCATCCCGGTCGTGCCCGCGGGCAGGAGCGGGTCGGGACGGGCGTCCCGGCTCCACGCGAGGACGAGGGCGGCGACGAGAACCGCGGCCAGGGCGACCCCGAGCAGCAGCCGCAAGACGGTTGTCCGCAGGAGCGGCCGCCGGAGCGCCTCGAGCTCCCCGTACGGGAGCCCCGGCTCACGCAGCCCGACCATCGCCTCTTCCCGCCAGCGTCCGGCGCGCCTGATCGCCGGCCTCTCCGGCCTCCTTACCCGCGGGAGACGGCTCCGCCCACGCGAGCTCGCGTGTCGACTCTGCGAGCGGCTCGACCCCACCGTGCTCGAGCACGACCGCGAGCGCCTCGAGTGCCTTCCGCCGTTCCTCGGGGTCGTCTCGGCGAGCAGTCCAATCGACCAGCAGGAGCGCGCGCTCGAGCTGCGACAGCGGCCCCCGCCGGCGTACCGCCCGCCAGCGCGCAACGACCGCGCGGCCGAGGAGGACAGCCGGGAAGAGCGCGAGCAGGAAGGCCGCGCCGAGCGCGATCCCGGCGAGTAGCGCCGGCCGGGCACGGTACGTTCGGTCGGGCGGCTCGAGGCTCGCAACGAACGCGCCCTCCGAACCCGGTCGCGAGTCCGGCTCGAGGCCGTCGAGCCGCGCCGTGTTGATGCGGGAGACGACTTCGATGATCGGGAAGCGCTTGCTGAGGAGGACCGGTGTGCTCCCGTCGTCCTCCTCGTAGACGATGTCTATCGACGGCAGCCGGATCCCGTACCGCTCCGCCCGACCCTCCTCCTGCGCGCCCAGCGCTGTCCGGAAGCGAGGCGCGATGCAGCCGATGTGGAGGCAGCGGAGCTCTGCCTCGTAGCGGAGGTGTACGAGCCTGCCGACCTCGCGCCGCGTCGTCAGGACGCCGTCGACCGGCTCGTAAGGCGTGAAGCGCAGCCGCACCTCGAGCCGATCCGCCTCGAACTGCTCGGGGTCGAGCACGACGTCGAAGCGAGCCACGACCGGATCGGCGAAGAGGTGCGTGCTTGGCGAGAGCGACGCGGTCGCGACGAGGCCGCGGCCACCTGGCAACGGCTCCTCCAGGGGCCGCTCCTGCGCGGCCGCGGCGGGAGCGAGCAGGAGGAGCGCGAGCAAGGAGAGCAGCGCGCGGCCTACCACGGGCGGCCGCGAGTCCGGCGCCGTCTGTCGGCCCAGGCGAGGAACGCCGAGAAGACGCCGCGCAGCTCACTCGTCTCCACCAGCACCGGCTCGAGGTCGAGGCTGCGCAACGTCCGAACGAGCTCCGCGCGGCGCTCTTCGTTGGCGCGTCGCCGCCCAGCCGCCTCCGCGCGCGTCAGCTCTGCGTACCGCGTCTTCCCCGTCGCCGGATCCGCGAACGGGATCACGATCCCACCGATGTCCGGGAAGCTCTGCTCCCAGACGGGATCCTGAACGACGACCGGGATCACGTCCCAGCGGCGGGCGAGCACCCGCAGCCAGAGCGCACGCGACGGCGAGGTCAAGAAGTCCGAGACGACGAACACGAACGTCCCCGACGGCACGTCACGTCGGTGACGAACCAGCTCCTCCAGCCCGCGCTCGAGCGCGTCGGGAGGCGCACGGAACGGACGCTCGAGGTCGAGCTGGTGCAGCGTCCGGTGGCTCGTCGGCGGCCGCCAGAACGACTCGCCGGAGCCGAGATCGAAGTAGCCGGTATAGCCCTGCACGGCGAGCGCGCTGTCTGCGATCAGCCGCAGGATCACGCGCACGGCCTCGGGCTTCTGCAGCCACGGCCAGCCCGGCGGGTAGAGCGACATCGACGGACGCCGGTCGCTGAGGACGACGATGCGCGGCGCCTCGTCCGCGTAGTGCTCGCGGACGACGAACTCGTCACTCCCGCGGGCACGCGAGAGCTTGGCCGACGCCGGCCAGTCGATCGCCTTCACGTCGTCACCTCGCCGATAGGGCCGCGAACCCGCGATGTCGGAGCCGGTGCCCCGGCGCGTGCTGTGCAGGGCGCCGTAGGCGAGGCCGGCCAGCCGCCGCTTCGGCTGCAGCGGGAAGGTGAGCTGCGGCTGCGCCAAGCCTATCCCGCGACGGCGAGGGTCTCGTCCAGATCGTCGCCCGGGCGCGGGGCCTGCTCGAAGCAGCGCTCCCGCAGAGAATCCATCGCCGCCGCCCAGCCCAGCTCCCGCGACTCGGCGACGAAGCTCGGCGTGAAGACGATCCGGTGCCCGACCACCGAGAGGAAGAGCAGCTCGACGTCGGTCGGCGTGACATACGCTCGCCCCTCGAGCAGTGCCCACGCACGCGAGACACGCTCGAGCGCGAGGCTCCCGCGGACCGACGCGCCGACCTCCACCCCCTCGAGCGTGCGGGTGGAGCGGACGAGGCGGACGATCCAGCGCCGCAGCACCGGATCGATGTAGACGCGCGTGGCTGCGAGCTGCAGCTCGTCGAGCTCGGCAAGAGTCAGCACCGACGTGAGTCGGGTGAGCGGATGGTGCGAGACCTGCTCTTCCAGGATCAGCACCTCGTCGTCCTCGCCCGGGTAGCCGAGCGCCGTCTTCAGGAAGAAGCGGTCGAGCTGCGCCTCCGGCAGGGGAAACGTTCCTTCCTGCTCGATCGGGTTCTCGGTCGCGAGCAGCAAGAACGGATTCGGCATGGCACGAGTCGTCCCGTCGGCGGTGACCTGCTGCTCGGCCATCGCCTCGAGGAGCGCCGACTGCGTCTTCGGCATGGCGCGGTTGATCTCGTCGACCAGCACGACGTTGGCGAAGATCGGGCCCGGCCGGAACTCGAACTCCCGCTCCTTCTGGTCGAACACCGACAACCCCGTCACGTCGGTC
>Ga0136616_10001161_pt1 | contig 13644 bp, 14 predicted proteins | sample AntDrymUQ2992106_2_FD_106648 | JGI IMG/M metagenome (GOLD analysis project Ga0136616, IMG submission 106648) | Polar desert sand microbial communities from Dry Valleys, Antarctica - metaG UQ299 (21.06) | ecosystem: Environmental > Terrestrial > Soil > Desert | place: Antarctica: Dry Valley...
GCCGACGCGCTCTACAACTCCATGGAGGTAGCCCACGACACTCGCTGGGACCTGCCGCTCCTCTCCCGCGAGGACACCCTAGCCTACATGCAACGTGTCCTCGACGACACCCTCCACAAGCTAAACACCGAAGGCCCCACCGAGGAGAATGCCTACTTCGCCCGCCTTGCCACCTTCCACGAGGACATGCACGGCGAAGCCTTCACCTACACCCGCCACACCCACGGCCTCCCGGCTCCGCCCATCTCCGACTACGACCCGTCGCTCCTCGGCGATCAGCCCACCGGCCCCTACGAGGGCGACGCCGAGATCCCCGGCGGAGAGTTCATGCTCGGCGCCACCGGCGATCTCCCCTTCGTCTTCGACAACGAGAAGTGGGCCCATCCCGTCGAGGTCGCCCCTTTCAGGATGGCCCGCGCCCCCGTGACAAACGCAGAGGTCGTCCGTTTCGTGGAAGACAGTGGCTACCAGCGCCGCGAGCTCTGGAGCTACGAGGGATGGGCGTGGCGCGAATCCGCCTCCGCCGAACATCCTGTCTACTGGTCGAAGGGCAACGACGGCTGGAACCATCGCAGGTTCGACCACGTAGAGCCCCTGCCGCCCCACCAGCCGATCATCCACGTCAACTGGCACGAAGCAAGCGCTTACTGCCGGTGGGCCGGACGACGGCTACCGACCGAGGACGAGTGGGAGCTCGCTGCCTCCGCCGAAGCCTCGTCCGACGGCTCGAACATCACCTCTCGCAAGCGGCTCTACCCGTGGGGCGACGAGCCGCCGACCCCGCGCCACGCCAACCTCGACGGGCGGCTCCTGGGGCCCGTGGACGTCGCGGCGTTTCCCGAGGGCGACAGTGCTTTCGGGCTGCGGCAGATGATCGGGAACACCTGGGAGTGGTGCTCCGACACCTTCGGGCCGTACCCCGGCTTCGTCCGCGACCCGTACAAGGACTACTCCGAGCCCTGGTTCGGAGATCACAAGGTCATGCGCGGCGGCTGTTGGGCCACTCGTGGCCGCATGCTCCGTAACACCTGGCGCAACTTCGCCACCCCCGACCGGCGCGACATCTTCGCCGGATTCAGGACCTGCGGGAGCTGAGATGGAGAGTGAACTCTCCACATAGAGAAACTAGAGCCCTCCAACGGTTAAGCTGCGTCGGGCTCGTCCTTATCAGCCCGAACATACTAACGGGGTCCGGTGCGGAGGCGGCGGCCGCGCCGAGCGCGATCATAGCGGCCGACCCGTTCTTCCCGTTGAAGAGCCCGGCCTTGATCTCGGTGCCGCTCGGATTCCTGGGCTGCTACGTCGGCACCCTCCTGGGCGGCCGCAGGGCGGAGCGCGAACGCTAGCAGGGCCTGCAAGTGTCCTACGAGGAGATCCACGTCCGCTCCCTCACCGGCATCAGCAACGTAGAGCAAGAGATCCGGGAAGCAACCTCGTCGCAAGAACCGCACGCCCCGTAGCTGAGGTTCCGTTGCGCACCCGTAGTAAATGTTTTATCCTGACGTGGTTTATCGGGAATAGGAAGGAGTAAATCATGACTGAAGCGCACGAGGGCCACGCGTGCCACGGGCCGGGCTACGCCTCGCCCGAGGAGGCCATGAAAGCGGAGCCCGAGAAGACGCTCTACACCATCGCCCTCTACGTCGGGACGGACGTTCAGGAGCCAGACTACTTGGCCACGGTTGACGTAGACCCGGAGTCTCCGACCTACTCGCAGGTGATCCACCGCACCCCGATGCCGAACCTGGGGGACGAGTTGCACCACTTCGGGTGGAACGCTTGCAGTTCCTGCCACGAGGAGGAAGGCAAGGAGCGTCGCTACCTGGTAGTGCCGGGTCAGCGTTCCAGCCGCATCCACATCATCGACACCGCTGACGAGCGGGCTCCGAAGCTCCACAAGGTCATAGAGCCCGAGGAGATCGTGGAGAAGACCAACCTCACCGCTCCTCACACCGTCCACTGCCTAGCCGACGGGCACGTCATGATCTCCATGCTCGGCGACGGCGAGGGCAATGGCCCCGGCGGATTCCTCTTGCTCGACGAGAACTTCAACGTCGCCGGCCGCTGGGAGAACGGTATGGACGGCATGAAGTACAACTACGACTTCTGGTATCAACCGCGCCACAACGTCATGGTCTCTAGCGAGTGGGCCGCCCCGAACACCTACCAGTCCGGTTTCGACCCCAACGACGTGGCCGAGGGCAAGTACGGCAGGCAGCTACATCTCTGGGACTGGGAGAAACGCGAGATCTTCCGGAGCATCGACCTCGGCGAGGAGGGTCTGATCCCGCTCGAAGTCCGCTGGCACCATGACCCCAACAGCACCCACGGCTTTGTCGGTGCCGCCCTCAGCTCCAACTTGATCCACTGGAGCAAAGGTAACGGAAGTTGGAACTTCGAGAAGGTCGTCGACGTGCCCTCCGTCGAGCTCGAAGGCTGGCCGATGCCGCTTCCCGGCCTGATCACGGACCTCTTGATCTCGATGGATGACCGCTTCCTCTACTTCTCCAACTGGCTGCACGGCGACCTCAGGCAGTACGACATAAGCGAGCCCTCAAACCCTCGCCTCACCGGTCAGGTTTGGTGCGGTGGCTTGCTCGGAAAGGGCAGCGAAGTCAGGGGTCGCAAGCTCGACGGCGGGCCGCAGATGCTGCAGCTCAGCCTCGACGGTAAGCGGCTCTACGTCACAAACTCGCTCTACAGCAGCTGGGACAACCAGTTCTACCCCGAGTTGGCCGAAGAGGGCTCCTACATGCTCCAGATCGACTGCGACACCGAGAACGGCGGCATGAAGATCAACGATGACTTCTACGTGGACTTCGGCCATGAGCCCGCCGGCCCAGCCCGCGCCCACGAGATGCGCTATCCAGGCGGAGACGTGACCTCAGACATCTGGGTCTAAATCGAGCCTCTAGCTGATGGAAAAAACTTCTTCAGCTCATCAGGACCTTTCGACGTTCTAGATCTTAGTCAGGCTTCACGCCGACTCGCTCGCCTTCGCCCACTTCAGACGGATGCTCGTAATCCTCGCTCACTAGTAGGCAATGAGCGGAGGGTGAGATAGCACGATAACGGTGGACGGCTCGCCCTTCCGGGTTAACTTTTGGTATTTTGCTGATCCAAGCTTTCGGCAAAGGCGATCACTCTCACGAAGTGATAGGGAGAAAGACATGGACGCGCAGCCCCAAAGGCCCGACATGGCGGAGATCAAGGAACGCCAGCAACGGGCGTGGGCTTCGGGCGACTACGCAATGTTCGGAGCGGCGTTGCTCATCATAAGCGAGCTTCTCTGCGAGGCTGTGGACCTGCGGCCCGGCGAGAAGGTCCTCGACGTGGCGACCGGCAGTGGCAACACGGCGCTGGCCGCCGCCCGGCGCTTCTGCGAGGTAACAGGCGTAGATTACGTCCCGGCACTGCTGGAGCGGGGTCGGGAGCGGGCTGCCGCCGAGCGGCTGGAGGTCGCGTTCCGGGAGGGCGACGCCGAGGAGCTCCCCTTCCCGGACGCCTCTTTCGACGTCGTGCTCTCGACCGTCGGGGTGATGTTTGCTCCCGACCAAAAGAAGGCGGCGGGCGAGCTGCTCCGGATTTGCCGCCCGGGAGGTAGGATCGGCCTGGCGAGCTGGACGCCCGATAGCTTCGCCGCTGAGATGCCCCGCGTCTTCGCCCGATATGTGCCTCCGCCTCCCGGACTGGAGTCGCCTGCACGCTGGGGCGCGGAAGAGCACGTGCGAGAGCTACTCGGCGATGGGATCGGAGAACTCCAGACTACCCGGCGCAGCTTCGTGTTTCGCTACCGCTCGGTGCGGCACTACCTGGAGATGCTCCAGACCCACCTCGGCCCGACGCGACAGGCTTTCGAGTCGTTGAGCCCGGCGGAGCGGGAGGGTCTGGAGCGCGATCTCGCGGACCTCGTAAACCGTACGAACCGTTCGGGCGACGGGACGATGGTTGTCCCGAGCGATTACCTGGAGGTCGTGGCCGTCAGGCGTTAAGAGTGCTTCGAACTACGGAGCGGCTGCTGACTAGCAACTCGCCGTTTCGTCAGTGACGTGGCCCGGCTCTACTACTGTCCCTTGCTGCTCTTCGGGGCTCGTGTAGGCCGCGCCTCCAGGAGGCACGATCTCGTATAGAAGGTCTCCCTCGACCCGCAGGACGGAGAAGCCGGTGTTCTGGAAGTTGCAGAGGTCTATGCTACTCCCGAGGGCGTAGACCGGACCCTTTCTCGCGGCGACCCTGGCGTCGGCGACGCCGTTGCTACCGACGCTCTTTGCCGCCGGGTACTCGTCGTCGGGTGCGGATCGGGCGGACCACACCCTCATGGGGTTCTGGGCAGGATACCAGGGGCTCACGAGCGTGAGGTCGGCGCGGCGCTCCTCTACCAGGATCATGTAGGGGAGCGGGCTGCGGTGGTGCAGGACGGTCGCATCCGGCGCCGTCTTTTCGACGACCGCTTCCACGATCCGGCGTCCCGTCAGGTCCTGGCTGCGGTCCTCGAGCGAATAGTCCTCCCCAACGCCAGCCACCGCAAGATACAGCAGGACGATGGAGACCAGGCCCGGCGCCGCCGTCCGCAAGAGGGGCGGGGTACCCGTGACGAGCCGCTCGGCGCCATCCAGGATTGCGGCGGCTCCAACGGCGACGAAGAGGGCCAGCATTAGGTAGGACGGGATAAAGTAGATGAAGTAGTCGAAGATGTTGTACCCGATGGCGTAAACGAGCCAACCCAGAAAAGGGACGCCCAGGAGCAATGCCCCCGCGCGGTCCTTGAGAAGCATCACAACCACCCCGACGGCCGCGACGAGGAGGAGCCCGGGGTGGAACTCCTCCAGGAGGTAGCCCCATAGGGAGACGAGCCGTGAGAGGAACTCGTCTGGTCCAAACGTCCCGAAGCGGATACCGAACTCGCGGCCGGCGACTAGCTCCCAGAACGCCGCGAAGCTGCTGGGGTCGGCCTCGTACACCGGCGGCCCGATGAGAGCCCGTACCGGAAGGTAGAGGTAAGGCGCGAGCCCCAAAACGAAGAGCCCAGCACCCTTGAGGACGAGCCGCCAGTCGAGCAGCTTCCGGCGGTCGACCGCGAGGACAAAGAGCGCGGCGGTGGGGAGGAGGAGGCCGCTCGTTACGTGGTTCGTGAGCGAGAGGCCCATGACAAAGGCCGCCGCGAGGAGGTAGCGGTCCCGTCTCGCATCCCGCCACAGGAGGAGGACTAAGACTACAGCCGCCACGAAGAGGGCGTTCAGGGTGTAGACCTCGGCGATTACCGCCTGGCTCCAGAAGATGTTGCCCACGGCGAAGGCCAGGGAGCCGGCCGTCGCCGCCCAGATGCGTTTGCTCAGCAACCACCCGGCAAAGAAGAGCACGAACACAGCCGCCGCACCGAAGACGGCCGAGGCGAGGTTGGCCCGGTAGGCGGGGTCCCCGAGGGGCAGATAGGTAAAGAGTTGGGCGAGCATCGTCCACGTCGGGTAGCCGGTGGGGTGCGTGATCCCCAGGACGTACGAGTGGACCTGGAGCATGGCCGCGTCGATCAGCTCGGGTCTCTCGTAGTACAGGACGGTCGGCGCCAGGGTCCCCAGGTACAGAACGAACGCGAAGCCCGCGACGCCGAGGGCCGCCATGAGACCGCCAAGCCGGGAGGCGGAGGCCGCGAGGCGTCGCGAGAGGCTCGGCTGGTTCTTCTTCGTTGCTTCTTTGCCGACGTGTCCCACCAGCAGCCTAGGGTACTACAGAGAGGCCGCGTCCCCCGCCCGGCAGTAGGACGGCCCCGGTCTTCGAACCAGGTCTCACCGCCGGGTCGATGTTCCAGCGCCGGAAGTAGACACCGCGGGTAGGGATGTTCGATTCTCGTCTGTCATTTTCCGGCTACCCGGCGTCGGAGATCTTCACGGTCCAGAGGCTGTCCGCCCGGACGTCGAAGACGTAGACGCCGGACTCCTGGATGTCTACCGTGGACGAGAGGGTGGTCGGCAGCTTCCCTTCCGTCCGGCCCGATTCGTCTTCGGGCAGGCTTTCCACCTCGTTGCCGTCCCCGTCTAATAGGGAGACCTCTAGTTTCCCTCCGGCCGGGTTCGTCGCAATGATCTCCTTCGGACCTTCCGAGAGCTGGAAGAGTGGCGTGGCGGTGTTGTCATTGCCGCTGAACGTCGTAGGCGCCGGGGCGCCGGAGGGGCGGGGTTGTTCTACCCGGACCGTCCAGGGTCCGGTCGCCTTTACGTCGAACACGTGCTCTCCCGCCGTCCGGATACCCACCGCTCTCGAAGCATCGACCGGACCTGTTTCTTTCGCTAGGATAAGCGCCGGCCTGGTACCGCTCCCGTCGCTCCCATCCCCAAAGAACTCGACGCGTTCCGGCGCCACGGCGTCCTCTTCCCCTTCCACCGGTAGCAGGTCGACCAGGAAATCACCTTCGCCTTGGTGGGTCATCTCCACGATAGCGAGACCCGGTTCGAGGTCGAAGGGGCCCGTCGCGGAGAGTTGAGTTTCCGGCTCCTCTTCGTCCGACCCCTGCCAACCGCTGAAAGCATTGATCAGGACCACGGGGGCGACGATGGCCACGAGTGCGCCACAAACGGCGAGTATGTTCTTCGTCCGCCGCCCTAGACCGGTCTGCTTCCGGGGGACCTCTTCGACCAGCCGGGTAGGGATATCGTGTTTAGTCATCTTGCTCCGAACAAACCGCTTGCGCGTATTCCCGAAGACGGCATGTTACACCAACGTTAACCGAAACGCCCGGGTTCTCCCGAGCAGCAGCCCGACCATCGCTCTCTATCGCCCTTTGTGCTCGAGACCTCCATCTTCCTACTTGGGAACGAGCGGCAAGCCCCGTAGACTTGGCTCTGTTTCGGAAGAAGGTGGCGCGGACCGCGCCAGTCGTCGTTGATTGGGAGGAGGATGAGGCCGTGACCGGATACACGATCGTCAACCTGAAAGAGGTCGAGGACCAGGCGCCGAAGTTCGGGCACTCGCCCCAACTCGAAGCCCGCTTCGCCCGCGTCCCGCTCGGGCTCGAGAACTCGGGGCTAAGCTACTTCCGACTCGCCCCCAACTTCCGCATCCCCTTCGGGCATAAGCACCTTCAGCAGGAGGAGGTCTATGTGCTCGTGGGTGGCAGCGCAAAGATCAAGCTCGACGACGAGGTGATCGAGCTGGGACCGTGGGACGCGATCCGCGTGTCGGCAGGGACGACGCGTGGCTTCGAGGCGGGTTCCGAGGGGGCCGAGTACATAGCCTTCGGGGCGCCCAACACCGAGAACCGCGACGCCGAGCCGGCGCCGCCGAACTGGTGGACTGACTGACGCTTGGGTGTGGTTTCGGACACCGATCGCCCTGACGGCGAAGGTGTGATCTAGAAAGTTGTTTAACCGTAGATTAAACTGTAAGAGAAACGTAAGAAACGTTTGCCGCAGCGCGAATATACTCGTGGCATGGGATGTAACTTGAAAGGAGTGTGCATGCCCGTCGCCGTAGGCATCGGCCTCACAAATGAATGCAACCTGGCCTGTCCACACTGCTACCGGCCGACGCTGACGCAGCAACGTCTCTCCGTGCCCGAGGTCGAGACGATCCTGGACAACCTCGACGTGGGGTCTGTCAACCTTGGCGTGGGCGAGAACGGGGTGCATCCCGAGTACCGGCGGATGCTCGCTCTCTTTCGGGAGCGCGAGGTCAAGACCGCGATCACCTCGAACGGCCATAGTCTGGACATACTTACCGACGAAGAACTCGCGGGCTTCCACTCCGTAGAGCTCTCTTTCGACTTCCCCACCAAAAAGGAGATGGACGAGTTCCGCGGCGAGGGCGCGTGGGAGATGGCGATAGAGTCTCTGGAGCGATGCCAGGCTCTAGGTATTCCCACCTCCGTGGCGGCGGTGATGATGAACACCAACTACGACCGTATGGAGGAGGTGGCGCGGTTCGCCTTCTCTTTAGGCTCGGACCTGCGCGTCAACGTATACCAGCCGGTGACGGGCGAGGAGTTCACCCTCTCCTACGAGCAGTTCTGGCGGGGGTTCGCCAACCTGTTTGCTGCCGGTCCCGTGGTAGTGTGCAGCGAGCCTTTGGTAAACGCGGTCATGGGCCTCGAGACTACCCGGGGTAACCCGTGTGGGCAACAGAGCATCCGGGCGCTGCCGGCGGGCACGATCACGCCCTGCCCGTACTGGCCCAGCGCCGCCGCGCGTATCCCTCAACTCGCCGACGCGGGGCAGAATATCTGGGACCGGCGCGAGTTCGAGAAGTCCCGCCACGTGCCGGAGGCGTGCAAATCGTGCCGGTTCGTCGAGAGCTGCGCGGGGGGCTGCGCGAGCCGCCGGACATTGCGGGGCAAGCTGGACGAGCCTGACGAGTACTGTCCGGTGGTGCGCGGCGAGGACGAGGTTCGGCGCATCCAGGAGATGCTTCGTTATACCTTGAGCAATCCAGAGGACGTACCGAAGGCCGGAAACGCCTGCACCACCGTCATAAAAACCGCCGGCTACTTACCAACGTAAGGCCGCTCCGGCCCCGTTGAAGGGACCCTGGGGATTCGCGTTGGATCACGGCTCTTGCCCCGCGGTACGCTCTAGTGCTTCCATGTCCTTGATGTAGATGTGCCTGCGCCTCAGTTCCACGGCACCGGTTCTCTGCAATTTGGTGAAGGCCCTGGTGATGGTTTCGCGGCTTGAGCCGATCATGGTGGCCAACTGCCGGTGGGTGTAACGGGTGGGTATCTTTGGGCCCTCGGGGGTTACGACGCCCTCGCTCTCGGCCAGTTGGAGCACCAGGCTTGCCAGGCGGGCGGGGACGTCCTTGAGCCCGATATCCTCCAGCCGGGTTTCGCACGCGCGCAGCCGCTCGCTCAGGACGCGCATCATCTGCAGGCCCACCTCGGGATTCTCCCGCACGAGGCGCTCCAGGTCGGCGTTCCTCAGGACGCAGATGTCGGAAGGCTCCGTAGCCTCTGCATACGCCTCCCTGAGCCGCTGGGCGGTGAGCGCCATCTCCCCGAACATCGTCCCCGCATCCACTACGGCGAGCGTGAACTCCCACCCGTCCGGGGCCACCTTGTAGATCCTCACCCGGCCCTTCTTGAGCATGAAGAGTGCCTCGCTCCGATCCCCGGGCGTGTATAAGGTCTGTCCCTCCCGGATGTGGATGTCGGGAACGCGCCTGCCGAACTCTTCTAGCTCTTCCTCCGAAAGGGGCTCCAGGACATCCACCATGGAGAGGAGCCGTATCTTCTCCTCCGGTAGCAGCATTTGCGCCTTTGCCTCCTTCCGCATATCACGCGGTATGGTGACACACGTCACCGAGTTCTGCTGGCATTTCCCTCACAATGTCGTAAGAGCAACGAAGGGAGTCCTGGCATGAACGCGAGAAATGTTGCGGTGAGGCTAGAGGGGAGCGAGTCGGGACGGACGCTCGAAGCAATGGGCAGGGGCGTCACCCGCTCCGCGCTAGCGGGAACCCTGTTGTGGGTCGGGGCGCTGAAGTTCGCCGAATACGAGGCCGAGAACATACAGCCCATGGTCTCGACAAGCCCGCTCTTTTCGTGGATCAACAGTAGGATGGGCTTGCGGAAGACCGCGAGGCTCATAGGTATCACGGAGATAGTCCTGGGTACGCTGATCGCCGCGAGACCGCTTTCGCCGAGAGCCTCGGCGCTTGGCAGCCTTGGGGCCACCGCGATGTTCCTCACCACCCTCAGTTTTCTCCGTACGATGCCGGGGGTCTTGCAGGAAGACCACGGGTTTCCGGCGCTCTCCCTGGAGGGGCAGTTCCTGGCCAAAGATGGCGTGCTGCTCGGGGCGTCGATCCTGACGGCCGCCGAGTCGCTGCGAGCCGCCCGAGACTAGCACTCACGCTGAGAATAGCAGACGCGAGATTCAGAAAGGGGATACTGATGGCTGACGTGGCCTACGTTTCGCGAGTGAAGGTGGAGCCGGTGGAGGGGAAGATCCGGCGGGCGCAACTCCCGGCCGAGGAGGAGCCGGTGCTCTTTGGGGTTCATAGCGAGGTCGCCGAGCACTACGGGGTTTCGCCGGACGCGGAGGAGCCGCACTCTTCGACGCTTGACTACTTGGTCGCGGCGGCCGGCGGGTGACTGCTCGGCACCTTTGCCGGCGCGCTGGCGGCGCGTCAAGTTTCCTTCGATGAGGAGAGCCTCTACGCCGATAGCGTAGGGGAGATAGAGAACGAGAACAAGGTGCTGGTGGTCAAGAGGATCACTACCACTTTTCACCTCGCTGCGGATGAGAAAGACCGCGAGACCATAGAGCGGGTACTCGAGGTGTACGCCGACAGTTGCCCGGTCGCCCGGTCTATCAAGGGCAGCATCGAGATCACTAGCAAGCTGGACCTTGCTGCCAAATAGCCGGCTCTGGCTTGGAGGCTCTTAGTAAGGCAAGTACCGACGAGAAAGGAACACTACGTGCCCCGTATCGAACCGATAGACGCGAGTAATCCTCCCGAGGAGGTCGTCCCTCTGCTCGAGCAGGCCAAGCAGGTGACCGGCGGGAAGATCGTCAACCTCCACCGTGAACTGGCCGTCTCTCCGATGGCCCTTCAGGCCTATGTAGGATTGAACGACGCTCTGGCGGAAGGAGCTCTACCTCCCGAGCTCCAAGAAGAGATCGCCATCGCGGTCGCCGACGCCAACGGCTGCAATTACTGACTCTCGGCTCACTCCGCAGTTGCGGAGCAAATGGGCCTGGACGAGGCCGAGCGCGACCGGGCGCGGCAGTTCGACTCGGAGGACCCGAAGCGGGCTGCTGCTCTTAGCTTTGCACGCGAAGTGTACGAGAACCGCGGACACCTCTCTGACGAAGCATTTACCGAGGTAAGGGAAGCCGGATACAGCGACGCGGAGATCCTGGAGATCATCACGAACGTCGTGGCGACCATCTTCACGAACTATATGAACGACTCGGTGCAGACCGAGGTGGAGTTCCCTCTGGTCGAAGCCCGCGGGGGCGGTTAGGCGCACAACCGCTCTTAGCTTTCGGTAGCATCGGCCGCACAAGGCGATCCGCGCCAATGAGTTATGCTGGGCGACCAGACATCCTGGTGGGGCAGAGCACGCCTTGCCTTCTTTCCCTCAGCTTCTCAACAGTCTTGCCGCACCAAGACCTGCTTGAAGCGCACATCTCGCGTGCCGTCATCCAGCAGGGCGTGGACGGGAAGCGATTCATGTAGGGTACGATGTATCTAGGTGGTTATCCTGCTACGGAGGAGGGTTACGAGATGGCCAAAACCAGCCCGTTCGATCCCGCTCGCGTTCGGATGCGGGCACGCGAACTCGCCCCGGGCGTGCAGGGGGTGTTCGCCGACGACGTGGAGGAGAAGGACCACACGGCGACGAACGCGGGGTTCATCGTCGGAGAAAGCGGCATCCTGGTCGTGGAGTCTCTCAGCAACGGGAGGCTCGCCTCGCAACTCATCGGCGAGATCCGGAAGAACACAGCGCTGCCAATACGGTACTTGGTGAACACTAGCTACCACGGGGACCACTGCTTCGGTAACTTCGTCTTCCCGCAGGAGACCACTGTCATCGAGCACGAGTTCACCAAGGGGTTCATCGACGAGAATTTCGAGGAGGATCGAAACTTCATGATAGAGCTTCTGGGCGAGGGACGCGGTGTAGAGGAGGTCGTCCCACGCTCGGCCAACCTGACCCTCACCGAGGGCATTACCCTTGATCTCAGCACCAGAAAGGTGGAGATACTGCACATCGGCTTTGCGCAGACGGAGGGGGACCTGATCGTACACCTGCCGGAGGAGAACATCGTCTTCGTCGGCAACATGCTCCAGGCCCCCCCGCCTGCCTTCCCCTGGCTCTTGGACGGTCGCCCCCGCGAGGCCGTGGAGACCTACCACCGTCTGCACGACATGCTGGACGACGAGATCATCATCGTTCCAGGTCACGGGCGTCCCATGTGTCGCTTGGACATCCGCTACTCCATCGAGTACATAGAAGACCTTGTGGGGCAGATCGAGGGCGCACTCGGTCGAGGGCTGACGCTCGAACAGGCCCAGGAAGAAATCCGGATGGAGCGGTACTCGGGCTACAGCATGTACGAGTTCATACACTTCCAGGTGAACATCCCGGCGGTGTACAACGAAGTCGCGTAGCGGACTACCCTGGTCAAGCTGCTCTGCTGGAGCACACGCGACATCGGAGAAGGTCGCGGAGCTCGACGCAGCGTCGCGCATGTTCGTCGGATCGTTGGCCACCTGCCTCGTCCTCGACGATCCTTATTGTCGACCGCCTGCCGTGCCAGCTTTCACCCAAGCGCACCGAAGAGATAGTTAACTTTTCCATGAAAGGGATTGTTTAGCACGAGCGGGCTACCAAAGGAGCTGCGCGACCAAGACACCTGCCATTTGCTAGCCACGCAAATCGAGGCAAGCATGGAAGACCGGTGAAGCAGGAGGTTGGAGATGGAGGAGCGAAGAACGACGAACGGGCACGACATAGACGTGCTGGTGGTCGGTGCGGGACCGGCTAGAGGCCAGGTGGAACTAATTAGTGGTGGTCGTACTGATTGGCAGAGCTACTGGGTCATCGGGACTAAACCTTGATCTTCGTCGCTCGCCCCAGGATGTCCTGCGCGGCCTTTAGGGCGGCTGCGACCACCTGGTCCATGTTGTAGTAGCGGTACTGTGCCAGACGTCCCACGAAGGTGACGTTTCGCTCCCGCTCGGCCAGGGACTTGTATCGCCTGTACAGAGCGTCGTTCTCGGGGCGTGGGACCGGATAGTAGGGGTCTCCGTCGGCCCGCGGGTACTCGCGCACGATGGACGTCTCGGGATGCTCCTGGCCGGTCACGTGTTTGAACTCGGTGACGCGTATGTAGTCGTGCTCGTTCGGGTAGTTGATGGTCGGCGCCTGCTGGTAGCGGGACCGGTCCGGCAGGTGCTCGTGCTCGAAACGCAAGGACCGGTAGGGCAGCTTTCCGAAGCGGTAGCCGAAGTAGGCGTCGATGGGGCCCGTGTACACCACGTGCGTCGCCTGAATGCGCTCCCTGACCTCGTGGAAGTCGACGCCCAGCTCGACGGTGATGTTGGGATGGTCTAGCATCTTCTCAAACATCTTCGTGTAACCGTTCAGGGGCATGCCCTGGAACTCGTCGGTCCAGTAGCGGTCGTCGCGGTTCGTGCGCACGGGGACGCGGGCGGTCACGCCCGCGTCCAGCTGCGAGGGGTCGAGCCCCCAGTGCTTGCGGGTGTAGCTCTCGAAGAACTTCTCGTACAGGTCGCGGCCGACGGCGCCGACCACCACGTCCTCGCTGGTCAACGCCGGCTTTTTAGGCTCGCGCACCCGCTCGAAAAAAGCTTCGACGCCTTCTTCGTCCAGGTTCAGTCCGTAAAGACCGTTCACGGTGTCCAGGTTGATGGGGATGGGTAGCAGCTTGCCGTCCACGTGGGCCAGAGCGCGGTGCTCGTACCGGCGCCACTCTGTGAAGTTGGAGAGGTAATCGACGATGCGTTCCGAGTTGGTGTGGAAGATGTGCGGCCCGTAGCGGTGTACCAGGATGCCGTGTACGTCGTACTCGTCGTACGCGTTGCCCCCGACGTGGGGACGTCTGTCGATCACGTGGACTCGCCTGCCCGCGCTCGCCAGACGCTCAGCCACGACGCTACCAGCATAACCCGCGCCTACCACCA
>Ga0136616_10001163_pt1 | contig 13642 bp, 13 predicted proteins | sample AntDrymUQ2992106_2_FD_106648 | JGI IMG/M metagenome (GOLD analysis project Ga0136616, IMG submission 106648) | Polar desert sand microbial communities from Dry Valleys, Antarctica - metaG UQ299 (21.06) | ecosystem: Environmental > Terrestrial > Soil > Desert | place: Antarctica: Dry Valley...
GCCGGGCTCGCGGCTCGCGGCGGCGGGGACGGCCCGGGCTGGGTGAACTCCTACCACCACCAGGCGGTCGACGCCCTGGGCGAGGGCGTGGAGGCCGTCGCGTGGGCGGACGACGGGATCGTCGAGGCGCTCGAGCTGCGCGGCGGCGCATGGGTGCTGGGCGTGCAGTGGGAGCTGCAGGAGAGCTGGAAGGACGACGAGCGGATGCGCGGGGTCTTCGCGGCGCTCGTCAGCGCGACAGCTCGTCGAGGAGCGCGCCGAGCAGCCGCATGAAGCGAGCCGCGGAGGCGACGTGCAGCCGCTCCCCCGGCGCGTGCGGGCCCTGGATCTCGGGGCCGAAGGAGATCGGGTCGAGGCCCGGCCGCTTGGCGGCGATGATCGCCGCCTCCAGGCCGCCGTGGGTCAGCGTCACGTGCGGCGGGGCGCCGAACAGCCGCTCGTGGACGCGGCTCGCGGCCGCCAGCGCGGGCGAGGTCAGGTCGGGCCGCCAGCCGGGGTAGCTGGGCCCCTGCTCGTACTCGGCGCCGGCGAGCCGCGCGGCGCCCTCGATCGCGTGCAGCACGTCGGGCAGGACGTCGTCGTCGGCGCTGCGGCTGAGCGAGCGCAGCGTCAGGGTGTCGCCGTCCGTGGCGGCGACGCCAAGCGACGAGCTCGTCTCCACCACGCCCGGGAAGTCCGCGCTCATGCCCAGCGGGCCGGCGGGGAGCGTCGCGATCAGGTCGAGGATGCGGGCGCTGGCGGCCGCCGTCCAGGCGTCGGACGGCTCCTGGGCGGCGGTCGCGGTCTCGACCGCGATGCGGAGGCCGGGATCGGTCCTGCGGTGCGCCGCGCGGATCCGGGCGGCCGCGGCCGCGATCGCCGCGCGCGCTTCGTCGTCGGCGACGACGAGCGCCTCCGCGTCCCGCGGGATCGCGTTGCGGCTCGCCCCGCCGTCGAGCGACGCGATCCGCAGGCCGAGCGCGGCGCGCAGGGCGCGGGCGAGCACGCGGATCGCGTTCGCGCGGCCGAGCGCGATGTCGCCGCCGGAGTGGCCGCCGAGCGCGCCGCCCACCGTCACGCGGGCAAGCGGCCCGCCGGCCGGCGCGCGCGGGCCGCGCAGGCGCACGACGGTGTCGGCGCCTCCGGCGCAGCCGACCGTGAACGTGCCGTCCTCCTCCGTGTCGAGGTTGAGCAGCGCGGTTCCACCGATGAGCTCGGGGTCCAGCGCGGCGGCGCCCGCGAGCCCGACCTCCTCCGCGACGGTCATCAGCAGCTCGAGCGGGCCGTGCTCGACCGTCGCGTCCTCGGCGACGGCCATCATCGCGGCGATCGCGACGCCGTCGTCGGCGCCGAGCGTCGTCCCCTCCGCGCGCAGCCAGTCGCCGTCGCAGACCAGCTCGATCCGCCCGGCGCGCGGGTCGTTCGGGCTACCCGGGTCGCGCTCGCAGACCATGTCGAGGTGGCCCTGGAGGATCACCCCGGCCGCGGCCTCGCGCCCGGCGCTCGCGGGCACCCGCACGACGAGGTTGCCGGTCGTGTCACGGGCGGTGGCGAAGCCGCGCTCCGCCGCCCAGGCGACGACGTGCGCGACGGCCTGCTCCTCCTCGTGCGACGCCCGCGGGATCCGCGTCAGCGCCTCGAAGTGGCGCCAGAACGGGGCGGGCTCGAGCCCGGCGAGGAGGTCGGTCACCCACCCATCATGCCGACCCCGTGTCGGGATCATCCGCCGAGCGCGCGGGAGACCGCCGCGGCCGCCGCGGCGAGCGCCGACAGGCACTCGCGACGGCGCGCCGCGGTGAGGCGCGCCGCCGGCCCTTGGACGCCAAGGATCGCGACGAGCGCCCCGTCGCGGCCCATGACCGGCGCCGCGACCGCGTTGAGGTCGGGCTCGCGCTCGCCCTCCGCCTCGGCCCAGCCCTGCGCGCGCACCGAGGTCAGCTCCGCGCGCAGCCGCGCGGGATCGGTGACCGTGCGATGGGTGTAGGCGGGCAGCGTGGCCGGCTCCCGGCCGGTGAACGCGAGCAGCACCTTGCCCGTCGCGGTGGCGTGGGCGACGCTCGGGCGGCCGAGCCGCGCCATGCTCACCACGCTCGACTCGCCGGGGACGAAGTCGACGGTGACCGCCTCCTCGCCGCCCGGCACCGAGAGCGTCGCGGTCTCGCCGGTCTCCTCGACCAGCGCGCGCAGCTGCGGCCGCGCGAGGTCGCGCACGTCGAGCCGGGCGAGTACGCGGTCGGCCAGCGCCACGAGGTGCAGGCCGAGCCGGTACGGTCCGCCCGGCTCGCGCTCGACGAGCCCGCCGGCCTCGAGCGTGGCGAGCAGCCGCGACGCGCTGCTCGGGTTGACGCCGATCCGGCGGGCGAGCGCGTTGACGCCGGCCGGGCCGTCGGCCAGCGCGTCGAGCAGGGCGACCGCCCGGGCCACGGACCCGACCGTGCGGCCGCCGTCGTCGCGCATGGCGCGAGAGGCTAGTGGAGCCGTCCGTAAGTCCGTCGGGTAGTTGGCGCGGGTTCTGACCGGTGCTGGCGCGACGATGCCGTGATGGCGAAGATCGGTCGCAATGAGCTGTGTTCGTGTGGGAGTGGTCTGAAGGTCAAGCGGTGCTGCGGGGTGGCGCGCGGGCCGTCGGACGAGAGCTTGGCGTTGGCGTTTTTGCGGAGCGCGGCGCGTGAGGTCGCGGGGCCGGCGGGGGCGTTGAGCGAGCGCGAGTTCGCGCGCTTGCTGGCCGAGTTGGTTGATCTGCCGTGTTTGGACCTGTCGGTGCAGGTCGAGCTTCCGAAGTTGCTCTCGCCGGCGTTGGGGCGGCTGTGTGAGGCGATCGCCGAGGACGACGAGCTGGCTTGTGAGGCGGTGCTCGACGAGGTGCTCGACGAGCTCGACACGCCGTTGGAGCGTGCGCGGCTTGCGCGGGCGGTGATCGCGATGCGTCATGCGGGCCGATGCGACCGGCTGTTGGCGGCGGTCGCGGTGATCGATCTGGCCAGCGGGTCGCGGCAGCTGTTGTGCGCGAGTGTGATCCAGTCGGTCGCGGTGCGCGCGGGTGTCGCGCGGACGCCGGCGGGCGTGCTGTTGGCGGCGTAGCGTCAGGCGGCGAGGCGCAGCTGCGGCTCGCGGCTGGCCAGGCGGGCGAGGAGGGCGTCGAGGTCGGCGCGGGTGAAGGTCCACGCAAACGGCTTGGCGATCTGGCGGTAGTGGTCCTCGAAGGCGTTGATGCGTGCGGCGAGCGCGTCGAGATCGGCGAAGTCGTTGGGGGTCAGCGCCTTGCGCTGCAGGATCGAGAAGTAGATCTCGATCTGGTTCAGCCACGAGGCGTGGACCGGCAGGTGGATCAACCGCGCGTTCGCCTAGGCGTTCTCGAGCCGCGCGATCGAGGCCTGGCCGGCGTGGCTTGAGCCGTTGTCGACGATCCAGAACACCGTCTTGGCCGACGCATAGGGCTCGCTGCTCATGACGTGCTCGACCAGCCTGCCGAACGGCTCGATGCCGGTCTTTTGCTCGCAGCGGCCGAAGATCCTGGCGTGGTGGACGTCCCAGGCGGCCAGGTAGGCCAGCGTGCCGCCGCGCCGGTACTCAAACTCGACCAGCGCCGGGCGGCCCGGGCCGGCCGGGACCGTCTGGTGGCGGCGGGCGAGCGCTTGCAGCTGGGACTTCTCGTCGGCACAGATGACGTACTCGCCGGGATGCAGCCGCCGACCCTCAAAGCGCCGGGCGTAAAGGTCGAGCACCCGCCCGGCCTTGGGCCGAAAGTCGCGGTCGCGTGGGAAGATCCACGAGCGCTGCTGCCACGGCTTCAATGAGCGGTCATGCAGCCAGCGCCAGATCGTCGACGCTGACGTCTCGGTCACACCCTGCTCGATCACCAAGCGGTGCAGCTCAGTGCGCGAGAAGCGCCCGAGCGGCCGGCCATGACTGCTCGGCAGCTCGCAAGCGACCGCGACGACATCGGCGAGCTGCTCCGGGGGGAAAACGGCGCGGGCGACCCGCGCGCGGCTTGTCATGCAGTCCGTCCAAGCGCTCCGCGCAGAACCTTCGTCGTCGGCTGCTGACGCTGTCGGGATGACAATCCAAGCGCGCGGCGATCTCGATATCGGCCATCCCCTCCGCCGCGTAGAGGATCATCCGCGCGCGCTGCACATCACGCCACGGCGCCGTCACCTCCCGCGCGCGACGCTCGAGGTCGTCGCGCTCCTCAGCGCTCAGCTCGATCACGTAGCGGCTGGTCCGGGACACGACCCACACTTCGCCGCGCCCCGCAAGCCTCCTTCACATAACCCGGAACACTTCCGGACGGCTCCACTAGCTTGCGAGCCCGCGGCGCGGCGCTCGTTGGCGAGGTGGAGCGCTATGAAGACAGCTATCGGCTCTGCTACGTCCGCGGCCCGGAGGGGATCATCGTCGAGCTGGCGGAGCAGATCGGCTGAGGGCTCCGGCCCGCCGCCAACCGTCTCGCCAGCGTCAGTGGTCGTCCCAGGGCAGGTTCCTCTTGCGAAACGTCCTCCCGCCGGTGCTGCCCTTGCTTCAGCGGCCCGCGCGTTGACGGTCGGCGACCACCGGCTTCGCCGTCGGGCGGGTGCGAGGGGGACGGCCGCTGTCAGCACCTCGCAGCCGTCGTCGCCGATCAGCACGTTCTGCTCGAGGCGGACGCCGCCGAAGCCGCGGAGCTGGTCGACGCGGTCCCACACGACATCGTCGCGGCCGCGGGCGCGGGCGAGCAGCGCAGGTACGACGTAGACGCCCGGCTCGACGGTCCAGGCCTGGCGCGGCGCGAGCGGGATGTCGACGCGCAACCGCGGCAGTCCGGGCGCGAGCTCCCGCGTCTCGTCGGACGCTGGGCCTGCGTCGCGGACGCCGAGCCCGACCATGTGGCCGACGCCGTGAGGAAAGAAGAGCGTCACGGCGCCGCTCTCGACGAGCGACTCGCGGCGGGCACGCAGCATGCCTAACTCGATGAGGCCGTCCGCGACGACAAGCGCCGCTGCGCGGTGCACCTCTCGCCACTCGACGCCGGGCCGGCACGCGGCGATCGCGGCCTCACCGGCCTGCCGCACTGTCTCGTGGACGAGCGCCTGCTCGGGCCCCAAGGCACCCCCCACCGCGTACGTTCGGGTGACATCGCTGGCGTAACCGCGGAACTCCGCGCCCCCGCCGCGACGATCGTCTCGAACGCGAGGAAGTCGCCGCCGTTGCGCAGGAACGCCGCCTCGAGCACCACCTGCAGCTCGCGCTCGCTCCGGCCAGGCTCGATCAGCGGCACGAGCCTGCGAAGCCGTCCCGTGTCGCCTGGGCGGCGGCTCGCATCCGTTCCAGCTCGACGTCGTCCTTCGGCCGCCGGACGCGGATCAGCGCGTCGCGCAGCTCGGCGTCCGGCTCCGGCGTCACGCCGAGCCGGCGCACGGGCCGGCCGGACACGAACGCTTCAAGCTCGTCGAGCGGACACGTCCCTTCGGGCACGCCTTCGCGGTCGCCCTCGAGCCCCGTCCACAGCAGCTCCTTGGCGGTGACCGGCGCGACGAACTCGACCCAGCCCTCGCCCGGGTCGAACGCGAGCACGCCGCCCGGGCGTTCCCGGTCGGTCAGGTACAGGTACTCCGAGTGTGCGCGGAACGGGTACGTCCGATCGCCGCGCCCGGGGACCGGGATCTCGTCGCCGGCCGCGACGAGCGCAACGCCGTCGTGATGATCCCACGCTGCCGCGGTCGCCACCCGGCGCCGTTCGAGGAACTGCTCCATCGCGAGATCGTAGGCGGATCTGGTACGCACCTGGCACCAACCTGGCACGTGCCTGAACCCAGGGCTACGCCGCGACGCCGGCCTGCCGGCTCGCCCGTAGCCGCGCGGAGCGCTCGCCCTGCCCGACGAGCTGGTCGTGCGCGCGACCCGTCTACGGTTCTATATGTCGCATGGCGAACCCGGATGCCGTCGACACCGCCACGATGCGGGCCGTGGTGATCGACAGCTTCGGCGGCCCCGAGCAGCTGCATGAAGGCCAAGTGCCGGTGCCCTCGCCCGGCCGTGGACAGGTTCTGATCCGGCTCGAGACCGCCGGTGTTGGCTCTTGGGACCCATTCGAGCGTGAGGGCGGCTACGCCGAGATGCAGGGCACGTCGCCGTCGTTCCCCTACGTGCTCGGCTCGGAAGGGGCCGGAACGATCGCGGCCGTCGGTGACGACGTGACGAGCCGTACGATCGGCGAGCGCGTCTTCGCCGCCAGCTTCTTGAATCCGACGGGCGGTTTCTGCGCCGAGTACGTCTGCGTCGACGCCGATCTCGTCGCGCCGATTCCGGCCGGCATGAGCACTTCGCAGGCGGCGGTGATGGGCGGTGTCGGCATGACCGCTCTGCGCGGGTTGCAGGACGCGCTCGACGTGCGGAGCGGCGAGACGCTGCTCATCCATGGTGCCAGCGGCGCTGTGGGACACCTGGCCGTCCAGCTCGGCAAGCGACTCGGGGCCAGGGTCCTCGCCGTCGCGTCAGGCGAGGACGGCATCGCGCTGGCCGCTCGCGCGGGCGCCGATCTATCGATCGACGGACGGGCCGAGCAGGTCGCCGACGGCGCTCGCCGATTCTCCGCCGACGGCCTTGACGCCGCGCTCCTCACCGCCGGAGGACCAGAGGCCGATGCGACCGTGGCGACGGTGCGGCCCGGCGGGAGGGCGGCGTACCCCACCGGCGTCCAACCGGAACCGGCCTCGACACCGGGGGTCGAACCTCAGGCGTTCAACGGCGAGCCCGACGCGGAGCTCCTTGAACGGTTCATGGCGCTCATCGGCGACCGGCCGCTCGACGTGCACATCGCGCACGAGTTCACGTTCGATCAGATCCAGCCGCACATCACGCCCTGCGCGATCACCACCTGGGCAAGCTGGCGATCGCCATCGGCTGAGGCCCTTCCGGCAGCCGCTCGAGCGCCCTGACGGCACCCGCCGCTCGCGGTCCGCCTGCCATTTCACCTGCGCGAGCCCTGTCGTTTCAGCTGCGCCCGACACGGCCACTACGAGTTACGGCGAGTGATCGCGGCCGGCCGTTGCTTACCGTTCGCAACGCCAAAACCCGAAACCCGCGCTTTGGCGCGGTTTCGGAGGTGGGCGATACTGGGCTCGAACCCGCTGGGCGGGGTGACGCTAGGTGCCGCTTGGCTCTACAGCGTCGTTCGCGTCGTCTGAGGTCATCTGAGATTCGCTCAGAATGGGACCACGAACGGGACCACGGTCGCGATCAGCGCCCCACGCACGCTCGATCAGGTCCGACTCGTGCTGACTCGGCGCGTAGTCCGCGTAGCGCTCTGTCGTCGAGATATCGCGGTGCCCCATCCACTCCTGCAACGTTCGCATCGAGACGCCGGCCGCGGCCATCCTCGTCCCGAACGTGTGGCGCAGCCCGTGCAGGTTGTGCGACGGGTCGAGCGCCGCGGCCTTGAGCACCTTGCGGTAGCGGCGCAGATTCGCGGCCTTGTCAAGCGGCTGCCGGGTGATGGGGTCCGCGAACACCAGGGCGTCGTCTGAGGGCTCGTCCAGGGCCTTGTGGAGCCTGTCGAGCTCGCCCGCGAGCCGGTCCGGACATCGGGACGCTGCGGGTCGCCCTGCGCGACTTTGGCGTGTCGAACTCGCCTAGCACCCAGTTCTGCCGGACGCGGATGCGGCCGGCCATCCAGTCGACATCGCGCCAGCGCAAAGCGATCACCTCGCCGTGGCGCAGCCCAGCCATGATCGCGGTGAGGTAGAACGCCCGGTCGAGCGCCTGATACGCGCCCGGCGAGACGTGCCGCAGCACCGCCTCCCATTCGGCCTCGTCGAGGAAGCGGATCTCGTCGTGCTCGGGCACGCCGGGAAGCTCGACGCCCTCGCACGGGTTCACGGCCGCCCAGCGGCGCTGCGGCCCGCGGGCGAAGTTGAACAGCGCCGAGAGCGTCCCCACGTAGTTGTGGATCGACTTCGGCGACAGGCCCTTGCCCTCGAGCACCGCCACGAGGTCGGCGACGTCCTCATGGCGAACCGTGTCGAGCGCCTTGTCGGTGAAGAACGGCACGAGCTGAACGCGCAGCGCCGACTCGACAGCCGCGATCGTCGACCGCTTGCGCCCGGCGCGCTTGAGATGCCGCTGGTAGCGCTCGCCGGCCGCGGCGACCGTGAGGCTATGCCCCACGGTCGCGACGACCTGAACCTCGGCCATGAGGCGCCGCAATTCGGCCTCGGCCTGCGCGCGAGTGAACCCGTCGCGGCTGCCCTCCGCGCGCTTCGGGCCGATGCTGCGCTTCACGCGCCGGCCGTCGGCGTGCCATTTGCCGTACCAGGACACGCGGCCGGTGCGGTCGGCGCGTTCGTAGAGGCTGCCGGTGCCGTAGGAACGTCGAGCGGCCATCAGGACTCGCCAACAAGACGAGCGTTACGGTGGTGGTGCATCAGGACCATCCTCCTGTTGCCATGCCCCGGGCGGTTCCAGCCGCGCCGGGGCGCTTGAAATGCATAACGTGATTCTACGGCCTCAAGCGGCGGCCGATCCCGTGGAGGAAGAAGCGGACTCGTGCGCCCAACCCAGCCGCGCCGAGCCCGTTGGCCGAGGCGACAGTGCTGCCACGCGTGGTTCGGCGCCTCGCCGCGCTGCCGCTAATCGTCCCAAGCGGGCCTTTGGCGGAGGTCGTCTGAGACGCCCGCTCGTCGACGAGAAGCGATAGCGATTTCCCACCGCATTGCACGGGCTTGGCCACAAACGCCTCAGGGGCTGACAAGTGTGTGCAGGGTGTCCCGGTGCAGATGCTCGGCGCCATGACGCCCGTCGGCCGCGGCACCGTCGCGGCAGTCGACCGTGGCAGTCCTCGAGAACGCGGATCGCGCGATCTTCGGCGCCTTCTCCGAAGGCCATCCGGGCAATCGGCAGCCGAACCGCCGCCGTTAGTCGGTTCGCTGCGCGAGGGTTTCTTTCGAGGCCCGTTCGTAGTAGGAATGGCCTGACCACGGCTCGTGAGGAGGGACAAGATGGCGATGGCCACGATGGGGCATCTCCGCGACCAGGTGCGAGGCGAGATCCTCGCCCCGGAGGATGCCTCGTACGACGACGCGCGCAGGGTGTACAACGCCATGATCGACCGGCGACCGCGCGTGATCGTGCGCTGCGCCGGCGTCGACGATGTGATGGCGGCGGTGAACTTCGCGCGCGAGGGTGGCCTTTCCATCGCGGTGCGTGGGGGGTCGCACAGCGTCCCCGGCTTCGGCACCGCCGACGACGCGGTCGTGATCGACCTCGTCCGCATGCAGGGCATCGAGGTCGATCCGACACGGAAGACCGCGCGCGCCCAGGGCGGCGCGACCTGGGGCGCGTTCAACGACGCGACCCATGAGCACGGCCTGGCCACGACGGGCGGCATCATCTCCACGACCGGCGTGGGCGGGCTCACGCTCGGCGGCGGGATCGGCTACCTGTCGCGCGGGCACGGCCTGTCCTGCGACAACCTGCGCGCGGCCGAGGTCGTGACGGCGGACGGCCGGATCGTGGCCGCCACGGCGAACGAGAACGAGGACCTGTTCTGGGCGCTGCGCGGCGGCGGAGGTAACTTCGGCGTCGTCACCGCGTTCGAGTACGACGTGCACCCCGTGCGCGAGGTCTACGGCGGCCCGATCCTGTTCGAGCTCAGCGATGCCGCCGACGTGCTGCGGTTCTACCGCGAGTTCATCCGCGACGCGCCGGAGGAGTTCGGCGGTTTCCCGGCCTGGCAGATCGCGCCGCCGCTGCCCTTCATCCCGGAGGACCGCCAGGGCGAGCCCTTCCTCATCTTCGTGACCTGCTGGGCGGGGCCGATCGAGGAGGGCGAGGCCGCGCTCAAGCCGATCCGCGACGTAGCGCCGGTAGTCGCCGAGCACGTCGGGCCGATGCCCTACCCGGCGATCAACAGCGCCTTCGACGCCCTCGTCCCGGCGGGCCTGCAGCACTACTGGAAGGCGAACTTCGTCAAGGAGCTCACCGACGACGCGATCGCCGCGCACCTCGAGCACGGGCCAAAGGTGCCGACGGTCAACTCGACCGTGCACATCTACCCGATCAACGGCGCCTGCCACCGGGTGGCGTCCGACGCGACGGCGTTCGCCTACCGCGACGCGACGTTCGCGACGGTGATCGCCGGCATGTGGCCGGACCCCGCCGAGAACGACGCGAACACGGCATGGGTGCGCGGCTTCTACGACGCGACCGCGCCCCACTCGGAGGCGGGCGGCTACGTCAACTTCATGGCCGGCGACGACCAGGAGCGAATCAAGGACAACTACAAGGGCAACTACGACCGCCTGGTCGACGTCAAGCGCAAGTACGACCCCGGCAACCTCTTCCACCACAACCAGAACATCAGGCCCTAAGGCCGCGCGGCTCGAGGGGTCAGGCGAGCGAGGGCCAGAAGTCGCAGTCGGCGATCTCGAGCAGGTTGCCGGCCGGGTCCTTGAAATAGAACGAGCGCCCGCGGCCACCCCAGTCGCTGTCGTGAACGATCTCGACCCCGGCGGCCTCGAGGTGCTCGCGCCAATGCTCGTATCCGCCAGCGGCCGCCTGGAGGCAGACATGCCCGGGACCGCTCGCTCCATGGTCGGAGATCGGGCCCGGGCGCTCTGCGAGCCGCTCGCGGTCGAACAGCAGCAGCACCGCGGCGCCGACACGGAACGCGACGCCGTCCTCCCAGCCGGCGACCGCCGGAAGCCCAAGGAGGTCGCCGTAGAAGCGCTCGACCGCCTCACGACCCCTGCCGTCGTGGTAGAGCGTCGTCTCCAGCACGCCCACGAGGCCAGGAGCTTGCACGGCGCCCAAATTACCCGCGATCGGCGATCAGCCATCGGCCGGTTCGAACCTCCGTCCCGCCACCAGACCCTCAATCCGGACAATCGTGACTCCGTCCCGCGCCCGCGCACGCCCCCCTCCAAGTCGGCGAGACTCGTCGGTGGCCCTCCCCTCGACCGATCTCCTCGGGAGCGCTCTGAGACCTCGAAATGGCGCGGGCCCACGTTGCTGCTTTGCGCGATTCTCAGGAGAGGGCGGCATCACGCGTGTCGCGTGGTTGTCGTCCATGCCGGGCGCGTTCGCCTTGACGGCCGCGACGCTCGTTTGCGCGCGCGAGCGGCAGTGAGGCTCGGCGATCGGTGTCTGCAGCTGCGATGGGTTGAGGCACTGCTACGGCGTGAGCAGGTAGAAGCGCCAGAAGTCGTTTTCGATCGGCGCGACCTCGTAATCGGCGAAGCCGGCCTGTTCCGCGTAGCCGCGCACCGTGTCCTCGCGCATGACGGTGCCTGTTCCCGCGGCGTTCTCGCCGACCATCCCCACCGGGAGGCAGTGCAGGACGCTGAAACCGTAGTAGAGGCGCTCCACGTCTCCAGCGTCGAGTGTGAAGCGGTCGGCGGTCCTCTCGTCGGCGACGAGCATGCAACCCCCGTCCGAGAGCAGCCCGCGCGCCGTCCGGAGCACGTCGACCGGGTAGGACATGTCGTGCAACGCCTCGAAGATCGTCACGAGGTCGTAGCGGCCCGACAGCTCGGGATCCGCGGCGTCCTGGCAGTGGAACGCCACCCGGTCCTCCACTCCGCTCGCTGGGAGCAGCTGCTGAGCTCGCGCGATCGAGGCCTGATCGAGGTCGATCCCGTCCACCGTGACCTTGGGATAGCCGCGGGCGATCGCGATGCTCGACCGGCCGAGCCCGCACGCGACGTCGGCGACACGCGCGGGGGGGTCGCCGTTGAGGCGATCGTGGATGGTCGCCACCGCGGGGAGCCAATCGGTCGCGAGGAGGTTGTCGAACATCGGCTGGGTGAAGCGCGCCTGGCCCTCGTGGAGGTCGGCGCCGTAGTCGGCGTACGGGACTCCCTCGCCGGTTGTGAACGCCTCGAGCACGGTGTGGATCGGCAGGGCACATGCGACAACGAGTTGAGCCATCGGGGCCATGTGGTTGAGACTGTCCCCTTCGAGCAGGACCTCGTCGTGGCCGGCGGGCACGGCGTAGCGGCGTTCCGCGTCCGAGGCATGAGGGTCGACCGCCTCGAGGATGCCGGTCATCGCCTGCTGCTCGAGCCACTCGCGCGCGTAGCGCTCGTTCACACCGGCCTCGCGCGCCAACTCGGCGGACGTCGATGGGCCCGCGTCGGCGAGTGCTCGGTACATCCCAAGGCGATCGCCCAGGTAGACGCAGAGAAGATCCATGGCCCCCAGCGCGTTGCCGAAGAGCCGCTCTACCAGCTCGTCACGGCGTGTGTCGGCGGAACTTGCGGTCGTCATCCGGTACCTCGCTCTCGAATCGGTCGTTCCCAACAGCATCTCCGCTTCGACGGGGCGCGTCTACAACGCCGCGCCGCGCCCCGCGTTGCGCGGCCTTCTGACCAGCCGGTGCAGCGATGCCCTGCTGCGCCCCGCATCGCGCCCCGATGATGTCCGCCAGCGACGGACTGCAGATCCGAGGGATCCCGCGGCGGGAGCGGAGGGGCTGGCCGCCCCCTCTGCACTGCCGAGCCGGCTCCGCTTGACGCCGCAGCAGCGTGCGGCAAAGGAGCGGGCAGGTTCATCCGCTCGTGGATCGCGCGCGCCGCTCCCGTGCGGGCTAGGTTGAACCGGTGCTATTCGGTGTCTACGTCCCGACCTTCGGCGAGTACGACGTCAACACGCTCGCCCAGCTCGCCCGGGAGGCCGAAGCCACTGGTTGGGACGGGTTCTTCATCTGGGATCACCTGGCCTGGACCCCGGACGCGGGGCAGGACCTCGCGGACACGACCGTCGCGCTGACCGCGATCGCGCTCGCGACTGAGCGGGTGCGCTTCGGCGCGCTCGTCACGCCGCTCGCGCGGCGCCGACCCTGGAAACTGGCCAAGGAAACGGCGACACTCGACCGCCTCTCCGGGGGACGACTCGTCGTCGGTGTCGGACTCGGCGCCCAGGGCGACATCCTCCCCTTCGGTGAGGGCGGTCCGCCGGCACAACGCGCGGCGCGACTCGACGAAGGCCTGGACCTGCTTGCATTGCTGTGGAGCGGCCAGTCCGTCAGCTACACCGGCGAGCACTTCCAGGTCCAGGACGCGGTGCTGCGGCCGGCGCCGCTCCAGCGCCCCCGCATCCCGATCTGGGTCGCCGGGTTCTGGCCCAACCGGCCGCCGTTTCGCCGCGCGGCCCGCTTCGACGGAGCCCTGCCGCTGACCCGCGGGCACCTGATGAAGGAGCTCTCCCCGGCGGAGCTGCGCCGGTGCCGGGACTACATCAGCGCGCACCGCACCTCGAGCGATCCCTTCGACCTCGTGGCCTTCGCAGCCACCCAGCCGCGCAGGCCCGAGCTGGTGGCCGAGTACGAGCAGGCGGGCGCGACCTGGTGGGTCGAGGGGGTCGACCCGATCGCCGAGTCACTCGCCGACTTCCGCAACCGCATCAGGCGCGGGCCGATCCGTGTCAGTGACTGACTATTGGTCGCGAGCAAGCCTAGAGCTCGTACGTCCCGACAAACACTGGTTTCCTTGCGCCGGAGCCTGCCCTGCCGCTCTTCGTCGAGGAGCGGGCGTCTCCCCCCGCGACCCGATCACTGCCGCTCCGGACGAAGTCCGAGCGTCTCCGGCTGCGTGCGCGCGCTGTCGCAATGCGCGATTTGCGCAAGCTAGCCGCCGTCTACGACGGGCTCCTGCATGTCGTCCCAAGTGGGCGTCTGAAGCGCCACGGCGGA
>Ga0136616_10001165_pt1 | contig 13631 bp, 15 predicted proteins | sample AntDrymUQ2992106_2_FD_106648 | JGI IMG/M metagenome (GOLD analysis project Ga0136616, IMG submission 106648) | Polar desert sand microbial communities from Dry Valleys, Antarctica - metaG UQ299 (21.06) | ecosystem: Environmental > Terrestrial > Soil > Desert | place: Antarctica: Dry Valley...
ACCGGCGAGATCGACAGGACGTACCGGGGCTGCCCGTCGGGGGCCGGAACGCCGAGACGCAGCCCGCGGCGCTGGCCGACCGTGAAGCCGAACGTACCGTCGTGGGAACCGACCACGGCGCCGCCAGTGTCGACAAGATCGCCGGGAAGCGAGCCGAGGCGCTCGCGCAGGAAACCGGCCGTGTCACTGTCGGCGATGAAGCAGATGTCGTGGCTGTCCGGCTTCTCGGCGACCGCAAGGCCCCGGCGCGCAGCCTCCTCCCGGACCTCGCCCTTCGTGGACGCGCCGAGCGGGAAGATCGCGTGGGCGAGCTGATCGCGGGTGAGCACCGCGAGGACGTACGACTGGTCCTTGAGCGGGTCGACGCTGCGGCGCAGCAGGCCGCTGTCGAGCCGCGCGTGGTGCCCGGTGACCACCGCGTCGAAGCCCAGAGCGCGCGCGCGATCCAGCACCGCGGAGAACTTGATCTTCTCGTTGCAGCGCAGGCACGGGTTCGGCGTACGGCCCGCGGCGTACTCCGCCACGAAGTTGTCGACGACGTCCTCGCGGAACCGCACGGCGAGGTCCCAGACGTAGTACGGGATGCCGATCACGTCGGCTGCCCGGCGGGCGTCACGGGCGTCCTCGAGCGTGCAGCACCCGCGAGCGCCGGTACGGAACGACTTCGGGTTCTGAGCCAGGGCAAGGTGGACGCCAGTGACGTCGTGGCCGGCGTCGACGGCGCGAGCAGCGGCGACCGCCGAGTCCACCCCGCCCGACATCGCGACGAGGACCCTCATCGGTGTCGGCTCGCCTCCACCGACACGCGAGCGCTGCGAGCCCGCTCGACCGCCGGGCCGATCGCCGCCACCGCAGCCGCGACATCCGCGTCGGACGACGTATGCCCGAGGGAGAAGCGCAAGCTGGACCGGGACAGCTCGGCGTCCAGCCCCATCGCAAGAAGGACGTGGCTCGGCTGCGCCACCCCCGCCGAGCAGGCCGAGCCGGTCGAGCAGGCGATGCCCTTCGCGTCGAGCAGCATGAGCAGCGCGTCGCCCTCGCAACCGGGGAACGCGAAGTGTGCGTTGGCCGGCAGCCGCCGGTGGGGCTCCGGGCCGGGGTCGCCGTTGAGCACCACATCCGGGACGGCTGCGGTCACGCCGGCGACCAGGTCGTCGCGCAGTCCGGCCAGGCGCTTGGACTGGACCTCGCGCTGCGCCGCCGCGATCTCGCCGGCGACGGCGAACCCGGCGATCGCGGGTGCGTCCAGGGTGCCGGAGCGGACATCACGCTCCTGCCCGCCGCCGTGCACGATCGGCTCGACCGTCACGTCACGACCGACGAGCAGGGCACCCACGCCGAGCGGGCCGCCGATCTTGTGGGCGCTGACCGCCATCGTGGCTAGGCCGCTGGCACCGAAGTCGACCTCGAGCTGGGCGGCCGCCTGCACGGCGTCGGAGTGCACCGGGATCCCGTACGGGCCGGCGACCGCCGCGACCTCACGGATGGGCTGGACGGTTCCGACCTCGTTGTTCGCCCACATCACGGCGACCAGGGCCACCGACTCGGGGTCCCGCTCGATCGCGCTCTCCAACGCCTCCAGGTCGATCCGGCCGAGGCGGTCGACGGGCAGCCACTCGACCAGCGCGCCCTGGTTGGCACCGAGCCAGGCGACCGGGTCGAGGACGGCGTGGTGCTCGACGGCGCTGGCCAGCACGCGTACGCGGCGCGGGTCGGCCGTCCGGCGGGCCCAGTAGAGCCCCTTCACCGCGAGGTTGTCCGCCTCGGTGCCACCGCCGGTGAACACGATCTCGCTCGGTCGCGCACCGAGGGCACGCCCCAGCTGCTCCCGCGCCTCCTCGACCGTGCGCCGGGCGGCCCGGCCCGCCGCGTGCAGTGAGGACGGGTTGCCAAGGTCGCGCAGGTGTGCCGACATCACCTCGAGCGCCTCGGGCAGCATCGGGGTGGTCGCGGCGTGATCCAGGTAGTGGGGCATGTCCGCTCCAGCGTAGATCGCGCCATCCGAACCCGCGGCGCGTCCAGGCTTCACCCCTTGCGGCGGTTGATCTCCGCGACCAGGGCGGCCAGGACCTGGTGGAGGTCACCGACCACGCCGAAGTCAGCCATCTCGAAGATCGGCGCCTCGCCGTCCTTGTTGATCGCGATGATCGTCTTGGACGTCTGCATGCCGGCGCGGTGCTGGATCGCGCCCGAGATGCCGGCCGCCACGTAGAGCTGCGGTGACACCGTCTTGCCGGTCTGGCCGACCTGCGACGCGTGCGGGTACCACCCCGAGTCCACCGCCGCACGCGACGCACCGACCGCGCCACCGAGCGCGTCCGCGAGTTCCTCGACGACCCGGAACCCCTCCGGCCCACCGACGCCGCGACCGCCGGACACGACGACGGATGCCTCGGAGAGGTCAGGACGTCCGGTCTGCTTGCGCAGGGAGCGGCTCACCACGCGGGCTTGCTTCGCCGAGTCCGGAAGATCGACAGCGACCGCCTCCACGGCGGGCGTCGACGGCGCCGTGTCGGGCGTCACCGCGTTCGCCTTGACCGCGATGATCGGCGTGCCGGTCGTCACCTTGGCGTCGACGACGTACGAGCCGGCGAACGCCGACTGCTGCGTCCCGAGCTCCGCGCTCACGTCGATCGCGTCGGTGATCAAGCCGGAGCCCGTACGGATCGCGAGCCGGGCCGCGATCTCCTTGGCCTCGAGCGTCGACGGCACCAGCACAGCAGCGGGCTGGGTCCGAGCGATGAGCGAGGCCAGCAGCTCGACCTTCGGGGTGACGAGGTACTCGGAGAGGTCAGGCGCATCCGCGACGTACACCTTGGCCGCCCCGAACTGGGCAAGCGTCTCGGCGGCTGCGTCATACCCGCTCCCAACGAACACCGCGGACGGCTCACCCGCCCGGCGAGCGAGGGTCAGCATCTCGGTCGTGGACTTGCGGACGGCGCCGTCGAGGTGGTCGACGAGGACGAGGATCTCGGCCATGAGGAGGCTGGTTCCCTTCGTGCTGCTGGGTCAGGGCTGGTGGGCGACGGTGACGGGCCGTAGCCGGAGGGCGTCAGACGAAGCGGTTCGCCGCCAGGAAGTCCGCGAGCTGGGCCGCGCCCGTACCGTCGTCGGTGACGACGGTGCCCTTGGACCGGGGTGGGCGCCTGGTCACCTTGGTCACCGCGCTCCACGCCGCGCCGAGACCGACCTGGTCCGGCACCACGTCGAGATCGGACAGTGACCAGGTCTCCACCGTCTTCTTCTTGGCGGCCATGATCCCCTTGAACGACGGGTAGCGCGGCTCGTTGATCTGGTCCGTCACCGACACGACGGCCGGCAGCGATGCCTCGATCTCCTCGACCGCGTCCTCGCCGTCGCGCCGGATGCGGACGGCGCCGCCGTCGACGGTCAGCTCGGCGGCGAGCGTCACCTGCGGGAGACCGAGCCGCTCGGCGATCATGGCTGGTACGACGCCCATGATCGCGTCCGTGGAGGCCATGCCGCACAGCACGAGGTCGACCTCGAGCCGGCTGATCGCGTTGGCCAGGACCAGAGACGTCGCCGGTGCATCGGCACCGTGCAGGCCCGGGTCGCTCACGTGCACCGCTCGGTCCGCGCCCATCTGCAGCGCCTTCTTCAGCGCGGTCTCGGCACCATCCGGGCCCATGGTCAGGACGATCACCTCGGCGTCACCGGCCTCGCGGATCTTGAGCGCCTCCTCGACGGCGTACTCGTCGAGCTCGCTGAGGATGCCGATCGACCCGACCCGGTCGGTCGTGTGGTCGGCGGAGAAGCTGCGATCTGCGGCAGCGTCGGGGACGTACTTCACACACACAGCGATCTTCATCGTGGGCAAGCACCCTCTCGTCGTGATCTGCGCCGGCTGCCGCGCCAGCGGTCCCAGCCTGCCAGCCCGGTGCGCGGCGACGCACATCGCATGAGACCGGCGTCGTGAGGCAGGTCTCCGGGCCAAGAACGGATCGGATGCCGCGCGGAGGGGCATCGTGGGGGCAACCATCAGTAGCTCGACCCGGAGGAGACCGCAACGCGCGTGTCCCCTCTCGAGCTCCTCAGGAGGTTCTGCAATGACCGAGAGGCCCGACCAGAGCAGGAACCAGGAACGTCTCCAGGACGATCGTCAGGAGGACCGACGCGAGGAGCGGCGAGAGGACAACCGTCGCGCCGAGGACCGTCAGGACGACCGCCAGGACGAGCGCAAGGAAGACCGCCAGCAGGACCGACGCGACGAGCGGCAGGACGCCCGCCAGGACGAGCGACGGGCAGCACGCGACACCGACGTCTAGCTCATCCGCACCCCATCTCCGCCGCGTCCTCGCGGCAGAGGTGGCGTACGAGGGGCCTCAGCTCTCGGTGGCCGGAACGGCGGCACGGTCGAGCCCAGGCACGCGGGCGAGCAGCAGGTCGACGAGCGGGCCGAGGGCGAGCACGACGAGGATCGTGCCGGGACCGATGTCCGCGCCGAGCAGCCAGCCGACCAGGGCACCGACGCCCTGCACCGCGCTGTAGCTCCACCGGAACGGCACCGGGGGGTCGAACGCGAGCGCCACGGCCTCGGTCGGCCGGCGCCCGTACGACTGCCGAGATAGCCCGCGACGCCGAGCGCCACCAGCCCGAACGACGCGGCGAGCAAGCCGATCCGGGCACCGACGCCGGCCGGTTCGTCGACCAGCCGAAGCATGATCGACACGGTGAGGCCGACCACGACAGGCTGCGCCACCGTCCCCATCCCGGGCCGAACCCCGCGCAGCCACGCCAGACCCACCAGGACGACGCTGACGACCAAGTTCACGACCGCGAAGTCGATCTTGGTGGCCAGCGAGATCCCGTTGATCAACGTCGAGAAGCCGTCTGACCCGAGCGCGGCTCGGAGCAGCAGGCCGACCCCGATCCCCAGCACCACGCACGCCGCCACCAGCTGCACCACCCGCCGCACCACGCGAGCAGGCTGTCACCCCTCTCCCATTCCGGTTCCTGTGCCCGGGATCGGCGGAGGAGGTGGGCCGTCCGGTCCGGCGTCTACGGCGAGCGATGGTCGCGAGCATCTCGACCACGTCGTCGGGGGGACACGTGGTGTCGATCTCGTCGGTAGCCGAACGGGGGAGGAGCGGCTCGACCAGGTCGCGCTCTCGATGATCTGCGCGCGTTCGCTCTCGGACTTGACGTACGGGTTGTTGTCGCATTCGCGACACGGTCGGGAATCACCGCGATCGGCGCGGCCAGGAGCACGATCGCGTCGAATAGGTCGTAGCCCTTCCAGCGGTTCGAGGTGCATCCCGCGACGAACAGCATCGCCTTGCTGGTGACCTTGCGGAGGACCCGCATGCGCTCCTCGATCCAGAGCCCGCGTGCGGGATCCGTCGGCCAGCGGGACGTCCTCGCTCCAGCCCGGCCAGTCGGTGTCCACGACTCGGTTGCCGAGCCCGCCGACGGCGGCGAGCGACGTCCCGGTCCCGGACCTGCCGGTCATGAGAACCCGTGCCACGCGGGCACAGTAGCCGCCGATGCCGACGAGCGAGACCCGCTGGACCGGCCCGCCGGAGGACCCCGCTGCCCGCGCTGCAGCTCGCGGGCGCTGCCGAGCTGGACATTCGGTGGCGACCGGTCGTCTTCACCCTGGCCGAAGGCGATGCCGATGGAGTCGGCAGCGGCGATCTTCGACCACGCCCGGTCCCCCGGTCTGTCAAGAGCCGTGCGCATGAGGGAGATCACTTCCTCGGACTCGACTTGTGGATAAGTGAATTACTCAGAGTCATTCTTAAATACATTCCGCGGCCCACAGGAGAGGGGCGGGAATTGTCGGTGGTGGCGATTAGCGTGATGTTCGTGAGCGTGATCGTGGAGGACCCGCCGGCGGTGGCGCCGCCGCGCCTGCGGCCGGATCTGGGTCGGCTCGGTGATCTGCTGGACCGGCTGTCCTCGGTGCTGGACGAGGTGGTCGCGTTCGACCCGACCGTGCTGTCGGACGAGGCGCTGGAGTACACGTTGCAGCGCGAGGTGGAGCAGTCGCGGCGGATGCCCGCGGTGCGCAACGCCCTGGTCGCCGAGGCCACCTACCGGGTGCTGCCGCAGGTGCGGCAGCACGCCACGATGGGCACGTACCTGCGTGAGCTGGTCCGCTGCTCAGCCGGTGAGGGCAACGCGTGGGCCCGGCAGGCGGAGCAGCTGCAGCCGCGGCCGGCGATCTCCGGTGGGGACCCGCTCCCGCCGGTGCTGCCCACCACCGCGGCCGCGGTCACCGAGGGCGCGGTGTCCGGGCGGCAGGTCGCGATGATCATCGACACGATGCGGAAGATGCCGGCCGCGGTCACCGCGGCTGACCGGCTCGAGTGGGAGGCGCTGCTGGCCCGCCAGGCCCGCATCCTGGACCCGGACAACCTCGACCTCGCCTGCAAGCACGTCCTGGCCGTCGTCGACCCGGACGGGTCACTCGGGTCAAGGGACGAGGAGCGGGCCCGCAAACGGGACTTCACCGTCGGCCGCCAAGGCCGCGACGGGATGCACCCGGTGCGGGGCCGGCTCGACCCAGAGACCGCCGCGATCGCCCGGGCCGCGCTGGACCCCCTCGCCGCCCCGCGACCCACCCCACCCGGCCCGGGCGGGGAACCCGCAGTCGCTGACACCCGGACCGCCGGGCAGCGCTACCACGACGCCCTCGGTGAGCTGTGCCGCCGCGCGCTGACCCACGGTGACCTGCCCGTGCGCCACGGCCACCACGCCACCATGCTCGTCACCATCCGGCTCGAAGACCTCGAAGCCCGCACCGGGCTCGCATCGACCGCGACAGGTGGTCTGGTCTCGGTCCGCGACCTGCTCCGCACCGCCGCGGACACCGCGATCATCCCGATCGTGCTCGCCAGCGACGGCGTCGTCCTGCACTACGGCGAAGAGCAACGCCTCGCCACACCCGAGCAGCGACGCGCCCTGATCGTCACCGACATCGGCTGCACCTGGCCCGGCTGCTCGATCCCGGGCACCTGGTGCCAGGCCGCGCACGGCGAACCGTTCCGCACCAGCCGACAGACCACCCTCGACGACCTCGCCCTCCTGTGCGGCTACCACCACCGCTACGCCGACACCCACAACTGGACCATCCAACGCATCCGCGGGCGGGTCTGGCTCACCCCACCCAGATGGATCGACGCCGACCAAACCCCCCGCACCAACGAATACTTCAGACCACTGCGGACGTAGCGGATCACGAAGCAACGCCATCGGCAGGTCGCTTGTCGACCTCGTCCGTCGTGGTTCGACCAGCCGTGATTCGAGCGGTCGTGGGCGATGTCAGGTCGTGAACGGAGAATGGGCGGTGGCGGTCGCGGTGATCGGGTAACCGCCCTCCCACTCGTAGGACAGCATCCCGCCGTACGGCATCGGCGCGCGGGCGGTGAACGTGACGCTGACGGTCGCCCCCGTGACCGAGACGGCGACGACGGAGAAGTCGTCGAAGTGGCCGGCCAGGCCGGCCAGCGCGACGTACTCGGCCACCCGGGCCTGCGCGGCGGCGGGGTCGATCGGCAGCTCGGCACCAGTGTCGCCGCCGTACACCGCGGGTTCGGACACCGCCTGGGCCGCCGACGCCGCCGCGCTGTCGGCCGCGGCGGCCAGGTCGCGCTGGCCGAGGAACACCCGCGAGCCGCTCACCACGACGGCGAAGAGCAGCAGGACGATCATCGCGAAGCCGATCACCACGATCGTGACCTGCCCGTCGTCGCGACGATCTCGGGGAATCATGCGCCACTGCCCGGAACGAACCGGTCAACCACAGCGGTGTGCTGCCCGTGCACCGCGACCGTCGCGGGTGCCTCGCCGAAGACCTTGGGCACCCAGGGGAGGCTGACCAGCACGTCGACGCGGATCGACACCGCCGCGCCGGGAGTGAGGCACGGATCAGCGCTGCAGATGATCGTCAGCTGCTCCGGCGCCAGCTCGATCCCGTGGTCCTGGAGCGCGACCATCGCCGCCGCATACGCTCGCTCGCCGGGCACGGACCCGACAGGTGCCTGGACGTACGCGCGCCCAGCCTCCCGCGACGCCGCACTCACCCCGTAGGCGGCGCTCTGCACGGCGAAGACGCTGATCAAGAGGTATGCGAGCGGCACCAGCAGGAGCACGCCCAGGACCACGAACTCCAGCGAGGCGGACCCGTCGTCGCCCTCACGGAGCCGACGACTCTGGCCCGTGGCACGAGCCAGCCCACATGCGGCGATGATCATCCGAGCTCCTCGAACGCATGGCCGCGCACGACCAGGCCATCAGCGAGTCCGAGCGGCCCGAGGATCGGCAGCGGCGCCTGGATCACCACGACGACGGTCGTGACGCCGGCCACGATCTCGGTGCCGGCCACCACATCCGTGGCGTACTCGTCACCGAGCGCGCCGGCGACCAGGACGCGGGTCCGGGCGGCACCCTCCTCCGGCGACCGGTCGGCGTTCGCCGCGTACCGGGCGCCCTCCGCCGCGCTGGCCACGAGCGTGTTGCGCACGTGCAGCGCGAAGCCGAGCTGGAGCAGCGCGAGCAGCAGGGCGACGAGCAGCACCAGCACGAGCGACGACTCCACGACTGCCGAGCCTCGCTCGTCGAGCAACCGACGTCCCAGCGAGCACCGTCCAGCCATCGTCAGGGCAGGACCGTCTCCAGTGCCTCGGTGAGGATCGCGGTCAGCTGTGTCTCGGCCAGCGCGAAGATCGCAGCCACCAGCAGCGCAGACATCAGGGTGACCATGACCCATCCGGGCACGTCGCCGGCGTCGGACCCGCGGACCTCGAGGACTTGGCCTCGGCATCGCTCGATCAGCCGCTTCCCTGCCTTCGCGAACCATCTGGGCATGTCGGTCCTTCCTTCCTCTGGTCCCCCGATACGGCTGGCCGGGTGCTCAGCACCCGACCGCTGACCACTCACGGCGCGATCACCGTGAGCCCGAGCAGGGCCGGGAACAGGGCAAAGAGCACTGTCACCGGCAAGATCCCGAACACGACCGGCACGAGCATGGCGATCTCACGCCGACCGCCCGCCTCCAGGAGCGCTCGCCGCCCGGTCTCCCGCACGTCGTCGGCCTGCGAGCGCAGGACGTCCGCCAACGGCGTCCCGCGCTCGACCGCTACCGCGAATCCCTCGGTGAACCGGGCCAGGGCCGGGAGCGTTGTCCGCCTGGCGATCCCATCGAGCGCCTGGGCGAGTGGCGTGCCCGCACGCGCCTCGGCGAGCGCCCGCCCGAGCTCCTTGGACAGCTCGCCGCGCGTGGTCCGCACCAGTCGCTCGAGCGCGGCTGCCGGGCCTTCACCGGCGGCGACGGCAAGCGCGAGCAGCTCAGCCGCGACCGGGAACTCCGCCAGCAGCCGGCGCTCACGCACGCGGACCGCCCGAGACAGCGCGTAGTCGCGGCCGAGGACCCCCGCCATCGCGCCGACTGCGCAGAACACGAGGAGGGCGATGGGACGGCCCGCCGCACCACCGGCGAGCAGCACGAGGCTCAGGACGAGCGCGCCTCCCAGCCCAGCCGCGCCAGCGAGCACCTGCTCGACCCGGAACGACTGGACGTTGCGGTCGAGACCGGCCGCGGCCAGTCGACGCCGGACGGACGACCCACCGCCCAAGAGGTTGCCCAGGCGGCGAGCCGATTCCTCGACCGTCGGCGCGACGAGCCGGCCCAGCGTCGAAAGTGGCAGGCGCGACACCTCGGCGTCCGGCCAAGCCTGTCCGTCGAGATCGCGCAGGTACGGCGCGACGCGGTCATCGAGGCGCGGCCGTCGCACGGGCGGCAGTCGAGAGATCGTCACGACCAGCCCGCTGCCCGCCACGAGCCCCACGAAGGCACCCGTGACACTCACCGCAGCACCCGCTCCTCCGCCGGCAGGCGGGCGATCCGCAGCATCACCCGGTAGGCCGTGATGCACACCGCAGCCCCGACCGCCAGCACGAGTACACCGGCGCTCGAGTCGTAGCGCGCGACCGTCTCGGGGCGAAGGGACAGGAATCCGAGGACGAGCCATGGCGAGGCGACCGACAGGCGCGCGGCGTTCACCGTCCACGACTGCCGGGCCTCGATCTCACCCCTCGTACGGACATCGGCCCGGAGGAAGCCGGAGAGGGTGCGCAGGAGGCGGCCGAGCTCGCTGCCGCCCACCTGGCGGGCCAACCTGACGGCTTCCACGACCCGGTCACCCACCGGGTCTGCGAGCGCGTCCTTGAGCCTATCGAGGCACTCGTCGAACCGGCCGGTCGAGCGGTAGTCCTCGCCGAAGCGCTGGAACGGCCGCCGCAGCGTCTCCGGACCGCGGACGCCGAGCTGGGCGAGCGCCTCCGGCAGAGAGAGCCCAGCGCGGATCGCGGAGCTGATGTGGTCGACCGCGTCAGGCCAGACCTCGCGCAGCTCCTCGCGGCGGCGGCCGGCGCGCTGCCGTACGAGTGCGATCGGGGCGTACGCAGCGGGCAGCGCGAAGGCCACCGCGATCGCGATCGATCGGGAGAGGACCACGGTGCCGACGAGCACGACGAGTCCGGTCGTGATGCAGCTCAGCACCAGGGCGGCCGGTGTCACTCCCACGACCCCGGCCTGGGTGAGCAGGTCACGCAGCCTTCCTCGGCGGCGGCCGTCCCGCGCGCTCGACGAAGCCTCCCCGGGGTGCAGCGCGGTCCAGACGAGCAGCAGACCGATACCGAACCCGAGCCCGACGAGCGCCCCCATCAGCGCAGGACCTCGTGCCCGTTCGTCACTGCCAGGCTCGGCGCCGTTGGACGGTAGCGCTCGGCGAGCAGCGCCGCGATGTCGTGGCCGACCCGCGCGAAACGATCAAGGTGCGGCGGAAAGCCGTCGGCTCGTACGAGCTCGCCGTCGTGCGAACGGAAGATCGACTCGACCTCGATGACGCCGTCCTCGCAACGTCCTGGGATGGCGGCGATCTCGGTGACCGCGCGATGCCCGGTCGGATCGCGGTCGACGAAGACGACGAGATCGATCGTCGCCGCGACAGTCGGGACGACGAACGCCGAGGTGACGTTCTCGGCAGCGAGCAGCGGCAACGTGCAGAGCTTGGTGACCGCGTCGCGGGCGCTGTTCGCGTGGACGGTGGCCAGGCCCGGCACGCCGGAGTTGAGCGCGAGCAGCAGGTCGAGGCACTCTTCCTGCCGTACCTCCCCGACCACGATGCGGTCCGGCCGCATCCGGAGCGCTTCCTTGACGAGCCGCCGCAGGCGGACCTCGCCGGTCCCCTCCAGGCTCGGCTGGCGAGTCTGCATCGCGACGACGTCCGGCAACCTGAGCGCGAGCTCGAAGACCTCCTCGCAGACGACGACCCGCTCGCGGGCCGGGATCGCACTGCCGAGGCAGTTCAGCAGTGTCATCTAGTCGGAGAGGCATACTCAGCGGTAGCGGTGGACCCTGGCCGAACGCCAGGTGAACGGAGCAGGGTTCGGGGCAGGAGCCGGGTCGAGACGTGCGGGTCGCCGACTGGACTACGGGATCGCCCACACTGCGGGCTGGGCCTCGGGAAACACCTGCGCCCACACGAGCTGGACCGGGCCATCTGGAACGTCGAACAAGATCGCGCCGCGGACCAGCCCGCCTGGTGGAATCTCGAGGAACGACAGGGTCGGCACTGAGGTATCCCCGAACGTTGGGCCATATCGGAATCCCGCGGCGTCGACGATGTTGAACTCAAACGGGTTCAGGCTGCCCCCTTCACTTCCGGCGACGCCTGCGATCAGTACCTCGAGGTACACACCTTCCGCTGGTGGCCCGTCGAACTGCCCTAGTCCCTCCGTGCGGCGTTGCACCGATTCGAGCGTGACCTGTCCACCCGCCCGAGTCGTGTAGGTACCTCCGACTGCCATCGGTCCCGTCTCAACGGGCTCTGTTGTCGGTGGTGCGCTCGATGCCGGTGGTGCGCTCGACGCCTGTTCCTCCGTCGGTGTCTCAATCGACTCCTCTGCGGGCGTCGAAACTGGAGGGTCGCTTGCGCCCAAAGTCGGACTGCCCTCGGGTTCCGTTGAGCAGCCGACCAGAACAAGCAACGCGGAAACCAGCAACAGACGGCGCACGGCGATCCTCCCGAGTAGGTCTGAGGAGTGTGCACCCGCCGTGACCATCGCGCTACTCGGTGCGTCTGGTCTGTGCGGCGCGCGCCCGCACCCAGTCGTGCACCGTGACCCGGCTCACGCCGGCGAGCCGTGCAGCCTCCGTGATCGACAGACCGCCGCGATCTCCTCGAGCACGGCAGCCCGCAGCCGCACCCGGTACGCCTCGGCGTTCTCAGCGGCAACAGACTGGTTTTTGTCGTTGCCTACGATCGATCGATGGTTGAAGACGGACGTCAAGAGGCGCAACGGCGGGGATTCGCCGCGCGGGTCTATGAGTCCGAGGCGGTTGTTTCGATCCTCCAAGCGGCTGACGACATGCTCGCGAGGTACCGGATGGGTGCCATCCACGGCGACGCGCTGCTCGCGCTGTTGTCCATCGGGGCAGAGAAGATGCTCAAGATGACGTACGCCCTCATCATTGAGGACGCGACCGGTTCATGGCCGAGCGCCAGCACAATGCGCGGCTTCGGTCACGACGTAGCGACGCTCGATCGTGAGTGTCGACGGCTGTTCCGGGATCGAATCCACCTGGCGACTAGCGATCGATACGTCGCAGGGCTGCTCGACGATCTTGATGCTGACCCATTCATCACCCGCCTGCTCGAGATCCTCACGCGCTACGGGCAGGCTGGGCGATTCGCGCACCTCGACGCACTCTCCGGTCAGGCTCAGCCTGGCGAGCCGCCGCGAACGATGTGGGAACGATACGACACCGATCTTGGCTTGCTGGCGCCAGCCTTCCCGTTGTCGCGGGCGATCTCGAACGAAGATTTCGATCGGCTCGTGCGGCGTCCACTAAACGAGCGACACCGAGAGATCGTCGGGCGCTGGCGTGAGGTCTACTTCCGGGCGCTGATCCACGGCCTCGCCGGTGACGCCGCGAAAGCGTACGGCTGGGACCTCCGGCCACCTACCGGGAGCGGCTGACGGTGCTGAGTGCGCGGCGCGCTCGGTGCTAGTCGGCCTTGTCGCTCTCGCTGTCCGGAACCTCGCGAAGCCCCCACCAACCGAGGAGCGACGGTCTCACGACGCCTCGGATCACCCCGCTCGCTGCGCCATCGGGCCAACCGTCGACGTCAACCGCGCCACCGCGTCAGCTCGTCGCTCGGTTCCATTGCGCCAGTGTGCGCGTCGTCGCTCACAGGACCACGGCCCGTCGCTCGCCGCGGCTCCCGCGCCGAGCGACGTGCCAGGCGGCCCGGTCGAACGCGACGATCGCAGCGACCGCGCTGTCGATCTTCCGTGGGCTGCCCTTCTTGTCCTTGCTGACGAGGTCGCCGAGCGGCGTCGGCTTCGCCACCGCGTTACCGACGTGCGCCGCCATCCGCGGGTCGCCGTCATGGGTCACCGTGCCGGTCACGACGGCCTGGTACAGCCTGTCCGTCGCCGGCGCCATCCGCTGCGCCGCCCCGGTGTTCCACTCGATCACCCGGCGCTGCCCGTGCCGCTTCGCCCACGACTCGATCTCGCTGCGCCAACCCCACGGGTCGCACGCCAGCTCGATCACGTCGTACCGGGTGAACGCCACGTCGACGGCGGCGTCGACCTCCTCG
>Ga0136616_10001166_pt1 | contig 13630 bp, 9 predicted proteins | sample AntDrymUQ2992106_2_FD_106648 | JGI IMG/M metagenome (GOLD analysis project Ga0136616, IMG submission 106648) | Polar desert sand microbial communities from Dry Valleys, Antarctica - metaG UQ299 (21.06) | ecosystem: Environmental > Terrestrial > Soil > Desert | place: Antarctica: Dry Valley...
CCAGCTCGCCGCCGGCGCGGTGGCTGTCGTGGGGCTGGTCTTGGCGTTCACCTATGTGGTCCGGGTGGCCGTGCTGGTCGTGCTGGTCGTCGGCGCCCCGGTCGCGCTCGCGTGCTACGCCGTGCCCGCCCTGGCTGGCGCTGCGAGGTTGTGGCGCCGGGCTCTGGCCGCCTGTGTGGCCATCCCGATCGTGCAGGCGCTGGTCTTGTCGACCGCGGTGGAGGTGTGGGCGGGGGAGGGCGGCGTGGGGCTGCTCGGCGTCGACGAATCCTTCGCGCTGGTCACCTTGCTGGTCGTCGGCTGCCTGCTGTGGGTGCTGGCCCGGGTCCCGGTGTGGGCCTGCCGGCAGGTCGCGACGCCGCGCAGCGGGCTGGTGGTGTCGACCTTCAAGTACTACGTGGTCGGGCGGACCATCCGCCGCACCCTCGGCGGTCCCCGCGGCGGCGGCCGCCCCGTCCCGGCCGCCGCGAGGCCTCCGGCTGCCCGAGCCGGCGGCGGGGGCGGCCGGTGACTCCGGCGCGGATCCCCGCCGACGTCGACCGGCCCGACACGGTGATCGGTGACCTGACGGCGCGTCAGGCCGCGATCCTCGCCGCCGGGCTGGTGGCCGCCTGGGCGGCTGCGACCCTCCTGCGTGTCTGGCTGCCGCTGCCTGTCGCGCTGGCCCTGGCCAGCCCGCTGGGGTTGGCCGCGTTCGCGGTGGTGGTCGCCCGGCGCGACGGGCTGGCCGGTGAGCAGCTGGTCCTGGCCGCCGTCCGTCACGCGCTCGCCGCCAAGCGGCTGGTCGCGGCGCCGGACGGCCTGCCGCGGCTGCCCGCGGTCGCCGCCCTCTTGGCCGGTTGCTCGGTGCCGGGGGTCGCGGCGCTGGACCTGCCGTTGCTCGGCGTCTGCGAGGACGGTGTCGTGGACCTCGGCGGCGACGGCTCGGCGCTGCTGTGCACGGTCAGTCCGGTGAACTTCGCGCTGCGCACCGCCGACGAGCAGGAGGCGCTCGTCGCGGTGTTCGCCAGGTTCCTGCACGCCGACCTGGGCGGGTGGCAGCTGGTTGTGGCGACCCGGCCCGCCGACCCCGCCCCTCTCGCGCAACGGGTGGCGGAGGCCGCCGTCGGGCTGCCCCATCCCGCGCTCGAGATGGCTGCCCGGGCGCACGCGGACCACCTGCGCGCCCTCGCCGCCGAGCGCGGGCTGCTCACCCGCCAGGTCGTGGTCGTCTTGCACGACCCCGGGCCGCCCTGCGCGAGCGCTGCCGGGCTGCTCCGGCGGGCCGAGCAGGCCGCGGCGCTGCTCGCCCCCGCGGGCGTCGCCGTCCAGGTCCTCGACCGCCTCGCCGCCGCGGCGGCGGTCGCCGCCGCGCTGCGCACCTACGAGCCAGCCACTGACGCACCTGCGGTCTTGACCGATGAGATCGTCACCCGCGACAGGAGCCTCAGATGACCTCGCCGCCGCCCCCGCCCGCAGCTCTGCCAGCGCGCCGCAGGCTCAGGTGGGCAATTCCCGGGCGGCTCCGCCCGTCGCGCGGGCGCAGCGGCTCGCTGGTCCCCGGAGTGGTGCGGGTGGGCCCCGACGGTCTCGACGTGGACGGTCTGGTGTGCCGGACGCTGGTGGTCACCGGCTACCCCCGTGACGTCGGGCCCGGCTGGCTGTCCCCGCTGCTCACCCTCGACGTCCGCAGCGACGTCGCGCTGCACGTCCGACCGGTCCCGCCCGCCGTCGCGGCGGAGCGGCTGCGCCGCCAGCTCGCCCGGATGGAGGCGTCGCAGCGGCTCGACGCCGACCGCAGCCGCCTCGCCGACCCCTCCCTCGACGCTGCCGCCGAGGACGCCGCCGACCTCGCCGGCCGCGTCGCCCGCGGCGAGGGCCGCCTGTTCCGCGTCGCCGTGCAGGTGACCGTGTGGGCCGCCGACCCCGAGGCGCTCGACGCGGCGGTGGGGCGTGTCAGCGGGTTGCTCGCCTCGCTGCTCGTCGACGCCCAGCCGTCCACCTTCCGCGCTCTGCAGGGCTGGGTCGCCACCCGCCCGTTCGGCCTGGACCCGCTGGGGCTGGCCCGCACCTTCGACACCGACGCGCTCGCGGCCGCGTTCCCGTTCGCCTCGCCCGACCTGCCGCTGCCCGCGGACGGCGGCGGGGTGCTGTACGGGGTCAACGGGGTGTCGGGCGGGCTGGTGTGGTGGGACCGCTGGGCGCAACCGAACTACAACAGCGTCGTCCTCGCCCGCTCGGGCGCCGGCAAGTCCTACCTTGTCAAGCTGGAGGCCCTCCGCAGCCTGTACGGCGGGGTGCAGGTCCTCGTCGTCGACCCCGAGGACGAGTACCTCCGCCTGGCCGAAGCGGTCGGCGGGACGGTCCTGCGCCTGGGCGCCGAAGGGGTGCGCCTCAACCCGCTGGATTTGGACCCCGATGGCGACGGGGACGCGGCGCTGGTCAGGCGCTGTCTGTTCTGCCACACCCTGGTCCCGGTCCTCATCGGCCGCGGCCTGGACCCGGCGGAGACCGCCGCGCTGGACCGGGCGCTGCTCGCCGCCTACGCCGACGCCGGCATCACCTCCGACCCGCGCAGCCACGCACGGCATGCGCCCCTGCTCGGCGACCTCGCAGCCGCGCTGGCGGGCGACGAGGACCCGGCCGGACCGGCGCTCGCCCGGCTGCTCGCGCCCTACGTCGCCGGCACGCACGCGGAGCTGTTCGCAGGCCCGACGACCACCCGGCCCGCCGGCCACCTGATCGTGCTGTCCACCCGCGAGCTGGCCGACCCGGTTCGGCCGGCCGGCACCCTTCTCGCCCTCGACGCGCTGTGGCGCACCATCGCCAACCCGCGGCCGCGCCGCCGCCGGCTGCTGGTCGTGGACGAGGCGTGGCTGCTTGCCGCCGACCCGGCCGGCTCCCGGTTCCTGCTGCGGTTGGCCAAGTCGGCCCGCAAGCACTGGTGCGGGCTGACGACCGTCACCCAGGACGCCGCCGACCTGCTCGGCTCCGACCTCGGCCGCGCCGTCGTCGCCAACGCCTCCACCCAGATCCTGCTCGGCCAGGCCCCGCAGGCCATCGAAGCGGTCACCGCCGAGTTCGGCCTGTCCGCCGGGGAACGCGCCCACCTGCTCGCCGCCCGCCCTGGCGAGGGTTTGCTTGCGGCCGGCGGGAACCGGGTGACCTTCACCGCCCTCGCCAGCGACCACGAGCACCGACTCGTCACCACCGACCCCGCCGAGCTCGCCGGCCTCGAGCAGCCCTCGGCCCGTCGGACCGCCCGGTCACGGAGGCGACGGTGATCGCCCGCAGCCTGGCCGCCGGGGCGGTGGCGGCGCTGCTGGCGCCGCTGGTGTTCGTCGCCGCCGCCGTCGGGATCCTGCCTGGACGCGCGGGTGCAGTCGACCAGACCACAATGCCGACGCCCGCGTCAGTACCGCTTGCGCCCACGGCGAACGCCGGCGAGCTGGCCGACCAGGTCCTGGCCAACCCGCGCCTCACGATCTATGCGGCCGGGCGGGGCGACATCGCCTCGGGCGTCATCGACTCGCGGGTCCTGACCCTGCTGCAAACACTCTCCCAACGCTGGGAGCTGACGGTCACGTCGCTGAAGTCGGGCCACTCGAGATGCGTCGGCGGCGGCGCCCGGGCCGGCTGCTCGGTCTCCAACCACTGGCACGGGCGCGGCGTCGACATCGCCGAGGTCCACGGCGCAGCGGTCACCGCCGGCAACACCGCCGCCCTGGACATCGCCCGCACCCTGGCCGCGCTGCCCGCACCGCTGCGGCCCGACGAGGTCGGCACCCCGTGGCCCGCCCTCGACGACCCCGGCTTCTTCGCCGACGCCGCCCACCGCGACCACCTCCACATCGGCTACGACCGAAAGGCTCCGGAATTTCACCTGATGAAGGATTCCGAAGGGTGAGCGACGCCGGTTCCCGTCTGTGTTCTGGAGTATCGCGGCGCGCCGCCTCGCCCGGGCTCGTCCTGTCCGTTCCTGTTGCGACCAGCGGCTTTGCGCTCGTGTCTTCATTTGATGAAGGATTCCTTCATCAACGTCTGGTGCGGGGAGGTCGGGTTGAGCGGTCAGCGACGGGTGGATTTGGCGGGTGCGGCGCATCTGGTGTTGGTGGACGGGGTTCGGCATCTGCAGCCGGAGGAGGCGGTGTTCGAGGCGATGCTGAGTGGTTGGGAGACCCAGCAGCGAAGCCGCCGTCTGGCGGCGGCGACGATCGAGCCGCGCTTGCGGCTGGTGCGGCGGTTTGTGGGCTTCGCCGACGCGTACCCGTGGCGGTGGACGCCGGCGGACTTGGAGGAGTGGTCGGTGTCGCTGCTGTCGGCGCCCGAGAGTGTCGCCTACTCGACGGTGCGGACCTACCAGCAGGCCGTGGCCATGTTCTGTGACTACCTGGTGGATGGCCGCTATGGCTGGGCGCCGGCGTGCGAGGAGCGTTTCGGCACCCATCCGGTGCAGATCTGTCATGAGTGGAACACCGTGGCGCACACCGCGGAGTTCGAGGGCCGGCCCGGCAACCGGCCCCTCACCCGCGACGAGCTGCAGGCCCTGTTCGACCACGCCGATGAGCAGGTGGCCAGAGCTGGTGAGCTTGGCCGCAAGGGATGGGTGGCGACGTTTCGGGACGCCGCGTTGTTGAAGGTCATCTATGCCTGGGGGCTGCGCCGTCAGGAGGCGGCCCGTCTCGATGTCGCTGACTTCGGCGCGAACCCTGCGGCGCCGGAGTTGGGCGGCTTCGGCGTGTGCACGGTGCGGTGGGGCAAGGCATCCAAAGGCGGACCGCCCCGCCGGCGCGACGTGTGCACGGTCATGCCGTGGGCGGCGGAGGCGCTGGCTGAGTACCTCGGCGAGGTGCGACCCCGCTACGGCTGTGATGACCACCCGGCGTTGTGGCTGACCGAGCGTGGCGGGCGGGTGTCGCTGTCGCACATCAACGAGCGGTTCGCCGCCTACCGCGACGCGCTCGGTCTGCCCGCCGAGCTCGGGCCGCACTGCCTGCGGCACTCCTATGTCACCCATCTCGTCGAGGACGGCTTCGACCCGCTGTTCGTTCAGCAGCAGGTCGGCCACGCCTGGGCGTCGACCACCGCGCTGTATACGGGCGTGTCGACGGACTTCAAGAACCGGGCGCTGCGCGCCGCGCTGGACCGGGCGTTCACGCTCGATGAGGGCAGACAGCGGTGATGGCCCGGGTCCGGCGGGTCGGCTACCACTGGCACCTGCGCCGGCTCATGGCCGAGCGGGGCATGTTCTGCACTACTGACCTGCACCCGCATCTCGCGGCGCGCGGGATCGAGTTGTCCAGCGTGCAGGTGTACCGGCTCGTGGCTCAGACCCCCGAGCGGTTGAACCTTCGGGTCCTGGCGGCGTTGTGCGACATCTTGGGCTGCACCGCCGGCGAGCTCATCGAACCGGTCGTCGAACAACGCCAAGCCCGCAAGGCCGCCGGCGAGACCACCGCGACCAAGGCCGCGGGCGCGGCGAAGGGTCGGCGGCCGACACGGGCCCGCGTCGTGCCGGAGGACAAGTGAGCCGCAGTCGCTGCAGCCGCTGCGCCCGTCCGGGGGTTGAGCTGCGCTACACCGGGCCGTCGGGCCGGATCTGCGGGCGCTGCTCGCGGCAGCTGCGCACGTTCCGCTGCCAGGGCTGTGGTGTGGAGCGGGAGACCCACAGCGCCACCCGCGACGAACACCGCCGGCCGGTGCAGTGCTGGCACTGCCGCCGGGCACAGGCGGCCGCCTGCCACGCCCGTGCGGTCATCGACCATGTCGGCCGACTCGAGCCGAGCCTGGCGCGGTCGGTGATCGCCGCCGCGGTCGAGCACAGCGCGCCAAGCCGGGTGGAGCGCATGCGCCTCGCCGAGCATCTCGCCGCCCACCCCGACGCGCTGGTGTCCGAGGCGTCGACCGCGACGCGGGTCGTGTGCCGGTTGGCGGCCGGGCTCGTGGCTGTCGGCGCGGTCGAGGTGCGACGACCGCGCTGCGGCCGCTGCGGCAACGCGCAGCTGCTGGTCGCTGACACCGACGACCAGGGCCGCGTCTGCGGCGCCTGCGACCACCACCGACGGGCCGAACCGTGCTCGGCGTGCAAGCGCATCCGGGTGGTCAGCCTCCGCACGCCGGACGGGCAGCCGGTGTGCAACCCGTGCCGCCGGCGGAACCCGGCCACCTGGGCTACCTGCTCGCGCTGCGGCCAGTTCCGCCGGGTCAACGCCCGCGCCGTCGACGGCGACGCGATCTGTCCCGGCTGCTACGAGCCGCCCCGAGACCGCTGCACCGGCTGCGGTGAGACCACCATCATCACCGCACGCGGCGACGGCGCCGCCTGGTGCTACCGCTGCCATGAGCACCCACGCCGGCGGTGCGGGGGCTGCGGACGTACCCGGCGCATCCACCGCCGCGCGCGCGACGGCGAACCCGACCTGTGCCACGCCTGCCACTGGGCGCCCACCGACCTGTGCGTGCGCTGCGGGCTCGAGGCGCCCGGCTTCGGAGCCACCACTGACGGCCACCGGTGCCTGCGCTGCATCGCCGCTGCCCGCCTCGACGCGGTGGTCACCGCGCCCGACGGCACCATCCCCGACGCGCTGGCCGGTCTCCGCGAAGCCTTCTTCGCCGCCGAACAGCCCCGCTCCGTACTCACCCGGTTGGCCAAAAGCCCCGCCGTCAACATCCTCCACCAGCTCGCCACCGGCGAGATCGACCTGACCCACGACGCCCTCGATCGGCTGCCCCAGACCGCAGCGCTACGCCATCTGCGCCAGATGCTCGTCGCCACCGGCGCACTTCCCGAACGCGACCCCGGCCTCGCCGCACTCGAACAGTTCATCGCCAACACCGCCGACCGAGTCCCACACCCCGCCGACGGTCGCGTGCTGCGCGCGTTCGGAACGTGGCGGGCCCTGGGACGACTACGGCGACGGGCCAAACTCGCCTACAACTCCGCGGGCAACGCCCGCGACCTGTTCGTCCAAGCCGCCCAATTCCTCAGCGCGCTCCACGACGACGGCCTCGATCTCGCGACCTGCCGCCAGCACCATCTCGACGCCTGGCTCGCCGCCGGCCCCGCCCACCGGCGCCGCGTCCGCTACTTCCTCGTCTGGGCCGCCGAGCGCGGCGCCATCAGCGGGATCGAACCGCCCCACGACCGCAGCCGCAGCCTCCCCACGCCCACCGACACCGAAGCCGGCTGGGACCACGCCCGCCGACTCCTCCACGACGACAACATCGACCCCGCCGACCGGGTCATCGGCACCCTCGTCGTGCTCTACGCCCAGCCGCTCACCCGCGTCGCCCGGCTGCGTCTCGACGACATCGTCGAGGTCGACAGCGACATCCACCTCAACCTCGGCAAAGACCTCGTGTTCATGCCCGACCCGCTCGCCACCTTCCTGCGGCAGCTCCCCTGGCGCCGCCAGATCGGCCCCAGCGGCCACGCCCCCGGCGCCGACCAGTGGCTGTTCCCCGGACGGCAAGCCGGCCGCCACCAACACCCCGAGCACCTCGCCGCCCGCCTCCGCGCCCTCGACATCCCCACCCGGGCGAGCCGCAACGCCGCGCTGCTACGCCTCGGCGCCCAACTGCCCGCCAAAGTCCTCGCCGACCTCCTCAACATCCACATCAACACCGCCGTCCGCTGGACCAAGACCGCCGGAGGCGACTGGACCAACTACGCCGCCGACCGCATCCGCCGACCCCACCTCAACACGCCAAGATGACCCCACCGCACCAACCCACCACACCCCAGGCCGCCACCGACCTCCCCGCCGACAGGCCCCGCCAGCTCACCGATCCACGAACACACCAACCGCACCGCAAGGCATTCGGACCCTTCGAATACACCCTCGTTACCAGTGTGAGGACGTGCCGGCCACCGCTGACTGCTCGGACATCCGCCCCGGCTTCGGAGGCCGCCGGGTGCGCGTGATCGCCGCGCTCGTCGACGCGCTGCGCGAGTACCTGCTGGACCCCTCCGGCACCCTCGACGACGTGGCCCGCGCCGCCGCAACGGCCGCCCTGGCCGCCGCCCGCAAGGCCGCCCTGCCGGCTGCGGCGGCCACCGCCGGCTGGATGGTGGTGGCGGGCCGGCTGCGCCGCTGGCAGGCCGCCCGGTTGACCCGCGGCGCCCGCCTCGCGCGGCGCGCCGCGCCGTCCGGCGGCAAGGTCGGTCGCGGCGACAACGAGGCCACGCAGCGAAAGGCGGTTCGCCTGCCCCTTGACGAGGTCGGCGTCCAGCGGCCCGAGGAGGCGGACGAGGTCATCGACGTCGCCGGCAAGCTGGCGCTGCAGCGCCTTCGTGTAGGTCGCTATCACTACCCTGTTCGAAGAGTGTTCGGCAAGCCAATCGAGCGCTGCGGCGAGCAGCGCGAGGGTCTTGCCGGTGCCGGTCGGGGCCTCGACGAGGCCGCCGCCGTCCCTGGCGTAGCGGTGCAGCGTCGCCGCAGTCGCCTCCTGCGCCGGGCGCGGCTCGGGGCTGTCGGTCAAGTGGGCGGCCAGGCGGGCGACGTCGACGCGGCCGTCGGTGCCGCGGAACTCATCAACAGATACGGTCGCCGCCGGCGGCGCCGGCCGGTCGGGCAGCAGCGCGGCGACGGCGGCGCGGACCTCACCGGCGCTCGGTCGGGCCGCCGACGGCTGGGGGCCGCCGAGCGCGGCGAGGAGCTGCCAGGCGCGGCTCGCCGCCCCGCACGCGGCCACGACCTCGCGCAGCGGCGCCGGCCACCCCGCGGCCGCGGCGGCAGCGGCCTCGGCGACGCGGGCGAGCAGCGCCGCGTCGTCGGCGGCCTCGTGGACGGTCAGCTCGCCGACGCCGTCGGCGTAGGCGGCGGCCAGCTCGCCGAGGCGGTGGCTGGCCGCCTGCGGCCACACCGCGTGCGTCAGGTACAGCGAGTCGACGCACCGGTCGGGGGGGAGGAGGAGCGGGGCGGGCTCGTCGGGGTGGCGGTCGCGCCACACGTTCGCCCACAGCGCCTCGACGGCGGGGAAGTCGACCTCGGCGCCGTTGTGAGCGACGACGACGTCAGCGCCGTCCAGCCAGTCGCACAGCGCCTCGACGGCGTCCAGCGCGCCGGCCGCGTGGGCGTAGCCTTCGACGTGGTCGCCGTGCAGGTCGGTAGCCATGATGGCGTCGTCGCGAACGTACACAGACAGCCTCGGGACGGCGGCGACCCAGGCGGCGTCGGCGCCCCCGCGCACCCCGCCGAGTTGGTAGGTGTGACGCTGCAGGTAGGCGGGCGGCTTCGCCGAGGGCCGCACGACGTTCTCCGTGTCGAGGTAGGCGATGCGCAGCGGCCGCTGCGGGGCCGGCCCCCACGCGACCAAGCCTTCGCCTCCCTTGCCTACCGTCTCAGCGGCGGTGTCGCGGACGTCCACATCGGCAGCGCCCCCGCCGTCGCTGGTGTGGCTGTCCCGTTCGGCGGCTGCGGCCGCGTGGCCGTGGGCCGTCAGAGCAACGAGCGCGCCGCCTCGCGCGACGGTGACCAAGCCCTGCCCTGCGGCCGCGGCCACGTGAGCGCGCAGGCCAGCGAGGCGGCCAGCGGGCAGCGCCCCGCCGGCCTCAGCGAGCGCGGCGAGGAGCGCGGCGAAGTCGGTGGGAGATCCTGTGTTGGCCCCACGCGCTGCGTCGCCCGTCATCGGCCGTGCCAGCGTCGATAGTGAAGCTCGCGCAGAACCGGGTCGATGTGCAACCGGCGGCTGGCGAGGTCGATCGCACCGGCAATGTGCAGGTCAATCAGGGTGGTGCGGATCACCTTTTCATCGCAGCCCGCCTCGGTGTCGCAGACGGCGACGAGATCGTCAACGCCGACGTCGTCGTGCCCGTCGTAGGGCAGCAGCGCGGCGTACACGGTGGCGGCGACCTCGCGGTCTAGGCCAGCGGCGGTGAGCAGCGGCTCGGCGATGCGGGGGTCGTCCCACGCCGCGCGGGCGGCGGTGAGGCCGTCGGTCCACTGGCTGGTGCGTCGCCACTCGCGCCAGGCGATGCCGAGCAGTGACGGCCAGCCGCCGGTCATCGCGGTCGTGTCGGCGACGAACCGCTCGGCGTCGGCGGCAATGTCCTGCAGGTGACGCCACAGCCGCAGCGTCGGCGCGTCGAAGCGGCGGAGGACGACCAGCCCCGTCGGCGGCGCGGCCGGATCGGTCAGCCGGTCGTGCCACAGCCGCGACTGCGCCGGACCGGAGAGCAACACGACGCACAGCGTCCCCTCGCCCTCGGTGCGGCCGGCGGTGTGCTGCTCGGCCAGGTCAAGGATGTCCTCGACGACGCCGGTGCCGGCGCTGGCGAGGTCCACGACGTGGATGCGGTGCACGCCGCCATTGGCCTGCGATAGTCGCGCCGCGACCTTCGGCCGCTGCGCGGGCGTCGAGGTGACGGTGAACGTCGGCGTGCCGTACTGCGCGACGGCGACCGTCCGTACCGTCCGCTGCACATGCGGCAGGCCGAGCGCGTCGGTGCCGGCGATGACGGCGACCCGGTTGCGGGCGGAGGTTAGCTGGCTGAGGACCTGCTCGGACAGCGGGGAAAACACGCCCTCGTCGCGATCGATGACGCGGCGCTCATCCTTGGCGGCGAAACGCTCGTGGGTGTCGAGCACTGCGGTGTGCAGCAATGTATCGAGGACCTTGTCGGCGCCGCCGAGGAGACTGACGATCTTCGGGGAAAACAGCAGGTAGCGGTCGGCGTCAGCTGGGTCGTGAGCGAGCACGCCGAGGCCGACCATCTCCTCGAGCAGGGCGATGAACTCGTCCGGATCGCCCTCGAACCCCTCCCGCCAGTACGACAGGCAGTCGGCGCGCAGCTTCGCCGCGTCGAACGTCGAGTCCATCCCCTCCTCGCTGGCGAGGTGGCACATCAGCGCCGCGATGACCTTGTACCGGTCGTCGAGCTCGATGGTGTTGCGGAACCGGGTGCGGATTTCGCCCACCGTCTGCGGGTCCGACAGGGCCTGCTCGACGTCGGCGGCGCTGATGCCGTACGGCGGCTCGTCATCGGTCAGCGGCCGGGCCGACAGCTGCTCGACGAGGGTCCGGCCGATCGCCTGCAGGATGCCCGGCTGGTAGTTCGCCTCCTGCAGGACCTGCCAGACCAGCTGCGGGTCGTCGAAGCGGTAGCCGATGCGGTGCAGCGGCTCGACGAGCAGCTGCGGGGCGATGGCCGGCTCAAGGATGCCGACGCGCACCGGCCGTCCGAAGTGCATGAACGGTTGGTTCGTCGCGCGGGCGAACCGCTGGACTTGGTGCAGGCCGGCCAAGATCGGCTTGAATCGGCGGTTCGTCAGCTCCATGAGCGACTTCAGGGCGGTGACGGCCGGGAAGTCGACCTGCTGGTAATCGAGGTCGAGGAACGCGTCGCACTCGTCGAGCAGGACGAGGACCGCCCGTGACGGGCCGCCCGGGTCGCAGTCGAGCCACTCCATCAGCGAACGGCGCAGCGACGTCACGGGATCGTCGCGGTCGATGGTGATGGGTAAGCCCGCCTCGGCGAGCGCACCGGCGATGAGCTGCAGGATGTACATCGTGGTGTGCCGCTGCAGCTCGACGCGGTGACTGCGCACGTCGATACGCACTGCGACGTTGCCGGGCGAGGCGCGCATGAACTCCCGGCCGGTCTGTGTCAGCAGGGCGGACTTGCCGAGCTGGCGCCCGCCGTAGACGAATAGGCTGCCGTAGGGGTCGAGTAGCTGGCGGATCTCCGCGTCGCGGCCGTAGAACAGCACCTCGGGCAGCGACTCGCGGCCGTCGGGCGCGTACGGGTTCACGTCTGCGAACGGTAGGGTCCGCTCGGCGACCGCCTCGAAGTCGCGCAGCTCGCCGGCGGCGGCGAGGTCGGCCACGACGGTGGCGTCGATGACAATGACCGCACGGCCTGAGGCCGTGTCGCGGAGGGTCGTGGCGAGCTGGCGGCGGGCGGCCAGCGCGAGCGTGCCGTCGTAGAGGACGATGAGCGGCCCGCCGGACCGATCGTCGGCGATAAGCTGGCTGAGCCGGTCGACGTCGGGGGTGTTGCGCACGGCGAGGATCCGCCAGCGCGGACCCGTGTCGGTGTGCAGGTCGAAGTGCCGCTCGGCCGGCGAGCGGGTCACCGCCGCCGGGGTCACGTCCCGCCACTGGTGGCTGGTACCGGCGCGGATGTCAGTCGGTGTGACGATGTGGGTGACGTCGACGGTCACCACCGACTTGACCACCGATCCTGCGGACAAGCGGCCCTGGTTCGCGGACGCCCGCCTTGTCCGCACGGCTCTGACCAGCGTCGACGGGACTCAAGCGGACGTCCCCGGATCGGGTTTCCCCGATCTCATAGATCCCGTGCTCATGGCTCGCACGCGATCGCGCCCCCGCGAGTCTGAACCATCGGCAGCGTCCCATGGGATTGACGTATCGGCGGCCGGTGCGGCGGATCGTCAGGCGGCGAACGGCCCAATGAAGGCGAAGACGATGCCGAACACGATGGCGGCCACGCCAAGGGCGATCCGGACATAGCCCTGCGCGACCGCGCGGGAACCGGTGTAGGTGTTGCTCCCTCCCGCCGCCCTATTGACCAGGCGTCGGCCGCCGCTCTCCTCCGCGGTCCGGGTCCGGACGTTGGCGATCCCCGTGACGATCAGGACGACGCCGACGATGATCGCCACCGCCACGACGAGTTGCGCGCTCATGCTCGAAGCTCCTCCTTGAGGGTGGAACGCTGCCTGGCGGGCCCCCAGGATGGGCGAGCCGGTGGTGATGTCCCACCGGCCGGCTCGCCCACGTCTGTGCGGGGTCTGTGCGGGGGAGTCCGCTCCTAGTTAACACCCCCAACGTGAACAGGTGCAATGCCAGCCACCTACCGCCCGGCAGTCCCAGCGCCTCACCGGCCCCACGCCCGCACCAGCGCGGCCAGCGCCCAACCCGCCGCGGACCGCAGCTCCCCCAGCGGCACCCCGGCCACTACTTGTCAGCGGCGTTCGAGGCGGCGTGCCCAGCAGGTGCGCCCACCACGGCCTCCGGTCGTCGCTGAGGTGCAGCCCGCGAAGACCGGGTGCCGCGGCCCCCTTGAAGCTGACCCAGCCGTCCGGACCCATCGCGATCGACCGGACTCCAGGGCTCCGCCTGCGCCGCCCCGCCACCAGCAGGATCAGTCCGGCCAACGCCAGACCGGCGTGGGCTATCCGCTCGGCCGCGCGCGGTCACCTCACGGAACGGCACCCACCGCACGTCCTCGCCGGCGGCGAGGCCTCGCCGCCACACTGCGGCGGCTGTTCGAAACCCCCAGGTGCTCGACGAACAGGGGCCGGCAGCCGTGAGGCCGCGACCGCCAGGTTCAGCTATCGCACTGACATGCGCGCCGCCAGGGAACGGCTCGCGCCAGCATCGTGGCGTCCGGGGGGCTTTCGTCTCTGGTCTTAAGCCTGGATCCACGTGTGCCACGAGCACAGGAAGGTAGGACGATGTAGAGGAACGTTTATCACTTGAGTGTGCGCAACTGTGCAGGAGATGGAGGTGTGGCCCTCCGGCGTCGCTCTGTGTCGCCCGCCGGTGGGATGGGACCACCCTGAGCTGGGTTTCGCCAGGAGCATGGGACCGCCTGTTCGCCAGTGATGGGACCACCCGGGGTCCGCCAGCGGCGGTGCTGCTGGCGGTCCGATCGCCGTCTTGGGTCAGCAGGCCAGGAAGGCGGCGA
>Ga0136616_10001167_pt1 | contig 13627 bp, 13 predicted proteins | sample AntDrymUQ2992106_2_FD_106648 | JGI IMG/M metagenome (GOLD analysis project Ga0136616, IMG submission 106648) | Polar desert sand microbial communities from Dry Valleys, Antarctica - metaG UQ299 (21.06) | ecosystem: Environmental > Terrestrial > Soil > Desert | place: Antarctica: Dry Valley...
ATAGACATGATCGAGGACCGTCTCGTCGGCATCAAGAGCCGCGAGATCTACGAATGCCCAGCCGCCCTGACCGTCATCCAAGCCCACAAAGAGCTCGAGACGATGACCCTTACCAAGGACGTCTTGCGCTTCAAGGCAACCGCCGAGCAGCGCTACGCTGAGCTCACCTACGACGGCCTCTGGTTCACGCCCCTCAAACGCGCCCTCGATGCCTTCGTTACGGAGACCCAGAAAACCGTCACCGGTTCGGTGCGGCTCAAGCTGTACAAGGGAACGGGTACTATCGTCGGCCGCATGGCGCCGCAGGCTCTCTACAGCAAGGAGCTTGCCACCTACGACCCGAACAGCACCTTCGACGAGGCCGCGGCCGCTGGCTTCATCGCGCTCTGGGGACTCCCGGCGCGCCAGTGGGCCGGAGTGAACGGCGGCGTCGAACTGCAGAGCTCGGCGACGCAGTAGCCCGGAGAGATGGACGCCGGTTTGCCGGGACCTGTGCGTGAGTATTCGGAGGTACTCCGCGCCGGGCTGACCGCTAGCTAAAAACTTAATGCCGGAACGAAGCCTTATACCGCCTAAATTGGGTGCGATAGTCTGGCTCCCAAGATCATCCACGACCACGTCTCGGGTGGGGCTGCTTCGAATGAGCGTCACGAAAAACCCTCCGTTCTCCTCTTGACAAATCAAATTGTGTTGATGTACACTCGAATCAAATATAGTTGATCGGAAGGAGCGTGGCACGGATGGGCGAAGATCTTAGGGAGCAGGTAAAGAGCCGATACGCCAGGGCTGCTCTTGCCGTTCTGGGCACGGGCGAGGACAGTGAGGCGTCTTGTTGCGAGCCTTCTTGCTGCGGAGGATCTCCTGGGTCTTCTTGTGGCGCGCACGAGCCGGAGGCCGGCAGTGCGGACTTGACCGGGGGTAGCTACTCGGCGGAGGAGCTCGAGGGGCTGCCGGAGGCGGCAACCGCGGCTTCCTTGGGATGCGGTAACCCGACGGCTCTAGCGACGCTCTCCCCGGGGGAGGTGGTGCTGGACCTCGGGAGCGGTGGGGGCATAGACGTACTGCTCTCGGCCCGGCGGGTCTCTCCCGGCGGGAGAGCCTATGGACTCGACATGACCGACGAGATGCTGGAGTTGGCCCGGAAGAACCAGAAGAAGGCGGGGGTCGAGAACGTCGAGTTTCTGAAGGGGCAAATAGAGGATGTCCCGCTCCCCGAAGATCACGTGGATGTCGTCATAAGCAACTGCGTCATAAACCTCTCGACGGATAAGCGGGCGGTGATCGGCGAGGCTTACAGGGTGTTGAAGCCGGGCGGCCGGTTCGCGGTCTCCGACGTGGTGTTCCTGGGGAACAAGGACTCCCTCCCCGCCGAGGTGGCGCGCAAGGCGGAGATGTGGTCCGGGTGCGTCTCCGGGGCGCTGGAGAAGGCGGAGTACAAGGAGCTGCTCCTTGCCGCGGGCTTCGAGGACGTCTCCGTCGAGGTCACGCGGGTCCACGCTCCGGAGTTGGTGGCCGGGCTGGGAGGCGCCGCGGAAGTAGAAGCCTTGCGTAGCGCGCCGGTCGCAAGCGCCTTCGTGCGGGCCCGCAAGCCGATCGAGGATAGGAGGTAAGAGTGTGGCGCGACGAAGCTTCGAAGTGATAGAAGAAAGGTCCGGCGGCGAGCCCGAGATGGAGGAGGCGATTCGGGTGGAGCGGCTCGTCGCGCTGGGTAGGGCGCTGTCCGACCCGATCCGGGTGAGGATGCTGGGGATGATGGCTGAGGGGCGAAGTTGCTGCGATCTGCCGGACCTCGGCGCCCCGGTGGACGAAGGGAGCCCGGGGATCTGCGTCTGTGAGTTCGAGGATTACTTCGGGATGGGCCAGTCCAAGGTCTCCTACCACGTCCGCAAGCTCAAGGAGGCCGGGATCGTCAGAGAGGAGAAGCGCGGTAAGTGGAGCTTCTATTCTCTCGACCAGGAGGCTGTCCGAGGGCTGCTCGGCGAGGCTACGGAACACTTCGGCGCCACAGTGCGGATCGGGGAAGTTTAACCAGCTTTTAACTCAGGGGCTGCCGAAAACGCATAAACTAATGTTGATCGATAGTTGAAGTCGGACGGGAGGGAATTGTGAAGTACGCGCTCATCTCGGACGTCCACTCGAACCTGCCTGCCCTGGAAGCGGTGCTGGCGGACATCGACGGCCGAGAGAATGCCGGGGCTGTCTATCATCTTGGTGATCTGGTGGGCTACGCGCCCTGGCCTGACGAGACGGTCGCTCTACTACGAGACTGGCGGGTTCCAGGCATCGCGGGTAACTACGACTCGACGGTGGCGACCGACTACAAGCACTGTGGATGCAAGGCTGACAGCCCGCGGGGGGAGGAGCTCTCGCACCTCAGCTACGAGTGGACCAGGTCACACGTCTTGCCGGAGACCAAGCGGGCCTTGGGGGAGCTACCTTTCCGCATGGATCTGCGGCCGATGGGAGGGCACAAGTCGCGTCCGCAGATCATCCTCGTCCACGGAACGCCAACATTGAACACTCTCTACTGGACGGAGGATAGACCGGACTCCTTCTGCACGAAGATGGCGAAAGCCGCCGGTGCTAGGGAGGGGGATTTGATCGCCTTCGGCCACACCCACAAGCCCTGGCACCGTGAGGTGGAGGGCATCCACTTCCTCAACACTGGCTCGGTGGGTAAGCCGAAGGACGGCGACTGGCGGGCGGGTTACGTACTGGTAGAGGCCAACGAGGAGATCGAAGCCGTCGAGTTCGTGCGCGTGAAGTACGACCTGGTGCGCGCGACGGAAGGCATTACACAGAGCGAGTTGCCCGACGAGTTCGCGGACCAGCTTCGCGCCGGTGGAACACCGAAACCGGTGGAGGTCCCGTAACGTCCCGAAGGGAGAGGAGGCAAGAGATGGTGAAAACGAGGGTTCTGTTCCTGTGTACCCAGAACTCGGCACGCAGCCAGATGGCTGAGGCGTTCTTGAGGGAGCATGGTGAGGATCGCTTCGAGGCGTACAGCGCGGGCTGTTCGGTTGCCGAAGAGATACACCCCTACACCGTGAGGGTGATGGAAGAGGTCGGCATCGACACAAAGGACCAGTACCCCAAAGGGATGCGGGAGTACATGGGGAAGTTGCACTTCGGCTACCTGATAACTGTATGCGCCAGAGCGGAGAAGGAATGTCCCACGGTCTTCCCCGGCGTGGGCCTCAAACTGACCTGGCTCTTCGACGACCCGCGCGGCGCCAGAGTGTCTGACGAGGAGCGGCTGGAGAAGTTCCGCGAGGTTCGGGACCAGATAGAGGCGAAGATTCTTCGCTGGTTGGAGCACCCGGAAGAGGAGATACAGAAACTAAAGGAAGGGCAAGAACGCGAGCGTCAGGAGCGCCTAGCGGCGGCTCGACGCGAGGCCGGGAGCCGCAACGCCTTCGCTACCCCAGAACCGAGCTTAGCCGGTGTCACGAGCGCCTCTGGCGTGCTCGAGAGCGAGATCGGCTTGGTAAGTTTGGCATAATCTTTCACGGATCAAGAGGTCGAGTACCGTGATCAAGTCCAGTGTGCTGTTCCTATGCACCCACAACTCGGCGCGTTCACAGATGGCCGAGGGACTGCTGCGGCATCTCGCCGGGGACGGGTTCGAGGTCCACAGCGCGGGGGCGGAGGCCACATCCGTCAAGCCGGAGGCGATCGCGGTGATGGCCGAGGTTGGGGCGGACGTCTCTGGGCAGGAGTCGAAGACGCTCGAACGCTACCTCGGGGAGCCGTTCGAGTACGTGATCACCGTCTGCGACGCCGCCAACGAGGCCTGCCCGGTCTTCCCCGGCGCGCAGAATCGCCTGCACTGGTCCTTCGAGGACCCCTCGCGGGCCACCGGCACGGAGGAGGAACGCCTGAAGGTATTCCGGGCGGTGCGAGACGAGATCCGGGAGCGTATTGAGGGGGAGCTGCTGTTGGAGGAGGGACGGCGATCCACTCTCAAATCGCCCTGATGAAGGCCCTCCACTCCATGTTTCCAGCGCAGTACGCCTCCAGAAAATGATGGATGGACTGGCCTCGACCAGGGTGTGTACCTTATATAATTCTCGGGATGCTGCCGAAGTAGGGGGACTACTCTTCCGGTAATAGAAGTAGGTAGCGTCCATGCTCGAAATATCGGAGCCCTCCGAGCGGTCCTCTGCCTCCAGGACGAGCAGCAGCCTGGCGTCCCGCGCCGTAAATCGCTTCCTACTGGAAATCCGTGAGGTCGGCCTATCAGGCTAGCTCCTGGATGGACCAACCATAATCACCACACCCGCGACGCAGATCAGAGCACCCAAGAGGTCGTAGCGGTCGGGGCGGAAGCCATCGACTACAATCCCCCAGGCGAGCGAAAGGGCGATGAAAATGCCGCCGTAGGCGGCGTAGACCCGCCCGAACTCGGATATGGGTTGCAAGGCAGCCACGACTCCGTAGGCGGCCAGGATCACCGCTCCGAGCAGGGCCCAGAACAGCGGCTTGCTCTCGCGCACCCACCCCCATACCAGGTAGCCGCCCCCGATCTCGCACAGCCCCGCGAGCACGAACAGAGCGCCGATGACTATGAGTCTCTCCATCTTCAACCCCTCTCGCAGACGCGCCGAAAATACCCAAGTCTAATGCTACTTTACCTCCTGTTGGTGGACATCGCCTCCTTGAGTCTCTCGGCGGCGGCGAGAGACTCGGGTTCCAACTGGTCGAATTTCTCGACGAGTTCAGCGGGGACGGCGTTGCGGAAGCGGGCTTCTCTCCAAAGGACAAGAATACGACCGCCTCGCGTCTGGCAGAACGGCGCGGATGCCGACGCGGCATGCTGGCTATATCACGCTGCGTTGTTATGATCGTCACCGTGTCCGAAGAACCGAAATCCGTCGGGCAAGAAGAGCCCGAAAATACGCAAGGGAACAGACCGGGTCCAGAAACCGCGACGAACCCGGCGACGGACCTCGCGATGATGCGCCGCGCCCTCGAAGAGGCCGCGCGAGCCGCCGAACTCGGCGAGGTCCCCGTCGGCGCCGTGGTCGCCAGGGGAGAGGAGATCCTGGCGTTCGCCCACAACGAACGCGAGACGACGAAAGACCCGACCGCCCACGCCGAGCTCCTCGCCCTCCGCCGCGCCGCCCGCGAGCTCGGTACCTGGCGCCTCACCGGCTGCACCCTTTACGCCACCCTCGAACCCTGCCCGATGTGCGCCGGCGCCCTCCATGCCGCCCGCGTAAGCCGCCTGGTCTACGCCACCCCCGACCCCAAAGCCGGCGCCGCCGGTACCCTCTATGACCTCCCGGCAGATGCCCGCCTCAACCACACCTACCCCTACACCGCCGGAGTCCTACAACCAGAATCGGCGGCACTCCTCCACGCCTTCTTCAAACGACGCCGAAACAAGCAACAGAATCCTCCCGACCTCCCTCACGAGGGGGCCTGAAGAGACAGTGCACGGTAAACTTCAACTTCAGGTAGAAGTAGCAAGACATACTATACTTAGTATAAAGCGGTAGTCAAAGGTAGTGATTCGACCTCAAGATAAAGGTACGCGATTTGCTGGAAATTCGTCTTTTTGCTGGGTTTGTGAAAAATTTTTTGAAAAACTTTATCGGAGGAGTTGTAGGGCCGCATTCCGCATGGGAATGGGCTTCGTGAGGTGAGAGGGTTATGTTAACCTGTTGTTAAGGTTAATGTAGCGGGTATTGCGATAAGAAAATCTGGTGTGTTAGGTTTCCCCGGTACCAGATATGGTGTTGACGTGATGGGGGTTACGAGGTGCAGTGTCCCTACTGTGATTTTGAGGATACGAGGGTGATCGACAGTCGCCTGTCGGAGGGGAAGGACGCCATTCGGCGGCGGCGGGAGTGTCTTTCGTGCAGCAAGCGGTTCACTACGTACGAGCGCCGGGAGCCTTTGCGGCTGATGGTCTTGAAGAAGGACGGCACGAGGGAGCCGTTCGACCGGGCCAAGCTGCACTCGGGGCTGACGAAGGCTTGCGCCAAGCGGCGGGTTGCGGAGGAGGAGATCGAGTTCATAGTGGACGAGATCGAGGCGGAGCTCCGCGACCGGCGGCGGCACGAGGTGACCTCGCGGCGTCTCGGGGACATGGCTCTGTTGCGGTTGAGGAAGCTGGACATGGTCGCTTACCTCAGGTTCGCCTCGGTGTACAGGCAGTACACGGACGTGGACCAGTTCCGCTCCGAACTCGTGAGGCTCGCCGGCTCGGGCAGGTAGCTCGTCCGGGCAGCCGGGAGCGCTTACATTTTGTTGGGGGCACGAGTCGGTGCGGAGACCGCTCGGGGCTAATACATCAGGTTGGGAACCGGCGTTCGGCCGGTAGAATTACAGGGAGAACACAGGGAGGAACACTCGAGGTATGGAGATCGAACGAGACAGGTACACCACGGCGGAGCTTTCGGAGAACGCGATCGCGGTTCTCAAGAAGCGCTACCTGAAGAAGGACGAGGGCGGCGAGCCGATAGAGGAGCCCATCGAGATGTTCCGCCGCGTGGCGGCGAACATCGCCGAAGGCGAGCTCTGCTTTAAGGAGGGCGAAGAGGCACAAAGCCTCTACGAGGAGTCGAAGGATAGGTTCCTTCGGCTCATGCTCTCGCGCAAGTTCATGCCGAACTCGCCGACCCTGATGAACGCCGGGAGGGAGCTCCAACAGCTCTCGGCGTGCTTCGTCCTGCCCGTTGAGGATTCCATAGACGGTATCTACGACACCCTGAAGCACCAGGCCGTCATCCACAAGAGCGGAGGCGGGACGGGCTTCGGGTTCTCGCGGTTGCGGCCGAAGAACGATCTCGTGAAGAGCACGATGGGTGTCTCTTCGGGGCCGGTCTCTTTCATGGCCATCTACGACGCCTCGACCGACAAGATCAAGCAGGGCGGCACCCGGCGCGGGGCGAACATGGGCATCTTGCGGGTGGACCACCCGGACATCGAGGAGTTCATCGCCTGCAAGAGGGACAACGACCAGGTGAACAACTTCAACATCTCCGTCGCCATAACCGACGCTTTCATGGAGGCGGTCGAGAGGGACGGGGACTTCGATCTGGTCAACCCGCGCGACGGTGAGGTGGCCGAGACGATACGGGCCCGCGACCTCTTCTCCAGGATAATCGAGGGGGCCTGGCTGAACGGCGAGCCGGGCGTGGTGTTTATAGACAAGATCAACGGCGACAACCCGACGCCGCAGTTCCCGATAGAGTCGACGAACCCGTGCTCGGAGGCGCATCTTCCGCCCTACGATTCGTGCAACCTCGGCTCGATCAACCTGGAGCGCTTCTTCGTGCCGGGTGGCGAGCCGGGCGAGGGCTCGGTCGACTGGGACGACCTGCGCGAGACGATCCACACGGCGGTCCGCTTCCTCGACAACGTGATCGAGATGAACAGCTACCCCCTGCCGGAGATAGACGAGATGAGCCGCGGCAACCGCCGCATCGGGCTCGGGGTCATGGGCTTCGCCGACCTGCTCATAAAGCTCGGCGTTACCTACGACTCCGAAGAGGGGCTGGCGTTCGCCGAGAGGGTGATGAAGTTCGTCGACGACGAGGCTTGGGAGGCGAGCCGGACGCTCGCCGAAGAGCGTGGCGTGATGCCCCACTACGAGGGCTCGCGGCACGAGGTCCGCGGGGATCGGGTACGCAACGCGACCGTCACCACCATAGCCCCGACGGGCACGATCTCGATAATCGCGGGCTGTTCCGGCGGGATCGAACCTCTCTTCGCCGTGGCTTTCATGCGCCGCCAGGCGGACATGGAGCTCCCCGACGTGAACCCCGAGTTCGTGAAGCTCGCCCGCGCGCGCGGCTTCTACTCCGAGGACCTGATGAAAAAGGTCGCCGAACACGGCAGCGTCCGCGACATCCCCGAGGTCCCGGAGGACGTCCGAAGCGTGTGGGTCACCTCGCACGACATCTCCAGCGAGTGGCACGTCAGAATGCAGGCCGCCTTCCAGAAGCACACCTCGATGGGTATCTCCAAGACCATCAACCTCCCGAACGAAGCCACGGAGAGGGACGTAGAGGACGCCTACCGGCAGGCCTACTCACTCGGCTGCAAGGGCATAGCGGTCTACCGCGACGGCTCGCGCGACGCCCAGGTCCTCAGCACGGGCAAGACCGGGGGGAGCACCACCCAGGCCCCGCAGACGCTGCCGCCTAACCCAGGCGAGGTTGAGGTTATCAAGCACGTCTCCCTGGCCGAGGCGCGCAACGGTCGCCCGCGCACGCTCTCCGGGGTGACGAAGAAGATGCAGACCGGCCACGGCCCGATGTACGTCACGATGAACGACGACGAGTTCGGCCCGCGCGAGTGCTTCATCATCCTCGGCAAGCCCGGTGGCACGGCGGCGGCCTTCTCGGACGCGCTGGGGCGGATGATCTCGCTGGCTATGACCCACGGCGCCCAGCCGGCCGAGATTGTCCACCAGCTCCGCGGCATCCAGGATGGCCACCCCGCCGGCGTCGGCCCGAACGCCGTCCTCTCCGTCCCCGACGGCGTCGCCCGCTCCATGGCCGAACACTACCTCGTCGAAGACGGCCCCGCCGAGTCCAAGAGCCTGCCCGTCATAGGCGCCTGCCCCGAGTGCTCCGGCGGCCTCACCAAACAAGAAGGGTGCGTCGTCTGCCACTCCTGCGGCTACTCGAAGTGTAGCTAAACCTATAGTAGAGCGTTGGCGAGGAGCGGGCCGATCGGCCCGCTCCTCTTTTTATCTTCGGTACACCCTAGACCCTCTACATTGGCTTAATACCTGCAAAACGAGCGATTTTCGATGCTGTAGTCAGACAGTTTCGGCGATTAAAGCTGTATCAGAAGTAACTCTAAACTTCAGTCGCAGTGTTGCGCAAGTTGTAAGAACGGGACTTTTCGCGAGGCTCGTGCGGTGGTCGAGGATCTGTGTGTTGTGGCGGTTGGAGGGAGTGGGGAGAGGCGGTATACTCTTCCGCGGAGAGGTGGCAGAGTGGTTGAATGCGGCGGTCTCGAAAACCGTTATGTCGGTAATCCCGGCATCGGGGGTTCGAATCCCCCCCTCTCCGCTTGTGGGTGCTACTCCTGATCCCCTGTACTGAAAACCTCGTGTTGCGCGGGCATATATGCTGCCGGCTTATGTCCGATGCCTGCGTGAGCAGAGGACAGGCATGCTGAAAGGTGGCCGGGGGGTCTGGAGTGCGGTCATGGCCGTGGTCGCGCTCGGGATTCTGGCGCTGGCGTCGTGGATGTACGCACGCTCCGGGTTCGGGGCGTTGGCAGGAATCGCAAGCGGCTCGATGGTCGTCCACATGGACTTCGACGTTTTTTGGCACTCGGCGAGGGCTTTGTGGGAAGGAAGAAACCTCTACTACGATACCGGGGGGCCGGACAGCAGCGCGAATCCGCCGTTTTGGACCCTGCTCATCTCGCCACTCGGGCTCCTGGAGCCGCTAACCGCCTATCGCTCTTTCGTCCTGATCACGGTCTTGGCGAGCGTTGTCTCCCTGGCGTGGATGGCTACTGAGCTGCGGCTGCGTGCCGGGTGGGCGGCTGTCGGGGTGGGGATGTTGCTTCTCTCGTCGCCGTTGCTCGGAACGCTGGCGCTCGGGCAGATGTACCCCTTGCTCGCTCTGGGCCTCGTGGCGGCGTGGGTCGCGGACCGCCGGGGGAGGCTGACAGTCTCCGGAATTTCTCTCGGTCTGATCGTGGCCGTCAAGCCCCAGCTCGCCCCCGTGCTTCTGTGGCCACTCGCACGGCGGCGGTGGCGTGCGTTTGGGGCGGCGCTCGCCTCTGGGGCGACGGCGACGCTTGCCGCGATGGTCGTGGCTGGTCCGGGGGCATTGCTCGACTGGTTGGGGTACGTTGGCAGCCGGCGGCCCGATGGATACTGGGACAATAACACTCTACCCGGGGCAGCGGCTCGGCTCTTCAGGGAGAACGACTTCGTCGAGCCTATCGCCATCCTGCCGTGGATGGAACCTGTGGCCTACGTCCTGGGCATCGGGATCGTAATCCTTACCGCCGTCAAGGCCCGACGGGGCTCGGAGGCGGGGCTGTGGGCGCTGGGCGCGGCCTCGCTTCTGGCCTCGCCCATCGCTTGGCACAACTACCTGTTGCTGCTCGGGCCGGGCATCTTGTTGCTACTGGCGCGGGGACGAGTGGCGCTGGCCCTGTTGCTCCTCGCCCTGCAATTCATCCCGCCGCAGTGGTCCGAATCCTGGCGCGACGAAGGCACGGTCGTGGCGGCGTTGGCGCTCACGCTCTACTTCTGTATTCTGGTCGCGCACTGGCTCGCCTTCTTGACCTATGGCGAAGAGGCCGCTAAAGCTTCCACCGCCGTGCCCGATCGGAGCGTGTCGGTAGAGTAAGGAAGGTTTCAACGGGGAAAGCTTCTCAGATTCCAGTTGTCGGACTCGCTTCGACGGGAGGGCGTTAGGAAGCTTGCAGACCCTCCGGGAGCGGAAGGGAAAGGATGGTAGCGTGGTTATAGCCGAGGTGAGCATCTTCCCGCTCGGGACGGGGACGCCGGGCGTCAGCGAGTACGTGAAGGTGGCGGTCAGAGAGTTGGAGGCGTCCGGTCTGAAATGCACCTTGGGACGATGGGGACGACGGTCGAGGCCGAAACGACTGAAGAGGCCTACGCCGCTATCGCTCGGGCGCAGGCCGCCGTCTTCGATCTCGGGGCCGGGCGTGCGTACACGGTGATCAAGATGGACGAACGGCGGGACGTGGAGGGTCGCTCCGCGGAGGACATGCTGGACTCGGTCCGCGACCGGAACGCCCGTTAGCCGGAGAGCGGCGCTCTCCCTCCGTTGCCCTTACGCCAACCAGGTACTGGTACGGCGCCAACTTCGAGCTTACGCTACTCTTCGCCACTAGAGCTTACCGGCCGGACCAGAGCGGGTACTACTACTGCTGGTTCGTGCCGGAGACGCAGCGGTGGAGGTAGTAGATGAGCAACGGCGAGTTCGAGGGGGAGTCTAAGGACGGACGCTCCGGCCCCGGTGGCGACGTGCGTCCGCTCGCCCGGTCCTGGGGGGACGCGGCGGCGGGGGAGGACCGTAAGGCAGCTTCGGTACGCGAGATCCTGTTCGTGGAGTTGCTGGGCGGGCTTGGAGACGTCCTGATCCCGCTGCAGGCCATCCAGGCCTTGGCCCGCTCGTACCCGGAGGCCCGCCTGACCATCCTCACCTTCTCGCCCGGCGGCGAGTTGCTTGAGGGCGACCCGTTGATTCACGAGGTGGTACACGCCCCGAATCCCGACTCCACATGCCCGCATCGCGCCCGGGAGGCGGTCGAGGAGCTGCTCGCGCGAGGCGGCTGGGATCTGGTGGTCTCGGACACGTCCTACGATGGCATCGACGATCTGATCCGCGACTGCGGCGCGCCATACGCGGTAGCGAACCTGTGGCGATCGCCACCCCCTGACGAGCACGTGGGCGAGCGCTTCTTGCGCATCCTGTTGGCCGACGGCCTGATCGAGCCGGGAGCCATCTCCGCGCCCCGACTTCACCTCACCCCCGAGGAGCGCTCTGCCGCCGCCGAACGGCTCGCCGATCTACGCCGCCCGTTGGTCTTCCTGCTCCCGGACGCGGGGATGGAGGTGAAGCGCTGGCCGGAGGAGCGCTGGGGAGCCCTGGGCCGGGCTCTCGGTAATCGCCACGGCGCGGACATAGTGGTGCCCGTAGGAGCCGACCCCGAGCAGGCGTCGCGCGTCGCCTGGCTCGTAGGGGAACGGGCGCGCGTGTGGCCGCGCGGTTCGCTCCGCGAGCTCGCTGCCGCCCTCTCTTGCGCGGACATAGCCATGGGGGCGGACACGGGACCGCTCCGTATCGCCGCCACGCTCGATGTGCCCACGGTCATGCTCTTCGGTCCTGCCTGGCACGGCCGGTACGGCCAGCCACCACCGCATGTGAACCTCCAGGGACACCCCGACTGCCTCCAGCGCATCGTCTCCGACTTCACCCAACAGCCCTGCTGGTACTCAGGGATGTGTACCCTCGAAGACCGCTCGTGGCGCACCTGCCTGGAGGACATCTCCGTGGAGGACGTGCTGGCCACTGCCGCCACCTTTCTCGATGGCAGATCCGAAGCGGAGGCTGCCATCCGTGAGACGAGCTTTCGTGGGAGCGCGCGGTGAACGGACCCTGGGCGGAGGCGCGGCGGTTGCTGGTGATGCGACTCGACAACATCGGCGACGTGGTGATGACGGGGCCTGTATTGCGCGCGCTCAAGGAGAATCTGCCCGGGGCGAGCATCACGCTGATGGCGAGTCCAGGGGGGAAGGAGGCCGCGCCGCTTCTGCCGTGGGTGGACGAGGTGCTCGCGTGGCGTGTCCTCTGGCAGGACCTGGGGCGTCTCACTTTCGGCCCGGCGCGGGAGTGGGCGTTGATCGAAGCCTTGCGAGAGGGCTCCTACGATGCGGCGATAATCCTCACCTCCTTCAAGCAGACGCCGCACCCCGCCGGCTACGCCTGCTACCTGGCGGGCATCCCCTTGAGGCTGGGCGAGTCGAAGGAGTGGGGCGGGGGCGTTCTCACCGACGAGGCGCCCTCCGCGCCCGACGAGCTGCACCAGGTGGAGCGGAACCTGCGCCTGATCGAGCACGCAGGCTTCCGTGTCGAGGACCGTAGCCTGGGCATCCACGTGCCTGAGGAAGCACGCAGGACCGCCGCCGAATTGCTGGAGGCACGCGGCGTCGCCCCGGGCGCGCCGTACGTCCTGCTAAACCCCTGGGCGAGTGCGCAGGCCCGCACCTACCCCACGGACCGCTTCGCCCTCGCCGCGCGCCTCCTCTCCGAAGAGGCGGGATGGCCGGTGGTGGTGAGCGGCACCGAAGCGGACCATAGCCGCGGCGGAGAGCTGCTCGATGCTCTCGGCGGCCGGGGCGTGGACCTCGTCGGCGCGACCGGTCTGTCCGAGCTTGCGGCGCTCGTCGAAGGCGCGCGGTTGGTGTTGACGAACAACACCTCCACCATGCACCTCCTCGACGCCCTGCGCACGCCGGGCGTGGTGCTGTTCTCGGGCACGGAGCTCGAAGAGCAGTGGCGCCCGCGCGATGTCCCACACAGACTGCTCCGCCGCGAGACGTGGTGCAGCCCGTGCTACGCTTTCACCTGCCCGTATAACCTCGAATGTCTGGATATACCGCCCGAAGAGGTGGCGGAGGCCGGCCTCTCGCTGCTCGCCGAAGCGGGCGACCGACCCGCGGGAGCTCCTCGCCAAGAGGGAACGCGGGCGTGACGCGCGTGGTGATGGTTGCGGGCACGTACCGGCCAGAGCGCTGTGGCGTGGCGCACTACGTACAACGCCTCCGCTCCGCCCTCGACGAGCGCGGCGTCTCCTCCCTCGTGCTCACTACCAAAGAGGCGGCCAGGGACTCGAAAGATCAAAGGGTGAAGGGCGTGGTGTGCGGGTGGGGGATTCCAGATCTGCCGGCGCTGGTGCGGGCCGTGCGGCGGGCGAAGCCCGACGTGATCCACGTTCAACACGCCGCCGGTGCATACGGCTTCAAGCGCGCCGTCTTCTTCCTGCCGCTGCTCCTGCGCGCCGCCGGCTGCAACGCTCCCCTCGTAACGACGGTACACGAGTACGGCTGGTGGGAGTGGGAGCCGCGCGGCGTCCCGCCGGGAGCCATCGAGGCGCTCAAGACCTGGGGACA